>Ga0222657_1000322_pt1 | contig 26097 bp, 20 predicted proteins | sample AntAcemetagen474_FD_179858 | JGI IMG/M metagenome (GOLD analysis project Ga0222657, IMG submission 179858) | Saline water microbial communities from Ace Lake, Antarctica - #474 | ecosystem: Environmental > Aquatic > Non-marine Saline and Alkaline > Saline | place: Antarctica: Ace Lake... | reverse complement strand
TTAATTCTCCCTATGAATACCCGGCTCGGCACTGGGAACTTGACGACGAGGGACAGCCAACGCAGCAGATTATCGAGAGCCGCCGACGTGCAGAGTTCATTACACCGATTCCCAAGCCAAGGAAGCGTAAGGGATCAGCTAAACAACTGAAACTGGTTTTCGACGAAGGCAAAGGGCTGTCAACCCAGGAACAGCAGTACGATCCCACCCCCATTATCAATGAACTTCGCCGTCATGTGGACGAGTGGCGGAACCGGCCCAACCCCAGCGACTGGCAAGTGACCCCTGAAACCGCCCGCCTGCTTCAACACTGGAGGCACCATCAATTCAATAACCTTCGGCCGTTCTTTTGTCAGATAGAGGCGATTGAGACCGCCATCTGGCTTACGGAGGTTGCGCCTAAAGCCGGAAAGACAGGCAAAGGATTTCGCGACCATCTGGCAAATGCCAACAACGACGCAAATCCCGGACTGGATCGGTTGGCCCTTAAACTGGCTACCGGCGCCGGTAAGACCACGGTTATGGCTATGATGATTGCCTGGCAGACGATCAATAAATTACGCCGCCCCAACAGCAAGATTTTTACCCGCGGCTTTCTGGTGGTGAGCCCCGGTCTGACGATCCGCGACCGTCTCCGTGTCCTTCAACCCAACGATCCGGATAGTTACTATGAAAGCCGCGAGCTGGTGCCCACAGACATGCTTGCCGACCTGGAGCGGGCCAAAATCGTGATCACCAACTACCATGCCTTTAAACTCCGTGAGCGCATGGAACTGTCCAAGGGAGGTCGATCACTTCTTCAGGGCCGCGGTGAAGCCTTGAACACCCTGGAAACCGAAGGGCAGATGCTTCAGCGGGTGATGCCCGACCTGATGGGCATGAAGAACCTCATGGTCATGAATGACGAAGGGCACCATTGCTATCGGGAGAAGCCGGAGGAGGATGATGTTAAAGACCTGAAGGGCGATGATAAAAAGGAGGCCCAGAAAAACAATGAAGCCGCACGGCTTTGGATTACGGGGCTTGAAATCATCAGCCGCAAACTGGGTATCAACCGGATCTTTGATCTATCGGCCACACCCTTTTTCCTGCGTGGCTCCGGGTATGCCGAGGGGACCCTGTTTCCCTGGACCATGAGCGATTTTTCGCTGATGGATGCCATCGAATCCGGCATTGTCAAACTTCCCCGCGTACCTGTGGCGGACAATATTCCCGGTGCGGAGATGCCCATGTATCGAAACCTCTGGGAACACATCGGGAAAAAAATGCCGAAGAAGGGGCGCGGTAAGGCGGGCTCACTCAATCCGTTAAACCTGCCGCCGCAATTACTGACGGCACTTGAAGCACTTTACGGCCATTATGCAAAAACCTATGCGCTTTGGCAAAAAGCGCGTATTTCCGTGCCCCCCTGCTTTATCATCGTTTGCAATAACACATCCACTTCGAAGCTGATCTACGACTACATTTCCGGTTTTTACCGCCAGAACAAGGACGGTTCAAGCCAGCTCGTAAATGGTCGTTTGGAACTGTTTCGAAATTTCGATGAGCATGGGAATCCACTGGGCCGCCCCCCCACATTATTGATCGACAGCCGGCAACTTGAATCCGGCGATGCATTGGATTCGAATTTCCGCAACATGGCCTCCGATGAGATCGCGCGTTTCAGGCGCGAAATCATCGAACGTACCGGTGACCGCCGGCAGGCCGAAAACATTACCGACCAGGACTTGCTTCGCGAAGTCATGAATACTGTGGGAAAAGAAGGCCGCCTGGGTGATTCCATCCGTTGCGTTGTATCGGTTTCCATGCTCACAGAAGGGTGGGATGCCAGTACCGTTACCCATGTCCTGGGCGTACGCGCCTTCGGAACCCAGCTGCTTTGTGAACAGGTCATCGGCCGTGCCCTTCGCCGGCAGTCGTACGACCTCAATGAAGATAGCCTGTTTAATGTTGAATACGCAGACGTTCTGGGAATTCCCTTCGACTTCACCGCCAAGCCGGTCGTGGCACCGCCTCAACCGCCTCGCAAGACCATTCACGTCAAAGCAATTCGACCCGACCGCGATCACCTGGAAATCCGCTTTCCCCGTGTTGCAGGCTACCGAGTCGAACTCCCAAAAGATCGACTGACCGCAGAATTCAACAATGATTCTACACTTGAATTAACACCGGATCTTATCGGCGCGACTGAAACCCAGAACGCCGGAATCATCGGTGAAAAGGTAGATCTCAATCTGGTTCATACGGGCGATGTGAGGCCTTCGCAGGTTCTTTATGAGTTGACTGCACACCTCGTTCTGACTAAATGGCGCGATCCTGACGGGGAAGCGCAGCTACAACTGTTTGGTCAGCTGAAACGAATCACACGCCAATGGATAAACGGATACATGGTCTGTAAGGGCGGTACATATCCCGCGCAGCTCAAATACAAGATGATAGCCGATATGGCCTGCGAACGCATCACCGCAGGCATCACCCGTTCACTGATGGGAGAGCAGCCCATCAAAGCCGTACTGGACCCCTACAATCCCATCGGTTCAACCGTTCATGTGAACTTCAACACGTCCAAGCAGAGTCGATGGAAGACCGATGCACGCCGGTGCCATATCAACTGGGTCATCCTTGACAGCGACTGGGAGGCCGAGTTCTGTCGGGTGGCCGAATCCCACCCGGAGGTTCGGGCCTACGTCAAGAACCACAGTCTCGGGTTTGAAGTCCCCTATCGCTACGGTTCGGAAAAACGCATTTACAGGCCCGACTTCATTGTCCTGGTGGATGATGGGCAGGAAGACCCGCTGCACCTGATTGTGGAAATAAAGGGGTTTCGGCGCGAAGATGCCAAAGAAAAGAAGGCGACCATGGAAGTTTACTGGGTTCCTGCCGTGAACAACCTCGGCAAATTCGGCCGATGGGCATTCGCCGAGTTTACCGAGGTCTATCAGATTGAAGCCGATTTTGAAGCAAAGGTAGAAGCCGAGTTCAATAAAATGATCAATACCGTCACCGCACATCCGACGGCGTAAGGAAACAACATGGCCAAGAGAACATCCGGAAAGAACCTGAATAAAACCATTGAAACCCTCACCCACAAGGAGGCCTCCCGCAAAAATATCCCCACAGCGGAATACCAATCGGTTATGCGGGAGGACGAAAAGGATCCCATCCGGGTGGCCTATGAACGCCGCAACCGGGATCTAGACCCGCAGCTTGTCTGGCGCGGCAAGGATGAACAGGACTGGTCCGATCTGATTGTTCAGGCGCCGCCCCTGTACATCCAGGAAAAGGTTCATCCCAAGGTATTGATTGATGATCTGGCCCGGCAGACACGTGAGAAGGAAGAGACCGGCCGGCTGCAGCAACTGGATCTGTTCGCCGATTTCAACGGCCTGCCCAGCGAAGGGGCCAAGACCGAATTCTACCAGCATGAAGCCAACTGGTCCAACCGCATGATCCTGGGAGACAGCCTGCAGGTAATGGCATCCCTGGCGGAACGTGAAGGATTGCGGGGGAAGGTCCAGTGTATCTACATCGACCCGCCTTACGGCATCAAATTCAATTCCAATTTCCAGTGGTCCACCACCAGCCGGAATGTGAAGGATGGGAAGGCGGATCACATCACCCGAGAACCGGAACAGGTGAAGGCCTTTCGGGACACCTGGCGGGATGGGATTCATTCCTATCTGACCTATCTGCGGGATCGGTTGACAGTGGCCAGGGATTTGTTGACGGATTCAGGCTCAATTTTTGTGCAGATCGGGGATGAGAATGTGCATCGGGTTCGGGCGTTGATGGATGAGGTGTTTGGGGAGGAAAATTTTGCAGGCCAAATCGCATTTAGAAAAACGGGGGCGTTCGAAAGCACACTGCTTGCCCAAACTACAGATTATCTGCTTTGGTTTGGAAAGAATAGAGGATCGATGAAATACCGCCAACCTTTAAAGCCTAAAGCCTTCGATGAAGGTTCAGGGCAGTATTACAAATGGGTTGAAACTCCAGACCGAAACCAGCGGGCATTGACAAAAGCAGAAAGAGATAACCTTTCATTGCTTCCGACTGGATCGAAACTTTTTCTAATGTCGCCGCTTTCTTCGGCAGGACCGTCCGGTAATCCATTTGATTTTACCTATCAGGGCACCACATACTCATGCGACACTGGTTCGCATTGGAAAACAACCGCTGGTGGGCTTTCTAAACTTAGATTTGCTGGGCGACTGAACGCGGCTGGCAAACGCATTTACTATGTACGATACTTGGACGATTTTTCTGTTAGTCCTTTCGATAATGTTTGGGCTGACACTGTGGCGGGTGGTTACTCAGGCTCAAGCATCTATGTGGTTCAAACCAGTGCCAAAGTGATCCAGCGCTGTCTCTTGATGACCACTGATCCCAGCGATCTGGTCATCGATCCCACATGCGGGTCGGGCACCACGGCCTACGTGGCCGAGCAATGGGGTCTCCGCTGGATTACCATCGACACTTCTCGAGTGGCCCTGGCTCTGGCCCGTGCTCGTATCATGGGGGCGCGCTATCTCTATTACCTTCTGGCCGACAGCCGGGACGGACAACTCAAGGAGGCCGAAATCACCCGCACAGCTCCTTCCGAAGTCCCCACCTACGGTAACATCCGCCAGGGTTTTGTTTACAAGCGTGTACCGCACATCACCCTCAAATCCATTGCCAACAATGCCGAGATCGACGTGATCTGGGAAAAATTCCAGGAACCCTTGGAGCCACTGCGTGATAAACTCAACGAGGCGCTGAAAAAGGCATGGGAGGAATGGGAGATCCCCCGGGATGCCGAGGACGTATGGTCAAAGGAAGCGAAATCCCTTCATACCCAGTGGTGGCAAAACCGCATCGCCCGCCAGAAAGAAATCGATGCCTCCATTGCCGCAAAAGCCGATTTCGAATATCTGTACGACAAACCCTACGAAGACAAAAAGAAGGTCCGTGTGGCCGGGCCGTTCACGGTTGATAGCCTTTCTCCGCACCGTGTGCTGGGCGTGGACGAAAATGACGAACTGATCGACGGGGCCGCGGAATCGGGGGCCGGCTATGGCGAAGCACAGGGCTTTGCCGAGATGATCCTTGAAAACCTCAAGACCGCCGGCGTCCAGCAGGCCCATAAGGAAGACAAAATCAATTTTTCCGCCATCACCTCCTGGCCAGGTCACTATGTTTGTGCCGAGGGCCGCTACATGGAAGGCGGCAATTCCTCAGGCACTGAGAAACGGGCCGCCATCTTTATCGGTCCGGAGTTCGGCACAGTTGCCCGTCCCGATCTGGTAGCCGCTGCACGAGAGGCAGGGGATGGGGGTTTTGATGTGCTCATCGCCTGCGCTTTTAATTATGACGCCCATTCATCGGAATTCGACAAACTGGGCCGCATTCCTGTATTGAAGGCACGGATGAACGCCGACCTGCACATGGCCGACGATCTCAAAAATACGGGAAAAGGGAACCTGTTCGTTATTTTCGGTGAGCCGGATATTGATATCCTGGCGGCAGATGATGGTCACATTCGAGTCAAAATCAACGGTGTGGATGTTTTTCATCCTAACACCGGAGAGGTTCGCAGCGATGGATCCGAGGGAATCGCCTGCTGGTTCATTGATACCGACTACAACGAAGAGAGCTTTTTTGTCCGCCACGCCTATTTCCTGGGTGCAAACGATCCCTACAAGGCGCTCAAAACCACCCTAAAGGCAGAAATCAACGAGGAGGCCTGGGACACCCTCAACAGCGATATCTCACGACCTTTTGAAAAGCCAGCCTCAGGCCGCATCGCCGTTAAAGTGATCAACCATCTCGGCGATGAAGTGATGAAAGTATTCAAGGTGGACTCATAGGAGGCGGGAATGGAGTTTCGTATCTCCGATACATTCACGGACAGCCTCGCAAGACTGACCAACGATGAACAGAAGGCCGTCAAGACCACCGCTTTTGATCTTCAGTTGAACCCGGCCAGTCCCGGGATGCAGCTTCACAAAGTGGACAAGGCCAAGGACCCCAATTTCCGGTCTGTGCGCGTAAACCTGGACATCCGCCTGATTGTCCACAAAAGCACCTCTAGCCTGCTGCTCTGCTACGTGGATCACCACGAACCGGCCTACCGTTGGGCCGAGCAACGCAGGCTTGAGAGGCACCCGAAGACCGGCGCAGCCCAACTCATCGAAATCCGGGAAACTGTCCGGGAGATCGTCATTCCCAAATACATTGAAGCGGAACAGATAAAGCCCTCCAAGCTGCCTTTGTTTGCCCACGTCCCCGAGGATGATCTGTTGAGCTACGGGGTTCCGGCCGAATGGCTGGAAGATGTTCGTGCCGTCAATGAGGACGGCGTGCTGGATTTGGCCGACCATTTGCCCAGTGAGGCCGCCGAGGCCCTGCTCGATCTGGCAACAGGCGTCACGCCGCAAATCGCACAGGCAATTCCTGACAGTACAGACCCATTCGATCACCCCGATGCCCAACGCCGTTTTCGGTTGATGCAGAACGTTGAAGAACTGGAACGCGCTCTGGCTTACCCCTGGGAGAAATGGACCCTCTTTCTCCATCCCGCCCAGCAGCAGCTGGTTGAAATGAAATATAACGGACCGGCCAGGGTTTCAGGTTCGGCGGGCACGGGAAAAACCATCGTGGCACTTCACCGGGCGGTTTTTCTCGCTCGCACTCACCCGGACTCCAGGGTCTTACTCACCACCTTTTCCGACACGCTTGCAAATGCCATCAGATTGAAACTGAAACGGTTGATCATCAACACACCACATATTGGCGAACGCCTGGAAGTGCATGCCATGAACGCCATTGGCCTGAGGCTTTATCAATTGAATTACGGTCCTCCAGAAATTGCATCGAAAGAGGTCATACATACGCTTCTGGAAAAAGCCTCGAAAGCCATCAATGCCCAAAAGTTTACCCTGCATTTTCTCCTGACCGAATGGGAGCAGGTCGTTGACGCATGGCAATTGGAAAACTGGGAAGCCTATCGTAATGTCTTACGGTTAGGTCGAAAAACACGGCTGCCGGAGCAGCAGCGTCTCGTACTCTGGTCCATTTTTGAACAGGTCCAGACACAATTGAAGTCCATGAATCGGATCACCTACGCCCAAATGTTCAGCAGACTGGCTACTCGCCTGACTGAGACCAACCGTTCTCCTTTCGATTTTGCCGTAGTGGACGAGGCGCAGGATGTGGGCGTTCCTCAGTTACGGTTTCTGGCCGCGCTTTCCGAAGGACGGCCGAACAGTCTTTTCTTTGCCGGAGATCTCGGCCAACGTATCTTTCAGCAGCCCTTTTCCTGGAAAGCGCTCGGTATAGATATTCGAGGACGTTCCCGGACATTGCGCATCAATTACCGGACGTCCCACCAGATCCGAATGCAGGCCGACCGCCTGTTGGGTCCTGAACTCTCGGATGTGGACGGCAACAAAGAGGAAAGAAAAGGCACCATTTCCATATTTAACGGCCCCAAACCCATCATAATGATTTTAGACACCAGGGAAGAAGAAATCGAGACCCTGGCCGAATGGCTTTCAGGTCTAAAAAGTGACGGGCTGATGCCCCACGAAATGGGTGTTTTCGTGCGCTCCCCGGCTGAGCTTGAAAGGGCCACCACCGCTGTGGAAAATGCCGGGCTTCCCTTCAAGGTGCTGGACGAAAAAGTCGAAACCACCACGGGCTATGTCTCCGTTAGCACCATGCATCTTGCCAAAGGTTTAGAGTTTCGCGCCGTTGCCGTCATGGCCTGTGATGATGAGATCATTCCTCACCAGGAACGGATCGAAACAGTATCTGACGACGCTGATCTGGAAGAAGTCTACAACACGGAGCGCCACCTCCTTTACGTCGCCTGCACCCGCGCACGAGATTATCTGATGGTGACAGCCGTTGATCCGGCATCGGAGTTTCTGGATGATCTGCAAAACTAAGATTTCCGCAACACTGGCTCACAAAAATACGTGCTCTTATCGGCAAAGATACCAGAGGGTGCAACAGGTAACATTGAATTGATTCGGTAAAAGATATGTTCGTTCAGGCTCCTTTTATCCGGAATGAAGAACGCCGCTTCCGAATTCGTTGCGAACTGGATGTAGCCTTTTTCCATCTTTATGGCCTCAACCGGGACGATGCCGATTACATCTTGGAAACCTTCCCAATCGTGAAACGGAAGGACGAACAGAAATACGGCGAATACCGAACCAAACGGGTCATCTTTGAGTGCTACGATGCCATGGTTGAAGCCATGAAAAACGGAAGGCCTTACCAGACAATACTTGATCCACCACCAGGGCCTCCAACTGGCAGTTTGCCTGAATGGAAACCCGGCCAACCAAAACCGAAGGAGTGGCCTTCACATATTCACCCACCGAAAGGGATAACAAATGCTGCTTCAACCTGATTGTATCTCTGATGTTTATCAAAGTAAGGAATCTCTGAATGATGAGTCTGGTCTTCTCCAAACGGCATAGGATGAGATGGCTTTGGAAGAATTGACATTATGATGACCAATCCGGAGAAATACCCCTGTAAACGGAATCATTTTGATGTGGGAAGCCATCGTGAAGAACGTTGACTATCCGTAACAATTTGTAAATCTGGCTATATAAACCGTCACCTTGGACAAATTTATTGAGGGCTTAAACCTGTCTCCGGTTATTCCGTCAAAATGAATATAGTGAAGAAGTGAGAGCAAGAAGGACGACCTGCTTGACTTCAATATTCAATAGCCTCTAAACAATGTATCCTTCTAAGTTGAAATGAATCAAATCTGTAAGAAGGTATCTTCGATCATTTGGCATAAAGGATTAGGTAATCATGGTCTTTGAACAATTCCTGGATATTTTATGGTTGCAGAAAGCCACTGGAGAAAACGGATTTGAGGGGCTCGTACGTAAGTTGCTGGAAAAGCTTACGTCACAGCGCTTCTTTCTTTCCCTCTCCGGTCGACAGGAAGGGAGAGATATAGCGAACGACGGGTATGGCGGCAATTTTGTTGCTGCTGAATGTAAGCGCTACAAAGAAGGTACTACTCTGGGTAGTGATGAGTTGCTCGTAAAGCTCGTGCGGGCCGCGTGTAGTATTCCACCACCGGATATATGGGTCGTTGTGACTACAAAAAGGCTCGGCGAGCAACACCATCGCGACTTACAGAAGGCTGCTGATCAATATGGAATTACGTACTTTCCTATCGACGCCCAGGGCGGACAGTCGAGTTCACTTCTATCCATTTGCTCCAGCGCCCCGGAAGTCGTGGCCAATCATCTTCAGATAAACGACCCAAAGCTCGGTAACTCAGAAGCGAAGGATGTTGAACGATACTTATCCGATCTGGGAAGCCGTACGGAGTGTTCAGATTCAAAAAATCGACTGCGGGATGCATTACTCCATGACACAATAGGTTATTCCCATTGGCGATACAAACAGAACGATTGGTTAGCGAAACGATTACAGCATCCGAAAGAGTCGGTGGCTGCTTTTGGCCAGGATATTGCTGTGCGTGAATCGGAACATCAAATTGTCAAACGAAGCTGTGCACTGCAAATACTAGACGATTGGTGGGCTTCGTGGTCGCATGAACAGAAACATTTGGCGATATTAGGCGAGGAAGGTGATGGAAAGTCATGGATTGTTGCTGATTGGCTAGCAGACAGAGTCCTGGAAGACGGTTTCCCGCCAGTGTTATTCGTGCCTTCCGTTAGGCTTGGAAAAGCAGAACCAGAGGAGATGACTATAGAGGCACTTCAGTGGCAGATCGGTGAGGCACGTACCAATTACTGGAGTCGACGTCTTAACCGTTGGATAACCTCTTCTGTAGTATCTAGTCCGGCATTTTTGTTGGTTCTGGATGGGGTCAACGAGCGCCCTGGATTTGAATGGAAATTATTTCTCGCCCGCCTGGAAGTTGAGCCTTTTGCTGAAAGAGTGGCTGTTCTCATGACCTGTCGAACCTTATTCTGGGAAGAACATCTCACCTCTCCAGAATGGAATTGCACTACCTGGAGCGTCGATCCCTATGATGAAGACGAACTCAAACAAGCCTTGATTCAGTCTGGGCATAAGGTAGAAGAATTTGACAGCAAATTGTTACCATTGCTTAAAAAACCTCGATATTTCGATTTGACTATAAAACTTCGGGATCGATTGTCTGAACAGGGGGAGATTACAGTAGAACGCCTGATCTATGAGGACTGGCGCGACCAAATGTCGCGCAAACGTGACAGGGAATTGCTGACGCATAACGACTTTCAGGAACTCATCAGTAACCTTAGCGAGCGCTGGGAAAAGCAAGGTGTCCTAAAGAGGATCGATATACATGCCGAGCTTGAACCATATGGCAATGGTAAAGAGTTGTTCGAGCAATTGCAGACAGGAAGGGTTTTGCGGAAAGGAAATGGCCAGTGGGTGATTGATCAGCGCTACCTTATACTGGGGCTTGGGCTTTTATTGGCCGATGAAGTAAGACAGGAGGCACAAGCCTCCGAAGCTTCAGTAGATGAGTTAATTGCATCTCGTTTGGAGCCACAAGCAGAAATGGATCTCAAGGTATCGATTTGCGGTATGGCACTTTTGCATGCGTTATACCTCGATGATTACCCGGAGACCGGACGGCTGGCGCTCTTTCGGGCGTGGATCCGTGGTCGCAATATTGCTCCCGATGACTGGCGTAGGGTACCTGCGTATTTGCCCCTGCGACCTGAAGTGTACTTACGGATGGCGGAACATCTTTGGAGTGTCAAGGGCGAGAACCGTGAGGCACAGGATGCATTCATGGAAGGATTTCTGCGGTTTGGAAGAAAACGGAAGGTGCAGGCCACACTTATTCAAGGCTTCGAGCGATGGATGGGTTTTGTACATCCTGATGGACATCACGGAAGACACGCTCAGAACGAAGAAGAACGAAAAAACGGTCGCCAGGCTTTGCAGAAAGCTCTTGGATCCGACAACGAATCTGGTCCCCTTGATTTATTTGGATACCGGCTTTGCCTCACGCGGGATGAAGGTTGGCAGCGACTGGCAGCCGTTGCTTTAGCGGTGATTTCTCATCAAGAACGTGCACCGCATATCCCAGCAATGGCCACATATGCAGTGGCCGGGGCAGTAATGGGACACCCTTGGCACGAATCAGCCTTTAACTGGGTCCTAAGGACTGCACCGGATAACATTGAAGAACCATTGGTGAGGACCGCCGGGAACCTAATGTCACAGGAAACACCGACCGCTCAAAGGGCCGCTTGGTGGCTCTTGAACGGGCTTCACACGGCGGATGCATTGGAGCTAAGGGATAAAATTCCGCCAGAGCATAGGTATAAGAATCCCATGCGCAAGTTTTATGAGGAGAATCCTTGTGAGGGTTTCTTTCTTTGGGATCACCAAACTTACAAGCGTTGTGTGGAAGAGACGAGATTGCATCCAACTCGAATAGCGACACAGCTTAGGGAAGTCATTCTCGATCCCCATCTTGAGATCCCTGAGCAGCTTCCGCAGGTGTTGGATAATGCTGGAAAGGGAATAGATCTTAACAGTGTGTGGAGTGGGCGGGGTAGAACTGCCGAGGACTCGGTGCTGGAAGAAATAGAGCCCGCCCTATGTGCATGCTGTGCCGAACGTTTGGCGGAAATTTGGCGCATACTTTGCGGCAAGTTAATGGAGCGAACTGGCCAACCCAGATATTTGCTGACTTGGGGGATTTACGAGCATCTTTTAATCATGAGAGACGAAGAGAGACAGGCGATAGAGCAGGTTTGGCGAGCGACTCTGGAATCCAATTCAGAAGAGGACAAGGACGCGGAGAACCTTTTGTTCCCTTGCGTATTGTCGGAAAAATCTCTCGATGAACAACTCGATCTGATTCAACAGCGTGGCGGCCATAACGGGCATTTTACCGAATATCCTCCGAGAATTGGAAAGTTGAAGTATTCCGATTTGCCCGCGGTGACAAGGCGTTTAGAGGACCTCGTGAATAGAGATCACAAATATTCACACAACCTTTTGTGGCAATTGGCTTATTCATTATCGAGCTTAGATGAAGCATTAAAGAAGACATTAGTGAGGTTTTATCGAGAAGGCGACACGGTTACTCGTGGATTATGTTTACAGATCTTTGCAAAAACGGAAGATCGTGAAATTCATCGATTTCTGACGGACGAAGGATGGCGAGCGGACCGTGCTGGTGGAGATTTTGAGCGCCATTGGGGTAGCGTGCTGCTGTGCAGACAGGCTATCGAGATGGCATTCACTGATTTGGTTGAGCATGTGTGCCCTTCCTTACTCGGATATGCAATTCAGCACCGGGGCAAGCAGCAAGAAGAAGTGCTTGCCTACGCACAGCTAATGAACAAGATATGGTCTGGAATCGCGAGACGCCCGCTCGAAAGGCACTCAGAGGCTCATCGCACGACAATAACATCGCATAATATTGAACAGAGCAGGGACATAGGCTCTTGGAAGATCAGTGATCAGGATGAGAGCAGTGTGAACTTTGTATCCTGGGATTCGATTTGGGGTGGGAGGGTTGGAGAGATAAACGCCGATACTCTCCGACAAGCCTTTGATTCTGACGGGCGATTACGCAAACTGAATGAAGCCAATCAAAACTTGCAACATATTGTCGAAGCCGAACGCCGCGCCGGAAATCCCTGGTTTTTGCGTGTGTTTGAACCCTCGGCTCTTGTGGATGTCGTTATCGCTTGTCCTGGCTACGCCCATAGCTGGGCAAACGCGATAATCGATGATATGCCTGGCGCTGATGCACTGTTGGCAAGCTGTCGAGGTTTCTACGAGGCGCTATGTGCGGTCTTGCTCGACAGTGAACCAGAGATTGGAGTGCAGCTGTTCAGGCGTTTGCGTGTCAGTAACGCATTCCGTGTTACCGACAGTATTACCCAAATTGATTCACTATTGTTCAGCCTGTTTTCGGCAGAAAATTCGGAACCCGTGATTCAACTGCGCCGACGATTGCTCGCTAACTGCAACACAGACAAGTGTCTTTTCGAAATGGCCTTTCTTGCTCAATTTCACAGCAGGCAGGAGGGCTTGCACCAGGTTGTAGAGGAATGGTTGGCATCGAAACAACCATTCAATGAGGCTCGTGGTTTGACCTTGCTAGGTTTCATGGACGCTGAGATTGAAGGTATCGAATTAAGGAAAAGGATAGCTAAGCAACGTGCATCCTGGATACGTAGTCGTGCTGAAATTGCAGAACGCGTCCACCATCGGAACCAATGGGCAAAGCATTGGTTCCGAGTTTTCCTCTTACATGGAGAGGATCTGAAAGCCTGGGCGGCTTTCCGTCTGTTCCTGCACTGTGCAGATCGCCGTTTTTGGCTTTGGGGGCCGGGAATGGTGGAGGGTGAGAATGCCAAAATCCGACGGAAAGAACATTACTATTCCAACCTGGGAAATATTCGAAAGGCGGCAAAAAAAAGCGAAAAGGGCGTCTTGAAACTGGAAAAGCGGTTTGTGGGCATCGACATTAAGGAGAATCAGGTGTGGCCGTGGATGTCCCAATACACGGAACATGATCGGAATCCTTGATAGATGTTAAAATGGTGGGATTAAGCCCAACCATTTAGCCCAGCAGCAGTAAGATGGAAATTGCAATTAATGCCAAACAGATCGAAAAGCCATTGTCCAAGAAACCCTGGGACGCGAGGCCCTATGACCGCCGATGTAATGAGAGGTACAAGATGGAAATTGGAAACCTTTTAAAAAGGCTTGATAAAATAGCTAAAAATGGGGAGGTCTCAAAAGCGATAGCAATTCATTTCATTGAAAAATCCGCATGGTGGATCACCCATCCGTCTGGGCCTGTTCGTTCCCCCGGAGATGCCAAAAACCTCCAAGGGCCGGAAAACAAACCCATACTAAAGTTCGGAGCAAACACCTTCAAAGTGGGCGAAGCGCTTCTCGCATGCAGGCAGATCATTCAGGGCTTTTTAAACAGCGCTCAATCGGAACCAAACTTTGGCGAAAAAACCCTTTTTAATCTAAGAAAAAGGCTTATCGCTGCCATCTGCGGGTCAGTTTCTGCTTTTGACGGCCGCGCTTACAAGCACTACCCTATGGAAGGTGATGAAATGGTCTTCGGCGCCCACGCCATCAATTTAAAGGAATTCATTGACTGTCTTTTTGAAATGGTTCCTGTTGACAGGTTCATCAAGACATACTCTCACGATAAAATAAAGCACGAAAAACACGCCGAACGAAAGTTTTCCAATGCCATGAAAAAAACACTATAAACGGATGCTTTCTGCCCAAAATCGCTCCGATCAAATCGAAAATGCTATCTTGACTTTACAATCCGCTGATAACCTGTTGAGGGGAGAAAAGGGAATCACAGGCAGACCGGTATTTTCTAGGTTAAGTGAGTTACTTCACAGGAACCAGGGCGACGCCCGACGGTTGGGGTCACTTCTGACCAGTCTGTTTTCACATCAGAATGCCACCAAAAAAGAAAGTAAAAGCGCCAAAAATATTCCAAAAATCAATTCCCAACTCGGAGACTTATTAAAGGCTGCTGGTTTTGAAGTGCCTGAGTCTGTAAAGGCAGAGTGATAGAAGAGATCCGAAGGGGTGATCATGAATTCGATCGAATCCAAATTTCAATTTGTCAAAGTGACCCGTTCCTCGCTGTTGGATTTCATCGGAGAAGCCAGAAAGCGCGTAATCATTGCCAAACCAGGATATTCTTGCGAAGAGGTGGCTCTGCTCAAAAAGTTATCTGAATTCTCTGCTGTGGACTGCACGCTTTACGTAGATTCAAGTGAAGAGGCCGTCAGATGGGGTTTTGGAGATAAGGATGCCCTGAATGTTATTCATTGCATGGGAGGCGGGACGCTGGTAGAAAAGTAAGTTACTAAGGGGTGGGGCGCTGAATTTATGCACACAAGGGATTGAGAGAGCACCTGTTTGCTGTCACTTATGACTATTTTTTTTTGAGATAGGGTTGTATAAACTGGGACGACGAATAAGACAATGATATGACGATATGGCCCGCGACCCACACCGCGACAGTCTTATGCAGGAAGAAGGTGATCAAGAACGGCTCGACCCGACGGACATTGCCAATCCAGTCAGCGCATACTTTTTTCTGAGCGACGATGCTCAGGATAAGATCAGCGGGAGCAACAAGAAAAGAATGAAATGCCTCTCCTGTGGGCACACGTTCAGGGGAGAGATTTACGACAGATGCCCGGAGTGCTTCGGTTCGTATACCGAGGAAGTGCCTGACGAAAAAATTTATGGATATTGGTGATAAGACCGTGCATTCGAACTGGGGACATCCAGATGATATCTCATAATTTCAACCAGTTGTGTTATCTTGACAAACTGTCAGGTCTTGGAAACGCTGAGGTATCTATAGTATCTCTCAACCCAAGCTGCTCAATCAGCTAATATTCACAATCCATTTTCCGGCCCGTTCAACCCTACCACGGATACGGGCCGCCAGCGTCTCGATCTCGGTTTTCCTTAGTTGCATCAGCAAATCCAGCCCAAAAATTGCTTCCAAAAGGCCTTTGACGGTTCCAACCAGCTTGTCTTTGGTAATGCTTGACGTAGGGGAGACTGCATGAACCAAACCGACTTTTGTTGTGTCAAACACGTTGTGAAGGATACACTGGGCCCAGCTACAACCCACTTTTCATATTAGTTAGCCATCGCTTCTGCCTTGGTCCTGATTTCATATCCCAATGTTTAGGGTTTACGGCACTCCATTTTCTGTTTGACTCAAGATTAGGGGTTGTATTATGGATATTGACGCAGTTCCCAGGTTTCAACAAACAAAGATTGATTAAGAGCCATCCTTATTATACCTAACGCGTCCCGGGAAGGCTTTGAGAACCCTACGACAACGGAACGGACTACCGGGACGTTGTCGATAAAAAAACAAATAGCCCCACCATCATTAGACTTTGAGGACTAAAATGATTATTAGTGCCAGCCGGAGAACAGACATTCCCGCCTTTTATTCAGAATGGTTTATGAATCGCATTCGGGCCGGATACTGCGCTGTCCCCAACCCTTTTAACAAGAAACAGGTATCATACATTTCGCTTAAACCCGAGAACGTTGACGTAATCGTATTCTGGACCCGTCATGCGCGGCCCCTATTGCCCCATCTGGCTGAACTTGACCGCAGAGGCTACAAATACTACTTCCTGTATACCCTCATGAACAACCCGCAACAGATAGACCCTAAAGCGCCTTCTTTAAAAACTTCTTTGGCCACATTTCGTAAAGTATCTGATCAAATTGGCAAAGAAAGAATGATTTGGCGTTATGATCCAATCGTGATTAGCACAATAACCAGTCAAGAATTCCATCAAAAAACATACCAGCATATTGCTGAGGAACTAAAAGGATATACAACGCGCTCAATTATCAGCGTCGTTGACATTTACCGAAAAGCAACTAAACGACTTCGCACGCTGGCAAGCGAGGGGGTTGAAACAATCGATTGTGATGCTGAAGCACTTAAACACCTCATGAAAAGCATGTCAGGGGTCGCTAAAAAAAATGGTATGGAAATCTTTAGCTGTGCAGAGGAGCTGGATTTGGAGCCTTACGGAATCCAGCCCGGAAAATGCATCGATGATGAATATATCAAAAAAGTCTTCGGTTTTGATGTTACACACAAGAAAGATCCATCCCAGCGCGGCGCCTGTGGTTGCGTAGCGAGCAGAGACATTGGGATGTACGATTCATGTCTTTTTGGGTGTATTTACTGTTATGCCACCACAAACATAGACCGCGCCAAAGAAAGGTATCGGGAACATAAGGCCACCTCGCCATCCCTGATAGGCTGGCACGAGGCGAAACCTAAACTGCAATCAACTCGGTAAAGCACACTGTTCGCGTGTTAGAAGGCGTGTATTGAGGAGGGAATCCTGTAACACAGAATCCGGGATGTGGAGGTCACAATAGCAAAGTATGCATGGGCACCTAAAAGAAAAAGATCCGTTCCCAAAATCCCTGATTCGATCAAGAGCGAGATAAAGGTAAAGGCAAATGCGCTGATCAACCAAGTGCTCAAGCCAAAATATCTCCAGCCTCCTCCAGAAGACAATGATTTCAACTACCTCGTTGACATATTCAGCAAATGGTATCGGGGATATTTCTATTTCTGCTCAAAATACAATTGTCCATCTCCAAATGCGATGGCACCATCCTTTAACAGCAACTTTGCCCGCTTAGAATATGTGGATCGAGACAGATTCAACCTGGCATATATGAGACACACCGGGCAATGGTTCGAGATTGGGTTCGATTTGTCGTTAGAGGAGTGCTTAGAGGAAATTGAAAATTTGCCTCACTTTATGCCATAGTAGTTTTTAGTACTGAAACTTCCCATCAGGATTCAGTTAAATGGAGCGGAGCCGGTGGAATCGAACCCCAACACCTGAACTGGAAGCCCAGTGCTCTACCATTGAGATAGCCCCGCTCAATCAAAAAAAAGGGCGTCATCTCTCCGTCACCCAATCATATCCTTCACCCTTTTCAAAGGCTTTATCCTGACAACTTTGTGGGCAGGCTTGGCCTTGATAATCATTTTTTCCCCTGTCCGTGGGTTTCTACCTTCTCGCTTTTTGGTAGCAGGCTTCTTTTTCACCTCAATCTTCATAAGTCCAGGCAGCGTGAATTGACCAGGAGCGCGTTTCTTGATGTGACGCTCAATCAGGATGGCTAGTTCATCTAATACAGAAGAAACCTGCTTCTTGTTCAGCTCTGTATTCTGGGCTATTTCCTCAATCATCGCGGATTTGGTCATAGGTTTTTTTACCGCAGTTATTTTCCGCGCCGGAACAGCTTTTTTTGCCGGTGCTTTCTTAGTTGTTTTCTTAGTCGCAACTTTTTTTTTGGCAGCCATAATTACCTCCCCCTTTTTTTGTTTGAGATTTAGCCCAGTGGACACGTTTACTCTGAGCCGCTAACGCCGCGGGCTTCCAGTACCATATTTAGATCCACCAAATATACGACCAGCACAGCCCTGTCAAGCTATTTGACGGATATCCTCCGCTACACATTTGCGCACAGCGCCGCCCAGTCCATTTTTGTGGATGTCTTGTTGATCATCAATCCAAGATCCTGCAACCGAATGATCATGGCCTGCTTGGAGACATTAGAGAACCCACCTGCCTCACACATGGCGGCAGAGATGAAAGGCCACTGCTCAACAAACGGCTCATCGAATCGAGCACCCATATTGACCCTGCTCACTGTATTTTTTATGATAATTGGTTCCGAACTGCACACTTTGTCAAACGCCTCTCGAATCTCTTTTTCAGGCATGAGCAAACAAGCCGCAAAGTAGTCGGCCTGCCATTCAATTGGTTCTTTCGCGTCTTTGGGTTTGCACACAATGGCCTCACCTTTCGAGTTATTCGTTTCCTCCATATCCACATACCGGCGGTGCAGGACCCAGTGACCAACCTCGTGAGCGCACGTAAAAACCAGCCTCCCCTCAGAGCTATGCTCAAAAAGTCTCTCGTTGATACAGATAACCCCTGATTCGACATACGTCGCTCCGAGCACATCATTGGACCCAAACACCTTTTCAAGATCCTCATAGAGAAGCCTCAAACCCAAAGCCCGTTCTATGATATCTTCAACCGGGATAGGGGGTTTGACCCTGTATCCAGCCAACGCTTGAAAATTCTTGATCAGGTCCGTGGCCTTCAGAGCAATTCTTTCTTTAGAAATCCAGGGAACCCTCATCTTTTCTCCTTCTTGTTACCCAAGCCCACAAAAGAGATTTTGTCATATGGCTACGTTTACGGGTATGGCCTCAATCGTTTTGACCAGCTCTTCCGGAGATACCCGTGCAAGCAAACCTTTTCTCCCCGCATTAATATAGATGTATGGGATGTCCACGATGGATGTTTCATAATACATTTTCAATTGTTTTCTTGGCCCCAAAGGTGAAATGCCACCAACAAAATAACCAGTATGTCTATGAGCTACTTCCGGTTCGCATGGCCTGATGGTCTTGACCTTTAGGGCTCTGGCAAGTGCTTTTGTGGAAACCTGCTTATCGCCGTGCATAAGCACCACCACAGGCTCACGTCTCTCATTTTCCATGACTAAGGTCTTTATAACCTGATGCTCATCAACATTCAGTTCATCAGCAGCTAATTTTGTCCCGCCTTTCTCTTCATACTTGTAGGAATGCAAGGAAAAATGAACCCTGTTCTTTTTCAGCACACGAACAGCCGGTGTCACAGGAAACCTATCCTTTGGCATTGAACCTCCTCAAATCTCTGGACGAAGGATCTGTTTTGAGAAACTTTTTGTCCCTTTGCTTTTCCGTCATCATCAGGAATGTCATGGTCTTGCCGGCTAGTTCCAGGATGCACCGTTTCTTATTGGTTGTCTTTATAATAATCTTAGTCCAAATTTGCCTTGTAGGAGACAGGTTACTGCCGGAAACCTGCCCGGTCAAGCATCTGTTAGACAGAAGTTCCAGATAATACCCAATAAGAGCATTTCCACACTATACAGTTTAGGCTCCATCCAGTAGGACCTCTACTTTAGCATAAGCGTTTGACAGATACGGTCAAAACCTGATAACTTTTTTTAGAAATTTTGAGAGCTTAATGAACAGAACTCCTACACATATGATTCCGTAACTCTCATAAATTCTTGACAAATGTGTAAATACGAAATAATTTCACTGTTATACAGATTGAAAAACCGTTTCAAAATCAACAGATTTTTTTTAAAGGAGACACCGGTTATGACCCTCACCAAAGACCACATAATCGACAGCCTTTACAAGAACACGGACCTCATGAAATCTGAGGCTGCCCAGACATTTCAATCTCTCTTAGAAATCATGAAACAAACCCTCTCATCTGGCGAAGACATCCTGATCAGCGGTTTCGGAAAATTCTGTGTCAAAGAAAAGAAAGAGAGAAAAGGGAGGAACCCTCATACCGGAAATGACCTCATGCTGGACAAGCGGCGGGTCATCACCTTCAAATGCTCCGCTGTGCTGAGAGAGAAACTCAATACCAGGAAAAAGAAGCGGAAAAACCGGAAATAAAAATCGACAAAATGATAGAACTCATTGCCTCAAGAAACCTCAAACAAATTCAAAATAGCGGGAATAGGCGTAAGAAGGCCTCTCTCTCCGCTTGATTTAATTCGCATTCCCTCCACACCGCAACCAGTCTCCCTATTTTTTTCTTCATAGCTGACCCAGACACCCCGCACAAGCTTCCGGGGATTTCCATGATTATCAGGGAAATCACCCGGAGGTACACAAATTGACAAAAACAATCAAAAATACACTAAAAAAAATCCTTAACTGCTTCGAGTCCGGCAACCTTCCAAAAACAATATCATACAGCGTGTTTCCAGCTGCCAACATCCCATCATCAAGATGGTCCCTTCTAAACCGGATCCTGGTGTTTCTCTCGGATACTCAAGATGCAAGAGGCTTTCGGCAATGGAAAGAAGTCAACAGGCACGTAAAAAAAGGCGCTAAAGCAATCCATATCCTTGTACCCAGAATAGTGAAGCGCGAAAATGATGAAGGCGAAGAAGATGAAAGATTGGCTGGGTTCATGGCAAGACCTGTTTTCAGGATAGAAGACACAGAAGGCGAAACAGTTAAATATGAACAGATTGAGCTACCAAATCTTCCCTTGATGGAAAAAGCCAAAGAATGGGGTATTTCAGTCAAACCAATTCCTGGGAATCAAAGCTACTACGGATACTTTTCGCATCATCGGAACGAGATTGCTCTTGCATCAAAAGAAGAAACCGTCTTTTTTCACGAATTAGCTCACGCAGCCCACAAACGCTTGGTGGGTACCAACAAATGCCAACAATGGAAAAAAGAGATCGTGGCAGAACTCGCTGCAGCGGTCATCTGCCAAATAGTTGGGAAAACCTCAAAATATCTCGGAAACAATCACAGATACATTGAGCACTACGCCAAAAAAGGCAACCTACGCCCAGTCCAGGGCTGCCTCAAAGTGATAAGCGACGTAGAAAAGGTTCTGGGCCTGATACTCACAAAAAACTAAAAGAGGTAGGGGCATACGGATTTTCCTTAACTTCTGTGGTAAATGTGCGACATTATGAGTATGGATACGATGGCAACCACTTTACAGTTAAAGGTAATCTGTGTAACCTGCCCGCTCGTGCCTTGCAACCCGCCCGCCTCGCGTTGCGAAGCATTGCGGGCAGGTGGCAGGCGGGTCTGCGAAATCTGCGGATTAAAGATCAGCACTTTTTCATACACTGATGCTGAAAAAGGGGGGAGGTGCGTTATGGCTAAATGGACACCAAAAGAAATCATTGTACACGAAAAAATAAGAAAAGACCCGGTCACGGACCACGTACTGGAAAGGTGCAAAGGAGTCCCTGTCAAATATGTCAGAAGTGGTACCCGCAAGGAAATTGTTGGAGCATCCGAGGTATTAAGCAGCGCAAAGGAGACCATGCTGGACAAAATATTGGCAGGAAAAACTGTTCTTTACATAGCGCCAGCAAATAACGTGGTGGACCTATTCACTATGCCTGATGACCGAATGATGTGTCCCCATTTTGAGCGGCTAAAACTCGCATCCAACGGTTGCTTTTACCAATGTGATTGGTGCTACCTAAAACTCACCTATGCCGTCCTCAACATAGCGCTCAACGCCCCCAGAACCAGTATTGGGTCCCTGCACATATTCCGTGAACTCCGTTCGAATGTATTGGCCTATGCCTTGAACAGCCACCTTGATCGCTTCAGCATTAGCGCACCGAACCGTCAAAGAATAATCTGATCCATTCAAGAACCCACCAGAAAAATACATGTTGCTGTCTGATTCAGACGCTGAGTTCTTGGTCCAGTCAGGACGATCATCGCTGTTTGAGGTCTGAACCACTACTGGTTTTTGTAGCTCGTACGCCTCCCAAACAGATTCCCGTGCCTGTTTCACGTTCGGGGTCGATGAGCACCCAGCAAATAGCCCCAACAAAGCCAGCCCCAAAACAAATATGCCAAGTCTTAAGTTTAAACCTAATTTGTGCCACTGATTTTTCATAATAAAACACCTCCTTTTTAAGACAAAGCTTAAAAGAGAAAGCGTTATTTGTCAAGAAAAAAAGAACGATTTAATCAATAATTTCAATATGTTAATTTGAGTTTAAGCTCAAATAAAATATTTAGTGGGCTTCACATGGGACTGTGTAACAGCTTGATCGGAGTGAGGATTCAGATATGAATCGAGGCACTTAACTTCCTGAATTCAGGGTGTTTCTGTGACCTGCCGGGAAAGATCAGCATCTGGATGATGATCAGAGCCAATTCAAAACGTTAGCTTCTCTGACCATCGGTTCGTAGGAACTTCCTATAAGATTTGAACCTTATCAGGCGAACAATGACCATTAACACAAACAGCGGCACCCAGACATAAACAACTTCATTAATCATCACCCTTGCACCCCAATCACTGAAAAACGATCATAGGCCTATCGGAGAAACCAAGAGGAGGAGGCACCCATGCTTATGTATCACATGCCCGAAAGAATCGACGGGCGCTTTACCGATGGCCAGGCCCATGTTGAGGAAATCTATAAATTACTAAGGGGGGAAGGATATTCCCCAGCGGAGATAACGGAGCTTTTTAGGTTGAAGAGAGAACTTCAATTGTCTATAAAAGAGGTCTCTACGGATGAGCCATCTACTCAAGAAATCTAACGTATTACTTTCGGACCTGCAAATAGTGGTCAAATGACTGGTAGGTCAGGGACTGGGTATTGGGTATTGGTTATTTGTTGCCGGATAATCCTCTGGCAAGCCGGTTTCCAGCAAGATGCTCACATTAGTTCACTTTTAGTCACGTTAGCTACTTTCCTATGATAATCGGGATTCTCAGTGTAAGAGACGAGGGATACCATCCCAATCAGAGGTATCGTTTATGATTGAGCCAGTTACCATGTAACCATAGGTGCTGATCTTCCCGCCACAGCGAGCCTGGATGAATAAGTACGGAGCAAGAAATGGGTAGTGCCTGAAAAAAAGTCTGATCAAGCACTACTTCAGATTACGGATAAGAGCACAATGAAATATCTGCATATCATTGATCTTTGAGGAAATGAACTGAACCGATTTCCTTCTTACTGAAATAACTTAAATGTGTCTCGCCTATTAAGCGCCCAGGCAACCTCGTTATTGGCAGGATCTGCCGGTCTCAATTCCCCATAGCTGATAGTTTTGATCCGATCTCCAGATATCCCTAAGGCAACAAGGTATTGTCTTGCGGAATCAGCTCTTCTTTCTCCTAAAGCCAGGTTGTATTCTTCAGTGCCTCTATTATCACAATTGCCTGCAATGAGAAGTGCGAAAGAAGAATTATTACGGAGGAACTCCGCCTTTTTCTTCAAAGTCTCTTGCGACTCAGGCTTCAAATTTGATTTGTCGAAATCGAAATAGATGTTTGAAGCTTCAAAAGCTTCTATCTTTCTGACAAGCTCGGGGGGCAGCGCCTTTGCTATCTCCACTACAGTTTCTTCCTTTGGCGCCTCCTTTACAACTACAACTTCCTCGACTTCTTCAGCAGGCGGTTTAACTGCTTCAGATATATTAACCTGTTTTTTTGCGCACGACGTGACAAAAAACAGAGCCGAGCAAACAAAAGCCATGGCAACTAAGCCGGTCATCACCTTTTTTCCCATACACCCTTTACCTCCTTTACCTCCTGGTCTTTATTGTTTATGCCAAATGAGATATCAAAATACCGACCGCCCACCTTAGTAAGCAAGGGCTACGGCCTTCCACAAAAGACTGCTCCTCTATATTTGCCCAAAATGTTTGCCAATCGAAAAATAACGGCTCAATATATTCTTTATAACATTTCCTTCTTGATATTTCAAGTGTCTATGCACATATTTTTGTTTTTTATAACACTTTAGCCCTTTGAAAATCTGCCAAAAGGCTAAGTGAAGTTCAACCCACGTGGCGGGTAGCCTCAGGATGGCCCCTGAAAGAGGCCACGAGTCTCATCGAAATTGAATTCCATTTGGCGTCTTTGTCTAACTTCTCTTGATCTCGAATGTATTCCCGAACCTTCTTATCGTCCAAGCCCACTGTACTTACAGAGTAGCCCTGGATCCAAAAGCTCTTAGAGCCTTTTGCCTTAGTTCGGAATTCTCGGTTCACCTAATTATTACACTCTTCTCTTTCAAAAACCCCACTACATACGCAATGCTGAACTTCGGTGGAAAACTTAAGTACAAATGCACATACTCAGACATGGCATGGCCTTCAATCACCTCAACTCCTTTCTGCATGCACAAATCTTTAATAATCTCACCAAACCTACGTCTAACTTTACCATAAAGCCTCTTTCGTCGGTATTTAGGTACCCAAACAATATGATAATTGAATTCCCATCGTACATGTGCTAAACTTTGACAATCTCTCATACGAACATCCTTCCCGACCTGACCTTTCGGAGCCCTCGGGAAGAAGGTTCTATCACGCCTAACCGGCAAAGCCTATTAGAGTCGCACCAGCGGAGCTGGTGGTTTAATGAATTAATTATGCACATAGCCTTTTTAATGGACAGGCTGGAGTCAATTCAGCCTGAGAATGAGACCACTGGTCATCTGATGTATGAGTGCAGCCAGAGAGGCCATAGCGTGTATTTCCTTGAACCCCACGATATCTATATCCGGAATAACGAAGTGGTGGCCAGGATGCGCAATATCTCGGTGCAGCCCGATCTCTCAATGAGGAAATACTGGCGCTCTCTTATCAACTGTCTTAAGAAAGACGAGCTCATATTTGAAACGATCACCGACCTTGACGCCTTATTTTTGAGAAAGAATCCTCCCTTGATCTACCAGACTATGGAGTTCTTATCTTCGGTGAGCGACAGGGTCTTTATGATCAACAGTGCACCCGGTCAGATTTTAGCCAACAGTAAACTCTACATCCTCAACTTTCCGGATATTATCCCGGAGACACACGTCTCGAGAGACCCTGTGCGGCTCAGAAAAATCATTAATGATTTCGGGGGCGCCATGGTGGTAAAGCCGCTCCAAAGACATGGTGGTGAAGGAGTAATTAAGGTGAGTATAAAGGACCAGGAGAACCTGAATTCACTTATCAACTACTATGTCAGGGCATACCGTTCCTACCCGGAGAGGGAGCCTATCATGGTTCAGGAATATTTGAATGTGGTGAAGGGTAGGGGCGATGTGCGGATACTTATGTTGAATGGCGAGGTCTTAGGCGCCATGAGAAGAAAGCCTCTAAAAGGGGAATTCCGGACCAATATCCACGTGGGGGCAAGGGCGTATAAGCACGATTTGACCGATAAGGAGCTGGAAACCTGTCATGCGATTAAGGGTGACCTGATAAAAGACGGGCTGTTCTTTGTAGGTGTTGATGTTATAGGCGATAAGATGGTAGAGATTAATTGCGTCAGCCCTGGCGGTATTCCTCGGATAAACCGGTTAAACAAGGTAAAGCTTGAGACCAAGGTAATCGATTTTATTGAACAGAAGGTTGCTGAAATGTAATCCGAGACAGATCTATGCTCTTGACAGGTTAGCAAGTGCCGGGGTATAAAACCTGTGAAATCAATTATTTTTCGGATCTCTGATCTGGTCCTTGAAAGAGACAATTTCACCGTCTGGATTTCGAAGGACAGAGTTGTGCCAGGCGATAATGCGCTCTTCTCCATCTTTTGTACGGACCGGGTTTTCATAATATTCAACAAGATCAACTTCACCTCTAATCAATTGATGGTAAACATCTAAAACATCTTTCTGAAACCTATCCGGCAGACAGGATCTAAACCAGTTTTTTCCAAGAAGCTTTGCTGTTGATAACCAAGGATTTCCAAGCCTCTTCGGTTGATTAGCGCTATATTACCTTCGTTGTCGAGAGCAACGAATGCAACCCCAGCGATATCAAGGTATTGCCGTGCCCTTTCCTTCACTCTCCCTTAGCGCCTCTTCAGGTCGACGGTATGTTCTTCAACACGCATTTCCAATTCATCATACGCTTTTTGAAGTTCCGCCTCTGCCCTGTCACTTTCCCGGATACGATTCCTGAGCCCCCTGGTTGCCATACCAATTCCGGCAATACCA
>Ga0222657_1000320_pt1 | contig 26110 bp, 37 predicted proteins | sample AntAcemetagen474_FD_179858 | JGI IMG/M metagenome (GOLD analysis project Ga0222657, IMG submission 179858) | Saline water microbial communities from Ace Lake, Antarctica - #474 | ecosystem: Environmental > Aquatic > Non-marine Saline and Alkaline > Saline | place: Antarctica: Ace Lake... | reverse complement strand
TATGCAAGGAACTGGTTGGTGGTAAGATCGCTTCCTGATTCAGAAGTGTTTGTGTCGCTGATATAAAAATTCTCACCAGAGGTAAGATCATACAACACATTTGATTTTGACAGCTTGAGGTAATCAGCGGTACTGACAGTAAATACTGCCGCACTGCCTGCGCCTGCTGCTGCGTTCACTGTGATGGTTACATATCGAGGACGTTCCTTGAAGGAAGTCCAGTCAAATTTATAGTCATCTGTTTCTGCATGGGATTGAACATTTCCAAGCATAACAAGCAGACCTGTCAGGGAGGGTTCTTTTAAGAACAAGTCGTCACAATACTCATCCCAAAAAGAGTCCAGTATATTAGAGTTAAAAGACGATACCGTCCCAAACCCACCTGGTAAATAATCTCCACCAGACATATTCTATCTCCTATTTATTTGCGACAACCAGCGGAGGCTAATAAATTAGCTTATTTCTTTTTAGACTTCGCTCCACGGAATAAGTCGATGGTTTGAGAACTCTTCTCTTTCGTCTCAAGGTCATAAATTTCCTTAGAGAGAGCTTTGTTCTTATCACCGTCAGATTTGAAAACAAATCCGAGATCACCATCCATATCAAACTGATCAATGCCGTCTCGAATAACAGTGACTTTATCCCGATCTTCTTTTGCCTTTCTGGCTGCCTGGCCTTTGTCGATATTAGAATTGCTGGTCTTTAAAAAGACATCAACAATCTTTTCATTCACTTGATCAACACCGAGGTCAGAGGCAAAAAGCTTAATTTCGTCATAGGTGTAACCCTGGACAATAGCTTTTTCTGCTGCCTTTCGTTCCAGTGTGATTTTTTGCTCATTTTGAGAGTATTTTGACAGTTTAGCGTCCACCCGTGATTCCGCCATTGCGGAGGTCGCATTCATCTGAGCAAGAGACTTTTCCTCATCTTCTAAGGCAAGATACTCGTCCCAGGTCTTGACTCCGGCAGATTCGATAAGATAATCCTTCGTACTCTTCTTTTCTGGTTGTTTATCGACGGGTGGTCGATTTCCTCCAGCAAGTGCATCGAGTCTGAGGTTCATCTTTTCAATGCTATCCATAATAGCTTTATTACCTTCGTCAACTGGTGGCTTTTCAGCCTTTTCCCGGTCAATCTTCTTTTGCTCATTTGTCTTACGTGCTTCGTCCTGGGTTTTGACAATAGTGTTGTAAAGCGATTTGTTAAACTTGGTGTAAAAATCAGGGTTTTTCAGCGCTTCTTCTGGTTCTCCATCCACAAACTGTGCTGGAGCTACTTTCTCTCCTGGTTTAGGTGGACTGACAAGAACCTTATAGTCCTTACCTTCGTGGTTTACTTCAAGCTCAACGGGCTTTTTTTCTTCGCCTCCGCCGGGAGCTCCGTCTTCCACCTTGTCCATCAAGTGATTTTTGGGTACGTAGTTAAACATAAATCCTCCGTAGCCTTTGCGTTGCAGTGAGGCTCGCTTTTTTATATTCTCTGTGCTTACGCAGTGAGAGTTTTTTCATTATTTTCACGGGCAAGTTCATTTTGCACCATCTCATATAATTTATCAAATAAATCAGGTCTATCCTCAAGCTCTTTTGCTAAGGCATAAACCCGATCTTGCTTGCTTTTTAAATCAAGAACCTTTTCCGGGTCATCTAAATCCATTTTTTGAAGAGCAATCTCAATTGGTACATATCCTTTATCTAATAATCTTTCATATTTCTCTGCTCTCTGTGCTTTCAATTCTTCATTTCCAGCCTCATCCACAATCTTTACATAACAATTTGGTGCTGCTGCTATCATGCTCGTATCCAATGTTTCGTTTACCAGAAATTCTACACCAAAATATTCTTCTAAATATACATAATTTTTATATTCAGCAATAGAGTCCTTGGCTAATGTAAATAAGTTAGTTAATAAAAATAAATAAGGGTTAAAGTCTGATTTAGAACTATTGATATTATTAGCAGTTAATATATTAAGAGCCCTGCCCGACTGGTGGCTACCCTGCGCAAATCCATCCTGAATCGGGGTAGAAGAGGTACTTTCGGCAATCCATGACTCCAGTAGTCCGATAATGTTTTGCAGATCCGGACTTGAACCCGGAGGGGTTATAAAACCAACCGGCTTCTCAAGTTTTCCAGGAGTCTCAATAAATTCTTTATTAATTACAACCACCGTATCTTCATCGGGGTAACCATCTTTAAAATCTACCCAGTTATCTATACCGCTTTTAACTACATAGGGTAATGATTTCAGTTTTCTCAATGCAGCAACTAAGTGCATGGATAAAGTAGAATTTAATATATGTTGAGATTCCGCCTGACGGAAGGCATCACTGATCGGATAGCTGCTGTCGGGGTTAGGAACCCCAGGCATTAAGCAATAAGTTGATTTATCACCAATACACCGAGGGGGAGATATTTCGGTATCATACGACGGCAATAAAATGGTTTCATACCAGGCATTATATCTAATCATCTCAGGTTTAGTGACAGCCATCCCCTCTGGAAGGGACTCCCTGTCATCAAAATCCTCAACCTTTGACATCTTCTCTTCACCAACTTCTTTTCTAAGATCACTATCAAGCACATCATAACTTACACCATCATTAAATACAGACTCTAATTTTCTGGTTTTGGTATAATGTGGTCTTAAATACTGGCAAATAACAACCTCTACGTAATTTGTGCTGGTATTATAAGTCCAGCCCTTTCTTGCTACGCCTCGCAAATAAGACTTTCCAGATTCAATCATTTTAATAACTTTTTCTACATCTCCCTTTATCGGAATAGCCCCTGATCGTAGCTTTTCAAAGAATTTGGTTTTTTCATAAGTCTTAATCTCAAAGAATTTATCAGCGTCTTTTAAATATTTATCAGAGCAATTGGGAGGCAGTAAAAAACAACGTGGGTCAACGGTTCTTACCTTTGGGATACCAGTTTTCCAGCCATCTCTTTCCTCATACTTATCCCACTCATATTTAACAACTCCGAAGCCGAGAAATGCTTTGTGCATCACGCTGTAGTCACAACTTCTAAGCATATCAAAAAATTCTATAGCGAAATTAACATTTTTTTCTAAAATATCCTGAGCAACTATAAATCGTTTAAGCCTGTTCTCTAAGGTAACATCTACCCTTGTTGCGAGTAATCGTGAGATTTTCTTATCTATTTTTTCCCAGGTAACATTCACCCATGCCTGCTCAGATTGAATATTACCAAACACACCGTGTTCAAGCCTTTCCTTCCAACATCTGATCCCAACATCCATCATTGCATCGGCGTTTGTTTCATCACGGTAGCTGACAAAATCAGTGAAATCCTGACAAAGTTTTACTGCATCAAAGCTCTGGCGTTCTTTTTTGGTTAAATATTCTCGAATTTCTCTTGTTATCACTGTTACTCCTTAGCTGATGCAAAAACGGAGGAATATAGTTAATTTTGTCAAGTTAATATTCACCCAGCCCCGCAATCAGGTCTTTCTTTTTCTTCTCACGACCCCTTCGTTTCTTCTGCATTGCGTTCTCCTCTTCTATTTCCCTGATCATTGTTTCAATGTTTTGCCTATCGCCTGCCAGATACCTTGTCAGGTCACCAAAATCCTTATATCTTGGCTCAAGCATTCCCGTCATAGTAGTAGCTTCACCCCATTTCATTTTGTAAGAATAATTTCTCATGCCATTCTTTATGTGATAACTTAAATCCCAATCCCAGATCACAAATTTAGAATGTTTATCTGGAAGGATAGTAGTCATAAGTTTTTCAACTAATTTATGACCATATAAAATTTCTGACTGTTGCGAGCCAGCAGCACTATACGACTTTACCCATTCACCACTAAGCCTGTATTCATTACCTAATTCTCTGTAACTATCCCATATCTTTTTCTTTCCCCTGCTCTGGACACAAAACCTTTTATCAAGTATTCTCCTGGCTACAGGTAATTGATCTTCCATGCCGAGGTATGATGATAATTCATATTCTCTTTGGATAATCCCTTCAAATATCTCGTTCTCGGATGGTGATTTATTAAATTCCCAGTAATTCTTATCATTATCAAAGGGGTAACTTGCCATAATTCCATATCTGCCATTCGGGTTTACAAACGCCCAGATCATAGCGTCTGGTCTGGAATCATGAGGGTCAATGACATGGATATAAATAGCATTCTTATCCGGCATAAACCAGAACTTTTCGCCTGCCAAATATGCTTTAAATATCTCTTTATCCACCTTTACAAGGTGTTCTTTCTCATCATATTGTTTGTAAACCATGCCATGATAATGGGTGGGTATCCCTTTCTCTCTGGCTTCTTTTTCATCCTCAGAATAAGTCCTGACCGTTTCCTCAATCTCTTCCTGTGGTCTAAAGCCCCGTTTTCCGAGCTCATTATCCTTGGAAGTTCCATAAATGGTTGCCGTAACTTTGGAATAGCCGGGTCGTCCTTCCCTGATCGCTTTCTCGATTTCGTCCATTGTGTATGCGGGGCAATAGATTGGTGTAAAATTCAAAAACATTATCAAACCATCACGACCCCTACCCTTTATCGCTTTCCACTGAGCGTCATAAGGGGGTTCATCTAATATTGCTACTGAGACATTTGTGGACTCGAACTGCTTTATATCCTGATCATAAGATTTGTATATTAATGACCAGTCATTTTCATCACCAGTATTTAAGCTCGCCAACTTCCTGCCATCGTAGTTGAAATTCCAGTTCTCATACCCCTTCAGGAAATATTTAAAGGTTTTCTCGATCAACTCACCCTTTTTTAATGCAGAGCTTTGTGAGCAGTACCAGATAGTCTTTTCCTTAAATGGGAATTTCCTGAATAATCCAAAATTGAACCAGGGAGAAGCGATCCCATAAAGCAAATTAACTGCTATTAAAACCGATAAATAGGTTTTCCCGATACCGTTTGCCGAAAAAGAAGAGGGCACGGCAATGATATTACCTTTATCCAGGCAATGAGCAAAGTTCCTGATGATTCTTTCATTATCACCCGTAGGAACATAGAATTTTGCCGGATAAGCCTCTGTCAGGTCGAACATGGCTTCTATCTCGGAAGCAACTATCGTATTGGCATTTTTTAATATAGCCTCATACTGAGCACGACTGGTTATTGCTGACTTTGCTAATATATCATTAGTTCTCCAGGGCTTAAAAACCTTTATGTATTCATCAAATTGTACTGGTAAATACTCTAAACCGGTTTGTACCTGATTACTCACCTATAACCTCCACATCGGTGTATTTTGTTATTTCAAGAGGTTTGGCGGATCCATCTGGGTTAAATGACTCCAACCCCAGCACGGGTATATTCTCCAGAGCATTGACGTCCCTTGAGTCTAAGCTGAAATCTTCCAGAAAGCCTGCTCCAGCCAGTTGAAGCATTAATCTTACAGCATCTTTATCGGGTTTGATATATCGTTCAAGGATTTCGGTTTTAACCGTTTTAGCATTAATCTGGATTGTTTTTGTTAGCTGAATTTTTCTACCGAGAGAGGCTTGCTTTAGTGCCGGAAGTAACTCATTACCAAAGAAATTGGTATTTATAACTTGTTCAAAAATGTCATTTACTATTCCCTCAACTACCTTGATCTCTTTTTTATGACGCCCCTCTCTAAATTTCTTATCCAGTAAAGGATATTTCTCAAATGAGGATGGATTAATTTCAAGGGATTCACATATCTGCTGTTTATCTAATCCTATTCCGCTTAAATCCTTTACGAGTTGGGCATAACCTACATCTATTTTTAATTTAGTTTCGGGGTCAATTTCCTCAACGATCAATTCGTATTCTTTAACTTCCGGATAGGTATCTTTAATATTGACCAATAATCGTAAATACTTATATCTAAACCTCGGAGGCATTATCTTAACACGATAATTCATTACATTGAGATTTGCTATTTTAAAGGATTCGGCAATTTCTTCTTTGGTGCTTATACCTTCTTCTACAAGGCGGTTGATATAATCATATAGCTCCTCGTCCTTAATCACAAATAGAAGCCCGGCGTAGATAGTAAGTGAATTGAATTTCCTGCCATTATACCTGCTGACTTTATCTCCGTCTGAGAGGTTGAGTAGCTCCTGTTTATACTTTCCTTTTAGCATAGCATAAAAGCTACGTTTAAATTCCGCCTTTATGTCCATTGATACCCCCTTTGCCTTTACAAATAAAAAAATCGTCATAATATAGTTATTTGTCAACCTATTTTTTTGTCATAAAAAAAGTTATCCACACTTATCCACAAGTTATCCACAAAGTTATTCGCAGGAGATTACATTTGTAAATATAGCAATTTATATATGTTACAAGCATTATTTTTGTTTGGAACGGGTTTTGCTCTTAATATAATTATTACTACTACTTTGTATTTATATAGTCTTTCTTTAATACTTATTATAAATAAAAGGAAAACTTATTTAAACTTTTATCTTGACTTATATTCCATTAAATTATTAATTTGTTTTCGATATTAGGAGGTGTGGAAGATGAAACTTAAACAGGTACTTACGATAATGGTTATTATTGCATTGGTGGTTTACATAGCAATACTTCATCATCGAGTTGATGTAGCGGAGAAAAGATTTAATTACCTTAATCAGAATATTAATATATTATCAGAGAAAATTGACACTCAAAACGTAAAACTGACAAAGGTACAATTTGATAACTGCGCAGAGGGGAGCGAGGTTAAGGTTGGGGATAAGTTTGAATTTAATGGATACGGTGTAACTGTGGTCAGGAGGGGGACAGTGGCATTACTACATGGAACTCTCGGTTATCATATTGATAAATTTAAAAGATGCTTTGTTTCTTTTGCAGAAAGAGTTTTTATTATTTGGGATAACAACCGCATGACAAATGTAGAGAAGGTGGTGGTATGAAAAAGACTATATTTATTATCCTGATGTTGGCTACGTTGATGCTGAGTGGAAGCTATGAGGTAACTGCGATTGACACGATAGTTGGCACTGAGGGTTATAGCGATTTCAAGTATGAGGCGGTCGAGGTTGATAGCACCCTACTCGACACGCTTAGTTATAGCATAGGTGCTGTGAGCAATTATTTTGATTTTTTGCCTGTAGATTATACAAATTATGTCTGTCACTTTGGAGAATATGAAATAGATTTTAACATAGAAGATGAATCCTTGACGATAGATGGGTTGCTGTACGAGAAACCGTCTAATCAGGAGTCTAATTCCGAAATAGACGAAATTATCCAGTATTATAAACTGTTCAAGCAGATTGAGACGTTAGATGCACGGATAGAGACATTGGAGCAGAAGATTGAGGTGTTGGAGCAAGCGGTTGAGAATGAGATATTTGAGCAACCTAAACATAACCCAAACATACAGAATTTGCCAATATATCCTAAAGATGAATTTTGGGAATGGAAGCAACTATACGGAATGAAATTTAACATGCCGATAGTTGACCCTGAATGGGAACGGTTTATGGAATGGAAAAAGAGACAGCTAAATCCAGAGAAGGTGACTATTGATACTGTATATACACTTGACGAGATTATAGCTGACTCATTATGTGTATTTGGTAAACTTGAAATGCTTCCCCCTACAGCACAGGGAACAACAGAATATCCAACTCCGTATAATTACCGTGATGATGATATTGACGCTATCTTAGACGAGCTAAGCGATATGTGGGAAGCGATAGATAAGATAAATAGGAGGTTGAAATGAAATGGGATGGCTATATTCACGTAAATGGCGAGTTAATCGTTAAAAGAGTGTGGAATGGAAGGTCATTAATTGATCAAGCTTCTCCATTTGTTAAAAAAATATTTTGAGCCAGTTGAAGCTAATAGTAGAGACGAAGCCTTTGATAAAATTTCCGACAGGGAGGCAGAAAGTGAACATGAGTCGCCATAACGAGCAGGTAATGTTTTCACACAAATACCTGTATCCCTACTTAAAGCAACACATTAAGAATCTCGATGATTTGACCGTGCTGGTTGTGGGTTGCGGGGAAGGCGGGGTAGTAGGTAATTTTCGCAGTCATGGAATTGAATGTGAGGGGCTGGAGATAAACGAAAAGCTGATAGAGGGTGACTTTGTAATGATCGGCGACATTACAGGAATGACCAGGGCGATACCGTTGTCAGCCGGAAAGGGGTATGACCTGATAATAATGCGTGATACCATTGAGCATATTCATGTTAAGTGGATGGCGTTTCATAATATAAGGTGTTTGTTAAACAATGGCGGTTATCTCTACATTACGTTTCCACCGAAACACTCGGCGTTTGCCGGACACCAGCAGAATTTGAAAACATTTCTCAGGTATATCCCCTTCGTGCATTTACTCCCACTGTGGCTGTTATCACTGTCTGGAGAGGAGGAAAGAAGGCTGTGGAAGGTCAAGAATACTTACATGGTTGGCATGAATATATCAAGGTTTAATACTCTCACAAAGAGGTTTAACTTTGTTCCAGTGATCAAAAATTACTTTATATCACGACCCGTATTCAGACTTAGATACGGGTTGCCCACTATCAGGGGCAATAAGCTGTTCTGTATGGGATGCGAGTTTCTGATGAAATTAGAAAACATGGAGGAAAAATGAAAGAATCTGAAAGAGCAAATTGGGAAGTCAAATGCACTCGGAGAATTAAAGTTCAGGAAGGGTTGGTTCTGCAAACATATCTTGATCAGAAAAACATCCCATCGTTTGGATATGGAACGAATCTAACTATCCCGTTCATCACGAAGGAAAGGGAGTTTATATTCTCTCATCTCTTTGACTCGATGGGTATAGCGAGTTTTCTATTTGATAGCAAATTTGATGCCTGTAAGCTGATTGTAGGTGGAATTTTAGAGAGACAATGCTCCCTGCTCCTTTCAGATATTCCAGATAACGCCAAAATTGCCTTAGTTGACATGGCGTACAATATGGGCGGAGGTGCTCTGGCTAAGTTTGCCAAGATGTTCAAGGCAATTCTTAGAGATAACTGGAATGGGGTCGCTGACGAGTGCCTGGACAGCATATATGGCAGGGATAAGTTCTCTAAAAACAGGGCTTCGTCAAATGCGGACTTGCTTAGAAGTTGTGCGGGATGATCTCAGAGGCTATCGAGATACTAAGAGAATACGAGCCAGAAGAGGGGTATTACCTCGCCATCTCCGCAGGGGGAAAGGACAGTATGATTTGTTATGATCTGTTAGAAAAAAGCGGAGTTAAGTTTGATGCCCATTACAACGTAACAACAATTGATCCCCCAGAGGCGCTTCGTCATCTGAAAAAGCATTATCCAAAAGTGATCTGGCATTATCCAATTTACAAAGGCAAACCAACCAATTATTACCAGTTGATCAGGCTAAAGGGATTGCCATTGAGGCAAATGAAATGGTGCTGTGAGGTATTGAAAGAGTACGGTGGCTTCGGAAGATTAATGATCGATGGGATAAGATCAGCGGAAAGCCTTAAACGATCACGAAGGGTTAAAAAAGAATACTTTCTAAATAAATACTATAAGAAAAAATACAAAGGGAAAAACGTGCCAGATGAAATTCTCGAAGAATTGGTAGCAAAGCAGAAAGCAAAATACGTTATCCATATCATATTTGAGTGGACAGACAAGGATGTCTGGGATTATATCAAGGCTGAGAAACTTCCATATTGTGAGCTATATGATCGGGGTTGGGAGCGAATAGGATGTATAGGTTGCCCTGAATCTCGCAAGAAAGACATTGCCAGAGCGTTTAATACCTATCCAATAATAAAAAGGAATATCATCAAAGCAATTCAGCGCACGATGGATATTGGAAGGTATTATTTAGAGTTTAACGATGCCGAAGATGTATTTAATTGGTGGATAAGCAAAAAAAGTGTTGTTGATTACTTTGCGGATAAATTACAGATCAAACTGGATATATAGAAGGAGAATTATATGTCATCAATAAAGGAACTCTACGAAGAATTGAAAACAATGGTGGGCAAAGAAGAGGTTGACCGTAAGCTTCGTAATTGGTTAATGAACTACAGGCGTAATCTCAAAAAACCAGCCATAACGGCAGGCAAAAAGAAGTTCCAGAAAGAGTGTCAGGAGGTACTGGCTCACCTTAATTCCTTAATGGATACCAGATATACTTTGACCGATACTTATGCTACAATGATCGTTTATTGGCTCAAGCTGGGAAAGACCGTGAGTGACTTCAAGATAGTCCATTATAAAAAATATGCTCAATGGTATAACAATGACGATATGCGCCAGTACATCAGACCTTCCACACTGTACCGGAAGTCGAACTTTGATCAATATCTACAGTCCTATTATGCGGATCAGGCTCATAAACCAGGGCAGGGCGAAAGCGGATCTACTAAACCATTACCAGAAGTAAAACAAGCCGACAGCCCAGAACGGCACAAAGAGCTTATGAAGAAATTTGAAGGGGTAAAGAAAAGACAGCTTGAAAACAGGAAGGAAGAGGATGATAGGTTGCGTAAGAGAGAAAAACACCGATACAATGTGCTGGATCAAATCAAGAGATTAGAGAAGGAAAAAGACATGAAAGAAATAATTGGTGATAAATAAACTTGACATAGAATTTGGTTTAGAGAGGATAAGCATCCTCCTTATATAAAGGGCTGGCAGGTTTTTGATATCCCCTGCCAGCCTCTTTTTATCTAAAAAGGTTTCTCATCACCCACTGTTCTTAAAACGGTGTCTTTGATAAGCATTTTAACCGCTTCTTCTTTGGTTTCATCTAACACTAACACCTCAAAGAGTTCCTTGAGCATTTTAGGGTTATTTCCAAAGCGATAGTCCTTTATGCGATCAGATTCGGGTCTAAATTTGTTTCCATCTGAGTACAGATTAAACAACAGCAAGGTATTCCATTTATCAATGATATAGGCAAACATATGCGCATTGAACTCTTTATCTGCCTCACTCGCCCCCATAATATGACAATAAAGATGCCAGATTTCGTGGTACAGGGTGTTGAACATATCTCTTCTGGTGCGATCCATAATGGTATTCTGATTGTCTTTTATGAACTCATATTTTTTGGAAATATATATCTTCTCTTCCGGGAATCTGATAATCCCGTTCATCACGTCGTCCTTAAGCATTACATAATCAACTAATTCTACATTGTATTTGACATTTGTGATAAACACCACACTCGGTATTTCATTCATATTTTCTCCTTATTTGTTAAAATAAAAGGGCTGGGTAGATTAAGTCCAGCCCGCTTTCTTTCGGTTTTGGCGTTAAGCCGCAACTTATAGATGTGAGATTAATACGCCAATAATTAATTTAGCAGTAACCCTGTCAAGAAATCCTCATCGGCATGACGTAATGCCTGACAGTGATCACACCGGGCTCTTGATCATCAGTGTAATGATTTGTGATCATTATGGGGTTGTGGCGTTTGCTATTGCTCACATAAACCTTGGCAAAATCCGTATTTACCCTGCGGAGAGCAGTTTTAAGGAATTTACCTCTTGCTGCCAGTTCGATATTTTTACCTTCATAGAAATGAAATGCCGGATCAAGTTCAATGTGGCTTCTGCCTTCGTCAAGACTACTGGCGGATACGGAGCATTCGGTTTCGTCCAGCTTCAAAACGATCCTGCCAGTGGCTTTGTCCATAACCTCTGCCGTCTCGATCGCTTTGATCAGTAATCTGACATCGCTGGTTAAAAGCTTATCACTCGATTCAGGCAGTTTACTGAGGGTTTTTCTCGGATATTCCCCTTCAAACAAATTGCACGTTACCTGGAGATTTCCGCAACGGTATTCAATCTTATTGCCCAAGACATGAAGAGTTCCGGTTGTCTCTTCCCCTTTCGGGAGATTACTGATCGCTTTCAAAAATAATGGAGGACAGGTAATATCCACCGGATTTACAGCAAAATCACTTTGAGTGATCTCCATTTCCAGCATAGAAATCATAATCCCGTTGGTAGCCAGCCCCTTAAGGTTTTCACCTATTTGCAGGTTTATACCACATAGCTGAGGACGCATTGGGTCTGTTGACGCTGCATGGCATAATTGATCAGCCAGAGCCTCGGCTTTGAAGTTAAGAAGGGGAACAAAAGGAGCTCCGGTTAGCGCATCAAAATTCGGGAAATGGGAATGATCTCGGTTGAAAATCCGATACTCGACGTTGTGTATTGAGATCGTAATGGACTCATTGTCTTGAGCATTGAACTCAATATCAGATACAGGAACCTTGCCAAAGAAATTGAGCAGCATATTTGCGGGGAAAAGGATTTTTCCACTTTCTCCCACTTCCGCTTCTACGCAATATCTGACAAATACATTGCCATCACTTCCAATAACCGCAACCTCACCCAGTGACTCATTGGCTTCAAAAAGAACATTGGTGAGAACCGGCATGGAGATAAACTTTCTGGGTACTATGCTTTTACAGATTTCGGTCGCTACCTCTCGCAGCTTTTTGTTAAACTTAAAATTCATAAATCATCCTTGTTTGATTTAGAATGTTATATCACTATCTTCATCACTGGGCGGGGTATCTACTTCTTCTTCACCGCCCGGCGTTTCATCGATCATTTCACTGGGGTCAACTTTCCAGTAAAATACTACATTGTTGAATAAATACCTGTTCTGCCCCGACTTTCTATCAACCCAGGATTTAGGTCTCATTTCCGTGAAAACCTTTACCAGCGAGCCTATTGGGGTGCTCATTAAGCATTGCTTAAAATAATCGTTCTCGCAGGTTACTGTAAAATAAGCTACGTTGACATATCCCTTGGATGATGTTTCGACCTTTAGTGATCCTTTGGCATATTTATCATTGACATTACCCCTGCTTACCAATATCCCCGTGACTTCGGAATGACTGGTGTAAAATAGTCTCTGGACAAACAATTTAGCCTTCTTGTAAGTCTTTGATCAGGTCTTTACCTTTATCGGTGAGCTTATATCTGTAAGAATAATATTCACCGCATTTCTCCATTAAGTTCTTTGAAATACACCATCTGAGCGTAGTATAACAGGTTTGTGGCGTTACTTCCAACGCCTTAGCCCATTCCTCCATACTTACTCCAGCACCGTCGGGATTCTTTTTCTGTAAGTCGTTAAACGCTTTCAGGTACGTGGTCTTTTTGTTGGTTAATCCTACAATAACTTTCATATTATCTTCTCCTTTATTGCTACGTACTTTTTCAATCGCTGAACCAGGTCTTTATAGTCCTGATACTGCTTGGTTTTCAACACCTTCGTGAAATAGCCATCTCTCTCTTTCAGGAAATTGACTATATTATCACGGTGTCCCAGAACAACTTCCGAACTCGCTTTGGGTAACAGTTTCCGAGCCTCCACAAACGGGTTAAAGTCCTGAGCATTAGCAATTGAGAACGGGAGTGTCAGATATTCCATGCAGATCAGAAATGCCCTGTCAAATATCTCCAGCTTCAACGCTATCTCGAACATGCTCAGATTAATACTCAGGATTGATGTGAGGGCTATACTCCGTAATACACCCAAGTCATGTTTTATCCCATTAACTTCAACTATGAGTCCATCAAACATCTTCCCGATCAACGCATCCTGTTTGCCTTTTATTGCTCTTCCTTGAGCATCATATAACTCTGCCATTTCAACTCCTTATTCTTTCTAATAAATCATTAGCTCTTTCAATTATAGCTTCCGGGAACACTTCGAGTGTGCGAATGTGCAATATGGTTCCCTCCTCTCTATGGTAAAATTTATAGTGCCTGGTAGAGACAATGTGGCTGTCATCGGTAAATGCGATCTTGTTCAAAGCATCGAAAATCACCTTGGATAAATTATCACAATCGGGCTTACTTGTTCTCATTGTTTCCCCGGACAGTTTTCTCCTGCCGGACGCAGTTGGTTTGCCGGTTTTCTTATTGACGTCAGAGGCACCGAGAGCATACATCGAATATACATCCACCCAGAAAGCATCTCCTTCCAACATGGTTTTGTAATCCTTCATATAGGAGATTTTGACCTTCTTCTTAAACTCCGTGGTCTCTTTAGGGGTATATTGCGTGGTCTGAATAATCGGTTTGACTTTACCCCTTGATGCCAGTAATGCTCTCAAATTTACAAGGAATGAGCTCGTCCTGTACCTTCCCTGCGGAACGGGCTTACCTGGAATCCAGATTAAAACTTCTTTTATAGCTTCTTTCATAATAACATATCGCTCGGATCACCCATATCGTGACCGGATTTATCAAAACAGTGCCCCTTTATTAAATCCATCCCCTCTATCAATTTCTGCGTTTCCTCAAGCGTAGTGCTGAGAACCTTGAACTTAGGCATCCAGATATAAGGGTTGTCTTTCCATGAACAACCTTCTTTCTTGGCGTTGATCGAGTCCCAGAGAGACACAAAGCTCACTATGGGAGATTTAGTCACCGCCCTTATCCCGCTATAAAGTTTCCAAAAAGGGGTTTCTATTGACGACATGTGCATACCTATAGCCTTAATCCCCTCTGCGATGCACTCCTCATCGGTAATACTGCAAAATAACTATTGTCGGGAGTATTGTTATCCCAATCCTTATCATTGCCCCACTTTTTATTTTTACCCTTACCCATTACCATATTCCCAGCACCAATACCATACGGGGTGTCTATTATGGCTAACTCGTAGTGCTTATCAGGTATTTCTGCCATGAAATCCATGCAGTCACAATTAAATAACCTTACTTGATCTAACTCAAAATCAGGTTTCATACTCATTTCCCCTCCTTGTAAATTATCTTTCTGCCACATTTCGGGCAATACTCCATTCCGTTATCTTTAGGCGTGCCATCATTTAATGTCCAAATTAAATTACACTTAGAGCACCACCAATCATTATCAAACTCATCATCTTCATCTCTAAGATATTCACAGGTTTCAGGGTCAGGGTCGATAAAGGTGAGGTTCCATCTTTTACATGCAGCAATAAAATCTTTTTTTAGTAAAAATAAGTTATAATTACAGCCGATTACATTTGCACCGCTATTTTTGTCACATATAGTTAAACTATGATAAATTTTTACTACCTGCTTGTCACCTTGCTTATCATTAATAAACCCAACTATTATTTTGTCAAAACCATGATTAAATATAATATCTTTCAGCTTCTCATAATCCTTCGACACTTTATAACCGAACTTTTTCATTTCCCAACTACTTTGATAACTTTATCATATTTTATTGTCCCACATTCCTTAACTCTATGAAATTTATTCGCATAAGGCATGAGTAGCTTTTGAACAATTCTGCCAGTTCTAGATTCCTTTCCATTTTGGTTTATAATATTCAGCCTGCAAATATGATAACAAAGCTGATATACTAACCTCATATCTGCTTTGAAATTAAAACTCCCGCACCATAACGGGAATGAAGAAAAATCAAAGTCTGCATAGCTCAGGTCTGCATATCTCAGGTTTGCATCTTTCAGGTCTGCATAGCTCAAGTCTGCATCGCTCAGGTCTGCACGGCTCAAGTTTGCATAGCTCAAGTTTGCATTTCTCAGGTCTGCATAGCTCAGGTCTGCATATCTCAGGTTTGCATCTTTCAGGTTTGCATCTTTCAGGTCTGCATCTTTCAGGTTTGCACCTCTCAGGTCTGCATAGCTCAGGTCTGCATAGCTCAAGTTTGCATTTCTCAGGTCTGCATAGCTCAAGTCTGCATGGCTCAAGTTTGCACAGCTCAAGTCTATCATTTCTTCCCTTGTCTCATTAAACTTATCTACATCCGTTTTTAATAATTCAATCCATTCTTGCTTTGTCATTTTCTACTCCTTCCGGTCATTGATACTGCATACTTCACGTACCTGCTTTTATCTCCGTTCTTGCTGACTGGTTTTCCTGGTATTTTGAATCGTTGTTTCATTTCGGACTCCTATATTCTTGCATAAAGAAATTATGATATTCAAGCCTTGTTATCAGCCTGTACCCACAAAAATAATATGGTATCTCTATTATATCAACACCAAATATGGAACGATACTTTGATGGCTCCGGCATTGTTATATTATTATCAATCTTTGCAAAATGGGTTTTGAAATACTTATTGAACCGAGTACTAACAAGCAAAACATATTGCCCTCTGCATTCAGAACTTAATAATTCCTTAATAGTCTCAACTACCTTTTCTACCTCATCAGTATAGTCCTTGCCGACTTCTTTAATATCACCAGTATAATGTGCATATAAATCAGCGAATAGCACCATCCTGTTAGGCTCTAGCTTTCTGAACAAAGGGGAGTCCTTTAGCTTTTTAAGCGTCTCAAGTAAATCAGAAACAATGGGTGTAAAGCCACCACTATCTTCTGCACCTCTCAGGTCTGCACCTCTCAGGTCTGCATAGCTCAGGTCTGCATATCTCAGGTTTGCACCTCTCAGGTCTGCACCTCTCAGGTCTGCATAGCTCAAGTCTGCACCTCTCAGGTCTATCATTTCTTCCCTTGTCTCATTAAACATTTTCACATCAGTTTTTAGTAATTTAACCCATTCCTGTTTATTCATTTTTCTACTCCTTTATAAAACCACGTTATCTGCTGGCATCCAGCACGATACTAAATTAACATCGTAATGTCTTGAAGCGCCTCCAAAATAAACAGTATTTTTGCTAAATCTCATTCCAAGACATCTTGCATGTACTATGTCACGGTTACTAAGTTTAAGGATTACTTCATCCCTTATTTCTGGAGGATCAGTTTTAGTATCACACCACTGGGAATTGAATAGCTCTTCCATAAGTTGGACTTCATTTTCAGGGTGGATAACTCCCCATGTATCAGCACCAATATTTACACCCATACATGTAAATAAATTACATCTGCTATTAATCTGCATACTATATCTACTGTTTGCGACATGAATAACAGCTACTCCATCAACATTCTCTCTGGTAATAATGGTTGCTGTGCCAAAACCGGCTTCTCCAAACCATTTGCCTAATTTCTCATCAGAAACTATGCCTTCACTTAAATCATATTCTTTAATTATCATATTTTCTCCTTATTACTTGATTTAATAAACGGTAAATCGTTTGGTTCATATCTCATCATCTGATTAAGTAGATACCCATATTCAAATATATTAGTTTCTCCAGGAACCGGATATACCATTTCAACTTTCATTATCATACCTCCTTGTCGAACATATCCTTTTTCTTCAAGAGCTTCTATTTTATCAGAAAACTCTTTACTATCAACTGCTTGCACTAATTCATATTTCTTTAACATATTTTCTCCTACATTACCACGTTTTCAGCTGGTAACCAGCCGATAATATCCATTTTATCATATTCAGTATTAAACAATTCATCTTCTGCACTGCCAACAGCGAGATATTTCTTGTTTGTTTTCCAAAGAAAGCCAGTAATAATAAATATATTGTCATCATCTGAATATTTAATTATTACTTTTTCATTCTCATCTTCAGGTAATTCCACTTTCGGGTCTATCCACTGGGTTTCGAGGAGAATGTGGTTAGCTTCATTGTTGCGACACAGTCTGACTATATCACCTGATACAATTAGGACTATAATTCCATTGTTCCATATTTCAATAGCATATTTCCCCATAGTAACTGTAATTAATTCCTTAGCTCTGAAAACAACAATATTTTCATAAGGTGTAGTGCCAAGCAGAATACTCCATACTCTAATAGCCACATCATCTGCAACTCTTTTCTCACTCAAATCATAATTCTTCAGATACATCTTTTACTCCTTTGTTCTCCCACCCCTGGCACTCCTCAAAATGCGTAACTAAATGCTCACAATATCCGCATACTGGACATATAAATTTCACTTTCACACTTCCTCCTCTGTTATTTTTATTCCTGCAATCTTATTATCCATAATCACCTCCTATTTATCTGAACAAAAGATATTTCCACTTGAATATCAGTCAAGGAAAAACTTTAATTACTTGACAATATTTCCACAGAATATATTTCTCGCATCGCACTTCCCTATATCTGGTCTCTGGAATGACCACGGCGGGCGTCCTTTCTCCTCGTTGGGACGCCCGCTGATCTTTTATTAACCCCATTGTTCTGCCATAGCTTTAGCAATTCCAGGGAATGTTTTACTCCTATTTTTTTGTCTATCTTTTCCGCCTTTACTAAACCATGTGTGTGCATTATGGCAACTTTGTAATGGTTTTACAATATTTGTGCTTTGCAATAAAGGCAGCCCCCCCTTAATCCATAACCTTGTCTTTTTCTGAACAGGCTCTCCGAACATAAATGGCTGTATTTGCTGAGTATGCTTTGGCATATTAAAAATTCTGCTCGATACTGGATTTTCAATAACAATCTTATCGATAGGAGCATTCAGCAATTTCATAAAGAAATCCTTACCAGCCATACCCATCGCTAATCTATCTTCATTCAATATTCCATTGGGGTATAAAAACCGAGCACCAGCGTTACTTGTATATGTGCATGGCGGAAAAGCAATCATCATATCCCACCCATCGCCCAGGTGCTTCAAAACATCATCTTGAACATGCCACTCAGGATGCCCGCCTGAGCATGGCAGCAGATCACAAGAATATGCTTCATGTCCACGCTTACGCATTTCTATACAAACCGCTTGGCTTTCCTCGCAGGCTAATAGTATCTTCATATAATCCCCTTACCCTTTATAATCTTCCCATTTAACTGATTTAAAAATAGCTTTATTATTAACCCATCTGGCAAACCGTTTCTGATAGGTGTTTGATTTATTATAAGGCATTACGAAAGGTGAAATATCATATTCTTCCAATTTTTCCACTCTCATTAAATCCTGATCTACGGTAGAGTCAAACCCGATTAAGACATAGCACATAAGTTTATAAGGCTTTATGTATTTAACTATTTCTTTTATCTTTGGGATCATGTCATAATCTGGATCATCCCAGGCACAATGTATAACATTATGGTTGATCAATTTAACGAATTGATTTAAATCAAATTGCATGATTGGTTCAATGGTGATAATTGCATTATGGAAGAATGCCATTGCTATCGCTCTATTCTTTGCCCTTAATCCGCCTGAATAATGACCAATATATATTTCCCTGTTAGTCTCTATTGTGGTTAAAATTACAGTTTCGGGTGGAAAGTCAAAAACGTATTTTACCATTCTTATTGGGTTTTTTGACTGGAAGTAATATTTGTTGTTGGGATATTTTTTGCAGTGATCAAAAATTCTTGTGATAAACTTTTCCGGCACTGCCCTGGCAAATAGATCATTTTGAGCACATACAAAAATAGTTTTCCCACCTCCAAAATTATCTTCAAAATGCTTTTCACTCAGCCTTAATTCTCCTGAATATCTATTTTCCATTTCAGGGTATCTTTCACGCAACTTATTAGTAGAACAATAGCTGCATTTATGCGGACACTCACCAATTAACGGATTCCATGTGTGGCTGATGTCGGGGTACATATTACCAGCCTGCTTATTTAAGCCCATTTCCTCTCCTTAGCATTTTATACTTTTCTAATTTCCTGATTGCTTCCAGAACTTCCTCTGCTGAAATCACGCATTGCTGAATTTGCAGAACTCTTTCCTTAAGTGATTTAATATGCTTCTCTATTTGCTCTTTATTCTGTGTCGGCATATACCCTTTACTGTTTGCATCAATCCAAAATAGTCGCTTATAGCTCTCCGGTAAATAGTCCATGTCTTCCTGGTTCAATACTCGCCTTGCTGTCTTTTCTATGATTAGAGTTCTTATTGCATGGATAATTTTTCTCATTCGCGATTCTACTGGCAATGAATTTCTACCAATCCTCCAATTTTCAATTCTGTTGCAGGTTTTATTTATCCAAGATTTCCCATTTTCCCGGATATTTAAATTGTTGTAAAAAGTCTCAAATAAATAGTGCATCCAATATTTTTCAATGCCATTTAGCTTTCGGGTTTCGTTCTCAAATCCTTCTATCATCTTTATCCTCCCAGTTTTCCCGGTCAATATATAGATCATATTCATAGTCTGGAATCTGTTTCCAGAATTGACAGTTTTTGCATTTCATAATTCCTCCTTCATATAACTAAAAATATGAGCAATAACATCTACAGTCCAGCCATTGCCGAGCATTTTATATCTTTGAGAATTACTCATCATTCTATTTTTCCATGGAACTAACGTATATTTATCAGGAACGGTTTGTAATCTTTCGCATTCTATGGGGGTTAGTTTTCTCCATTGTAATTTATCAATAGCAACCTTTGGTTCTCGATGACCACCTCCCATAGTAGTAAGTGCAGGAGACTTACCATCCTCTGAATAAACACGCTTAATGCTATCGTGTCCTTTTAGGTCGGCTTCTCCAATCTGAATACATCCCTTTTGCATCTGAGTATCAGCAACCCAACAGTTACCATTACTGTGATTTAGCCTTAGCGTTGTTGACTTATCAGGACTTACACATTTCTTATTATATGGGTCTATAACTGATGTTGTTATATCTTTAGGAATAAACTTACTATCACTGCTTATTCTATATTTATCACCAACGGGGCTATGCTCCAGCACATCCTTTAAAACAATCCCTAAATCTTCTGGCTGCTCAATCCCTGGGATGTTAGTCCAATAAAGCCGTTTCCGGTTCTGGGCAGAGACTAAAGCTGAATTGATCTTGATAGGTTCCACGCCCAACGCCTCAGAAATAACGTCAAGATATTCACGCTTCATCACTACGTTCTCAAGAAGGAAATATTTAGGTTTATAGTGTTTCAGAATATCCACGAATGTAAAGAATAGCTTTGATCTGGGATCATTAAAGTTAAGCTGCTTACCTGCAATACTGAATCCCTGACACGGTGAACCGCCTATAATTATATCAGGTTGCTCTATTTTCCAATCTTTCCATGCCGTAATATCGCCTAAGTGAATAGTATTGGGATAATTCTTTCTTGTGACCAGGGTAGCCCATTTATCTATCTCGGAAGCATAATATTTACCAACCTTGAAGCCGGCTCTTTCTAATGCTATTCGACCGCAACTCATTCCATCAAAAAGGCTTAATATTTTCATCACTACCCCTCGATTATCTCAGTGTGATCTTGCCGGAAACTATGATCATTGAACACCATGATTGTGAATATCTCATGTAACCTATCTAATACCCGGTGTCCGTACAATTGCCCTATTTCCTCACCTGTGAGGTTAGTTGTGATGATTGAGCAGCAGGGATAGATTTTTGCGAACTCATATCTATCTTCAAGAATATCCTCAATAAACATTCTGCTTGCTTCTGTTCTTGGCTTTTCTGCTCCAATATCGTCTAAAACTGCAAATTGTGATCTAAAACATCTTATTGCCTTTTTAATGGCATCACCCTTATCAGTGTAACTTGACATCATTACTGATAGATAATGCCGATATAATTCCCTTGCTCTGGAAAAGCTATGCTCAATATTTGGATTCTGGTTCTTGAATTGTTTATAAATTTCTATTGCTAATAATGTTTTTCCAGTTCCACCGCAAATAGCATTTTCTGGAACCTGGCTTTTATCGGTAAAATCAAACAGAGACGAACAGTATATCTTGTCGTAAAGATCACGCTCAAAATCGACATACCACTCAACATGGTCACCGTTATCCTTGTGATACTGGCTGATTTTCATTAAAGCTGTATTATGTATCTTTGGCTCTATATTATACAATCCGACTCTTTTCATCACTACCTCGCATAGACCTTATAATTGAAGTACTCGGCAAAATACTGCTGGTACACGTCATATCTAAAGGGCAGACAAACTTATATGGCTTATTATCCACGATCCTGTAAGGGCAGTTCTCAATGAAATAACAGCAATCAAGCCGGTTATAAACACAATCTAAACATGGTGGAGATGGTTTCGTGTTTTCAACATCTCACGCCAGGCAGAAACCTGCTGATTCATTACCACTATTTCAAGAGTAAGCTGCTCTTTTTCTTTAGATGACAACTTTACGCCCTTGAATATTATATCGTCTTTAAGTCGCATTAAATTGGCTTCTAAGTAAATCATAGTTTCTTTCAGTGTCATTTATCCTCCTGAAAATCCAAATAAAGCTGAGAGTGATTCCTTATCCGCTCAACCGCATCATCGAAGTATTCCTTGTCAAGCTCACACCCGTCAAATTCAAACCCCATATCTAAAACCCCACTCTCGCACTTGAAATATTCCACTAATTCACCTCCTTGAACACGGGCATAGTTCTGACTGCTTGAAAATAAGTCAAGTTTTATCTTTAATAGGAGTTTCTGTTTTCTCACTCAGGATATTTTTTGGGGTAGCCAATCTCCAGAGAAACCCCTGTAGGGGGTTAAATTCCAGGGGCGTTACATTCAATGCAATCTTGATCTGCAAAGTGACCAATATTCCAATCCTGCTTTAAAGAGATATGTTTAAGACAACTATTAGAAATAACCACGGGATATGGAGAGGGAGGAATAATAGTAATACAACCTGGCGGTAACCACGGGCTGGGCAAAGGGGGTGATGCCTTATTGGTAATGAAAGGTTATGAAGAGAAGAGCTAAGGTATGCTTCGCATGATTATAATAACAGCCGTCCCGCCACCATCCTTCATCCTACCCGCCTGACGACCTGCTCACTCCCTCTTAATATCAAAACAATGTAATCACTCCACTTTCTTATTCCATCTCACTCCTGCCTGTCTGACGTGCTTAGAATTGAGGACACAAAAAAACCCTCGATTGCTCAAGGGTTTCTTCTCTGGCTGCTTACAGGTTAGCTATTCGTTGTCATCCCTGCCATCCTCACCCCCGTCAAGACAACCTGAACACCCTCAAGCTCTTTCTCTACCAGGTCAAAGCCCTTCTGCATGCTGGCGTATAGCTCCTTGTAGTTATTGGTAGCTTCTACCCATCCATCCCTGTACCAATCACTTTGGTGCATTGTCTCTTTGAGATCCTTTTCCAACCTCTCAATCGTAAGATTAGCCTTATCAAGTCCCATCTGCTCGCCCCTCAGTACCTTCAAGTTGTCCCTGTATGTGTCCCGCTCTATCTTCATGTCCTCAAGCTCTGCCATCACTTCTTCCTTCATCTTCACCATTGATTCATACAGCCCCGTGACCCGCCTAAGCTCCACAGCATACGCCTCTCTCTTAATTGCTGCCTCTATGCCGGCTACCATTCCGTCACGAGAGCCGAACGCTCCGGTAATATTAGTCACCACACACTGTCCCGTGACCTTACCGTCAACCACTGACTGCACTACAAATTCTTTCTTATCCATCTTGTCTCCTTTGTTATTGTGTTCTTTCTCTGCTTTGCGTACCTGTGCCATTAACTTGGCTAATTTCTTTTCAATCTGATCAAGCACATAACTTACTGCTGCCTGATCTTTTTTCTTATAACTTTTTACAATTCTGTAGGATTGCCTTTCTGACAAACCTAAGTGCCGACCGATAATCTTAGGATTAGTATTTAGTTCTTTAATCCGGTTAAGAATTATTGGTTGATGTGGGATTTGCATATAACCTCCTTTCTATATATCACCAATATCAATTGTGATTGGGTTGCCTGTTTTAGTGTCAAACTTACTGACCTCAATCACATCATCATCACCATCTGCATAATACTTGCCCGTTTCATCATCATAGAATAATTCATTTTCTATTATTACTTTGGCATAATTCCTGCAATAACTGATATAATTACTGCCCTTACACGATAAACATTGCATTAGCTCTTTTGCTAACATACCAATTGCCCGTTCCTGTCTTCTCATATTACACTCCTTTTGTTTTATTCTTTCCTTTCCATGTCAGCACAATTGCCTGTGAATCACCTAATCTTTCAATTAACATAATCTACCACCTATAAGCATATTTCCCCTTTCGGAGATAAAACCAAACTTAAAGCTGTGTTTATATTTGTCAATAACTTTAAATGTTCCTGGAATGAGAAAATGAGACTGAAAACCAGGCAGCAGCTCAAGGATGATAAGTAAGTAAGTAATTAAGTAAGTTGGGTGGAAAATTGGTTATACAGGTGTACAAGTGGTAAAAAGTTATCCACAATCCTGGGACGTGCTCCCTACACTATGACTCTTATAATATTAATATAACTTATTAGTATAAATATATTATAAAAGATTTAATATAAGAAATATATTAAAGCATAGTAATAATAATATAAATACAAGAAGAGTTAATAATTATAAATAAAAGGCTATTTGCCGACTTTCAGTCACCGCAGCGCCTCTTGAGTTATAATAAGGGCTTGAAAGTAATTTGAAATGATTTGTTTTGCATTCGGCTTCTGATCTCATTTAATTCCTGATCTGAATAAAAAAAAGCAGCCAATCAATTAATGACTGGCTGCTTGTGGTTTGGTTGACTGGTTATTGGTTATCTATTCACTTGATTCCCCTGTAGTCAAGATAGTAATCATAGTACTCCCTGAACTTCTTATATCTTGTGTCCCCTGGTGTAACAATCAGCGGATCATGGTAGAAGTTACATATTTCATCACCAGTTAGTAGCTTCTGAATGTTACTCCAATCAGGATATTCAGTCCAGATAACTGATTTACCTTCAGTTCCGCTTAATGTTAGTACTATCCCAGCCTGATCACCTTTTACACTGATAGCATAAATATTGAACTTACTGCATTCATTGGGTGTAATAAACTTTCTCTCATGTAGGATATTGTTATTATCTCCCTTTACGTGGCAGTCCCTAACTATATAACAGAACCGCTTATTCAATATAGCAAACCAATTGCCGTCAATTCTCCAGGCTCCCTTTATCATTTCTCCCCCCTTCTTATACAGCTTACAAGCCTTAAGTTCAGTCCTCACATAGTTACTGGCATTGACCTTATTGATTGAGTTCTGGCTGTCTGATATTTCCCTATCCCTTAGTTTCTGGACAGTTATTCTTATTTCTCTCAGGTCATTCTTTAATGCCTGGTTTGCCTTTTCCAATTCTTCAATTGCTCTTTCTCTTGCGTCCATTATCTGCCTCCCATTTGGTCACTGCCAAGGGAATAGACCGACTTAATGTGATAACATGATCTACATAAAATACGTCTCAGGTTGGCTCCGGATCGGTATATTTTGCCCTTAATCTCACACCCGCACCAGTCACAATACTTTGGCTCTGGCTTTGGTTTATTAACTTTCTTGGTTTTTATTTTTCCTCCTTTTCCCCGTTACACCCACCTCCTCCCTTTATAAACTTTCTGGGCGACCACAATTCCACCGCGTAACTTTGTTTGTCTTTTGAGTACTTATCAAATGCCTCTATTGCTGACGCCTCATTATCAAAATTGCTTTTCTGCTGCCACATTGTACCTTCGTATCTCATTACGATTATCCACCTTTTTAGGCTAACTTCCATGATTATTCCCCCTTTATCGCAGCGTCAAGGTCGCTATAAAATTTGTGATCGATGACATTAAAATATCTTTCTGTTACGCAATTCCCCCAGCTTTCAGCCTTGATATAATAAACTTCCTGGTTGACTGTTTTATTGACGTGATAGTCTCTTAATGTTTGTCTGAAAAATGACATTGTTTTCCTTACGAAGAAGTACGGGGCATTTACAACCAATCTTTTCACATCATAAATGGTCAGTCTGTTTTCTTTCCAATACTTCAAGGTCAATTCCTTTTCTCTTTTGTTCATCTTATACACTCCTTTTTAAATCTAAGCTAACAATAAAATGGACGGGAAAATTGTCAAGTTCTTTTTCCCGTCCATGCAAGGGGTAACTTGCTATCATTTATACACTTATCCAATTAAGTTAGTAAGTAAGTAGTACAGAAGGTTGGATAAGTTGTAAAGTTTTTATCTGGTGCGATTATTTTGAAACGTCCTGGCAATATTGCTGCCTTGATCCTCTTGAATTGCTCCCAGTTCCTTATGTTCACCTGTACGTACTTTTCTTGTCCCCTGAAACATGGGAAATATACCTCGAGGGCAAATTTAGGATCGGGCATCATTCACCCCTTAAAATACTGTTAAAATTATTAACCATTAATTCTATAAGATCACCTATTCTATTACTTGTGTCATAAACTCTTAAAAATCCATCACGGGCTGCATTTCCTGCATTGATAATAATATAATCAATACATTCCTTAGATAGCTTTGGAATTACGGATTCTACCTGTTTTCCCACTTCGTTC
>Ga0222657_1000307_pt1 | contig 26692 bp, 20 predicted proteins | sample AntAcemetagen474_FD_179858 | JGI IMG/M metagenome (GOLD analysis project Ga0222657, IMG submission 179858) | Saline water microbial communities from Ace Lake, Antarctica - #474 | ecosystem: Environmental > Aquatic > Non-marine Saline and Alkaline > Saline | place: Antarctica: Ace Lake... | reverse complement strand
CGCCTGGAGGAAACTGGCGGATAAGGAATGTCACCACGGTCAGTTTCGGAGGATACACCGACTTCCCGGTCTCCGGTGACTATGATGGAGACGGGACAGTTGATATCGCTTATTTCCGTCCCTCTTCCGGTCTCTGGGCAGTCCGGGGGATAACTCAGGTTTACTTCGGCGGCGATACCGATCTTCCGGTTCAGGCCGATTATAATGGTGACGGAAGTTCGGATATCGCTTATTTCCGGGCTTCTTCAGGATTATGGGCGGTCAAAGGAACCACCCAGGTTTATTTCGGGAGTGGTTCCGACGAGCCGGTTCCGGCGGACTACAATGGAGACGGGACCTCCGATATTGCGTTATTTCGTGCGCCTTCCGGCCTCTGGGCGGTCCGGGGAATCACCCAGGTTTACTTCGGCGGCTCTACGGATTATCCCGTTCCCGGGGATTATAGCGGTGACGGCGCATCCGACATTGCCTATTTCCGTGGTTCTTCAGGATTATGGGCGATTAGAGGGGTTACTCAGACCTATTTCGGTGGTTCCGCCGATCAGCCGGTTCCGGCTGACTATAACGGCGACGGAATAACCGACCTAGCCTATTTCCGCCCCGCCTCGGGCCTCTGGGGGATCAAGGGGATCACGATGTTTTATTACGGAAGCAGTACCGATGAACCGGTCCCGGCCGATTATGACGGAGATGGGACCGATGATGTCGCCTGCTTCGCGCCTACGGAAAGAACACCGACGCCCGCGCCCCCCACACCTGTTCCTACAGCGACACCGGTGGATTACAAGACGCCCTCCCCGCCACCGACGACACCAACTCCTCGCTCTTCATCTACGCCGATACCAGTGCCTACAACACCTGTCCAGCCTACCCCGACACCTGCAGGGAACTGGCGGGTTAGGGATATCACCACGGTCAGTTTTGGAAGATCAGACGATATTCCGGTCTCCGGGGATTACAACGGGGACGGGACGGTTGATATCGCCTTCTTCCGTTTTTCTTCCGGCCTCTGGGCGGTAAGAGGGTGGACCAGGACATATTTTGGTTCGTCATCCGACACTCCAGTTCAGGCCGATTATAATGGTGACGGAAGTTTGGACATCGCTTATTTTCGGGAGAGTTCCGGCCTCTGGGCGGTCAAAGGAATCACCCAGGTTAACTTCGGCGGCGCTGGGGATGAGCCCGTTCCCGGGGATTACAGCGGGGACGGGATCGATGATGTTGCTTATTTCCGGCCCTCTTCCGGCCTCTGGGCGGTCCGGGGGGTTACTCAGGTAAGCTTCGGCGGTTCACTGGATGATCCGGTCCCGGCTGACTATGACGGCGACGGACTGGTCGACCCGGCATGTTTCCGGGAATCAACCGGCCTCTGGGCGATCAAGGGGATTACACAGTGTTATTACGGTGTCGCTTCCGATCAACCGGTCTCGGCGGATTATGATGGCAACGGAACGGCTGATATCGGCATTTTCAGACCATATGATGAATATACTGGTGGCGGTTTATGGGCGGTTAGGGGAATTACCAGGGTTTGTTTTGGTAGTTCTTCAGACCAGCCGGTCGCGGCGGATTACAATGGAGATGGGACGACCGATATCGCATGCTTTGGGCCGCCGGCCACTCCATCCTGGACACCACCGCCAACTCCGATATTCACGCCGATTTCGACACCAACACCTCCACCAACAGCCACTCCACACCATGTGACCACGCCCACTCCCGAATCTTGCGCCGATCCCCTGCTTATCGCCGATCTTGAAAACCTATGGTTAGCCCAGACCCGGGGTTCTGTCAGTGACGGCTGGAGGTATAGTATCACGACGGCGGCGCCAACCTACGATCTGTACGGTCACATTGATGACAACGCTGGCACGTTTGTCGATCAGATCGTTTATTCCAAACAGCCGGTGGCTCTGCGGATTACCAGGGTAAGTGAAGACGTAAATATACAGGAAGGAGACTATCTAAAGGTCACTTTAGATGGGGCGACGGAAGTGAATGTCTATCCTCCGGCCATGAGCGGGAACATAGACACCTACTACTATATCGCCTCTAACGGGAGCACCTATTTTGACCGCTGGTTGTGCGACTTGGCCAAAGCTGTACCGACGCCGACACTGACTGCCACCCCCATGCCAACGCTGACGCCCTCACCTCGTCCCACGATGGCCCCGACTATCGCACCGCCGACCCCGGCTCCGGGAGGGAACTGGCGGATTAGAAATGTCACCGCGGTCAGTTTCGGAGAGGAAGGCGACCTTCCCGCCTACGCAGATTACGACGGTGATGGGACGGTTGACCTCGCCATCTTTCGGCCTTCTTCCGGTCTCTGGATGGTCCAAGCCTGGACCCGGTGTTACTTTGGCGATTCTTCCGATGTTCCGGTTCAATCTGATTATGATGGCGATGGCAGCTCGGATATCGCTTATTTCCGTCCGGCCACCGGTCTCTGGGCGGTCCGGGGGATCACCCAGGTCTCCTACGGAGGCAGTTCAGATACACCGGTCCAGGGGGATTATAACGGTGACGGCACATCCGATATCGCTTACTTCCGTCCCTCTACCGGCCTCTGGGTGATCCGGGGGATCGGCCAGGTTTACTTCGGGCAGAGCGGGGACGAGCCGCTTCCGAGGGATTATGACAGCGACGGGACATCCGACATGGCCTACTATCGCCCTGCCACCGGACTCTGGGCAATCAAGGGGATCACACAGATTTATTTCGGGAGCGCTTCCGACCGGCCGGTTCCGGCGGATTATGACGGCAACGGAGCAGCCGATATCGGCATCTTCCGGCCTGCCACCGGGCTGTGGGCGATCCATGGCGTAACTCAGGTATTTTATGGGACCGGCGCCGATCAGCCGGTCCCGGCCGATTATGACGGTGACGGGACCGATGATATCGCCTGCTATGGGGCGCCGACGCCGTCCCCATCAATTACACCTCCTCCGACATCAACTCCGGCGACCACACCGACGCCTTCACCGGCAACGACGGCGACACCGCCCCCGACAGTTACTCCGATACCGACTATCGCGCCGCCCACACCGATTCCCACAGCGACATCAGAGATATACAAGACGCCGACGCCTCCTCTTCCCCTCTCAATACCGACCGGACTGTCGGCTACGGCTGGCGCCGACAACATCGTTCTCTCCTGGGATCCCAACCCGGAGCCGAACATCGCCGGCTATAATGTTTACCGGGCCGAGACGGCAGGGGGGACCTACGCTAAGATCAACGGTGCCGATCCGGTCACCAATACGGGACACACCGATTCGGGCCTGGATAACGGGGCCGAGTATTTCTACAAGATTACCGCGCTGAACGAATACGGGATTGAGAGCGGGCGGACATCCGCCGTTTTCGCTACCGTGGGATCTTTTGTAGTCTGGATGCCGGACTACCGGGGAGCGGCCGGGGCGGAGGTGGCCCTTTTGATCAACGCCACCAACGCCACCGGAGTCTCCAGCCAGGGGATCGACGTCAAGTTCACCTATGACACCGATCTGCTCACCCCTCTCAAACAGATCGATCCATCCAGAGAGACCGTGGTCAATACCGCGCTCACGGAAGGCTTTTTGCTCTTTGACAACTCATCCATCGCCGAGGGACAGCTCAATATCAGCGGAGTAGGGGCGGGGATGACGATCACCGGCGACGGGCATCTCTTTGACATCCAGTTCAGCGTGGCTACCGACGCCGTCATTGACGATCAAGGCAGCCACATCTTTGTGGTGGTAAAACTTAAAGACGCCGCCGGGGAGGACCTGGCGGTAGATTACACTGATACGGCGATATTCACGGTGGCCCCCAACTACATCCGTGGCGACATCAACGGGGACGGGGACGTGGACTCCGGAGACGCTATTCTGGCTCTGAAGATAGCCACGGGCGAGATCGTGCCCGTCGCCCTGCAACTGCTAGCCGGGGACATCAACGGGGACGGGGTAATCGATTCGGCCGATGCCATTTTGATCTTGAGGCTGGCGGTTGGTCTCCCGGTCAACCCGCCGCAGAGAGGCGGTGGCCGGGCGGCGCGGCTTGTTTCCGCATATAACATGGCCATAGGAGAAAAGACCGGCGAGCCCGGTCAGACTATAAGAATCCCGATCTCCCTCGACAACGCCGAAGATTTCGCGGGCGTGGACCTGCGGGTCAACTACGATCCCTCCATCCTGACCGCCCGGGGAGCCTACACGACAAGTCTGTCCGCTTCCTTTACTTTACAGTCCAACATTGGAGACGGGTGGATCGATATTGCCATGAGCACCTCGGAGAACCTCACCGGGGGGAGCGGGAATTTCCTGGAGTTGGAATTCCTGATCGATCCGCTAGCGGCGGGTGGAAGTAGTTCACCTCTCACCCTCTCTCAGAACAAGCTCTGCCGGCAGTACGGGGAGAACGTAGCCTGGGAGTCGGAGGTAAGCTTTGCCAACGGGGAGATCACGGTGGAAGTGGCAACCACGCCCACGCCCACTCCCCCGCCAACACCGGCTCCCACGGTACCGCCGACTCCGGCTCCAACAGTGCCTCCGACACCGCAACCCACCGTTCCGCCGACGCCGAAACCCACGATAGCGCCATCCCCGACGCCGGTTATTGCTCCGCCATGGATCTATGACTATGACGGTGACGGGACCTCGGACATAGGTATCTTCCGTCCGGCGGCAGGGTTGTGGGCGATTCGGGGTGTGACCCGGGCCTACTTCGGGGGGGTGGCAGACGAGACTGTCCCCGGTGACTATAACGGCGATCGGACCACCGAGATCGGTATCTTCCGGGGAAGCTCGGGATTGTGGGCGCTGCGAGGTGTCACCCGCGTCTACTTCGGTTCCTCCTCCGATCTGCCTCAGCCGGGAGACTACGATGGAGATGGCTGCTGCGATGCGGGCATCTTCCGTCCCGCCGCGGGACTCTGGGCTCTCCGCGGCGTGAGCAGGATATATTTCGGGGGGCTTTCCGATGCGCCGGTTCCGGGCTACTACAACGGGGACGGCACGAAAGGTATCGGCGTCTTTCGCCCGTCGTCCGGTCTCTGGGCGATCAGAGATATTACCCGGGCCTACTTCGGCGGATTAACCGATGAACCCGTCCCCGGGGACTACAACGGTGACGGTGCTTGGGATGCTGGTATCTTCCGTCCAGACTCCGGACTCTGGGCGATCAGCGGGATCACCCGCGCCTATTTCGGGGGAAGTTCGGATGAAGCGGTTCCCGCGAACTTCAACGGGGACTCAATGGACAATATCGGTATCTTCCGGGAGAGTTCAGGCCTCTGGGCGGCCCCGGGACTGACCCGGGTTTATTTCGGGGGGAGTGGAGATATGCCGGTGACGAGGTAGAGAATAGGAATTGGGGAATGGGAGTGGGGCATGGAATCGGACGGATCGGTCGGATTCGATTGATCCGTCCGATTAAAAAAGAATCCGGGGAAGGAGACTAAGAGCCGAAGGAAGCGGGGTCGGCCTTGTAAATATTAACCGAGTCGACAAAACCGACACAGACCGCTCGGACGACGCCGGTGGGGCCGGTGCCGAGAACCATCCGGGCGCTGTTCCCCTCGTCGATCATCAGGACGACATCGCCTTTCCCGGCTTGGCAGCGGTCGAAGGCAACCAGGGTCTCGGTGGTCTCCGTTCCGTCCGGATCGAGGAGCTTGACCAGGAGCATCTTCTCCCCCACGTAGTGGTCAAGCTTAAGGGTGGATACGACATTTCCGATAACTTTTCCTATCTTCATTATTAAATTTTTCCTTTGGAAAAATTGTAATATTTATATTAGAGCTACGTTTTAACTAAGTATCTACCGATTACTGATCCCTTCTCCTCGCAATCCATCAATCCAGAGAGACTTCATCAACAATAGAAGTGATAGTTGCATCAGAGGGATTGAACGGCTCGGGGAGGGGGAGAGCGGCCTCGCGGCCTCCGATAAATGTGACCAGTTCCCCCGGTCCGGCTTGCTGGGCGTCAGAGGCGACCAGCGGTTCTCCGGCTGGCTCAAGATTCTCGTCCAGCGGCTGAACTATCAGGAGCTTTACGCCTTTCAATGACGCGACTTTCTGCGTACTGACCACGGTGCCGATTACTCTGCCTAAGTTCATAATAAAATTTTTGAAAAAATTTTAGTTTTAGTTAGTACTTTGAGCTAATTGACTGTTTCGGAATTTCAATAAACGTAGTTAAAAAGGTAGCCGCAGGCTTTAGCCTGCGTTTATTGCGCACCTTACAAAGTGCGGCTACCAAATAATTAGCGCGAAGGGTTATGTTCTCTATTTAGTGTATTTAGTCTCTCCCCCGACTTCCCACTGATCCACTATCCCCAGGATTACGGCATCGTTGGGGCGATCCCGGGTCATCTCGGTCTGACGGGCGGAACTGCCCTTGGAATAGAGAACTACTTCGCCCCGGTTCACCCCGATCGGATCGGAGGCGATAATTGATCCTCCGGTTGGCTTATTCTCCAGATCAAGATCACGGAGGGCCATAAACGGTACCCCCACCATCTTATCATCTTTAACGGTGGCTATTACTGTTCCTACTACTAGGGCTAGTTGCATTTAAAATTTTACTCCGTAAAATTTTAGTTTTAATTATTACTTTCGACGTTAATTGACTGCTTTGAAATCCCAATAAACTATAAAAACATATTTTTACCACGAAGGACACGAAGAGCACGAAGTGGTTTAAAAGAGGAGATAGATATCTTTATCTATTCCAAAATTATCCTTCGTGATCTTCGTGTTCTTCGTGGTTAAATAGGTTGCTAATAATTCTTAAAGTAGGATGATAACTCCGGCGCTGAGGGCGGTGAAACGAGCGTAATCAATATCACCCATGCCGGCATTGTAGGCGACTTCGGCTTCAATCCCGAAGTTCTCGCTGACAAATACATCACATCCGATGCCGATCCTCCCCATGGGGCCGGAATCCGACTGGGTCTCTGAATAGGAGACCGGTGATATCCAGGGGGAGTCATAGGTTCCGGTTGCTTTGGCTTTGCCGCGCATGAAACCCAGGCCCGCTACCGCGTAGGGACGGAAGATCCCCAAGGGAAGGATGCCTTTAAGATTGACGCTGAAGTCAAATCCGCTTACCTCAACCTTGCCCGAGACGGTACCCAGGTCCGGATCGCTATAGGAACCGCTCTCCCACTCAAACTTCCGGTGATACTGGAAGAGGCCTTCGACGGCCAGATAGTCGAGGATGTTGTATCCGGCTTTAAGCTGGAGGCCCCAGGTATTGTCGAAGTCGCTGACCCCGAGATCATCATCACCTTCGACGGTTACATACTCGGTTTTGAAGTTGGGGATATCAAGCTGAAATCCGCCGCCGAGATACCAGCGTTCCTTGAGACTGGGCTCAGTATTAATAATAGAACTGCTTGTACTCTGCGCCATCACCGGTGTGACAAAACAGATCACAGCCAGTAGGACGATAAACAATACATATTTTTTCATAATCTTCTCCTATTTTGGATTATGTGTTTTTATATATATCGTGAATCATTTAGAATTGGTTACATCAAATATCAACAGAGGGTGCTGAATATATATAAAATGTCAGCAAGTAAGCAACTAAAATTTTTCCAAAGGAAAAATTTTACCGGGGTTGAGAATGTTCTTTGGATCCAGCGTCTGCTTGATCCTGCGCATGGCCTTGATTGCCGCCGGGTTGAGAGCCAGGGGGAGGAAATCTCTCTTGGTTAGGCCGATCCCGTGCTCTCCTGAGATGGTGCCGCCCAGGCTGACGGCCAGAACGAAGACTTCCCGGACTGCCTTTTCCAGGGCTTCTTTCCAGTCCGACTCATCCCGGTCCCGCTTTAAGAAGTTGACATGGACGTTTCCGTCACCGGCATGGCCGTAAGCGAGTATCTCGATTCCGTGCCGTTTTTCTATCTCATCAATCCCTATCAGAAGCGGCGCGATCTCCATCCGGGGGACCACTACATCCTGGCTGACCTTGATGGGACTGACGACCTTTATACATTCCCGCAGCTTCCGACGGGTCTCCCAGATCAGTTCCTGATATTTAGGCGAGTCGGCCACTTTAACATCGGAGGCGCCTTCTTCCAGACAGATCTCACCGATAGCTTCATATTGTGCCTGCACCTCATCCGGATCGTCTCCGTCAACCTCAATCAGGAGATGAGCGGCTGCTTCATCGAACGGGACGCCGCCTTCCATAACTTTCCGGCTGATCTCCAGGCATTTCTGGTCCATGAACTCTATTACCGTGGGGGTGAGCCGCCGGCGGAGAATCTCCGAGACGCATCGAACCGCTTTAAAATAGGAAGGAAACGGGACGAGAAGATCAACCCGGAGCTTTGGTTTGCTCAGGAGCCGGATTGTGATCCGGGTGGCGATGCCGAGTGTTCCCTCCGAACCAATCAAGAGATGAAGTAGGTTGTAGCCGGTCGCGTTCTTGGCCAGTTTCCCCCCGTACTTAATGATCTCTCCCGTGGGAAGGACCGCCTGGATCCCGGTGATATAATTGCGGGTTACCCCATATTTTACCGCCCGTGGTCCCCCGGCGTCTTCAGCCAGGTTGCCGCCCAGAGTGCAGTCCGCCAAGCTGGCCGGATCTGGGGGGTAGAAGAGACCTTTCGCCTCCACTGCCTTCTGAAATTTTTCGGTGATGACACCCGGTTCAACCACCGCCATCATGTTCGCTTCATCGATCTCCAGGATCCGGTTCATCCGCTCCAGGCTGATGATCAGCCCTCCATGGATTGCCAGCGCGCCGCCGGTAACACCGGTCCCACCCCCCCGGACAACCACGGGAAAGTTTTCCCGGTTGGCCAGTTTTACCAATTCACTGACCTCTTCCGCGGTGGCCGGCTTTACTACCGCTTCCGGAGAAAAGAAGAGATTGGGGGTCTCGTCGTGGCCATAATCCTCCAGCCGTTCCCGGGTATTGAGGAGATACTCCGTCCCCACAATATCGTGGAGGTTCTGGAGGATAGTTTTGTTTATTTTGCGGTACATACTAAACTTTCCCTCGACCTTGATCGAAAAGCTTTTTTAACCACGAAGAACACGAAGTTCACGAAGGAATTTAAAAAAACAGGAAAAATTACATAGTTGTCTTTGTTTTTCTTCGTGTTCTTTGTGGTGAATATTTAGTTTTTTTAACCCAAAAAATTGAAAATACCTTTTCGAGTATGGTATGGCTCTGGCTTAGATCGGATCCGGGTCGGACTGATCCGTATGATCGAACCGATCCGTCCGACATTATCCAGGCGGCTTTCCCGATGAATCGGATATAAGCACAGGCAAAAGAGCAAATTATCCCTTTAACGCGGTTTTATCAAATAAAACCTTTTGACGATGACGGAAAAGTATAGTACAAACTATGACAACTAAACAAAAGCTTACATTTTCAAATATACATACTATAATGGATGCTAACAGGATAGAACAGATTGTAGAAGAAGTTATGAAGCAGTCGGCCCCGATTGTAAAAGGGCCGTCCAATGAGGTAGTAATGACTAATGTGACTGAGAAGAAAGGAACTGTGAAACGAATCGCTATCGGGGCTGATCATGGGGGGTTTCCCTTGAAAGAGGCACTGATCAGTTTTTTGAAAGCGAAGAACTATATCGTGAAGGACCAGGGGACATTCAGTACCGACGCGGTCGATTATCCCGACTTCGCGGAGAAGGTCGCCCGGGCGGTCGCTTCCGAAGATTGTGATCGGGGGATCATGATTGATAGTTTGGGGATGGCGTCGGCGATGGCGGCCAATAAAGTTCGGGGAATCCGGGCGGCGATGTGCTATGATCTAACGACCGCCCGCTCCAGCCGTGAGCATAATAACGCCAATGTCCTGACACTGGGCGGAAAACTTATGGATATAACTCTGGCGGGAGAGATAGTCAGTCTCTGGCTGACCACCGATTTTACCGGTGGCCGCCACTGGCCCCGGGTAAACAAAATCATGGCGATCGAGCGAAACCGGAGGTAAAACAAAACTAAGCGGTTGAGGTGTAGTCTCGTAGCGGTGACCTTAAGGTCGCCACTAGTGGCAGCCTAAAGGCTGCCGCTACGAGTGATGCCGGGAGCTTGCTCGGACTGATCCGTCGGATCGGACCGATCGGTCGGATAAAAGATTGTTGGCTTTACCAAGAGCCATTGGAATAATTTCAAAACTATTTTTTCGGAGAAAATATAATGGATACCACAGCATTAATCGAACGGGTTACAAGGGAGGTGATGGCTTCTCTAAGTTCTGATTCAACCGCTGCCGCGGCAACCTCCACCTGCAGCGTGGAGAACGGCGCTGATTGTCTGGAGTGCGGGCAGTGCGTTACCAAAAGGCCCGATTTTATTGAAAGCCTGGTCTCAAACGGGGTTTGTCGGATCAGTACCCAGCTAGGGATCGGAGAGGTGGAGGCAAAGATAGGCCACATGATCGATCATACTTTGCTTAAACCGGAGGCGACCGAGGATCAGATCCGTCAGCTCTGTCAGGAGGCGGCTTCCTATTGTTTTGCTTCGGTTTGTATTAATCCGGTCTGGATTGAGCTCTGCGCGAAGCTCTTGAGGCGTTCCGGGGTTAAGGTCTGCACTGTGATCGGTTTCCCGCTCGGGGCTGACACCTCAGAGACCAAAGCCTATGAGACCCGGGACGCGATCGGGAAAGGCGCCAACGAGGTGGATATGGTTATCAATGTAGGCCTGATCAAGTCCCGAGAGTATAAGCGGGTCAAGGATGACATCCGTGCCGTGGTTAGGGCGACCCGTCCCAATATCTTGGTTAAGGTTATCCTGGAGACCTGCCTGCTAACCGATGAAGAGAAGGTCAAGGCCTGTGAACTGGCCGTGGAAGCGGGCGCTGACTTTGTTAAGACTTCGACCGGGTTCAGTACAGGCGGGGCAACAATTGCGGATATCGCCCTGATGAGAAAAGTAGTGGGTCCCGAGATTGGAGTTAAGGCTTCCGGAGGAGTAAGGAGTTTTGAGGATGCCGAAGCAATGGTCAAAGCCGGCGCCACCCGATTGGGAGCCAGTGCCGGACTGAAGATTGTCAAAGGCAAGGATGCCGCGGCGTCGGGACCATCTAATTATTAAGCAGTAATCGGGAAACAGTGATCAGTGGAAAGAAAAGTAATCAGTAAACAGTAATCGGTAATCAGTTGGAAGGAGCACCGATCACTGATTACCGATAACCGATAACCGATTACTTTATGTCAATTAAGTTATGTCCCAGATAATACACCCAACCAAACCGGTTTATCTTCTCAAAAAGCGGACTGCCTGGCCCTGGATCATAGCGGGGATCCTGATTGTGACTTTGAGTGTGGGGCTTCTGATCAGCCTGGCGGCGAATGTTGCCTTGATCGGTGGGAAAGCCGGGAAGGGGGCGCTTATGGTAGGACAGGACCTATTCTCGGAGGTGGCACTGGAAGGGGAGGGGGATGATAAGATTGTTATTATCCCGGTCAAAGGCTTTATCACTTTTGCCGACTCCCGGAATTTCTGGGAGAGAGAGAGCATGGGCAAGCAGGTGGAGGAGAGACTTCTGGCCGCTCAGGGTGATCCCGCGGTTAAGGCGGTTATCCTGAAGATTGACACCCCGGGCGGGTCTATCACCGCCAGTGATATTATCTATCACCGGATTAAAGAGATCCAGGCTGGCGGCAAGATTGTGGTGGCGGATTTCGGTGATCTGGCTGCTTCGGGGGGGTATTATCTGGCCTGCTCGGCGGACTATATCGTCGCCCATCCCACCACGATCACGGGTAGTATTGGAGTAATCATTCAATCGCTCAACCTGGAAGACCTGATGAGTAAGATCGGGATCAAGGATGTAACGGTTAAGAGAGGGGAAGAGAAAGATTTCCTTTCGCCGTTCAGAGAAATGACTCCGGAAGAGAGAGAGATGCTCCAGGGAGTGGTGGATGAGATGTACGAGAGATTTTTAAGTGTGGTGGCGGAAGGACGGGATTTAACCAGAGAAGAACTGGATAGAGTCGCGGGCGGTCGTATATTTACCGGTCCACAGGCATTAGCTAACGGGTTGGTTGATGAGATTGGGTATCGGGATACAGCGATTGAGATGGCGCGGGAGTTGGCCGATCTGGAAGAAGCCGCGGTGATTGAATATGAGAAAGAATATTCATTCTTTGATCTCTTCCGCGGTCGGGTCTCCCGGATCTACAGTCCCTCACCCGGTTTTGCCATTCAGCAATTATTTAAACCTCAACCCCCGGAAATTTTGTACCTATGGGCACTCTAAATAATAAAGTTACTTCTTATACTGTTAAGATTACCGACGATCAATCTTTGAAATTAGAGGAGGGTCTGAAGGCGAGGGGTTACAAATTCAAGAAAGTGGCCCATGCCCGATTTGGAGCTTCTCATGATAATGTCTCCCTCTCCCTATATAAATCAGGTAAACTTCTGATTCAGGGGAAGGGGACCTCCGAATTTGTTCAGTTCTTTCTGGAACCGGAGATAATAAAGGAGATTCGTTTCGGTTACGATGAGGTTCTTGAAGGATTCGCGGGAGATCGGATTGGAGTGGATGAGAGTGGAAAAGGAGATTATTTCGGTCCGCTGGTGGTGGCAGGTGTCTTTCTCAATGCTGAGAGCGAGAAGAAATTGCGGGAGGCGAATGTACGGGACAGCAAGAAGATATCCCCGGGCCGTATTATGGAATTGCGAAAAATCATTCGCCGGGAGTGCCGCTATTCAGTGGTCGCGATCGGGCCGGAACGGTATAACCAGCTATATGTTACGATGGGCAATCTGAACAAAATTCTGGCCTGGGGCCATGCCCGGGTGATAGAGAACATCCTGACCAAGACCAGTTGCCGCAAAGCTATTCTGGATAAATTTGGACATAAAGAGTTGGTATTGAACGCGCTGATGAAGAAAGGCCGGTCTATTGAAGTGGAACAGAAGGTAAGGGGAGAATCGGATATGGCAGTGGCGGCAGCTTCCATCCTGGCCCGGGGTGAGTTTGTACTCCGGTTAAAGAAGCTTTCAGAAGAGTTTGAAGTAAAACTGCCGCTGGGCAATAAGAAAGATCTGGTAATCGCGGCGGGAAAGAGCGTTGTCAAGAAAGCCGGAATGGACGCACTGGTCCGGGTTGGGAAGATCCATTTCAAGACCACCAGGGAGATTCTTATGTAAGTGGATAAAGTTTGAAGTGCCTTAAGTGCCTAAAGTGCCTAAAGTTATCGCCTTCGACTGGGCGCCTGATGGGTATATATAAAATCACGAAACATTGAATTATCGGAAGGAACTATTTTATAGTTATACGCGAACTCGATGAACGCCAGCAAAAGCGAGCATAGCGAGGTGAGGCAATAACTTTCAACTTTAGGCACTTTAGCGCACTTTAGGCACTTTCTTTTACTTTAGGCACTTTAGCGCACTTTAGGCACTTATAACTTTCTCCTATGTTCACCCACCTTCATTGTCATTTCCTCGGTTCTTATTCCGATAGCCTTCTTGATCCCGATCGGGATCTGGCCCGGGTCAAGGATATGGGGCAGGAAGCAATCGCCATCACCGACCATGGTGTGATCGACTATTGTTACCCGTTCTATCAGGCCTGCCGCCGGGTCGGACTCCATCCCGTGCTGGGTTGCGAGGTTTATTTTGTCGACGACGCCCGCCGGTCCATAGAGGCGAATGATTCTTACCGTACCCACCTGATTCTCCTGGCCCGGGATAACCGTGGTTTTGAGAACCTGGTCAAATTGGTAAACCGGAGCTGGCTGGATAATAACTTTGGCGAGACCAGGGGGTTGGTGGATTGGAATCTTCTGGAGGAATTTCATGAAGGCCTGATCGCACTCTCCGCCTGTTTCTGGGGGTCGCTCCCCCAGAAGTATATTACCGGCGGAATGGACGCGGCGGAGAAAGAGTTCGCGAAATACTATGATATCTTCGGGGGTGATTTCTATCCCGAGCTGGGCCGGCACGGGATCGACGATGAGGAGAAAGCCAATGAAGGTCTGATCGCGATCTCGAAACGTTTCGGGGTCACACCGGTGGTCACAAATGATTCTCATTATCCCCGGGAGCGGGATTGGCGGTTCCATGATATTATTATTAAGACCCGTTTTGGATACGCGACCGACTTTGAGCTGGATGTACGGAACTATTATCTCAAGAGTGAAGATGAGATGCGCGATCTGGGCTTTCCGGCCGAGTATTATGACATGGCAACGGAGATAGCCCAACGCTGTCGGGTTGACCGGGAAGTATTTTCTCCGGACCTTGGGGATGAGAGGTTTGATCCGGAAGGGATAGTGGTCTTCAGCAGTAAACAGGTGATAATTGACGCTTACCAGGCACTTAAGGATGTTACCGGGGCGTGGAAGATCCGTGGCCGGGGATTACAGGAGATCATCGATTCTCTTCCCCGGGGAATGGATATCGCGCAAGCCCTCCGGGAATCTCCCCCCCTGGTCGGATGGCTGGAAGAGAATCCCCGGGTCCGGGAAGCGGCCGATAGACTGGTCGGAATCCCCCGCCGCTTGCAGCCTGATTTCAGTACGGTTATCGATCTTCCTTTCGAGAAGATTCGTGAAGTTATCCCGGTTAGAAGGGCGAGGGGAGAGATCATGGCCGCCTACCCTCCCGCGGTGTTGAAGGAACTCGGTCTACCGCTAAAATCGGTTGATTCTCTATCGGGTACCGCGCCCGGGTTCTCGGCCTGGGTAAAACAGCTGACCATGATGGATGAGGCCCGGGAAAAATATGACGATAGGGATTTTACCTCGGCGTCCATCCTTCTGGAAGGGATCATCAAGGCCAATCCGGATGATCTGGAGGCTCGTTTTCTTTTGGCCGAGGCATTCTACTTCCTCAAGAGGTATGGTCAAGCCGTCGCCCAGTATGAATTTCTGGAAGAGAATAACTATAACCCCTGGAGAATGCCGCGCCTTCTGACCAGGAAAGGATGGGCTTACTCCTGGCTGAAAGAGACGGAAGAGGCCCGCAAGTCATTTGAGAGAGCGATAGCTTTAAAGGATAATTACGCTCCTCCCCGCTACGCTTTGGGAGTCCTGGATTACCGCCAGGGGAGGTACCGTAAGGCCATCGAATCATTCAAGATATTCATTGCTCTCAGGCCGGAAGGCAAGCAGGCCGATAAGGCCCGGGGTCTTATCCGGAGGATGGGAGGATAAGAAGATAGCCCTCACTTTGTTCGGGCAATCTTCTTAAGTGCATTGAAGAAGTTAAAAGTGCCTAAAGTTTGAAATGCGCTTCAGCCAGAGGCTGATCCGCCTCTGGCGGAAAAGTGCCTAAAGTTGAAAGTTGTTGCTTCGCCACGCCTTCTCGGTATGGGTGCTTAGAATTTAGCGTCGTTGACGCAACCTTGTGGTAATGTTGTTCCAATATATCTAAATTCAATAAACCTAGAGAGAAAAACTCAGGATATTGTTGAACTGGTACACAGTTTGAAGCGTATAAATGAGTGTGATTGTATAATTGCGCCCGTCCGGGTACCGAAATTGTTCCACGCGTGATACGATTCTATGCTTGCCAATCACTACCGGGGTTAGTATTGTACACAATTCTGATATTGCCGTAATGGAAACATGATAGTCTTTGTTCAGAATTTCATAAATTCGCGAACAAAGTGAGCCAATTTATGAACGATAAACCAACATTCTGGGAGAGAATTGAGGGGTACCCACTCTGGCGGCTGATGGCCTATGTATTTCTCTTTGCTCTTTCCGAGCGGCTGGTAGTTACCTTGATCTTCTTCGCCCGTTGGGGCTGGCATACCGTCAGCGGGATTGAGCTCTGGTTTTACTACGGGGTGGCTAAGGGGACATTTGATCTCTACTCGATCTGGGATCCAACCTGGTGGATATTGAGTACCCTCGGCGCGATCGTGAGCGGTCCCGCGCTTCTCTACGGGACCTATCTGGTTTCTTCACTGAGTTCTTCTCTTAACGCCGCTATCTTCTGTCTCTTCATCTCCGAACTCCATAACAAGAAGACCGGTCTTCTGGCCGGTCTGCTCTATGGTTCCATGGTGCTCCCCATGTTCAACAGCGCCGGCACCGTTACCCATGATATCTTCGCTTATCCTTACCTGGTTCTCTCCATGTATGGCGCTTTAATGGCATTCAAGCGGAAAGGATGGGTCCGGCTTATCTACGGAGGGATCTGTCTGATAGCACTCTTTCTCGGATTAAAAGTAGGCCCTACTATCCTGGTCGGAGCGGGGGCGGTACTGATCTATCTTCTCTGGCAAGGGGTGCTGGCTATCTTCCGGAAGCAGCATGAACGGGGATATATTGTATTCGCGGTTTTTTTACTGTTTATCATTGGAGTCTTGCTATTGGTTTATTTTACGGTTATGCCGCAGATGATGGAGAAGATGTTTGACCTGGCCAAGGCAAACCGGGGGATCGATGTCCGGGCTCAGATCAAGGCCGGTTCCGGCGATCTTCTGGCCAGTTCTTTAGGGGATTACTGGCTCCGATTCAACTTCCTTCTCTTCTTCCTCCCGGTCGGTATCTGGATCGCGGTTAAGAAGAAGGATATGCTTGGTTTCGCCTTGATCATGGTGGCTTTTCTGGCTTCGCGGACCGCCGATCGGGGAACCAGACCTCTGACCTTCGGATTCGCCCTGATGGGAGCGCTGGCTTTCGTCAACTGGAGGCCGATCTACGGCTGGCTCCTGGCTCTCTGGATGTGCTTTATTATCGGGGAGTTCGGAGGGAAATATTCAACCGAGTACGCGGTATTCTTCCCGGCGGCGGCGCTCTTTATATTTTATTCTATCCAATGGTCCCGGTTCTCCCGCGGTTCATTATTCAGCTCGGTCATACTCTTTCTGAGCCTCTTCGGGATTCTGGCCGGATTTGTAATCCTATCCGCTCCGGGGTTGAGGGATAGTCTGGGGATGTTATCTCTGCCCCACCTTCCGGGAGGGTTCCTCCGGACCGCCTCCGGATTTTCTTATCTTTTTATCATATTTTCTCTGGTCACCATTGGGATATTGATCTATCTGGTCAAACTCTGGATCGCGGACAATCGAGCGCCGAAGTGGATCTGGGCGATCTTCTCTCTCACCGCTCTCTGGTTGCTGGCTGGCTCCTTTCTGGGGGGAGCGCTTTTCCAGGCCAAGCAGCTCGGTAACCCCGAGATCCTGAAGCGGATGGACGGTATCAAGAGCCTTACCGGGCAACCTCAGGTCACGGTGATCAACGCGATCATGGTTCAGATCAAGTTAACTGTAGAGGCCATACGCAAGTACTGGACGGTACAGATCTGTTTGATCGTACCGGGCCTTTTACTCATCCTGGAAGCATTGGTCCGTTACCCCCGTCTTCCCGAGAATAAGAAAGAGCGAAAAAAATCACCGTCCTATCTCTGGTTCCGTAAACCGGCGGTAAGACAGTCTCTCTTCATAGCGCTCGGTCTGCTGATATTTACCGGTATAATTGTAATGATCAAGTATATTGGATTTTTCCGGGGAAAACCTTTGTCTGCTCCGGAGGAGTTTCCCGAGAAAGCAGTTCTGTTCTGCTGGAATAATCTGAAATACTTCTTTTCCGTCGGTGTCGGTGCGATAATTTTTATTATATCCTGGCCGCGGCGGGCTGAGGGAGAGACCAGGCAATATCTCACCGGTGTCGCGGTTGTCTGCTGGTTGTTTGCCACTGTTATACCCTCGATGAATCAGACCGCCAAGAGTACGGAGGGAGAGTACCTGGTCTATAAATGGCTGGGGGATCACGCGAATGGCAAAGGTCGGATTCTGGTCCCCTGGAGTGATGGCTACATGGCCGAGGCGATCTCGGGATTGCCTTCAGAACTATCCCCGGAGAATATTGACTTCAACCTTCCCCGTCTCTACTGGATGCCGGAAGAGTCCTCCGCCCGGGTTTTAGCAAGCAAGGGGTTGGATTATGTCGTGATCTCCACCAAGTATTTCAAGCTGATCCGGTATAATCAAAAAACCGGTGAGTTTCAGTATAGCTTCTCTCCGGATATTATCTATCAGCCCCAGCAACTGGGGATAAATAATGTAAATCAGCTTAAACCCACCACGCTATATCGTTTGCTCTACAGCCCGAACAACCTGACCAACTTTAAGCTGCTCCATTACGAGAAGGATTTAGCCGTCAATGAAGCCTATCTCCTCTACCGGGTTATTCCTCCTGCGGCGGAAAAAGTATCAGATTAACCTTGTATTATTTCCTGCCCCGATTACTACTTCGGGGGGGGGGCCGAAAAAATAATAGTTGAAAAACCTTTAGCTGACATATAACTTATCTGTCAGAAGTAGAATATTGGTCGGAATTTAATTAGCTGGATTTTTTTAAAAGAATAATCAAGATAATATAATATATTCCAAAGGGTATTGATCTATTCAGAGGCGTTAGTTTTAGTGTACTTCCACTAAGTTAGCGCCGAAGGCGATAACTTATGAGTGATAAAATTACAGTAAAAGAGATGAAGCATGATGGCCTGGTTGACGCTGCTGTCACCACCGCCTCTTTCATGCGGAAGTACCGTACGGCGGTTCTCAGTCTGGCAGGGGTTGTTATTATAGCGGTGATCGTCGTTGCCGCCTACATATCCCACTCATCCAGTCTCATCGAGAACGCGGAGCAGTCATTGAGTCAGGCTCGATCGAAAGATGATCTGCGGGCTGTATGTGAAGAATATCCCGATACCCCCTCAGCTCCCCTGGCCCTGATCCAGCTTGCCGCTATTCAGTATGATGAGAAGGAATTTGGTCCGGCCGGGGAGTCTTATCAGTTATTTCTCCAGCAATATCCCCGGCATCGTCTCGCCGACTTTGCGCAGATGGGGATTGCTTACTCTCTTGAGGGTAAAGGGGAGTGGGCCGCCGCGATTGAAAAATATGGAGCTGTGGGAGATCTCTATCCCGGTTCTTCTCTGAGCGCGGAAGCCGATCTGAATGCCGGCCGATGCCGGGTGCGTCTGGGCCGTATCCAGCCCGCTATCAACTCTTATCGGGAAGTTATAGAGCGTTTCCCCCGGAGCATGTATGCTGCCCTGGCCCGTGAGGAACTGGTTCAACTACTCTATCGGAGCCAGAACGGCGGATAATGCGATAATTTAGTGCGAAGCGTTAAATATAAGCATTTGGTAAACCCGTTACCCCGTATTCGTAGCGGCGACCTTTAGGTCGCCATCGTGTGGCAGCCTAAAGGCAGCCGCTACGAGAAAACGGGTTTGCTGAATGTTTATGCTAAATTCAGCTTGACCTTAATGTAGGTTATTGGTAGTTTTACTAACCCAAACTGAGATTTTGCCCTTGCCGGGTAAGATTTTATATAGAAAATTATAACCTGAATTGAGTGATTCTCTCAATAATCGCTCAGCTCAGGTAAAAGTGACCAAAGTAAGGAGGTTGTTGTATGAGAAAAATGATGGTTGTATTGCTGGCGGCACTGATGCTCTTCGGTGTTTCGTTCGCGGTGAAGGCAGAGGTACAGAATGTACGGCTGGGCGGAGATATCCGGGCCCGGATGTACTATGATAAAAATCTTAATACCGTGGATACGGATGAAGATCGAGATGACTTCTTCTTCCGTCAGCGGACCCGGATCTCAGCCGAGGCCGATCTGACCGATAATGTCTGGATCGTCTCCACGGTAGAAGCTGATGGAGTCTGGGGGCAGCAGGTAGTTTCCCCGGACGGAACCAAAACTGACAATGAATGGGATGTAAATATCGCCGAAGCCTATATTCAACTCAGCGAGATTATCTATAGCCCCTGGACCACCAAGATCGGACGTCAGTATCTCAACTATGGCCGGGGATTTCTGATCAGCAGCCGGGAATGGGAATATAAATTTGACGCCTGGAGGAATATCTTTGATTTCTTCCCCTGGACGATCGATCTATTCTATTCCCGCTTGGTTGAGTCGGATCCCGCCTCCGCCGGATTTGATGAACCCAAGGGTGGGGATGATGAAGACCTCTTTGGTCTGAATATGAACTATCAGGCCGATCTCTGGACGATGGAAGGTTATGTATTCGGCAAGAGAGACAGTTACGACGAGGAATATGGAGATGATAAACAAGCCCCGATCGCGGTCGGTATCCGTTTAGACGCCTCTCCGGTAGAAGCCTTTGATATCTGGGCTGAGTTTGCCTATGAGTTGGGTAAATATCAGACTACCACAATGCTCGAAGATGAAGATATGGCTGCTTTAGGTTTTGACCTTGGTATGGTCTATGTCTTTGATGTTACCTGGGAGCCGGCAGTCGCTCTGTCGTATACTTATGGTTCCGGTGATAAGGGTGATGATCTGGAAAACCCGGCGGAGAAGATGTTCGATCCGATGTTCAACTATAACTATTATGGCTATGCCTACAGCCCGAAACTCTCCAACATCGGTATTTTTAACGCCCAGGTCAGTATCCTCCCGTCCGACTCCACCACTTTCATCCTTGATTTCTACTACTACAGTCAGAGCGAGGATGTAGCGATGTCGATGGGTAATCCCGATATGGATAATGGCGGGGTAAGCGCCGTGACCAACGGTACAGATTCGAACCTGGGGATGGAACTTGACGCGATCATCGAGTATGACTATACCGAGGATGTCAGTTTTCAGGTGGTTGGCGCCTGGTTCAAGGCTGGAAAAGCCTATGACCTCCCCGCCAATGATGAGAGTCCGGATGATGTCTTCGAATTCCGGATGGAGCTTCTGGCCAGTTTTTAATTTCTCTTAGAGAGAAATTAAAAATCTTAACACCCCCCACCAATGCTGGTGGGGGGTGTTTTTTTTGGGTAAAACTACAAATTATTTACGGTTTTCTCTCCCCCCCATATTTTTTCTTCGTGTTCTTCGTGCTCTTCGTGGTAAATTTAATCGCAGATGAAAACATGGTTTCTAAAATTACAATGGCCGATATTGATTCTGATCGGCGCGGGCTTTATCTGGGCTAAGAGTTATGGTTTTCATTACACAGTCGGCGGTGATGAGAACGCATATTTCTACATGGCCCGGTTGATGAGCCAGGGGAAGTTATTCTACCGGGATTTCTTCTTTGCCCACCCCCCTCTCCAGTTAATCTTTCTCTCTCTGGTCTATTCTATCTTCGGTTTTAATTTGATCGCGCTGAAACTGACGGCGATCCTCCCGGTTTTGGCCGGGGCCGCGATTATCTACCACTGGTTCTGGAAGAATAAGAAGGGATTGTCCGGGATCTTCTTCCTGATAATCTTTCTCTTTAATTACGAACTATTAAAGATAACCACCCATCCATTCGGGCTAAATCTGACCGCCTTCTTCCTCATGCTAAGCCTTTATTATTTCCTGGAGGATCGACCGCTCCGGTGCGGGATTTTCTGGGGATGCGCCGCGGTTACCGGTCTCTATGCTCTTCCCTGGGGAGTGGTTCCATTTGGATATTATCTTTTTAGAGGGAATCGATTGAGGAATCTGGTCAGATTTTCAGGTGGTTTTCTGGCTGTATTCGGGGGCGTTAACGGCGTCTGTATATTTTTTTTCGGAGATGGATATATCACACCGGTCTATATCTATCACTTTCTCAAACCACGGGGGACTGAACTGGTTTCAGATATCTATATCCGGGTAATACGAAGAAATCTCCTCATCTTTTTTCTGCCGTTTCTCTATCTCTGGGGCCCCTGGACCGGAAAGCGGACGGCGGTTCTGACGGCAGTAATTATATACCTGGTCTTTCTGGGGTCCCTCAATCCGTTATTTACTCAATATTTTATGCTGCCTCTGCCTTTCCTCTCCTTAATCGGCGCGGTTGGGCTGACCGCTATTATTGAGCGATTCAATTCACGACGGCAGCGGATCGCGATTCTGGCCGTCGCGGTAATTATCCTGGCGGGATTCAGTGGGGACAATATTCGTCGATATCTGCAACATGAAGCCGGGACCGGATTTGAAACTGAGGAGCAGTGCCGGAAGTTTATCCTGGAAAATTCGGAGAAGGGTGATCTCATCTTCGGTCACGTGACGACGACTCCGCTATTGGCCCTGATGACCGGTCGGGAGATAGCGCTCGACATGGTGGATACCAACCACATGAGGTTTAAAGCGGGTTTGGTAGGGATTGAGGAAGTGCTGGAAAGGTTGGAAGGGGAAGAGAGGCTGAAATTATTTATTGTTCAGGAGAGTCGTTTTTGGCTTGACCCCCGATTCCAGAGATACCTCTCTCGGTATGGCCCGGGGACGGTCTTTGATGAACCACGGGAGCGAATCATAATCTATGACTTGACTCGGAACAATGATGCGGATTGAAAATATTAGTGGAAATAATATAATTTATTTTTTATGGTGAACAAAGCTTCCCTCTAATTCGTAATAAAATTAGCGGCTTTGCCTCTAATTTTATGTTCCTACTTCGGAATTTCCCCGAAATGCTTTGGGATTCCGATTTATTCAATATAAATATCGGGACAATAACACTCGTAGCGGCGACCTTCAGGTCGCCACTAGTGGCAGCCTGAAGGTTGCCGCTACGAGGTTGCGCCGAAGGCGCTAAGTTCTGAACAGAGATCATCAGGATGTAGTTTAAGCACCATTTAGATAAATTTACACTGAATCAGCACCGGAGGTGCAATCTTATGAAATATCGATATTTAATTCTTGTTAGTTTATTATCCCTGGGTCTCTATTCCTGCCAGACCCCGCCGAAACCTCTTGTCTATAATGTCCAGGTTCATACCATGGATAATCAGCAGATTAATCTCTGCAATTTCAAAGTCTATGATAAGGAATTTTATGTTGAGAGTGATTCTTTTCGTGCCCGCTGGCGGCAGAGTCTTGAGCTGGTAAACCTTCCTTTTGATAATATTATTTCAGCTCAGAAGATCGGACGATTCATCACCAGGGTCAGATTCAAGGATGGCAGTGAGGATGATTTTACCGAATTTTTTGTTGATTCGTATAATCTGAAGGGCTGGTCTGAATACGGGTCATTCGATATTAATGCCACTCTGGTGCGGGGATTGGTTTTTGTGGATAAGGACGGGAATCCTCTCGGCGGGGAGGAGGACGCTCGTATCCCTCCAATTATTAATGACCCCGATATTGAAGACCGGTTTATTACTTTTGATGGGGATATCATCTCCGGTGAACTCCAGGCGAAGCAGTTCAAGATCAGAACCGCGTATGGAACATTAATCCTGGCCGGCGATTTAATAGGGGAGATCATTGTTGACCGGGAAGCTGAAGTACTCCAGCAGGTAGTTAAGATGAAGAATGGCGATATTATCAGCGGGTTTATGGAGCCGCCTCAGGTCAAGATGATAATCTCCGATGACCAGGTGATTACTCTGGACGTGGATCAGTTGAGCAGGATCCGTTTCGGCCGTCCGGTCACCCATGAAGAGGATGAGGAGAGATAAGTATTTGAATGATTTCGTCATTTAAACGCATCGAAGATTCTTTTTATTATTGTCAACAATTTCACTCAGCTTATAAGTATTGTATAATGTGATATGGCTTGTCTTTTCTGCGAAATTATAGATAAGAATATTCCGGCGGATATTGTCTTCGAAGATGAAGAGATAATGGCATTCCGGGATGTCGATCCCCGGGCTCCGGTTCATATACTTATTATACCGAAGAAGCATATCTCCGGTCTCCTTGATGCGAAAGAATCGGATAAAGAACTGATGGGTCGAATCTGTCTTGCTTCCGCTGAGATAGCCCGACGGGAGGGGATTGATAGGAGCGGTTATCGGTTGGTAGTAAATTCCGGACCTGATGCCGGCCAGGCGGTTGATCACCTCCACTTCCACCTTCTGGGAGGAAGATCACTCGGTTGGCCTCCGGGATAGAAAAGGTAATCAGTGATCAGTGATCGGTAATCAGTGGGCCTGAGGCGATCTGTATAAATCTGTGTTCATATCTGTGTATTATGATTAATATCAAAGTCAAGAAGAAGCCTGGATTTGAAGACCTGGAACTTCCCCGTTATATGAGTCCCGGCGCGGCAGGAATGGATATCCTGGCCGCGATAGACGAAGAAGTAATACTTCAGCCGGGGGAGATTCGGTTTATTCCTTCCGGGATATATATAGCGCTGCCGAACGGATATGAGGCCCAGTTAAGGCCCCGGAGTGGTTTGGCCTTGCGGAAAGGGTTGAGCATCGTGAATTCACCGGGAACCGTTGACTCCGATTACCGGGGTGAGATAGGTGTGATTCTAATTAACCTGGGGAGAGCGCCGGTAGAAATATCAAGAGGAATGCGAATCGCCCAGATGGTAATTCAGGAAGTGGTGATAGGGGAATGGGAGACAGTTGAGGAGTTAGAGCAGACCTCCCGCGACTCCGGTGGTTTCGGACATACCGGGCAGTGAGAAAGTGCCTAAAGGGAAAGAAGTGCCTAAAGTGCGCTAAAGTGCCTAAAGTTGAAAGTTGTCGCTTCGCCTCGCTATGCTCACTTTAACGGTAATATAGTTCCTTTTGCTAATTCAATGTTCCGTAATTTGTATATATACCCATCGGGCGCTCTGTTGAAGGTGATAACTTTAGGCACTTTAGCGCACTTTAGGCACTTACAACTTCCCCAAACCCGCACTTTAGGCACTTAAAACTAGGACTTAAAGAATGTTGCTTGAACGAAGTTAGGATTATGTTCTAAAGGAGATTTGTAAATGGCGGAAGCAAAGATTGGAATTATCGGCGGTAGCGGGCTCTATGATATGGAGGAGCTTCAGGATCGGCGGGAAGTCAATATTGAGACTCCTTTCGGTGAGGCTTCCGATGCGTACCTGCTTGGTACTATCGGTGGTAGGGATGTCGCTTTTCTCTCCCGGCATAGCAGGGGGCATCGGCTTCTACCCAGCGAACTTAACTACCGGGCTAATATCTGGGGATTCAAGAAGCTGGGGGTGGAATGGATAGTGGCTGTCAGCGCGGTGGGAAGCCTGAAGGAAGAGTTAAAGCCTCTGGATATCGTTCTCCCCGATCAGTTTGTTGACCGTACCAATCAGGCGCGGAAGAGTACATTCTTTGGAGATGGCGTTGCCGCTCATATCGCGTTTGCCGATCCGATGTCCAGCACCCTCCGGGAGATCATCTATCAGGTAGCTCTTAAAGCCGGGGCGACGGTTCATCTGGGCGGGACTTATCTCAACATGGAAGGCCCGGCTTTCTCCACCCGGGCGGAATCAAATCTCTACCGGCAGTGGGGGATGGATATTATCGGGATGACTAACCTCCCCGAGGCGAAACTCTCCCGGGAAGCCGGGATAGCCTATCAGACCATGGCGATGGTGACCGATTATGACTGCTGGAGGCACAATGAGGGGGTGGAGGATGTATCGGTCAGTACAGTGGTGGAAATTTTAGGGAAGAATGTATCTCTGGCCCGAAAGATTCTGGAGAACGTGGTTGTGCAGATCCCGAAGGACCCGGATCCCGACTGCGTCGATGCCCTTGAACATGCCATTATGACAGCCCCCGCGGCAATTACTTCACAAGTCAGGCAGCGTCTCGACTTGATAATTGGGGAATATATTAGAACATAGCGCCTTCGACGCGATGTTCTAAAGTGCCTAAAGTGCGCTTAAGTGCCTAAAGTTAAAAGATTCGCCTCGACAATGGAGCTGAGCATTAAATAATTTAATGCTCCCACTCTGGTTGTGCCCAGTGAGTATTTTACCGGGGTGGCAAGGCGCTTTTTTAACTTTAGGCACTTTAGAGCACTTTAGGCACTTCATAACTTTGCCCGAGCCTAAGGCGAGGGCTATATTCTATAGGAGGAAGACGAAGATGACGAAGTTACTAATTGTTTTAATAATCGCGGCCGGTTTTTTCCCTATCCTGATTATGGCTCAGGATGCCGATACGCTCAAGGTCGCTCTTCCTGATGGATTCAGCATCATCTCGGTTGACCAGGAAGCGACTCCCCTCAGTGCTAAGGTCCGGGGAACGGATGGAAAGGTATCCACCGTATATCTGATCAAATCACAGAGTGGGGAATGGACAGCTTCATCCAACCCGGACTATTATCGTCCTCCGGGCGATGTCTTTGTCCAATCGGAACAGCAGGGTGAAAGTCAAATCAAGAAGAACGAAACGCGGATGAAGAGGCGGTACGAAGAAGAGCAGAGAGATCAGGATATCGCCGATGATATCGAGGATGATCGCTAATAATCCCGTAGGGATTATTAGAAATCCATTATAATCCGATTCAGGAAGGCGCCGCGCTGGATTTCCTTTTTTCGGCGAAGTTTTTCTATATCTTCCGGGCTCAAACCGACTTCTCTTCCCAGATGGTGGATCACCTCCAGGATATCGGCCAGTTCGACCGGTTCCCGGCTCTCCAGGAACTCATTTACTTCCTCGGTAAGTTTTTTTAGGAGGAAATCGGAATATTCTTCCCGCTCGGCAATCCGGTAGCCGGCTTCCTCTCCTGTGTCTTCTTCGATAATCTCGGGTATTCTGTCTCTAACAAGTTTCTCCATTATTTTTTCCCTCCTTATTTTTTCTCCGAAAAAATAAGAATGTGCAAATATTTAACTAATATTGCAGGCATATTTAAAAGTTTTGGATAAGTTTTTTATCCACCACCGACACAAGGTCGGTGGTGGATATTTTCCAGGTGTAAGTTCTCCCGGATCTTTTTAGTTCCGTTTAGTTTTGGTTGGAGCTCAAGCGCCAGAAAGAAATTCTTTTTTGATTTTTCAATCTCACCGATCTGGTAATAGCATTCAGCGATCTTTTTAAAAAAG
>Ga0222657_1000298_pt1 | contig 27471 bp, 11 predicted proteins | sample AntAcemetagen474_FD_179858 | JGI IMG/M metagenome (GOLD analysis project Ga0222657, IMG submission 179858) | Saline water microbial communities from Ace Lake, Antarctica - #474 | ecosystem: Environmental > Aquatic > Non-marine Saline and Alkaline > Saline | place: Antarctica: Ace Lake... | reverse complement strand
GACAATCAGGTCCCGGGTCAGAACGGTTTTTTCCACGGTCTCCACCTCGGTAGCCGGATCCCACTGAACCAGCGGAGTCAGGATCTCCGTATCATAGGTAAACTCCACATCCAGTCCGTAAGCGGCGGCTATGCCATTGGCGTTCTCCGCGTTGATCAGCAGGGTGACCACGCTATCCGGTTTACCCCGGTAATCGGACATCAAGGCCACAATCTGACCCGTTGTTGCCGAGACATAACCACTAAGAGCACTCTCCAATCCATCGAGATTAATCGCGGAAACCCGGTAATACCAGGTCTGGTTCAAGAGCAGATCGGTATCCCGATACCAGGTATTGTTGATCATCCGGTCATTGATCCCGACATACTCCCCTCCGGCGGAAGCTGAACGGTACATATTATAACCATCACAATAGAACTCGGGGTTGGGATCCCAGGATAACTTGATATTATCGGCCCCGGCAAACGCCCTGAACCCAGTCGGCGCCGAGGGCGGAGGAAGAGGGGTGGAAGTGGGCGTGGGCGTGGACGTGGGGGTGGGCGTGGAAGTGGGTGTCGGCGTGAACGTCGGCGTCGGAGTAACCGAGGGCGTCGGAGTTATACTGGGCGTAGTCGTGGGGGTGGGAGTGGGCGTAAGAAATCCCTCCGGTGTCGGTGTCACGCTTGAAGTCGGAACCGTCGAAGGAGTTGGCGTTACGGTGGGCGTGGGTGTAACCGAGGGCGTCGGCGTGATCGAGGGAGTTGCCGAAAGTGACGGAGTCACCGTAGGCGTCGACGACGGAGTCGAAGACGGCGTCGGAGACGACGTGACCGACGGAGTAGGAGTCACGCTCGGCGTCGAAGACGGTGTGGGAGTCGGGACCAGCTTGGCCGGATCGCAAAGTTCGAGGTCGGTATAGGTACTCCCATCGAGACCGATATAATAATAGACGTCGATGTTGCCGGAAACCGGTGGGGGATAGACATAGAGAGTCTGTGAACCGTCATAGGTCAACTCCAGGTAATCTCCCGTCCGGATATCGATATCCTCGCTCGCCCGCGTTATCCGCAGCGCCGCCGGATAGGAGGGATAAGACGACTGGTCGCTGAAGCTGTTGGCGTTATCGTAGATATCACCATAGACCGCCGAAAGTGGATCGGCTTTGACCACCTGATAATACCATCCGTCGGCTATTGACGACCGCGTCTGGGCCAGCCACACGCCTTCCAGATCGGCAAGCTGCAGGGGCATAGCGCAATAATCGGGTGTCGGCGTTATCGAGGGAGTCGCCGTAGGTGTCGACGATGGGGTCGGAGACGGCGTTACGCTTGACGTGGGCGTAACCGAAGGCGTCGGCGTTACTGACGGAGTCGGAGTGACCGAGGGTGTAGGAGTAACCGATGGCGTTGGCGTGATCGATGGTGTAGGAGTTACTGACGGTGTAGGCGTCACAGATGGCGTTGGCGTGACCGATGGCGTGGGTGTGACAGAGGGGGTCGGCGTAACCGAAGGTGTGGGTGTAACTGATGGCGTTGATGTGACTGAAGGCGTCGGGGTGACCGATGGCGTAGGGGTCACCGATGGTGTTGGTGTAACTGATGGCGTGGGTGTGACAGAGGGGGTCGGCGTAACCGAAGGTGTGGGTATAACTGATGGCGTTGGTGTGACTGAAGGCGTCGGGGTGACTGAAGGCGTCGGGGTAACCGAGGGTGTCGGGGTCAGCGTCACTGATGGTGGTGGTGTGACCGACGGGGTGGGGGGCACGCTCGGCGTTGGTGTTACCGAGGGTGTCGGTGAAACTGTTGGCGTTGTCGTAGGCGTCGACGAGGGAGTCGGTGTAGCCGTCGGTGTCACCGTAGGAGTCGACGAAGGAGTCGGAGACGGCGTGGTCAGGTGACAGCTCAGGGCCAGCTTGGTCACGAAGGCGGTAACACTTCCTCCGGCAGGGGCTGCCTGGTACGGGTTCACCGTGGGGAAGTCGGTTGCTTCGGTATATCCGACAACATAGGCCTTCCCGTCCGTCCCCGCGCTGATTCCTCTGCCCCGGTCGCTTCCAAACCCACCTACACTCCCCCCGAGATAGGTGGAGTAGTAAAGTTCCGACCCATTGTAGGAGAGGGCCGTCACAAAGGCGTTGCGCCCTCCCGGCGCGGCGGCCTGATACGCGTCCTTAACCGGGAAGGTGGAGGATTCGGTATAACCGGTGACATACGCTTTCCCGTCCGAGTCTGTGCTAATAGCATATCCTTCATCATTGGCGTTTCCCCCGAGATAGGTGGAGTAGAAGAGAGCGGAGCCGGTGGAGGAGAGTGCGCTCACGAAGGCATCCAGATACCCCCCGCCGGAGGACGACTGGTAGGCGTTTTCAACCGGGAAGTCGGACGAGACGGTCTCCCCGGTGACATACGCCTTTCCCCCGTCCCCCAGGCTGATGCCGTACCCCTTATCCTCGTCGCTCCCCCCCAGGTAGGTGGAGTAATAAAGCGCCGAGCCGCTCGAGGCAAAGGCGGCCACAAAAGCGTCTTCGCTCCCCTCGCGGCTCGACTGGTAGGGATTAACCAGGGGGAAACCGGTGGAATCGGTATACCCGGAGGCATAGGCCTTCCCGTCCGTCCCCACGCCGATCCCGTGCCCCTGATCTTCACCGCTCCCGCCCAGGTAGGTGGAGTAGGAAAGTGCCGTGCCGCTGGATGTGAAGGCAGTCACAAAGGCATCGTCCAGGCCGCCGCCATGGGACGACTGGTACGGATTGACCACGGGGAAGTTGGAAGAACGGGTGTACCCGGCAACATGGGCCCGCCCGTCTGTCCCCACGCTAATCCCGTACCCATATTCGTAGTTGACCCCTCCCAGGTAGGTGGAATAGACCAGCGCCGAACCGCTTGAAGAGATGGCGCTCACGAAAGCGTCATACCATGACCCACCGTGCGAACCCTGGTAGGCGTTTTGCAGAGGGAAGTCGGTGGAACGGGTCATTCCGACGACATAGGCCTTTCCATCCGTCCCCACGCTGATCCCGTACCCCGTATCTACGCTGGTCCCCCCCAGATAGGTCGAGTAGAGTAGGACCGAACCGGAGGAGGAGAAGGCAGTCACGAAGACGTCGCCGATTCCGGCATACGCCCCCTGGGCCGCATTCACTACGGGGAAGTTGTTAGAATCGGTATCTCCGGTGACATAGGCCTTCCCGTCCGTCCCCACGCAGATCCCACGTCCGTAATCGACGGTGCCGGTTCCCCCGAGGTAGGTGGAGTAATCGAGAGTCAGCTGGCAGACATAATTCTCCGGCGTTGGTGTCACTGATGGAGTGGGCGTGACGGTGGGGGTCGGCGACTTAAATCCGAACGGTGTCGGCGTCGGCGAGGATGAGGGCGTCGTTGTAGGCGTGGGGGTAGGTGTCGAGGTCGGGGACGGGGTTAACGTGGTTGTGGGTGTCGGGCTCGACGTACGATACCCAACCGGCGTCGGCGTTACGCTTGGCGTCGGGGTCGGCGTCGGTGTGGTCAGATAACAGATCCGTTCCAGCTTGCTCACGAAGGCGCTGACACTCCCCCCGGGGAAGGCCGCCTGGTATGCGTTCACCACGGGGAAGTCGGTTGTTCCGGTATATCCGACGACATAGGCCTTCCCGTCCGTCCCCGCGCTGACTCCTCTCCCCCGGTCATTCCCCCACTCTCCCACACTCCCCCCGAGATAGGTGGAGTAGGAAAGTACCGACCCGCTGACCGAGAAGGCGGTCACGAAGGCGTCGCGCCCCCCCTGATCCGTCTGGTACGCGTCTTTGACCGGGAAATTGGAGGACTCGGTATACCCGGTGACGTAGGCCTTCCCGTCCGATCCCGCGCTGACACCGTACCCCTCGTCATTGGCGCTTCCCCCCAGATAAGTCGAGTAGAAGAGAGCGGAGCCGGTCGAGGAGAGCGCGCTCACGAAGACGTCCAGATACCCTCCGCCGGAGGACGACTGGTAGGGGTTCTCAACCGGGAAGTCGGACGATACCGTGCGCCCGGTAATATACGCCTTTTTCCCCTCCCCCAGACTGATTCCGTACCCCTGATCCTCATCGCTCCCCCCCAGGTAGGTGGAGTAATAAAGCACCGAGCCGCTCGAGGCGAAGGCGGTCACGAAAGCATCCTCGCTCCCCTGACGGCTCGACTGGTAGGGATTAACCAGGGGAAAACCGGTGGAATCGGTATACCCGGAGGCGTAGGCCTTTCCGTCCGTCCCCACACTGATCCCGTGCCCCTGATCTTCCCCGCTCCCCCCCAGATAGGTGGAGTAGGAAAGCGCCATGCCGCTGGAAGAGAACGAGGTCACAAAGGCGTCGTCCAGGCCGCCCCCATGGGACGACTGGTACGGGTTCACCACGGGGAAGTTGGAAGAACGGGTGTACCCGGCAACATGGGCCCGCCCGTCTGTCCCCACGCTAATCCCGTACCCATATTCGTAGTTGACCCCTCCCAGGTAGGTGGAATAGACCAGCGCCGAACCGCTTGAAGAGATGGCGCTCACGAAAGCGTCATACCATGACCCACCGTGCGAACCCTGGTAGGCGTTTTGCAGAGGGAAGTCGGTGGAACGGGTCATTCCGACGACATAGGCCTTTCCATCCGTCCCCACGCTGATCCCGTACCCCGTATCCACGCTGGTCCCCCCCAGATAGGTGGAGTAGAGCAGGACCGAACCGGTGGAGGAAAAGGCGGTCACAAAGACATCGCCCAAGCCGCGGTAGGTTCCCTGGGCCGCATTCACTACGGGGAAGTTGTTGGAGTCCGTCTCCCCTGTTACATAGGCTTTCCCGTCCGTCCCCACGCTGATCCCGTACCCGTAATCGACGGTGCCGGTTCCCCCCAGGTAGGTGGAGTAATCGAGAATGACGCGGCAGATAAGGTTCACCGGCGTCGGTGTGACTGTTGGCGTTTCTGCCGGCGATGGAGAGGGTGTCATGCTGGGCGTCGGAGTCACCGAGGGCGTGGTGGGAAGTTGGCCGGTCACGTATACATCATCGAGGCCGATCCCGTAACCGTAGAAAGCATAACCTTTGAAACAGACAAAGTAGCGGTTAGTCGGGCTGGGCAGCTCCAGCGTCTGGAGTGTCCAGGTGGGGATGTTGTTCGGGTAGTGGGTCAGCTCGACCCATGATCCGGCATCCGCGAGTCGGTAGTAAACAGTCAACTCATCCTGGTTCGAGACCCCGTCATCCGGCCAATCCGACTGGCAGTGCCAGAAAGAGAGCTTTGTATTTCTGGTCAGGGAACCGAACTCGAGCGGGGGAGAGATTAGCCGGGTTTCCGGCTCACTCCAATTCTTCTGATAGAAGAGAGCGTTGTAGCCGCAGTGGGCGGGGGGGGCCTCGTCAATACAGCCGGAGTACTGCACCCAGTTGGTAGTGCCGGAGATGAACTGTTTACTCCAGATATTAGGGTAGTTGCTGGGAGCGCCGCCGGACCAGGGACCATTGAAGTCCTCAGTATAAGGAACCGTCATCACAGGCGGCGTAGGAGTAGGCTGAGCAAACGCGGGGGCCCCAATGCAGGAGAAAACAAGAATATAGATCAGGTGTCGCGTCTTGACGGGCTGTTGCCTAAAAACCATATTCTACACTGACAGACAAAAAATCAGTGAATTCCTGGATGCAACTTCATAAAAAGCTGGAAATCCTCTGAAAGCCGGAAAAGCGATCCAAAAATGAAACAATTAGGTTATATAATTCATTCCTATAAGCAATTGCTTCCATCCCCGCTGCCTTTGGCCTGCATCCAGTATTACTAATAAGGATACGAATGTTCTGGATTGCCGCTATTAAGTAGTCCTGTATCTGTTGGTTCTTTAATCGTCGCCAACGCGACCGTTTAAAACCATGATTGTTGGCAGCATCCGCGAAACTACCTTCCATCCTCCACTTCCGCTTTTCCCTATCTCTCTTTGCTTGTTCACTATGTGACTGCACCCTCGCCGCCAAAATCATTTCATGATTTTCATGTCGTTTCAGTGTCCGGGGATTATTCTTTGAGCGGGTACATTTTTCCCTCAATGAGCAATTCTGACATACCTTTCTACTCCCTGAAAATTGATAGGCTTTCCGAGCAGGCATATATTTCCCCCTCCTGAGTATCTCCCCCGCCGGACATTTATACGTATCTGTCTCAACGTCATAGATAAAATCTTCTTCAGAGAAGATTCCGGCACGACTTCCCTTCTTCTCCTGATGCGCCCTGAAGTCTCCCATGTGACTGTGAATTCCTCGCTTATAACATTCACGAAAGTTGTCGGTTGTTCCATATTGACAATCCGCCACCACCGTATCAACTTTAACATGAGTATTTCGCTCGTGCTGATCTACCAAGTCCAGTAACTTTGCGTTTTCTTCCACATCCCCGGCCGTTGTCTCTACAGCAGTAATCACACCATGCACATCATCCACTACCCGGTGGTTCTTGTAGCGGGGTCTTGATTCTCCTTTCCCATGTCGAACTACCGGTGCATCAGGGTCGGTCTTACTGAACATCCCCTTATTCACAGGCTTATAATAGGACTGCTTGGTGGTGGGGTCTTCCTTTTCTTCCAGCTTTTCTTCCTCTTTCTGGTATATCTTTTTAAGTTGTGCAATTAGTTCCGGAGGCCCCTTTATTACAGAGTTCTTTGATGCATCCGCATCCACTAAACTACCATCCATATGAATCTTGGTCCCATCAACCAAGCCGGCGGTTACACATTGCCAGACAATCCTGATAAATAGTTCTTCAAATATCTCAGTTCCCCATCGCGCTCGGGCTTTGCTTAATACACTGTGATCGGGAATACAGTCATCCAATCCGTAACCTAAAAACCACATATAATCCAGACGTTCCGGGATAATCTTCATTAACTCCCGTTCACTGGGGACATCGTCGTAAAACAACAAGAACATCATTTTCATGATTACCGCCGGATCGACGGAGACGTTCCCGTTGTAACCGTAATACTTCTCAACCCGATATCGTATGAAAGTAAAATCGATTATCTCATTTATTCGCCGAAGGGGATGATCAGATCGTACACGTTTATCAAGATTCACCTGATAATTGAATAGGTGTTGCTGGCGTTGTTTTATTCCCATCATTGCTATAGCCCTCCTTAAAAAGCTCAAGATATAGTATATACTAATAGACTATATTTTGCGAGCTAAAACAGTGATGGGACAGGTCTGAATCAGTGACGAAACGATTTGGGCAACAGCCCGTTGACATTTGACATAAAATATCCTATCTTTGTGGGGACCGCATTACTGAGTTACTCCACCTTTGACCCGCCGTAATAAACTGCTTAATTATGCTACTCTACCCAGATACGAATTATTTTTTTTAATAAATTAGCGCTTGCGGCGCTAATTTATTCTTGATACAAAGGACTGTATTTAGATATCGGGAAAACACAAAAAAAGCACAATTAATATAATAATATCTCTAAAACCTGGAATCTGACAACCCTATAAATCTTTTTATATAATTTGTATGTAATATACAAATTATATTAGGGCGCTTCTCTCTTTAAAATAGGGCAAGACGAGGTATTAAGATACACCCTGCAAGCTCTTTTTCTCGAGAAATCGGGGCAGAGGCTGGGCGGGGCCCCTATTAGGACTTCGGGCGGGGAATTAATAAAGAAAAGAGAATTCAGATATTTTGCAGGTAAGATGTCAGGTTAATCTTCCGGTAGGCGATGTCGAGTTTTTTCCGGATATTGAAGCGGTGCCTCTCCACCGTCTTCAGCGAGATCCATAAAACCCGGGCAATCTTTTTACTCCCGAGACCATTCTTGATCAGATCGCAGATCTCGATCTCTCTCGGTGTCAGCATCAAACGCGGGTCCGATAGCCTCCGGCCGAACCGTGAAGTCACTTCCCGGAGCTCACGTTCCAGCAGATCGACATTTTCACTATCGATCTGACTGTCTCTTCCCTTCAACTTCCGTACTATCGGGAGCAATATATTCTCCACATTCGCGATCACATTGTCTTTGATCTGTTTCTTCTCAATTTCGATCTGTTCCAAAATCTCACGGAGGGCGATGTTTTTCTCTTCCAGGGCTTCTTTCCGCTCCCGCAGCTTTGATTCAGATTGTTTAAGCGCTTTTTCAGCCTCTTCGCGCTGGTCGATCTCCTGGATGAGGTTTTGATTAGTCCTGGTAAGTTCAGCCGTGCGCTTTTCCACCGTCTTTTCCAGCCGGCTTATACATTGCCTCAGTTCTTCCTCCGCCCTTTTACGATCGGTGATGTCCTGTCCCTGGGCTATGGTGGCGACAATCGTCCTGCCGTCGTCGGCAAATATATTGGCCGAATTCCAGAGCGCGACCCGGATCTCTCCATCTTTCTTCAGAATCGGGATCTCCACCGAATCCCAATATTCACCCGCCAGAGTGCGTTCAATCTTCCTCAGCGATTCGTCACTCCTGGCCTCCGGGAAGAGGAATGGCAAACTCCGGCCGATCATCTCATTGGCTGAATAACCCGAAAGCTGCTCAAAAGCCCGATTGAATCGGGTAATCCTGAAATCGGGGTTCCAGACAATAATCGGGGCATTGGCGTACTTAAAGAGACTCTCCAGATAGGCGCGGGATTGCCGCAACGCCTTATCTTTTCTATCCTGGTTGTCAATCATCTTTTCTTCTATTTCCGCCAAGGTGTCGGCAATAAGAAGGGAGCAATTTCAATGGGGAGAAAATCATCAGGAGCTTGGAACATAGCAATGCCTGGGTTCGTCGGAAGATTCATAAAATCAACATGGACTAAATATCTTATCTTAATCTACTCCCCTTCCCTGTTGATATACCACCAAATTTGTATGTCACGGTATTTACGATCTTCTTTATGACGGCGGGCGCTGTAACAAGGCCCGGTCAACTGGCTATCGCGTTACCGGAAAATCGCCGGCTGCACCAAAGTAGGACCGGGTGACGCCTCTAATGGCCCACAATCTGGAACCGGCACGGAAGATACCGATACCGTCAGCACCGCTCCCGCTGTAATCGGCCGGGACAGGCTGGTCGGAAGAGTTGCCGAAATAAGACCGGGTGAGACCCCGGATGGCCCAGAGTCCGGATGCGGATCGAAAAATACCGGCCTCCCAGGTTCCGTCGGCGTCATAATCTCCCGGGACAACCTGGTCGGCCGATCCGCCGAAGTAGATCCGGGAGACGCTTCTCAGAGCCCAGAGGCCGGAACTCGGCCGGTAGATCCCGATCTGTTTACTCCCCGCGCCGGCATAGCAGCCGGGTACCGGCTCATCACCGGAACTACCGAAGTAAACCCGGGTAATACCACGGATCGCCCAGAGGCCGGAGGCAGGACGAAAAATCCCGACATCACATCGATTGTTGCCGTCATAATCACCCGGAACGGCAGTATCGGAAGAGGACCCAAAGTAAACTCTGGTCACTCCTCTAACCGCCCAGAGCCCGGAAGCGGACCGAAATATACCAATGTCACTCCTTCCGTCGCCGTCGTAATCTCCCGGCACCGGGAGATCGGTGAATCCGCCGAAATAAGCCCGGGTCACACCTCTCACCGCCCAGAGGCCGGAGGCGGATCGGAAGATGGCTATGTCATCACTGCCATCTCCATCATAGTCACCGGAGGCGAGGATGGCCAATCCTCTGATCGAGCTGTTTCTGGGAGCGGGCGATTGTTCCGAAAAATCGACGCTGTTATCATCGGTATCCTCCCCGTCGACACTTCGCTTCCAAGCCTGCCCGGTAGCCAGGGGCCCGAGCCGGGTCCCCTCGAAGAGCGAGGCGGTCTTCCACCCCACCGTATCCACGATCAGGGATGATCCATCAATAAGCCGGGCGAAACTGTTGGAGCCATTATCGGTGATATTGATGGAAGCCGTAATATCCGGGGTTATACCATCAATCGGATCGGTATCAGAGATCAGATAATATCCCCTGGCCGGGATCATATCGGAGGAGGTAAACGTGTAATCACCCGAATAGACATCCAGTCTCCAGCCCTCAAGGCTGACCGGGAAATTTCCGCTGTTATAAAGTTCCACGAATTCTCCCGGTGCGCCGAAGGGACAAACCTGGTTAATAACTACTTCTGTTCCAGGAGGAAGCGGCCCCTCATCCGAGAGATACGGACCGTCGAAGATCGTATTGGTGTTCGGCCCCTCGGCGGCGAAGGTGAACCAAGAACCATCGCCCCCGGCAGTGATCTGGAGGCTCCCCTGATCATAGGCATTGTAAGAGGAACCATTCCCCACTACCTTCACATTATCCGCCGTACCGGCATCGGGATCACCCCGTTCCAGTGTATAGATACTCCTGACCGGATTGTATTGAGGATAATAGGTACTCCCGTTCCACCAAAGGCCATTGAGACGGTTGAAGACGTCCTGGTTGGGGTGTCCGTAGCCATTGTTGTTCCCGCAGGATATAACCGCGTATTCGGGCAATAGTTCCGCCACAAACTCGTTGCCGGTGGAGTATTTGCTCCCATGGTGAGAAACGTGAAGGACATCGATATTATAGCCGGCATCAGCCAGCGCCTCGGCGAGCGGCCCCTCCATATCGGGGTGATAACTACTCGGACCAGTGAGATCCCCGAGAGTAAGGTAATCGAATCCCCCGTATTGGATCAACAGCCCGATCGAGCGGGCGTTGGCATCTCCGTCCGGGTCCACATACTCACCTCCCAGGAGGTTCCCATCGACCGCGACAAAGAGGGCCGTGCAGCCGCCGAGATCGAGCTTAGATCCCGCCAAGGGCGTGGTTCGGATTCCGGAAAAGGCAGCATCATAGGAGGCTCCCCCTCCTGAAGCAGCGAGATCGTAGACCGCGGTTGACGGGAAATACTGGCCCGAGTTGTAGGTAGCGACATCCTCCAATCCCTGGCTATGATCGCCGTCCCAGTGAGTGGTCACTATGTAGTCGAGCCCCCCATCCGGGATCACGCGCTCCAACAAGGCGAGAACGGAGTTGGCCCCGGAGTTCCCGGCGGCACCGCCGTCGATCAGCATGGTGGTCCCCTCGGGAGAGATGATCAGCGTCGCGTCTCCCTGGTGAAAGAACCCGTAATCGGAGGCATCCAGACCTACCTCGATGCAGTAGATCTCTAAATTGGGGACCGGAGTGGGGGTAGGGACAACCGGGCCCACCGGTGTCCGGGTGGGGACCGGAGAAGGATTCCCGCTCAGGGTGAAGGAGAAGTCATCCAGGTAGGCGTCATTGTTGTTGTTGACCGACTCCCGGCACTCGATCAGGAGGTTGGCGAAGGCGGCGTTGGCCGGGGCAAGGTTTCCGGAAAACTCTATCTTCTCCCAGGTATTAACCGCCCCCAGACTCCACCCGCTGGAGCCCGGTGACGAGGAGATGAGATACTGGTTAGCGTCAAGCCAGAGGACCCGGAAGCGGAAAAGGGTATCCCCGGCCTCTCCTCCGGACCCGGCCAGGTAAAACCAGCCGGAGAGATTGTACCTCCTGCCGGGGATAACGGTGATCGGGGAAGAGGCAATCCCACGGCCGCTGTAACTGGAGGTGGGATCTATAAACCGGCAGGAGTACGAACCGGCATGCTTCGTTCCCGATGCCCGGATAATCGATGCGTCGCTCCCCACCCGATTCCAGTAGACCAGCTCCGGACTCTCCTCGAAACCCAGGTTGCGGAGAGCATCGGTAACCGGGGGTGGAGTAATCACCGCCGTGGGCACGGGCACGGGTGTGGGAGTTATGGTCGGAGTGACGGTGGGCCCGTACCCGGTGGGACTCTTCTCCGAGGTTTCGTCGGCGTAGCGCCATGAACCCCCATCGGGGCTTCTGTAGTAAGGATGATCCGACTCAAATGTTTCGTCCAATATTACGCTGTCCCGGAGTCCCCCTCCCCAGTCATGGAGGCTGATGGTATGGGTCTCATCATTGTTCAGATTGCTCCAGGACCCGGAATATCCGCTCCGGAATCCGGTGATATTCGGACCGCCCTGTTCGGCATAGGTCTGATTCCGAACGAGCAAGATATGTCCCCCGGGAGGGACGTTCTGGGTCTCGGCGGTGGCGGCTATGGTGAGTGTGCCCGAACCGTCCTTCTTGATCGTCCAACCGGAGATATCGATCGAACCCGCGCCCATGTTGTAGATCTCGATATACTCATTATAATCATCCGAAACCGAACCGGTCCCGTCGGTGGTATAGTAATCCGATCCCGGGTTGGGCATGATCTCGTTGAGGACCGCCCCGGAAGGAATGGGGGTGGGTACCGGCGTGGGTGTAACAAAGGAAGAAAGATAGCCGGTTGGGGACCGCTCCGAGGAACTGTCAGCGTATTTCCAACTCTCCCCGTCGGGATTGCGGTAGTAAGGCCGGTCATCCGCATAGGTATCAGCCGGGAGTGTGACACTGTCCTGCTCGCCGTCCCCGGAGTCATGGAGACTGATGGTGTAATCCCCGGAGTTAGTCAGGGAGAAACTCCCCGCGAAGCCGGTCCGGTAGCCGGTGATATTCGGTCCGGACTGATTGGCGTAAGTATCGTCGGAGACCAACAGGATATGACCTTCGGACGGCACGCTCTGGGTGGCCGCATCGCTGTCGATGGTGGCGAAAAGCGACCCGTTTCTCTTCAGCCGCCAGCCGCTGATGTCGACCGGATCCGGTCCGGCATTGTATAGTTCAATATACTCATTCTCTCCGTCAGCAGTGGATCCACCGCCGCCGGGTGTCCAGTAGTCGGTATGAGGGTTGGGCATGATCTCGTTCAGAACCACGTTGGTCCCGGCCGGCGGAGAGGAGATCGGGGTTGGAGCTGAAGCCGGTGTCCTGGTCGGGGCCGGTGTCGGCGGAACCGGTGTGGGGGTCTTCGGCGGAACCGGAGTCGGAGTTTCGGGAGGTATCGGGGTCGGTGTCCCCCCTACCGGTGTCGGCGGAGGAGTAATGGTCAGATCTCTTCGCCGGATCGGCCGGTAGGATGAGAGCGAACTCCAGTACCAGGTCCGGAACCGGGCGGTGGTCGGCGTCTGTTCCATCGACTCCATCTGCCCCCCACCCAGATCGCGGTTGAAGAGAACGATATGGTTGTAATCGTCGTTGAGGGCGTCACCCCGGATCAGGCCTGCGGTCTGACCGGAACCGGCCGCGCCCAGACTATCGACATAACCGCCGGAGTTGGAAGCGTCATGCTCAAAAGTCCAGGTAGTGTAGCGAGAGGGCAGCCGCCAGCAGATACTGGCGAAGCCGGAACAGTCATTTCCGTATCCGGTCTGGTTCAGGACAAGTAAATCGCTGGAAGCGGAATAGGCCGCGCACCACCCGGTATGGCCTGACGCGCTCAAATAATACCAGTAATAACTGCTCCCCGATGGTTTGATTCCGTTATCGACGTGAGAGAGGATCGTCCCGGTGGTCCCCGAGGATAGATTGGTAACAACCGGGTTGGAGGTCCCGGGATCGGACCGCATGTTGAGGCTCCCGGCCGCAACCCGGACCGTTTTGCCGGGCGTGAAGTCGGCATTGTTGACCAGTGAGGAAAACTCGGCCCGGTTCTCCTGCGGGTTATTCTGGGAATAGGCTTGGCCGGTGTAGGTTATGTATGAATTGTAGACGGTATATCCGACCGAGGACCGATAATTGTGGATACCCCGGTTGGGCGACCAGGTGAGATTGATCATATCTTCCGCTCGCGCGACAATCTCCCCCCGGGTGAGCGGCCCCCAGGTATCCCCGGACCAGGACAGGCATTCTTCAGCCGACAGGACGACGGACAGAATAGATATAGCAACTGATAAAGACCATCGGATCTTATGATTACCCCGATACTTCATACGTACCTCTCTTCTTATGGCAAATAGCCTTAAGACTTAGCGCCTGCGGCGCGAACATTGAAGAAAAAAGACGTTAAAAAAACCTTAAACCATCTGGTTATTGTCCCAATATTTTTTATTTAGCACTTCGAGGTATAGAAAAATATTTTAAAGCAGAAAACAATATATAATTTAACAATACCTACACACGCCAGGAGATACAATAAAAAAAGTTACTATTTTTAGTCACCTCTATCTGTCATAGTGTGCATTATTTTTCGATCGAAATATTTTGCACACTAATTATCAGATTATATGATCTACTCGGCAGGGGGAAGGTTAAGAAATATATCTGCGTGATATCATCATCAAGAACATTTTCACCCGGGTTTGACAGAAATAAAGATTTTTGATAATATGCCGGTCAATCAAATGAAAAAAAATTAAGTTCCTGCTTCGGAATTTTCCCTATATTCATCGGGATCCCGATTTCATATATTTTTGGATAAAAAGTATCGGGTCCCGAAATACTTCGGGATCCCGGTTGTCTTAATTGATATTACCGGGACAATAAATCTGCCACAAAGGCACAAAAACATTAAGAAAGACAGACAATTTCGTTATGATCCTTTAAAGTTTTTCTTTGTGACTTAGTACTTCCTCACATAAATACGGTGACGTATCGAGGGCGTCGAGGCGCACGGTCAGCAAGGCGCGAGGAGGGAGAATACTCTATAGTATTTGACCGACGAGCAACGCTGCAGACCGGGATGCATCGGCGACCGAATGCCACCGTATTTATGTGATGGAGTACTTAGTGTCTTAGTGGCAAAAAAGTTGCGAAGCTTAATTCTTGAACGATTAAAAGCTTTCCGAGTGCGAGTAAGCTGGAATAAGGAGGTTGTGAAGATGAACATATCGAAATCAGGGACAGATCCCGGCCATCTGGAGAATCGCCCGGTACAATTTACCGACGGTACCCACATGGTGGGAATCTATACCGTGGAAAATAACATGATCAATGCCGTAGTCCCCTTCTTTGCCGAGGGGATCAGAAACGGAGAGCGATGCTTCTACGGCGCCAGTCCGCAAATAATCCGAAAGGTGAAAAAGGCCCTCTCCGAAGAAGGGATCAATGTCGATGAAGCAGTTGAAAAAGAGCAGCTTATCCTGCTCGATGAAAAGGGCCCCCTCCTTAAAGACAGTAAGTTTGACGCGGCCTATCTGGTCGATCTCTACCGGAACGATATTGATCAAGCGATTAAAGACGGCTGGAAACACGTCCGGGCCACCGCGGAGATGTCATGGCTGATTGAGGGGGAGGATGGCAGAGAAAACATTCTCTATTATGAAGCCCTCTCTACCAAACTCTTCAACAATACCGATAAAGTTCATGCCATCTGCCAGTACAACACCGCCCGGATGAGCGGGGCTGAGATTATTGAGCTCCTCAAGATTCACCCCTGGGCCCTGATCGATAACCGAATCGGAAAGAATCCGTTCTGGATCGATCCCAGCCCCGAGATGTACGCGCCGGCATAGAGGGAGATAAAGTTTTAAGTGCCTAAAGTTTGAAATGCGCTTCAGCCAGAGGCTCTTGTCCGCCTCTGGAGGAGATCCGCCTCCGGCGGAAAAGTGCCTTCCTCCGTCGCTAAAGCCCCGAATCAAGTTCGGGATGCAAGCACTATGGCGGATAGAAAAAGTTATTCGCTTTCGCCAGGCTTTTCAGCCCTGGAAGCGCTGCCATGCTAAACCATACTCGAAAAGGTATCTTCAACTTTTTGTGTTCAAAAAACTAAATATCCACCACTAAGGTCACGAACCTGCCTGTCTGCAGGCAGGGAACACGAAGAGGAACAAAGAAAACTATGTAATTTTTCATGTTTTTTCAAATTCCTTCGTGAACTTCGTGTTCTTAGTGGTTAAAAAGGCTTTTCGAACAAGGTCTAACTAAAAACAAATTATTGAATATATGTCATGTCCGGAGAACCCGAGATAAACCAACTCAAGCAGCAGCTTGAGAGAACCCAACGCGAACTTTCCTCATATAAAGTCGCGGCGGCACAGGTCGGCAACCAGTTAACTGAAATATCCCGCCTTAATCAAGAGATCTCCCGGTCACGGATAGAGATCGACTTGATCCTCAAGACCACATCCGACTCCATGCGTCTGGTCGATCGTGATTTCAATATAATCTGGACTAACGCGGCAATGGATAGATTCTGCGGAAACAAATCACCCACATTTAAGAAGAAATGTTATAACGTAATCCGGAGTATAAGATGTGAAACTGTAGACTGCTTATTGACCAGGGTGTTGAAAGAGAATAGGCAGATCAGTGAAGAGATTACAATCAATGTTAACGGGGTGGTGAAACAGGCAATCACGGTTGCCTCTCCTTTCTACAATGAAGAGGGAGAGATCATCGGTATCCTGGAGGATTTCATCGATATCACCGCCAGTAAACAAGCAGAAGATGCCCTGCGAGAGTCGGAAGAAAAATACCGGAATATCTTTGAAGCCGCCGGCGACATTATCCTTCTGCTCGATACGCGGGGGAGAATATTGGATGCCAATCATAAGTTATTAACACTGGGAGGCTATAAACGGGAAGATATCATTGGAAAAAAGATTACAAAACTGATAGGGATTATATTACCCAAAAGTATTCCCATCATCTTAAAAAAATTTTTACAAAGGATGGCCGGTAAAACCTCACCCCCTTATGAAGCGCAGATGAGAACCAAAGACGGGGAGATAAAAGATGTTGAAATAAGCGCGACGGTAATTCGACGGGAGGGAAAGATCGTCGCCGCCCTGGCAATCCTACGGGATATCACCAGACGCAAGAAATATGAAGATGAACTCCTTAAAATGCAGAAGATCGAATCGGTCGGGGTGCTGGCCGGCGGCATCGCTCATGATTTCAACAACCTCCTCACTGCTATTGTGTCCAATATCTCCCTGGTCAAGGAACGACTTAATCCCGGCGATCCACACCGCAAAATGCTGACAGAAGCCGAGAAGGCCTGCTTTCTCTCCAAGGACCTTACCCAGCAGCTTCTGACCTTCTCGCGAGGAGGAAAACCGGTTAAAGAAGTTATCTATATTCAAGACCTCATCGAGGAATCGGCCCGGTTTTCCTTGAGGGGTTCCAATGTCACCTGCGCCTTTAGTATCGCCTCCAATCTCCGGCCGGTTATGGCTGACCCGGGCCAGATCAGCCAGGTAATCAACAACCTCATCATTAATGCCTACCAGGCGATGCCGGCAGGGGGAACAGTCATGGTCGGGGCGGAGAATATCACATTAAAGCCCGGCAACAGATCACCCCTTCCCGATGGTAATTATATCAAGATATTCGTCGAGGACGAGGGTATGGGGATACCGAGAGAGGCGCTCTCAAAGATATTCGACCCTTTCTTCAGTACCAAAAGTGGGGGGAGCGGCCTGGGATTAGCCATCAGTTACTCTATAGTCAACAATCATGGCGGCCATATCCTTGCCGAGTCCGGGAAAGAAAAAGGAACTCGTTTTTCAATATTCCTACCTGCTACCAGTATGAAATTTATCGAAAAAAACTCTCCGCGACAGATCCCCTCCCCCGGATCCGGTCGGATACTGGTCATGGATGATGAGGAGTTGGTTGCCGATATAACCTGCCGAACGCTGAAACACTTCGGTTACCAGGCGGAACATGTACCGGACGGAGAGGCAGCAATCAAATCCTATATCAAGGCCAGAGAGGAAGGACTGCCCTATGTAGCGGTAATCATGGACCTGACCATCCCGGGACGGATGGGCGGAAAAGAAGCCCTGCTTAAATTAAAGGAGATCGACCCGGAAGTTAGAACAATAGTTTCCAGCGGATATTCGACCGATCCGATTATGGCCAACTATCAGGAATATGGTTTCAGCGGGGTACTGCCCAAACCATACCGGCTTGATGATCTGAGAAACGTATTGCAATCAGTTGTAGTAGAATCCGATTTATGAGAATTTATGCAATTCAATCTATCTATCCCGGGGCACGGTTAATATGTCTGCTTTCGATCATCATCTCCCTCTTCATGGCCATTCCCGCCCGGGGGGAGATGGTGCCGGTTACGGATGATCTCTACTATTTTATCGCCCACGGTGAACTGAGCGGCGATATCGGAGCCGCCTTCAACATAAGGGATTACCACTCCCGGGGGCCGAAAGACCTTGGTCTGGCCTGGGGACTGCTGGATCTGAAATACCGAACCCCGGAACTTTATGGATTTAAGGCGGGAACCTGGCTGGTCGGGGCCGAGAAACTCTGGCAGCAAGAAGACGGTTACTACGATAAGATCTTTACCCAGGACTTCGATTTTCGGGAACTTTACCTGGAGTACACCACCCCCGGAGAGATAGGGAGCATCGCCGGAGGGCGAAAAAAATACAAGAAGAATCCTTCCATGGACGGAGATTCTCACCTGGGGGTCGGCCTAGCCATCAACCCGGTTCAGAACGCGACGATCTACTTTTCGGCTATCAATAAATGGATCAACAATGACCGCACCAATTTTAACGCCAAGGGAATATCCGGATGGATTGATGTCAACGAAGTCAATGACGACGCCGGTGATATTTTCTTTGCCCTGATGGGGGATCTGAAGCCGATAAACAATCTCAATATTTTTCCTTATTTCGAATATCTTGAGAATGTAATGGCAGTAGGAGGAGGCGAGATTATATATGAGATCCCGATCGCGGAGAGATTCATAGGAATTATCAACGGAATTTACGCATATCACGCCAACCAGGTACCCCGGTCGATCCAACCGGATTACGAAGATGTTCAATCGGCTCGTATCCACCTGGGAATTATCCGGGATATCATCTCCCTGGGAGGAGGGATCTACTGGGTAAGCGACGACCGCGGGAATATTATGTCAGGGATCTTCGATACCTTCGACCCCATGGAAAAGGATACTTACTACCCTTATGACGATTTGAACCACGCTATTCTCTATTATATCACCGCCTCTCTAGTCTGTGAACCAGTCACAGTGGAAACAGCTTTCGGGATGGGAAAAAATAAAGCTCACGATGTTGATACCCGGGAGTTCGATCTCTGGATCTACTGGGATATCGTACCCTCGCTGGAGTGGGGAGGATACCTAACCTGGAACGATTTTTCGGGAGCTAATGCCGACCCCGATTTTATCCAGTCCGGGAGCAGTTTGACTTTCAAGTTCTAAGTGCCTTTTAAGAAGTTAAAAGTGCCTTTTGAAAAAGTTAAAAGTGCCTAAAGTTGTAGCTCCGCCCGGCAACAAGCTCAGATTGGATAATGGGGCAAGCGATACGCAATACTGGCTGCAGACGACAACCGAAGCAAATTTAGTACGATGGGAATGGGTACAGTCAGAATATGACATATCCAGAAAATTGCCGGCAATATTTATCGGGATAGGACAAACCGGGAAAGCCAGGGGAACGCGACAACTTTAGGCACTTTTCCGCCGGAGGCGGATCAGCCTCTGGCTGAAGCGCATTTCAAACTTTAGGCACTTCTAACTTCTCTCCAACTCATCCCGAACCGCGCGGCCCAGTCGCTGACGGTCCACCGGTTTATCTATACATCTGGTGATACCCAGGGAGGCGGCTCTTTTACAATCAAGAGGATTTAAGAACCCGCTGACAATAATACCGCTCTGATCGGGATTGAATTCGATGATTTTACTGTAGAGATCAAGTCCGCTGGTGAACTCAAGCATAAGATCGAGTACCACCAGGGCTACCCCATGATCCTTGAGATATTCCAGGGCTTCTTCCCCCGAAAACGATACCACCTCATATCCCAGTAGATCGAGTACCCGGCAGGTATCTTTTCTGTCATCTTCATTGTCATCCACAACCATAATCCTCTCCACTCCGGTCAAATCCCGCTCCGGGTCGTGATCCTTCTCGGAGAGAGTAGGTAAATAAATATAAAAGTTTGTTCCCCGACCAAGCTCAGACCTAACATCGAGATATCCACCCATATCATCAATAACACCCGATACCACTACCAGGCCAAGACCGGATCCTGACCTGCCCATCTTCTTTCCGGAGGCGAAAGGAGTAAATATAGCGCGAATATCTTCCGGCTTGATTCCCTTCCCGGAATCAGAGATCTGCATAACCACATACTCCCCCCTGGGGATCTGCTGCCAGCCCTTATGAGGAGAATCAAGCCTCCGGCAGGACGTGGTTATACTCAGTTCTCCCTCAGACTCAATCGCTTCACATCCGTTTCGGACCAGATTCATAATAACGCTCAAAAGCTGAGGAGCTAATCCCATAACCGGCGGTAAAGTGTCGGAGAGATGAACCGTTATTGCCACCGCGGGAAATCTGCTCTCCATGGTTTTAAATCCCATGGATTCGTGATAGGCTGTCACCACATCGTTAACATCAACTAGTTGAAGTTCAAGCCGGCCTCGGCGCGCCAGGGAGAGAAAATTCAGAATTAATTCCGCCGCGCGGGAAGCCGCGCTTTTAATCCGGGTAACCTGCACTGCCATAGGATCATCGGGGGGGAGTTGCCTTAGAATAATATCCGGGTACGCCAGGACAGGATTAAATAGATTCTTCAGATCATGCGCGATCCCGCCGGCCATAATACCGAGTGTCTCCATCCGGGCGGATAACGCCAGCTTCTGCTTGAGCTCCCCTTCCTGAAGCTCAAACTGCCGGAGCGGAGTGACGTCAATACCGGAGATGAGGATTCCTGCCGGAACAAAATCATGAACGATGGTCAGATGCTGTTCTCCAAATAATATCCGGCGGCCTCCCTGCTTTCCCGCGAACTCGAATTCCTGGTTAGAGGTATATTTATCCTCCTGATGCAGTGAGATGTAGGAGGCGCATTCTTCTCTCTGATCCGGAGTAATCAGTTCAAGAATATCTCTTCCAACCAGTTCTTCTTTCTCCACTTCAAAGATATTCAAAACCGCACGGTTCAGATCAATGATCCGACCATCCATTCCAATGATAATATTGAATGATTGGGACTCCTCAAAGAAGAATTGAGCTCTGGCCTCCAATCTACGGAGTGACTCTTCCAGCTCCTGGATTGTCTTCGGCCCGGCGGGATGGGGGTCAGATTGCGACTCTTTGTCAGTGAATGATGTTAGTCGGAAGCGGATTTTTTTCAACTTGATCAGGAGAATAATCAAGTAGATAAGAAGGCAGCTCGATACCGCGGCCAGAACCCAGGATATCATTTCCCACATACTATTCATAATTTTTACTTTGTAAAAATTATCATGTTTGTAATCCTATGTTATTAGAGAGATAACAAATGAAAAGGATCCTCTGAATATTTGAGATATATTATCCATTATCTTGCGCTAAAGTCAAACACTTTAACGGTTGGCTGCTTTCATAAATATTATTTTTCGCGGTAAAAATAAATAATCTTTTATATCAACCCATTAAGAGAGTATTATTAAATAATTGGAACTTTCCACCTGGAAATACGTCTAAATGGATAATACCGAGAAAAAGACTGGAGAAGATTTCATTCTGATCAAGGCATTCCTGGCCGGAGATAATACCGCTTTTGATAAGCTGGTTCTCAATTATCAGAACCAGGTCTTTAATACCTGTTATCGGATCCTGGGAAATTACGAGGATGCCAATGACAGCGCCCAGGATATTTTTGTCAATGTTTTCCGCTCCTTGAAAAAATTTCGGTTCCGGTCTTCCTTCTCGACCTGGATCTACCGGATCTCGATCAATACCTGTAGGAACAAGCTTCGCTCGGCTGGATACCGCCACCGGAGAACCACCGTCCGGCTTGATCAGCCGATGGATCAGGAAGACGGGAGCTATTCATTTGAGATAGGAGATGAGAGAAGAACTCCTGAAAAAGAACTGGACCGCAAAGAGAAAGGTCTTATGATCCAGAGGGCGATAGATTCTCTCCCCGAAAGCCAGAAGACCGTAGTTGTACTCAGGGATATCGAGGGGCTTACTTACGAAGAGATCGTATCTATAACCGGATTAAACCCCGGCACGGTAAAATCAAAATTAGCCCGGGCACGACAGAAACTGAGAGATAAATTATCCCCTATTCATTATACCTAAATTGAGCGATTCTATGCGGCGAACTGCACCAATCTTATGGTCTGCAATCGGTTGCAAAAATACTCGTTCGCATTTATTAATGCGTCTGCGTTTTTTGCAACCGATGCAGCCTCATAATCTTAGCACATTTCATCCGCAATAATCGCTCAACTTAGGTATAATTAAATGAACAGAGTGATTGGCAGCATGGTGATATTATATTCAGTAATCAGTATTCGGTTATCAGTGATCAGTTGTGCTGTGGACCGGGCTGAAGCGATCTGTGTACTAACATGAACTGCGAAGAAATAAAAAATAGACTCTCCGAGTATCTCGATGGAGAACTGGATGAACGGGAGAGTAAACTGGTGGGAGATCATCTTGAGAACTGCCCGGGGTGCGCGGAAGAGCTCGCCGGCTTGAAGGAGTACTTCAAGAGTATCGATTCACTCGAAAAAGCAGAACCTCCTCCGGATTTCTTGAGGCAGGTTCACGCGAGACTGGAAGGTCAATCCGTTTTTAAGACCACGATCAAGAAATTAGTTTTTCCTATCCGCTTTAAAATCCCTCTGGAAGTGGCTGGACTGGCCGCCGCGGCGATGCTGATTCTCTATATAATGAATCTCTCTCCTGAAAAGCAATCAGCTAAGTTAATCCCGCTCGCCGCTTCTATGAGAACCAGACCGGAGACTGAGAGGTTGCCGGAAAAATCCGGCGCGGTTCAACCGCGGCCTTATCCGGAGAAGCTGAAGGAGAGGGCGGTCGGGAGGTGGAGGGAACCGGCTGCCCCGCCTGCATATAACCTGATGGAACTCGATCAAGCTGCTCCCCTTTCGGTTCTTCAGGATGAGGTCGGAGGAGGAGGACCAGAAACAATCGCGGTGGTGCTCCTGATCGAACCGGAAATACGTTACGCCGAAGAGAAATCCGGAAGGGGGACCCCGTTACTCGGGATGAAAGCTAAAAATCTTCAAGCATCCGAAGCTGCGGCCACGGGCGTGAAAAAAGATAAGATGGAGACGTCTTCCCCTCTAGCCCGGCTGAAAGATCTCATCACCCGGGAGGGGGGAGAAATAATCTCTACCGAAGATCAGACCGATCTTATCCGGAGAATATCAATTAAGCTTCCGCCAGATCGTTACCGATCATTTATGGAGAAACTCTCCGGGATAAGCAATCTCCAGCCCGAACAATGGAGCCAGGTTGGAGATGCTGAACAGACCTTTCGGATTCGTCTAACCGGGACAATGCCTGAAAATTAAAACTTTCAGGCATTGTCCCGGTTATCATTTGCGCTTCGATCCTGATCCGATTTTTCGGAACCGAATCGCCTTATCTTCCGCGGTCAACGACCGCGGCTATGACTGCACATTCACGGCAGCCTTAAAATAAATAACGCCTCTCCCGGAGGGAGAGGCGTTATTCGTTACCGGCTATAGCCCCCCGCGAACTGCGCGAAGGCAGGCATCAGTTTCCGCCGTACTCTTTAACTTATAAGTCACTGAGCCATTGATAAATAATACCACCCAGGCCAGGTTACTCGTTCCCAACATATAGTTGGTAGTTGAACTCCAGTAAAAGGTCTGCTTGGTATGAGGAAAAGCTGTAGTATCAATACTCGGGGTTCCTATACTGGTTTCATAATCAATAATTGATTGCAATTCCTTCACATTCGGAAGCCGCCAATCGGTATAACCGGCAGACGATTATAGTTCTGATCCCGCTCGGTAATAGCCATATCCCTGGAAGACCCGAAATATGTCCGGCTTACTCCCCGGACCGCCCAAGAGACCACTATCAGGTCTGAAGATGGCAACATCATCATAAATAATCAACACCTTCTCATGCCACATATCACTCCCACGGGAAATATAATTCTGACCGGCAGATATTTTTTTGGGAACTTTTCCGGAACTTTCTTGTCAATATTAACGAAATCTTATTATTTTTTATGAAAAAATAAGAGCTTGCAAGCATTGAATCAACATATCAAATAAATGTTCCAAACTAAATTTGAGCCCGAAAGGGCGCTGATTTAAAGGAGTTAATAAAATGAGAAGAAGAGTTTATTGGAGTTTCCTGGTTGCTATCTCCCTGATCCTGACCGGGAGTAAAGTCCTGTCTGATAACGGGAAGGATAGCGGTAATTCAAACCTATCACCTTACTTTCTTGTTGAGGGGGATATCGAAGTCGACAACTTCCCCCTCCTCAAAACCGGGGCGGAGGTCGATATCGCCGGGGTTATCGCCGAGGTGGCGCTCACCCAGGTCTATAAGAATGACGGTGATAAGACGATCGAGGCAATCTACGTCTTCCCCCTGGGGACAAAGTCCGCCATCCATGCCATGAAGATGACAATTGGCGATCGGGTGATCGAGGCGAATATCGAAGAGAAGCTCCGAGCGCAGAAGATCTACCAGCAAGCCCTGGAAAACGGGCAGACCGCTTCTTTACTGGAGCAGGAGCGCCCTAATGTCTTCCAGATGAAGGTGGCCAACATAATGCCGGGGGATGTGGTGGAGGTGGAAGTCCGGTATACTGAACTTCTCGTTCCCGAGGAGGGGGTATACCAGTATCTGTTTCCTACCGTGGTCGGCCCCCGTTTCACCGGAGAACAAAAGACGGAGGAACCGACTAAAAAGGATAACTGGACCGCTTCTCCTTATCTCCACGAAGGGAAAGCCACCCCCTATCAATTTGATATCCGGATAAACTTAAACGCCGGTCTCCCCATCACCAACTTTTCCGTACCTTCCCATCAGGTCACGGTCACCCGGCCGGCGCCCGATAAAGCGGTTATCTCCCTGGCCGATTCAGAGAAGACCGGCGGAAACCGGGACTTCATCCTCAAATATAGCCTGGAAGGCGATTCCATCCAGTCGGGACTGCTACTCTATCCAGGGGAGGAGGAAAACTTCTTCCTCCTGATGATGGAACCTCCGAAGAAGATTACCCCGGCAATGATCCCGCCCCGCGAATATCTCTTTATTGTCGATGTCTCCGGTTCCATGCACGGTTTCCCGCTCGATGTATCCAAGACCTTGATCGACAAGCTGCTCAAAAACCTGCGGCCCGAAGATTACTTTAACATTCTCTTCTTCGCCGGCGGATCAAATGTCCTCTCCCCCGCCCCGCTTCCGGCAACGGAGGAGAACCGTGAAAGAGCAATAAAGATGCTCCTATCTCAGAAAGGGGGTGGAGGAACCCGGATTCTCAACGCACTCAAGCAGGCTATCTCCCTCGAAAAGAAAGAGGGATTATCCCGCATTATCGTGATTGCCACCGATGGTTATGTATCGGTAGAGAAAAAGACCTTTGACCTGATCCGGGATAACCTGGGAGAGGCCAACTTCTTCGCCTTTGGGATTGGATCAAGCGTGAACCGTTATATCATCGAAGGGATGGCCCGGGTAGGCCGGGGCAAGCCCTTCGTGGCGACCAATCGGGAAGAGGCGGAAGAGATCGCGGAAAGATTTACGCGCTACATCACATCACCTCTTCTGACCAATATCAATGTGACCCTGGAAGGGTTCGACGCTTACGAAGTGGAACCACCGGCCCTCCCTGATCTCTTTGCCGAACGTCCCCTGATCCTCTTCGGGAAGTATCGCAACCCGGACGGAAAGATCATAGTCACCGGCCGAACCGTAAGCGGAGTATATGAACAGGGATTTACCGTAACCCCCAAACTGGAGGACCAAAATAACGCCGCCCTTAAATATCTCTGGGCCCGGGAGAAGATCGCCCGGCTCGCCGATTATGGGAGAACCGGTTCTGACGTAAAAGAGGAAGTAACCGAACTGGGACTGAAATATCATCTCATGACCGAGTACACCTCTTTCGTAGCCGTGGATACCGTTATCCGGGAGACCGGCGAGGTGGTCACCGTCAAGCAGCCTCTCCCCCTCCCCCAGGGTGTGAGCGATTATGCCGTCGGGAGCGGAGTCGTGGGAAGAAGTATGTTGAAATGCTCATACGCTCCCGCTCCGGCATCATTAACGTGTGAAGAAGCCAAAGGGATTAGCAGCCTAGATAAGGCTGAGCCCCGGATTTATATCACCGGCGGCACGCTCCCCCCGGAGATAACCCTGGATCAGGTGGAGAAGATCCTGCTCGAACGGGTGGAAGAGGAACTGGTTAAAATCGCTCAGAAGTGGGAACTAAAAAGTCTTGCTATCAGCTTGGAAGTAGAGAAAGGAAAAGTCATCACGGTCAGTGTTACATCCTATCAGGGAAAGACCTGCCGGGAAGAACTGCTGAAGAAGATCTTCAAAAAACTCACCTTCAACAAATCTCTCACCGGAAAAATAGAGTTAAACCTCAACTTCGGGATTTAATCCTGAACAAAAATCCGAACACCCCTGACATCTCTATCCGATCGGAGAGAGATGTCAGGGGTATACCGTTTTTCATTGATTGTTCTCTCAAAATGATATTCACAAAATTATCCGGTATGCCAGAAAAAGATCTACGGGAAGTAACTCAAAATATCGCTGATAGACTCGTTGCTATTTTCATAGCATTGCCCCAATCAAATTATAAAAATCATTGTTCAAACCTAGTTTAACGCCGCAGGCGTTAAACTAATCCATACCTTCCGGTTCCGGGGACCATCAAACTCACAGAAGAAGATCCCCTGCCAGGTTCCAAGCTGTAACCGCCCTCCTTCAACTATCACCAGAATCGATGACCCCATTAAAGAGGCCTTCGCGTGGGAATCCGCATTTCCTTCCAGATGGGCATAACCGGCCCCGGCCGGGATTAAACGAGTAAGGACCGACTGGATATCCGACTGAACGCTGGGATCGGCATTCTCATTGATGGTAATACCGGCAGTGGTATGCGGGACAAAGACCATCCAGATACCATCCGTTATATCCGCCGCCCGAACCTCTTCTTTCACCAAAGCCGTAATATCAACCATCTCCGAACGGCGGCTTGTTCTAATGTTAATCGTCCTCATTAATTCACTCCTTTTTATTCCGGTTATTTGATCTTCTCTTCAATCCAGTCGCCGACCGTCTGGAGCCCGCAGGAGAGAGGCTCTCGTCGATCCGGCCGTATTCATCAGGACTGCCGGTAATGGCCGTTTGAAAGAAATGATTCAACCCCGGCAGAATTGGTGGTAATCATCACCTCGCGTTGATAATAAGGATAGGGGGGAACAGGATCTTGAGGCCTATCGATCCGACCCAATTCCAAGCCAAAGCCATTTCTGGGGTCTTTCCGGGACTCATCAAATGGGCTATCTCCGCAACTCAAAATTGCCGCCACAAGAAAAAGAAAAGCAATCGTTATAAAATAGCGCCTTATCATAATTTTAGCATATCTCACCTGAACTATAGACGAGAACTGCTCGGCAGCAAATGGTACCCGAGAGATCACCGGTGGTTCATATGTAAGCTTTCAGTGAACCCCGTCTCTCGTAGCGGCTGCCTTTAGGCTGCCACACGATGGCGACCTGAAGGTCGCCGCTACGAGCACGAGGCGACGTGGTTTACTGAAAACTTACGTTCATATATAAAATTCGGCACTGGTAGACGATTAGGTTGTTATTTTAGGGAAATTCTCCCTGATATATGTAAGCCAGTTATATATTTTAGGCAACCCAACACCAGCTAATTGTAAAGGAGAGGAATTATTACGTGC
>Ga0222657_1000296_pt1 | contig 27584 bp, 23 predicted proteins | sample AntAcemetagen474_FD_179858 | JGI IMG/M metagenome (GOLD analysis project Ga0222657, IMG submission 179858) | Saline water microbial communities from Ace Lake, Antarctica - #474 | ecosystem: Environmental > Aquatic > Non-marine Saline and Alkaline > Saline | place: Antarctica: Ace Lake... | reverse complement strand
TTTAGTTGCTCCTCAGATGCAATATATTTTGATACAGATTGGTCTAAATGGGAAAAAATAATTACTAAATCTGGTAAGGGATTAGGGCCATTACCTAGTAATGAATATCCAAAATCAGCAGTATATCCAATATACAAAAAAGAAGAAGGTATTTAAAAACTACGTATATAAAAAAGGTGGATAACGCCATATAACAAAAGCATGAAGGCCGACCACTGACCCGCCATTTTTCTTGCAAACTTTAGTAGTAAATTGAACGTTCATTTGGATAATGTCTGGCGGCAAAGCACAAACACAAATAATGCCCAACAAGGCTAATACAGCCGACGCAAAAAGTCGCGCGGCTGATTAACGACGTTGAACACAAAGGAGGAAATTATGAACGTAAAACTAACACGTAGCTGCTTTTGCATTCTTCTTGGGATGGCCATTATCATTGGCGGATGTGCCGTGCATCACACTTCGAATGTACAGAAATACGACGCTGGCATGCAAAATCGCTTGGTTCAAGCTCCTTCAAAAGAACGGCCAATCAAAACAATAGGCATCATAGGTGGGGTAAGCTGGGCCTCATCCATAGAATACTACCGCCTGATGAACGAAATCGTCCGTGACACATTGGGCGGCGTACATTCCGCTCAGATACTGATGTTCTCCATCGAGTTCGGTGAGTTCTCCAAGCAGGAACGACTGGCCGACAAGGGAGATTGGACACTAATTACCCAAACCATGGTTGACGCTGCCCAACGACTAAAACGGGGTGGCGCAGACTTTATTGTAATTGCCTCAAATACTCTGAATTCGCTTGCCGGCCACATCGAGGAAGAAGTCGGAATTCCCGTTATCCATATCGCCGATGCTACAGGGGAAAAGGTGCGTGAAAAGGCAGTGCATACCGTAGCATTACTGGGCACCAAATACACTATGGAGCAACCCTTTTATCGGGAACGTCTCAAGAAATACGGAATCAAGGTTGTCACACCCAATGAAGGAGAGCGGGAATACATCAATACTGTGATTTTCGATGAGTTGTGTGCCAACAAGATAAAAAGTGAATCCAAAAGAGGATATATTAAGATCATTAATCGTCTCAGGGAAGAGGAAGGTGCTGAAGGCGTCATTTTAGGGTGCACGGAGATCCCGTTGCTTATAAACCAGGAAGATGTGGACATACCGGTTTTTGACACCACGGCAATACACTCAGAGGCCGCGGTCAGATACTCACTGAGTAGGTAGTAACTAATTCGTAGAAATAGATGGTAAGGAAAAATGCGGAGAAAAACATCAAAACACTGCCCGACATGCTCTTTCAGCGGATCGCAAAAAAATCTTGCCCGCTGAAGAACGGCGGTTAGCCAGTGCGAGAGGCGGAAATGAAGGAGAGTTAATAGTGCAATATAGGGCCATGCTTGTTGGTAATTCTGATGGCATAGGTTTGGCGACAACAAATAGGCTACTTGCGGCCGGGTGGGACATCGTTGGCATATCAAGAAGCGAGTCGCCAATTACCAACGCAGCCTATTATCACCGGGTCGCAGACGTCAGCGAGAGCCGGTATATGGACTTGATGAATGAACTGGTAATGATAGGTCCATTGGATCTGTGCATCTACTTCGTGGGGATTGGAGAGCTACTGGACCCCTTGGATATGAGTGGTGAAGCACGAATCATCGACGTAAACCTGACTGGAATGGTAAGGACAGCAGCAGTAGTGATTCCCCATATGGTGAGAAATGGAAAAGGTCACTTCATCGGGGTGTCAAGTGTGGCAGATGAGTTGCTTTCCTCCGAGGCCCCTTCTTATCATGCTTCCAAGGCGGGTCTTTCAAATTACCTTGGAGGGCTGGCGTTGGCCGTAAAACCTAAGGGGGTTTATGTAACGAATGTCCGGTTTGGGTTCGTCGACACAAAAATGGCGAAGGGTGATGTTAAGCCGTTTATGATGAACGTCGAGAAGGCAGTTGACCATCTGGAATCATGTATCAGCAAGAAACCTGTCCGTTTCACTGCACCCAAAATCGTGATTCCGCTCATCAAGTTTCGAAAGCTGATGATGAAGCTGCCCCTAATTAACTCGGCGGTATAATATCAAACGGATCGGATGGAATAAAAGCGGCAATGGATATTATTGAAAGAAATCCTCACAGTAATATTACTTGACAATGTATCATAATGGGGTTAGGGATTTAGCGTATTTTATCAATCGTAAACGCACCATATGTGCTTTTGAACTGCCGTAACCACGGGAGAGCTTATGGTCTGATTATCACAAGCCCTGTTTTTCTAAAAGAAAGGCAGGGCTTGTGCTTTTTTGAAGGCAGGGTGAGAAAATAAGAACCCGTTTTCAATTTACCAGTTTACACATGTGACTGAAAAAAGAGTCGCTGTCTATTTTGGGAATTTGATGGAATCAGTCTTCTGCATATCACTCTATATGTGGAGATATGCAGTTCTATAGAATAATTTGTTAGCGACTTAGATCAGAAAAATGACTACAAATTTAGTATGAGGGCTGCATGAAAGACTTTTATGACTTCCTAAGCTTCAGGTTTTTTATAAGTCCATATGTATTGTTTGCTTTCTACTATATTGGTACGCTCGCTATTCCGGTTGGCAGTTGGTCATTTTCTGTATGGGTGAGACGCAAATATTGGCTAGTGCCTGAAGTTTACGAAACCGGAAAGTCAACTATCATAAAAGGCACAAGAAAAAAAGATCGATTAAGAATTATTATATTATTTGCATTGATGTTTATTTTTCTGGAAATCATGTGGCGCATGATGTTTGAGTTCCTGATCGCCTATCTGCAAATGAGGGATGCACTCCTTGGAGTGGCGACATATTGACCAATATCGCTAACGTTTCACGCGGACTCGCTGTCCCTAATTAACCTAATTAACGATGCTATAAAAAGATTAACTTCCTGAGGATTATCATATGAAAAACGCTTTAATAATTATTGGTGTGGTATTGATTCTTTTTGCACGGTCACCAAGTCAAGCTTATGCCGAAGGTTCATGGAGGGATAAAGCCGTTAATATTTTTAAAAATTTGAATAAGGGAAGCGAGGGGAAAATATTAAAAGAACCGAACTTTGCTGAGATCGGAGAAGCATTTAAACAAGCACTTCGTATTGGAACTGAAAATGTTGTTAGGAATATAGGAACCATGGATGGTTTCAATGCCGACCCATCTATTCATATACCTTTGCCGAAAGAATTAAATACAATCAAAACGATGTTATCTAAGATCGGGATGTCTCAGCTTGCTGATGACCTTGAATTAAAGTTGAACCGAGCGGCTGAGTCTGCAACTTCAAAAGCCAAAAATCTTTTCTTGCAGGCAATCACTGACATGACTTTTGAAGACATAAAAAATGTTTATGAAGGACCTGACAATTCTGCAACAAAATATTTTAAGAGTAAAATGTCCCGACCTTTAAAAAAAGAAATGCAACCGATAGTTGAAGATACCCTGTCACAGGTAGGAGCAATTAAAGCTTATGACAAATTTGTCGGTCAATATAAAACCTTGCCTTTTGTGCCGGATGTTAAAGCAGATTTGACCGAACATGTTATTCAAAAAGGGGTGGAAGGAATATTCTATTACATAGCAAAAGAAGAGGCGAGTATTCGTAAAAATCCAGCAAAACAGACTACCGCATTATTGAAAAAAGTTTTTGGTGTTAAATAGCAACATCTGTTTTGCCCAAATAATATTAAGCATAACGAATAAGGTTGGAAATTAGGTGGACACAACACTTAATTCTTGCAAATAATTTTGTGGTCTCATATTTTTGAGTGTCTAATAATATCAGAACTTTCACCTAATCACTTCACCTGACCGCCTATGGTGGCCGGTGAGCTCAATCGTTAGCGGCCCAAAGAAAGGTAATTAACGAAGTTATGCCAACAAAAAATCAAAAGACTGTATCCCTCGTTTTGGGGAGTGGGGGTGCACGTGGTTTAGCGCATATCGGGGTAATTCATTGGCTTGAGGAAAATGGCTTTAAAATACAATCAATTTCCGGTTGTTCCATGGGTGCACTTATTGGTGGTATTTACGCTGCTGGAAAACTCGATAACTTTGAAAGTTGGGTGCGATCAATAACAAAAGTTGAAATCGTCACACTGCTTGATCTTTCATGGAAGAAAACGGGACTTGTTAAAGGCGATAAAATCATCAACACACTGACTGATCTTGTGGGTGATGTAGAGAGGGGGTCTGGGAAAATTGGACAGGTGCATAAGTGGTAAAGTTGCTCTATAATGAGTTTCAGGGGGATAAGTATATGAGCAAAAGACCAAGAAGGAATCATGCACCGGTATTCAAGGCAAAAGTGGCATTAGAGACCTTGAAAGGGAATCAGACGATAGTTGAGCTTGCGGAGCGTTATCAAGTTCATCCAAGCCAGATTACAGAATGGAAGAAGCAGCTTTTGGAGCATGCGCCAGACGTGTTCGGCACGAATCGCAAGATTGACCAGGGGCCAGACGTAAAAGACCTTCACGCCAAGATCGGCCAACTGTCGATGGAGAATGATTTTTTATCAAGCGCGCTCGGTCGCATCGGCGATGCGAGCGCAAAGCGATGATCGACAAAGAGGATAAACTATCAGTGACACGTCAATGCGAGCTTCTGGAGCTTTCCAGATCGGGATTCTATTACACGCCTGTACCTGTCAGTGCGAAGGACATGGAACTTATGCGCCAGATTGATGAGATTCATCTTATGTATCCCTTCTATGGCAGCAGAAAAATACGCACGGAACTCTGGTATCTGGGTTATGACGCAGGACGAGACAAGGTGCGTCGTCTAATGCGCTTGATGGGCATAGAGGCGCTGTATATCAAACCACGCCTTTCATCGACACATCCCGGGCACAAGAAATACCCCTATCTTCTTCGGGGCCTTGAGATTACCGGGGCAAACCATGTATGGGCTACCGATATCACCTATATCCCCATGGCGAGGGGATTTTGTTACCTGGTAGCCATCATGGACTGGGCAAGTCGTATGGTGCTTTCCTGGCGCCTGTCAAACACACTGGACAGTGCCTTCTGTGTAGATGCCCTGGAAGAAGCTCTCTCCACATATGGCTGCCCCGATATATTCAACACGGATCAAGGCAGTCAGTTCACATCAGAGGCGTTCACGGACACCCTTCATGCTCACGGCATTTCTATCAGCATGGACGGAAAGGGCCGCTGGATGGACAATGTCTTTATCGAGCGCCTATGGAAAAGCGTCAAGTATGAGGATATTTACCTGAAGGCATATGCTTCAATGGCGGAGGTGAAAAGCGGTCTTGCCACTTACTTTGAGTTCTACAACAAAAAAAGATGGCACCATACATTTGACAGGAAGACCCCGGCTATGGTTTATTCCGATTCACTACCGCAGAAACAGGCTGCGGCATGAACTTTAACCCAAGGCAGCTTCCCACTTATGAATCCCTGTTTCCTGTCTTAACAAACCAGACCACCTCTGTAGTTATTGAAGATTTACCTATAGCATATACCGCTGTTGCTTCTGATATTCTTAATGAAAAAGAAGTGTGGATGAATTCAGGGAGGCTTTTTGACGCAATCAGGGCGTCTATTTCGTTACCGCTATTTTTTACTCCATTTAGATATAAAGATGTAGACTTGATTGATGGCGGTGTTTTAAACCCTGTTCCGATAGCCCCTACGTTTAGTGATGCAACAGATTTAACCGTTGCAGTTAATCTTGGCGGAAAGGTGGATAACAAAGAAGAAGTAATTACAGACAAAACTCCAACAACCGATGGCAAGACTCCATTAACTAAGAAGATTACTGAGTTCATTGATAGTTTTAAAGATTCGACAGTAAGTCACATTAGTAAAGACTGGGGTGCATACGATATTGCCAATCAGGCATTTGATGCAATGCAAGGCACTATCGCAAGACTGAAGCTATCCGCTTACCCCGCTGATTATTCTATAGAAATTGCTCGAAACGCTTGTGGAACTTTAGAATTTGATCGCGCTTCTGAAATGATAGAACTTGGATACAAAAGGGCTCAAGAAAGACTGGGGCAAGCTTTCTAATGTGCTTCATTTGCACAGGTGAGCTTAGTCGTTAGATGCGATTTAAAAGAGCAACTACATGAAAGAAAAAATGAGCAGATGGGGAATCATAATTTAGTATTGTGTCATCCGAATTTTATAAGTGATATTTACGTAACAGCTCAAAAGAGCTGTAATTTATAAAAATTTTAAAGGAGAATAACCATGTCAACAGATCTTCTAACCACCTTGTCACCAACTCTTCTCATGGGCCCTGGCCCCTCGTGCGTACCAGACCCGGTATATGCAGCATTGTCTAAATACACCATCGGCCATCTTGATTCGCGATTTATTGCTATCATGGATGAAATAAAAAAACGGTTGCAGACACTGCTGCAAACCAAGAATAAGCTGACTATCCCCATGTCCGGTACGGGTTCTGCGGGCATGGAAACCTGTTTTGTCAACCTGATCGAGGCGGGTGATCCCGTTTTGATACTCAAAAACGGTGTGTTTGGCATGCGAATGGCTGACGTGGCGGAACGCCTGGGAGCCGATGTGGATGTCCTTGAATTTGAATGGGGCACACCGGTGGTTGTGGATACAGTTAAAGAAAAACTTACGCAAAAATCATACAAGATTGTTGCCGTGGTTCATGCAGAGACCTCAACTGGAGTGATGAACCCGGTGGGAGAAATCAGCCGTCTACTGGAAGGTAGTGACAGCCTTTATCTGGTTGACTGTGTAACCAGCCTTGGTGGTATTGAAGTGAAAACCGATGACTGGAAGGTTGATGCCATTTACAGCGGCACGCAAAAATGCCTGTCTTGTCCTCCCGGCCTGGCCCCCATATCATTTTCAGACCGGGCGATTGAGGTGTTAAAGGCTCGAAAAACAAAGGTGCCGAACTGGTATCTGGATCTGACAATGATTATCAATTACTGGGAAGGTGCCACCCGGGCGTATCACCACACAGCTCCTATCAATATGCTGTATGGCCTGTATGCGGCCCTTGGTGTGGTTCTGGACGAGGGCATGGAAAATGTGTTTACCCGTCATAGAGAGGCTCATGAGTATCTGGTTCAAGGTCTTGATAACCTGGGACTGACCATGACCGTTTCACCGGAATCCCGCCTTCCCATGCTCAATGCCGTTAATATTCCCGAAGGTGTTAACGATGTCGCCATCAGGACTGCGTTGATCAAAGAACATGATATTGAAATCGGCGCGGGTCTCGGGCCTCTTGCCGGCAAAATATGGCGAATCGGCCTGATGGGACATACAGCAAGAAAAGAAAATGTCGACCGACTTCTTGCTGCTTTAAAAACACTGTTAAAATAAGGGAACATCAATACTTAATTATTGAGATAACAGGGTTATGATAAAACTTAAAACCTAACAAATCGCTTGATTTCATCGTATCATTATATGTGATACGGACACGCTTGTATCGTATATAATGAAACAATCTGAAAGAATCTTTAGCCCAAACGTGGGGGAGACCGATATGGCTCAACGGCACATTTTGATGGGCTACGTAATTGGAAGCAGTAAACAAGACGCAAGGCAACTACGCAAGGAATTCATGGGGCTCGTTTCTTCGTTAAATAAGAAGCTGAAGCATGATATCATCTCTCCCTATACGGTCACATTGGGAGACGAATTCCAGGGTATAGGCGCTTCTCTTCATGCAGTGATCGAAGCCATTTTCTATATGGAAGAGTCAATTCTTCGCAAAGGATTGGCTTTCAATATCAGGTACGTTACGGTTCAGGAGGCTTAGGGGGTCACATCTTAAATATTAAATATTCAGCAGTTAGATCAAAGTATCTTAGGATGTGACCCCGATTAATACCCTAATCAAATTCAAAGAGGAAAAAGATATGAAATTTGACTTTGACCTAATTTGTATCGGGCTGGGTCCTGCAGGAATGGCTGTCTCTGCAATGGGGGCGGAAATGGGCCTGAAAGTCTGTGCTATTGAAAAGAATAAAGTTGGTGGGGAATGTATGAATGTAGGATGTATACCCAGCAAATCTCTGCTTAAGATCTCTAAATTCAGGCATTCAGCATCAAAGCTTAGAGAGATGGGCTTGATAGAGGGAGAAATACCGGGCATCAAGGCTCCTTTCTCGAAAATAGCCGGTTATTTAGACTATATTTCCGACAACAAAACACTGAAGATGTTTGACAAAGTGACCCTTATTTTAAGTGAGGGATCCGCAAGTTTTGTCGATTCGCATACGGTCAGGGTTGGTGAGAGATCTGTCACTGCCCAAAGGATATTTATTGCAACCGGCACTGAACCTATACTGCCACCGATTGATGGTATCTCTAATATAGATATCATGACTAATTTAAATGTCTTTAATCTAACTGAAATCCCTAAGAGCATGACGATAGTCGGAGGTGGTGCCATCGGCTGTGAATTGGCTCAGGCATTTACCAGACTTGGTTCTAAGTGCACCATTGTTCAGATGGATGAGCACCTTATACCTCTTGGGGAAAAAGAAGCCGGTGATTTACTTGAAGATGTCTTTAAAAAAGAGCGCATTGATGTTTATAATTCAAAAAAAATAACAAGCCTGAAGAATGAGGGTAATGAAATATGCCTGCGCACAGAGGATGGCCTCTGTATTAAATCTGAGAAATTACTGATGGCGGCAGGAAGAAAAGTTGAGCTTGATGGACTGAAACTTGACAATGCGGGTGTCAAATACAACAGGCGGGCCATTGAAGTTGATGCAAAATACAGGACGTCTGTCAAACATATTTATGCTGTAGGGGACTGTAATGGCGGGGTGATGCTTTCTCACGCCGCAATGCATCAGGGTATGTTTGCAATTATGAATGCCGTAAGTCCTTTTGAAATATTTCAGTATAAAAATTATGTGATTCCATGGACCGTTTTTACGGAACCTCAGGTTTCATACGTCGGAATGAGAGAAGAAGATATTAAGAAAAAAGGGTTTAAGTATGAAACCCATATTGTAAAATATGAGGATTACGGCGCCGCAATTGCGGAAAATGTCGGTGTTGGTTTTGTTAAGGTCTTCACAAATTCTTTCGGTAAGGTGTTTGGTGTAAGCATTGTTGGTGAGGGCTCGGGAGAGATGATAAATGAATGGGCGCTCATAATTCAAAAGAAAATCAGACTGCATAGTATTTTGTTTTTAGCGCATTCATTTCCTACTATGGGGTTCTTAAGCAAACGTATTGCGGAAATGTGGATGATGAAGAAAATGAATAGTCCTTTCATCCAGAAGCTATGCAGATTCTTTTACCGAAAAGTATAAAAACCCAGGGCTTAGGGGGTCACATCTTAAATATTAAATATCCAGCAGTTAGATCAAAGTACCTTATGATGTGACCCCAATTAATAGCCTGTGTAACTATTCAGTCCCACGTGCTATGCACGGCACCGGAGGCTTTTTTCCCAGTAACATCATAGATGGTTATTCGATAAACGCAATTACAAAAATCGAGGGTATGCGTAAATGTCTTAGCACCGCCGATGGTACCTTCTTTTACTATCTTCCAGTTGCGCTCTATCTCATAGCGGTCGAGTCCCGTATCGTCTTCTGCTTCGAAGTACCACTTGAACTTATCATACTTTTCTCTGAAAAATTGACCTTTCTTTGCCTTGGACCACTTGTAGTAATCATGTGGGGTGTTGGGAAAATTTTTCATTCTTAAAACGGGTTTTCTTGTGTCTTTCGTTTGTCCAGGAGGTTTGAGTAGAGGTTCTGGAGTCGTGTTGGCGATGGTGAAGGAAACCGAGGCGATTTCATAGCCATTGCCGTCGGAATCGTGCATGCGGAAGTCATATGCCCCGGTGGTTTTCGGTGCCCGGAATATCAGAGTTCCTTTCGTCTTTCCTCTGAGATACTGATATGTCAGATCGTTGGCGTCATTCACTTTTTCCGAGCCGTGAGGGATGTTAGAGGGTATGATGCCCACCCAGGCGTTGTCGGGCAGGTTGGGAGAGGTGGTGAAATGGACGGCCATCTCAATTTTAGGGGCGAAGATCTGACCGTCGAGCCTGAGCGTTCCCCTTGGAATTACTGCCTTGAAAGAGACTGAAGTAATTTCGACGCCGCCATTGTCTGTATCGAACATACGCAGATCGTAGCTGCCCGGTTCGGCAGGCGTGGAAAATGTCATACTTCCCTTCGAGCGCCCGTCCAGGTATTGATGGGAGAGATCTTTCTCATCGTTTACCTTCTCCGAACCGTGGGGAACGGAAGCAGGAATAAGGCCTATCCACGCATCTTTTGGCCAATAAGGCGAAGCGTTAAAGTCCACGACGAACTTTTCCCTCAGTTCGTATTCCCTCTTCAGGAGATGGAGCGTTCCATCGCCTCTTTTAACGACGAATGAAACTGAAGCGACTTCATTGCCATCGGAGTCTGAATCATTCATACGAAAATCGTACTCGCCCGGCTCTCGGGGGGCGACAAAGTCAAGAATTCCCGAAGTTTTGTTATTGAGATACTGATATGTCAGGTCGTTGGCGTCATTCACCTTTTCTGCTCCGTGAGGTATATTAGAAGGTATGATGCCAATCCAGGCTTTCGGGTCATAACCCTTGGGGGCTTTGAAAGTGACACGTATGGGCTCGCCGGCGAGGAAAACTGCCTTGTCAAGTCTCAGGGTGGCCTTTTCCTGCGGAACTGGTTTTGTCGTGTATAAGACGGACGAAACCGTCTCCCTGTTCCTCGCCTTATCAACACTGAAGAATTGCACCGTCGTTGTCTTGGAGACAGTGAATGGTCCGCCGTAAACCGGTGAGTTGATCGTTGGTATCGTCCCATCTGTGGTGTAATAGGTTGCCTTGCAACCGGAACCACCGGTATTATCTTTACAGACGAGCGTCACCCTTACCTGATTTACAAAGGTTTTGCCACCCGGCGCCGCCTTCGTTACCGGTGGAACAGTATCCTTCGGTGGCGGTGGTTGAATGATGTATTTTTCAGTTTTGACCGCTTCACTGTTGCCCGCCTTGTCTGAGCTGAAGAATTTTACCGTTGTTGATTTGGAAACAGTGAGGGGTCCTCTGTAGATGGGTGATTTGGTTGTTGGCGCCGTCCCGTCAGTCGTATAATAAGTTGCCTTGCAACCTGAACCGCCGGCATCTGTGCAGGTTAATGTAACCGTCTGAGTGTCTATGTGTGTTCCCCCCGAAGGTTTTACCACGGTAACCGGTGGGATGGTGTCTTTTGCGGGTGGCGGAGGAGGAGGAGGTGTTTGAATAATATAATGCTCTGTCTTAACAGTTTCTTTGTTCCCTGCCTTGTCGGTACTGAAGAATTTTACCGTTTGTGACGTGGAGACAGTTAGTGGTCCAGTGTAGAGTCGCGGATTAGCAGGCATCTCCCTGTCCATCCAAATGCTCCCTGCATAGTAAGTTGATTTACAACCGGAACCACCGGCGTCTGTGCAGGTTAATGTAACCGTCTGAGTGCCTGGGTGTGTTCCCCCCGCAGGTTTTGCCATGGTAACCGGTGGAACGGTATCCTTTGCGGGTGGAGGAGTCGGCGGCGGCGGAGGAGGAGGAGGAGGAGGAGGTTGAATGACGTATTTTTCAGTTTTGACAGCTTCTTTGTTTCCAGCCTTATCAACACTGAAGAATTTTACCGTCGTTGTCTTGGAAATGGTGAATGTTCCTGTGTAGATGGGCGATTTGGTTATTGGTGTCCTTCCATTTGTGGTGTAATGGGTTGACTTGCAGCCGGAACCGCCGGTATCGGTGCAGGTTAATGTCACAGTCTGCGTATTTGCATATGTTCCTCCAGCAGGGGAAATAACCGTCACCGGTGGAGTCCTGTCAGGAATCTTTCCGGCCTTTGTTGAGAAATTCTTCCGCTTTTCCGGTGACCGATTCCCGGCATTGTCGGTAGCCTGCGCCACTACCGTATAATTCCCGGGAGCAAGTTTAAAGGATTCTGTCGTGCCCTTCCATATCTTGCCAAGACCGGAGAAGACCTTTTCTCCGACATTATTCCCATTGTCGTCAGCAATATATATCCTTACTTCCTGGAGTCCTTTGTCGTCCATGGCGCTGCTGAAGAAGTTGACCGTCTTGTCGCCAATGAAATTGACCCTGATTTCCGAGACGACGGGTGGAGTGTCATGGCGTTCCATGACCTTGATCACCTTGTCTATCATGCTGGGGCCTTTCCCATCCGATAAAGGCGTAACATGCTGATCGGACATGCTCTCGTCGGCTTGATCGCTTGTCTCCACGGTGGCTATCTTCAGTGTGCCCGAAATTCTCCGGCTTTTCTTGCCCACATCATCTGTGATCTGCACAACGTATGTTATCTCTTCGTCGAGGAATCCGGAGGAATCTACCTTTACCAGAACCGAGGTCTCTCCATGGTACCCGTAGGCATCCTTTATATTGTCGTCATAAGGATCGAGTTCCACCTTCTGTTGCTTGTTTCCGGCAGAGACAACGGCTTTGACCACCGGGTATTCAGATTGCCATGTTATGTTTACGGTTATAGCATCTTGCAACAGCTCGGCATCGTAACTTATTATGTCTGGACGTCGCGCCGCAGATGCGGTGTCACCGATACCCGAAGTGATTACAAAAACAACAACAAGCAAAAGATAGATACTTTTCTTCATGATTCGTGCTCCTTCAAAAAAGTTAGATCAAACAAACCCTGAAACACATTTATTAAAAAAGTTGACGGAAGCCGGTAGTGTAAGATATTTTGTGTGAATTTAAAGATGTAAGATTACCTGAACTTGTAGAAGTATTCAAGGAGATTCAAAAGCAACCTGAAAAGAGGGGGTCACATCTTAAATATTAAATATCCAGCAGTTAGATCAAAGTACCTTAGATCGAACACTTAATATTTAAGATGTGACCCCGATTAATACCAAGAAATAAGAAAGGATCGACATGGGTCACTTACAATTACAGGTGGATGATAAAGCTCAAGACTTTTATTTTGATACCCCTTGGTTACCCCGACAAAGTTTTTATGAAACCGCAGGAAACAAACCAGCAGTTTTAGTGTTCATGCGCTACCAGGGTTGCCCAGTCTGTCAGATGGAGATGGCTCATCTAAAGCGAGAAGTTGGATTGTTTACGCAAAAGGGAACCAGGGTGTATGTTTTCCTGCAAAGCTCGCCTGCAACGCTGGCAGCGAACATTGAATGAATACTGACATTGGAGGAATCGGGGTCAAATCCTTATCGCAGGATTTGTATAATTGTCTGACAGTTTTTTAAGTTCAAGTATTCCGACTATAATCATTGTCGATCATCTTTCCGTATGTCTTTGTTCACATAGAGAGCTTTGCACAACCTCCCTAAACGGTTTTAAAACGAGAGCTTTGAACTGAACAGCGAGCGCATTCCCCGCAGCTTGCTGCGGGGCAGTTCATTCAGGAAACCTTTCCACACATCTGTTTCGTTAACATAATAATAAATCTGGCGTTTCCTACTTTCTTCCTGAGTATATTGAGATAAAGTCTTGTTGCATCCTTCGGAGGCACCGTCGGAGACTCGACCCGTTCCAGGGTTATGGCCTCTGTTGCGCACTCAGTGACACATAATCCGCAGCCGATGCATCGGGTGTGATCCACAACACTTTTCTTTTCTATTATAGAGATTGCATCCATCTGACAGCGTTTTTTGCAAATTCCACACCCGGTGCAGGCATCTGAATCCACAACCGCCCTGTAATTTGTTGAAAAATATTGAACCGGATTTTCGAGTGGTTTGGCTGAGGTCAGAATTTCGCAGCAGCAACCGCAACAGAGGCATATGCAAAACAATTCCTGCGTATTGGATGGTTGCAGCACCAAACCATCCTTTTCTGCCTGAGCGAGAATTTCAAACGTTTCATCTTTAGATATAACTCTTCCCCAACCCGATTCTTCATATTTCCGGGCAGTACTGCCGAACATCAAGCAGATTTCACGCATTTTTGTTACCTTACAGGGTTTTTCAAGCAGATCCTTTCCCTGCTTGCACACACAATTAGTTACACCAATCGGTCCCGTAAATTGAACAATTAATTCTCTAATATGGTCATATGTTGCAATCGGAAGTTCCGGAGCAATACTCCCTTCAGTTGGTATTGTCCTTAACTGTGGAATCTTTGTGCTTAAAATTTCATCCCGAAAGGCCTCATGAAGATATTGAGAGAAATCCTTGTAGAATTCTTTAGTCATGCGATTTACTTGAAATTCAAACATGCCGATGGCCAGCATCAGGACACTGAAATATTTTACGCCGCTTTTTCTAATGTGCCGGTTGATAGCCCCTTTATCTGCCATCCCGTCCAGAATCTTTTCCAGCTCAGATTCCGGTAATTTTTTCTTCTTCAGACGTTTATGAATTTTTTGAGCGGTTTTAGGTAAAAGGGTAAGGTACAGAGCGCATTCTGCCTCTTCGGGAGTGAAGAGATGTTTCAAAATCCGGATTTCAACACCCGATTCCGTTGCGGGAAACCCTACTGGAAGATTATCAAGGTGTTTTTGTAAATTGCGATACTGTGGTGTTGTGTCACTCATATCAATATCCTTTATTCAAAGCCTTTCGTTTGATAAGAATCTCCTTTTTCGCAGTGCGAGTATAAGAAAAACGGCTTTGTGTAACAATGGAATAATGGCCATTACTATATGTGATGCAGGTGATCATGGATGTAGGATAATAGTGCCCCACTTTTTTAAGGATCATCCTATCCGCCATCGCCAACCACAATAAAGGGCGCCCAGAAAAGGAGGTGAGCATAACTTGCGATTATCTTACTGGTGGCCTCATCCTTCAACCCGGGACCATCTATCAATTCAAGGATGGATTTTTGATATGCCCGTGCTCGCGAGAGAGTTTTATCCTCCTTCTGATATTGGAAAAGTCTAACAGTTTTTCAAGTATTCCGACGATTATCATTGTCGATCATCTTTCCGTATGCCTTTGTTCACATTCAGCCTGCGGGCGAGTCGTTTGTGCTCTTCGGGTGTGATCCATGACACGCGCAGATAATTAAGAATGGCGTGATCGTTCATGCCGATCCTGCGGGCTGAGTTTGATTTTCTCCACGGCATTCCTCCGGCAAAAGATAAGTCTGTTATGGCGTTCGAGAATAGCAGAGGGTCAGCGAAGAAGCAATTTATATGTGATGACCAAAATCCACCGCCTAATTTTACGAATTCTTTTAGTACTAAGGTTTTACAGCAATCCTGCCTGTACCTGAGGACTGCAAATATATCATTATGAACCCATGCTTCTCAAGGGCTCACCTGTTATGATGGTGAATCAAGGGATGAAAGCTCTCTCTTGAGGCCCAAAGATCGCGTTATGCGGGCGCAGATTTCTTGACATTACTGTAAGAAGACACTAAGTCCAGTGTTCTATTTTACGTCACAAGTTAAAGAGGCGCGTTACAGGATATGGGATCTGAAGTACTTGCACTTTTCTGCGGTCTTGCCGCCGCGGCGAGTTTTGGCACCAGCGACTTCTGCGGTGGATTCGTTACCAAAAGAATCAGAGTTTTCAATGTTCTCCTCTTATCGCAATGCGTTGCTTTTGCAATTCTGTTCGGATTTGCTCTTACGCTCAAGGAGCCGATACCATCCTGGAACAACCTGTTTTTCGGGGGACTGGCCGGGTTTTTCGGGACGGCCGGCCTTGTGGCGTTGTATATCGGACTTGCCCGGGGAAGCATGGGGGTTGTGGCCTCGGTTAGCGCCGTAGTCGGCGCTGTTCTGCCCATCATATCTGGGATATTAATAGAAGGGCCGCCGTCGGGAGGACAGGTTCTCGGTCTGCTACTGGGGCTCTGCGCGATCTGGTATCTTGCTGGCGGCGGGGCAGCCGCACCGGTTCACCTTCGTGAACTTGGTCTGCCGATTCTGGCCGGGATTGGATTTGGCTTTTTCTTTATCTTTATCGATCAGGTCAGCGAAACTTCGATCTTCTGGCCGCTGGCCATGGCGAAGGGTGTAGCGATTACGATGGTACTGGTAGTTGTCTGTGTGAGCCGCCAAATGGTGCCGGTGCGGTGGAATCCTCAGCTGCTCATCATCGTCATGGCGGGCATCTTCGAGGCAGCGGGCAATGTCTTCTTCGCCCTCGCATCCCGCATGGGAAGGTTGGATATATCTACGACCCTGACATCACTCTACCCGGCCGGGACAGTTTTCCTGGCCTGGTTGATTCTTCGTGAGCGCCTGGTTCCGCGGCAGTGGTTCGGCGTTGCGGTCGCCCTCGTTGCGCTTTTTCTGATAGCGTCGTGAGCCTTTATGCGTTTAACAAAATACAGGAGGAAATCGTGATAAGAAATTTATTATTGGTTATGGCCGGTTTTGTTATGCTTTCAGTTGCAGGCAGCCTGTTTGCTGCGGATGTTGATCTTAAAGGGGCGATACCGGGTAAATGGACCATGGACCTTGAGGCTGTCAGCAGGTTCGCGAATGAGAAGAAGCTCCCTGTTCTACTTAACTTCTCCGGCTCAGACTGGTGTAGCTGGTGCAGGACGATGAATGAAAACGTTTTCTCCAGGCAGGAATGGGAGGATTATGCAAAGGATAATATATTAATGGTTGTAATTGATTTTCCTGAAGACAGTACAATTGTACCCCAGAGGTATGTTGAAAGAAACAATGAGCTCAAAGCGAGGTATATGGTTGATGGCTTCCCATCTTACGTTGTACTCGACGACGATGCAAAGACTGAGCTGGGCAGATTCGGGGTCGGAGAGGAGGATACTCCCACAAGCTTTATTGCGGAATTGGAGAAGCTTTTCAGGTACAGGCCCGCTGACATAGACAGGTATTCAAGGACCCTCAATCCAGAAGACAGATCAGAGTATCTCGCAATGGTCAATCAGATTGTGAAATGCGACAAGGCCATCAAGATTTACAACCAGCAGCTCAAAATTGCAAAGCAGAGAGTAGAAAAACTCGAGCAGAAGGTTACTGATCTGAAATCAAGTGCCCAGGGATTTCGAGCGGCACGACTCGGAGCTGATAGTCATAAACAGTATCTAAAACTGAAGACAGATCTGGAGAGAACCGAAAAAGAGATGGAAGACTGGTTCAGCACGGAGCCTCAACACTCCGAGGAAAACACGAAGAAATATCAGACCATGAGCACAACTATCCGGGATCTGTCTGAAAAACTATCCAGATATTAGAAAGACGATCCCTGTCAGGCCGAGGAATTTACCAATATTCGCAAATGGCAGCGGCACCTCAATAGCAGGTGAAATGCGCCCTTATCCGACCGTCATTGCGGTTGATCTCAAAATGATTGATCCGGCCGCGGGCGCCACTCCGGTTGTTTCGGCAGTGCCGGTTGACGACGGCCCGCATCTCGGTGGCGCTTTTGTCGTACCAGCCGCTGTATCGGGTTTCCTGCTCGGGAGTACAGTTCAGATTAGTACCCCGGGCGATGGTGTAATAATTGTTCCAGTTAAACGCGTAGCTGCACTCATTCTGCACGTCGCCGCTGCCCTTGACCATTGCGTAAACCTCGTAATCACGGACGCGTTGAAGACCCCTGCGGCGGGCCTCGGAGCAGATGGTTTCCCTGGCAACCGCGGCAAGATTGGTGATATTGTACCGTTTCATCGCACCGTTGTTGTGCGATGGGTTGTCGTTGATACGGCACTCACGGGGGTTACCCGTTGACCGCCATGCCGCCCTAAAGCATGCTTTGGCGGCATCCGAGGCTCTCCACCTGGCACGTTGCCTAGCACTCGATTCATGAGGACCACCTGCTGAGCTAAAATCTCCGTTCGAAATCACGACACCCCCTGGAATAACCATTGAATTTATCCCTTCCGCGTTGCTCTTCACCCTGATCTCGTATTCGCAATTTCGCTCAACGGCCCAGGATGTTCCGGCCGGCACAAGGATGAGAAGCACTGCGAAAACCGCCAGTGCGACTGCAGTGAACCCCCTTTTATTTAGTTCTTTCTGAATCGTTTGGATTTTAGATTGATTCTTCATGTGGACCTCCTGTTTTTATAGTCTCTTGAATAGATTCGAAAACCCTTGATTCCGACCTTCGATCATTACAAACTGCACTCAAAGAAGGTATGTACTGATATGAAATTACTTCTGATCGCCTGTCTCTATAGGTAGGCGTCGTTTGTTTGTCAAGGATAAAATTCCGTCAGGTCGGTAGTAAGTAGTCTGCCCGTAGTTGTAGCATGATGCAATCCGTACTATTATAAAAGACTGCAAGGATGTTGTTAATGAGACGGACCGATTTGTCCATTTTGATAAATTGTCTTGACACAAAATAAAAAAAAGGTATTTTTAAACAACAATGTGATCGCAATCTGTAAGTATTCCGATTTATGCGATTTGCTCAGCTTTCTTCAGTCTGGTAACATTGGCAGTTACGACTCGCATAAATCGGGCCTCAGGATAAAGATAAACATGAAGCAGTTGCACACGCACTTCAAAGGGGTGTAATTATGAAAAAAATTGTATGCCTATCCATTTTCATTATTTTTGCCTGGAATTGTCCCTCGTTTGCCGAGAACTGCACGGTCAAGGGGAATATGTCATCTCAGATTCGCTTTGAGCTTGAGAAGAACATAACAACCGTCCCCGGGGTTAAAAAAACGATTTTGAGCTTTGTTGTTCCTCCATCATTTGAATCGCCAACTTTTAACCAGAATATCCAGGGATTTGACATCAACCTTTCACCCAGTCCGACAAGCAAGACAACAAATACTGATGACCGGGGAAATCAGATCATTACTGCGACGTGGATGAATCCGCCACGGTCTATCGATGCGCGCCTCGTCTTTGATGCATCAAATACAACCAGATTAAAAGCATTGGAAACCGGCGCTTCTTTTCCTCTTAAAAATGTCCCCAAAAAAATCAAATATTATTTGAAATCAACCAAACAGGTCCAGGTCAATAATTCCCGCATTGCAAGCAGAGCCAAAGATCTTACTCGCAGTGTGAAAACAGAATTCGATGCCGTTCAGCGCATCCTTACATGGGTGATCGATCACGTGCGTTATGTGACTCCGCCCGCGAGATACGATGCCCTTTACTCCCTCGAATCTGGTAAGGGAAACTGTCAGAACTTCTCACACCTGTCTGCCGCCCTGATGCGTTCCGTCGGGATACCCGTGCGTATTGTAAACGGTGTTACTTTGAGCAAACCGTTTAATATTAACCGTAAGGGAGGTATCCTCACCGTAAAAATGGGACAGGGACGTCATTCGTGGATTGAAGTATGGTTCCCTGACCTTGGATGGGTCCCCCTCGACGCTCAACAGACATCCATGTTTGTTGCCAACCGTTTCATCAGGATTGAAGTGGGTATCGACAATAACGAAACCATAAATGACGGACGTCTCAGGTGGACCCAGTCAAAGGGAAGCGTGGGCAAATTGAGAACATCGGAGGCGATCAACGCCGATTTTGATAGTGATTCGGTAAAAGTCACAGGTACGAGGGAGACCTATGGTCCTAATAACCTTCTCATGTCTCCCTTTGTAAATGCCAGCTTCAAAAAAATTAAGTTTATATCTCCGCCGCCCCCGCCCTTTATCTCGGATGCTGAAAAAACCAAATTCCGTTACGTCATTCCATTTGTGTCCGGTAATCTTGATTTTCCGGAAAACATTGATTTCGCCTTTCCTCCAACACCAACGACTGCGACGGGTGAAAAAAGTTTTGAGAAAACCCGCGATTTCTATGTGGAAACTGCCGAATATGTGACGACAAAACTTACACAATACGCGCAGGTCTTTGTCCTTAAAGAACCAGTCAAGCTCCAGAAACTGGGTTTAGCATTGCACAAGTTCGGCGGCGAAGGTCAACTATGGGTGGATTTGTACAACGATAACAACGGCAAGCCGGGAGACATCATTGGCGCCAGTGATATGCTCGACCTGCAAAGTATCTCCTTCAAACCGGGATATCGCTGGGTGGATTTTGATTTCACGCGAGGCGCCACTGTCCTTATGCCAGGCTCGTACTGGATCGGTCTTGGATATACTGGAAGCCCAATCCTGAACTGGTTTTTCACTTATGGAAAGCCAGTTGGACCGGTTGATGGCACCCGATATAAAGGTGTTTACGAAGAGGACTGGAGTGGCGCTCTCAGTTATGAATTTAACTACCGGGTTGCAGGACTTACAATACGGTGAGTCTCGCAATCAGAATGATCCGGGGCGGCAGAATCGCAAGGGAGAAGGTATAACTATCCACGATTGCTCTGCTCCGACTCGGCCAATAACCGGGTGACCTCACCTTGATGTGCGATAGTCTGGCTGATGTCTCGTCATTTCTTTGTGGTAAGCATCCATGTTGCTTCGTAGAATTCCGCGCCACTATTCATGTCCATACCGCTCCCTGTTACTTTAATGCCACGTGTTTTTACTGCCAGATTTTTCTGCAATCCGCGATATTGCCTGAGCCCCTGCCCGATTGAATCAGTGGCTATTTCACCCAGTGGCGCCTCACTGGCGTATACCACAATACGATCTTTTCCATATGGGGGGGCAACTTTCAAATCAAAACGGTCACCCTTGTCCGGAATTGAGTAAACTTTTCCACCCACGAATGAGTTTGTTTTACGAAAGTCGTTCGGAAGAAGTTGTATAATCTCGCCACTTGAAATAACGTCCACAATACGTGCATAGAAGTCACGATTTCCCTGAATGAAAATCCTGATATTTTCACCCATGTTGTAATGTTTTTTATCAGTCCAGACTTTTACGGTAAGAGGAGCATTGCTGTCCATTATTGCTCCCTGGAATGTTCCAGGTTTTTTGGGCATGAGATTATACAAAACCTCCGCCTTGATCCAGACGTGATAGCGGTTATTTTCCTCAATACCGTGATCCTTCTGTTCAATAACGGTGACAGCCCCTTCCGCGTCCGACCAGAGCATGTCATATTCGACCTGAAAATCTTTTACCTTGGTCTTCGATTTGATATAGGTTTTTGCGGACTCCAGCGCCTGCCTTTTGGCGTTGGCAAATGCTGCAGATCTGGTCTGGGCCACTGTCATATTCTCTGAAAGATATGCATAACCATCAATATTGTGTATGGAGGAGCGTTGCTCCTGATCAGGAACAACTTTAATGCCCCGGGTATCCTCGCTATAACCGTTTTGTGGTGTTATCAGAATCAATAGAAATAGAGATAAAAAAATGAGTAAATTTTCACTAATTCGAGTATTTCCTGTCATCCTGTCTCCTCCCTGATCTGTTATTTATAATCACCTGTTAAAGAAAAGGCTGCCCAGTAAAATGGCTTTTTGTACTTTGAACTCTTTATCATAAACAGTCGAGCTTCCCGCAATGCGTCGCCTTTTTCAGAATTTTCCAGCGCTTTTTTGCATTCCTCAACCAGTTCGTCGTATTTTCCCTCATTCATCAATTTGTTGTAATGCTGTTCTTTATCGGACCATGACTTCATCTTTATGCTGGACTTTAAACCCTTACCCAAATCTACCATCTGCATTGGTGTCATGCACCCGCCTAAAAAAGCAAACGACACCAAGAGGGATAATAATGATATCATTTGTTTTTTCATCATACGGCCACCATGTAGAATTTGGTAACTGAGTCAAGACTATATCATAATCGAACAGGAAAATTGTATCATAAACGACAAAAAAAACACTGTTCGTGCATCTGGTATCACACTGATTTCCTGAATTCTTTTTATTCCTTTGATGGTGAATCAGAGTTCAGAGCTGCACTGTCAGAATTGCACTTGACTCTATATGGAGTTTCAATATAGAATCCAAGCTGTTTACGATGAAATCCATCCAGTGGGGTCTGCTCACTGTTAGTGAAAACTATCTTTAAAATGAAAGGTGTGAATAGTGAAGAAGATTGCAATAATCAGCTTAGTTGTCTTTATTTCACTTGTAGCTGTGGCATCATCTCAAGCGAAGAATTTGGTGCTGTCACAAGGGACATCATACGTCCATGACGGACGTGTTGATATTGCCAGGGATGCGGCGTTGGAGAATGCCTTGCGAAATGTTGTGGAGAAATCTGTAGGGGTACTTGTAACCAGTACCACGCAGGTTGAGGATTTTGAGGTTAAATTAGACACGATTTTAGCCGAATCCAGGGGTTTCATTAATTCATACGAAGTTGTTTCAGAAGAAAGACAAGGCGATACTTTCAAAATTACTATCGAGGCCGATGTCGGCCTCGGTAAGCTCAAAAACAAAATGGCAGCTATTAATCTTGTCATGTTGCGAAAGTCCAAGCCTCGATTGATGATAATGTTTAATAAAAAAACGCGGGCTGATCGGACAGCCGAGTCCTCAATGTCAAAGGTTTTCCTGTCTAACGGTTTTAAGGTGATTGATGCGGAAACAGTGAAGAACAATATGAAGCATGAACGTCTTGAGGCCCTGGCCACTAATGATAAAGCTGTCAGGAAGCTGGGTCACCGTTACGGTGCTGAAATAATGATTATCGGCAGCATTGAGTTTACCAGCAGGTCTGTTACGGTTGACAAGATTGAAATGCAAATAAACAATGCTGTTGCATCCGTCAAAGCAGTTAAGGTTGACACCGGTTATGTTATAGCCTCTGACAACGCTGTTAGAACTGCGCCAGGCGGGGCAGGTGGAAGCAGATCGATTGTCGAAGATATAGGCAGTACATTAGCAGAAAACATCATGGACCAGATTGTAGAACGCGCGTCTTCTGAACTGACAAATACTGTGACGGTGAAACTGCTTGCCTCCGGACTCAAGTCGTATACGGACCTTTCAAAATTCAAATCAATCTTGAAGACTCAGGTGAGGGGTATAAAGCATTTATTCCAGAGGTCTTTTGCGAGGGGGCGGGTTGAACTGGATATCGAAATAAGGGGAAACACCCTGAACATGGCCGATGACATAGCGTCAATAAAAATGAGGGGACGAAAGGTCAAAATTGTTGAAATAACACAGAACAAAATCGTTATTAAATTGTTACCTTAATCAACATCCTGGGAGGTATGTGAAAATGAAGCTTATAATGAGAAATTGTCTGGCATTGATCGGCATACTGCTATTGCTTGTCATTTTTGGATGTGCCGGTATGGAAAGTTTTAAGACTGGCGAGCAATTGAGTAAAAACAATCGATGGGATGAGGCCATTGTTTATTTTGAAAAAGCTGTAAAGGAGAATCCGGCCAGCAGACAATATCAGGAAAAATTGACCCAGGCCAGAAGTGAGGCTGCAAAGGCACACTATGAAAGAGCGCGGCAGAAATTAGCCTCTAATGTTGATCCAGGCTTGTTTTTTCTTGATCAGGTTTTGAAGGAAGCAAACCGCGCCGGCGGTCTGGATCCTGGGAATAAGGTCATTCAGTCTTTTTGTAATAGTGTGGAGTCAAAAAAGGCAGGACTCCTTGCTGAGATAAAGACATTATACCTCGATGCTGAGTCGGATCTGGTCAAAGAGGACTGGATGTCAGCAATTACAAAGTTGAGACGAATCAATGGAATTTTTTCCGGTTATGAGGATACGGGTGATAAACTTGCGAGGGCCGAAGAGCAGGGCGCCAGGTTCTTTTACAAACAGGGCCTGGAATTTTCCAAAGAGTATGACTGGAAAATGGCCTCTCAGGCTTTTAAGACGGCTATGAATATAAACCCCGATTTCCTTGATGTCCGCAGATTGTATCAGGATGCAATATCGAAAGACAATGTAAATTATTACATTAAAGAAGGCAACAAGGCCTTGAGTAGAAAAGATCTGGAAAAATCATTCTTGTTCTACGAGAGGGCGCTCGAATGTCAGCCGGACAATGAAAAGCTCGCGAATCAGGTTGAGTCTCTGAAGGTTCAACTCGCGAAACAATATTTTGATGAAGCCGTTAAATTTACACGACTTGGTGTACTCAATCAGGCCTGCAACAAGATTGAACTGGCCCGAGCTTACTCCCCGATTATTCAGGACGGGGCTCTTTTCAATGAATTAATAGACAACATTTCTTACAAGCTTCTGCAGAGGTCTAATAAGTACTTAAAGCAGAAGATGTGGGGCAATGCCCTTGTGTGGCTTCAGAAACTGGAAGTTCTGAACCCCGACAATCGAGATCTTTTTAATAAGACCCTGGAGGCCAAGGATGGCATTATGAAAAGGATAAAAAAATCAATAGCCGTTTTTGATTTTGGCACCCCGAGTAACAATGAAGATGCCGGGAAGATCGTTTCTAATAAGCTCATAGCATTTCTTCATACAAATGCCAGCGGCGATGTTAGAATTATTGAACGTGAAAATCTGCAGTCAATCCTGCGGGAAATGCAGCTGGGGCAGACAGGGTTGGTCGATGTTAAATCTGCCCAGGCGGCAAAGATGAGGGGAATAGATACATTCATATTGGGTGATGTCCTTCAGTATTCCGTTAATTCCAACACTCACAGAAGTTCAAAACAGGTTAAAGTGGTGGTGGATACGGAAATGATTCCCAATCCTGACTTTACCCTGTGGTTGCTTCAGCATCCCAAAGCGAGTGCGGAAGACTGGAAGAACGCGCCTGCGAAGGAAAGAGAAAAGAAGAATTATCAATTGATTTCATATAATGCGGGTGTAACCAAAATAAGTTCCCTGATAGAAATAGCCTATAAGCTGGTGGATACCTCAACAGGCGAAAATCTTTCTACCGATACGACGGCGGGAAAGCTTATCAAAGAGGACAGGTATCAGGACGAGGTTCCCATGGCCAACATTCCTTATGATGCGCTTGATCTTCCCTCCGAACTGGAAGTCCTTGATGAATTATCCAACGCTAAAGCTGCCCAGGTGGGACAGAACGTGCTCAAACATTTTCAGAGCCTTGAAGTGGAATACTTTAATGAAGCTCAGGTACAGGTTAAGAGACGTCGTTACGAGCAAGCGGTAGAGAAATTCATGGATGCCATTTTTGATGAAAAATTAAAGCGAATTACGACACCTATTACTCTGAAATCACAGGATATCATTGAAAAGCTGACCCAAAACAAGTAGTTCAGGCCAAAATGCCCGCGGTTTACACTGCGGGTATTTTTTATGGAGGTTTGCAGATGTCAAGAATAAGATCTATAGTTCTCTTAGCGCTTTTTTTACTCCTGGTTTTTATACCTGTATCGGCGAATGCCGCTCCTGGGGTCAGGATTTGTGTGTTTAATTTCAGCACACTAAATATTGAATCTGCGGGATACGGTACTACCGTGACAAATATGCTTGCAAACGAGCTGGCATCCACAACATCAATAGAGATTATCGAGCGCAAAGAACTGGAAGGTTTTCTGGAATTGAATGATCTGCAGCAGGATAGTGATTTCCGTAATGTTATTAACGTCGGGAACAGATTGGGACTATTCGCAATAGTAACGGGCAGTGTTGCAAAAAAGGGATCCATTATCACCATAAAATGCAGTGTTGTCCAGATTGATCGGAAGAAAATGATTCTTAACGCACGGTTGAAATCTATAGGTCAGAGGGGAATGGCATCCGAAATTAATAAACTTACCGTCCTTATTACTAAGGTTCTTACGGGCAGCCTCAATCAGCTCGTTGATAGTGGAAAGCAGGGTTTTAAGGGGCCGGTGAAAATATCGGCAAGATCCAGTGGAAAAAGTAGAATATACCTGAAGTGGGAAAATCCAGCCGATACGGATGCCGCCGGATATAAAATTTTCAGGAGTGCCTCAAAAACCGGGCCGTTTGCAAGGATTGCCCAGGTGCACAAGGCGGAATATCTTGACGAATATCTCGAAACCAGGACGGCGTATTATTATAAAATAAGAGCATACGATTCTAAGGGACGTCAGAGTGGTTTTTCCGAGATTGTTTCCGCCGAAACCGCCCCAACCCCGAATCCCCCGATAATCCTGAGCACTGATCCTCATGTAAGAAGTGTTGAAATAATATGGGCTCCCTCCCCTGCAATGAGTCAGAATACAAACAGGCTGAAGGGGTATAAGATCTATCGTGCCAGGGTGGAAGAAGGGCCGTATAATCAGGTTGCCACTATCCATCTCAAGGATACCGGACGGGTGAAACAGTCTACCACGACCCTTGGTAAATTATTGAAGCTGAGTTTTGTCAATAAGGATCTAACTGATGGAGAAGACTATTATTACAAGATAACAGCATATGATACAAAAGACTTGGAAAGTGATTTCTCAACTCCCGTTAAGGGAAGCACCATCCCTGTTGTCAGAGATGTTGCTGCCACTGGGGATATGATAAGGGAGATAGAACTTGTCTTTCGCGAAGCTGAGTCGCCTTATATTAAAGGCTATTATGTTTATCGCAGCTCAGACCGGACAACGGGATTTGATAAGATAAAGAAAATAAATAAGAGTAGCACGAAAAAAACAAAGCAGGTGAATTTTACCGACGATAAGGAACTTGGAGATAAAACAACTTATTATTATCACATAACGGCGTTTGATGACAAAGACGTGGAAACCTCTCCTTCCGAGACGGTTTTTGCAATTACCAGAGGCAAGCCGCCTGTTGTTGGAGGATTGCAGGCAAAACCTGCCATGGTTAAGAAGGTAGAACTTACCTGGCAGGCGAATGAAGAGGATGAAATTAAAGGTTACAAACTGTACCGCAGCGTTGATATCTCCGGTACGTATTCATCAATCAAGGCGATGTCAGGGCTGGGAAAGAACAGGTTTGTTGACACCCGACTCGACGATAATACCAGTTACTGTTACAGGATTACATCATACAATAAGGTTGATGTTGAAAGCGTCATGTCCGATGCCGTTTGTGCCGCCACAAAACCAAGACCAGTAAAACCTGAAGGTCTTGAGGGTGTTGAATTGCAGGTCAAAATGGTAACCCTTAAGTGGGCGCCGAATCCTGAGAAGGATATTGTCCTTTACCATGTTTATAGCAGTTCTGATTACGGTAAGCGATTTTCAGCAATTGCAAAGCTGAAACAGATAACAGGTTATGTTGATAACAAATTGAAGGATGGACAGGAATATCGGTACAAGATTATGGCAGAGGACAAAGACGGATTACAAAGTGATCATTCAGAAATAATAACCGTTATGACCAAATCAGTGCCGAAAAGCCCCGAAGGACTCACCATAAATTCTGAAGGTGTTCTCATCTGGACCCCGAACAATGAAGCGGATATAGACCACTACATAATCTATGAGAAGGCTCTTTTCGGTATTACAAAAGAAGTTTCGACTGCACAGGCAACCATGGTTAGCCTGCCTGATATGGCAACCGGGAAGAAAAAGACTTATCTGATAACAGCGGTAGATAAAGATGGGCTTGAAAGTGAACCAAGTCAACCAGTTGAAACACCGACACAATAAAAATCCGGTAGTTGTTCAGCGCTATCTGCCAGTGTAGTCGCGGTAACTCAAGTTCAGTTATGGGAGCAGGGGGAGCTGGGAACGGAGGAAAAGTGAGTCGGTGCTGGTGTGTTTGATGCAAAAGAATTGTCCCACCGCCCCGGTCACCTCATGGTGGTTGTTATGAGAAGAAATTTTGTAAAATTTGCCTTTATCCCGGCGCTGCTCTTTTTGTTCATTGTCGTTCAGGGTTGCGTGGTAGCCACAAAGCAGACTGTCATAAGCCCT
>Ga0222657_1000283_pt1 | contig 28643 bp, 21 predicted proteins | sample AntAcemetagen474_FD_179858 | JGI IMG/M metagenome (GOLD analysis project Ga0222657, IMG submission 179858) | Saline water microbial communities from Ace Lake, Antarctica - #474 | ecosystem: Environmental > Aquatic > Non-marine Saline and Alkaline > Saline | place: Antarctica: Ace Lake... | reverse complement strand
CAACTAAAGTATATTTTGCCAAAATCAAAACTGGTAAAGATCAAACTCTTAAAGCCAACTACTATCCAGTCTCAACTCCTGAAAATGAAAATCTGAAAAGTGGGTCATGCATTGCACAAAACAGGAAACAGTATAAAATTACTAACCCATTATTCAGAATTTTCCTTGAAAAATTTAGTGATGGGATGTATTTTTATAGGGTGAAAAGAAGGGATAAAATGATAGATAAGGGAAAAGTTCTTGTGGTAAAATAATTAACATATTGTCACATTAACACATTAACATATTATCTCATTTTCAAATTATCAAATAAGATCCTCGCTCCCTCATAAGAACTGATCTTATCATTAAGAATATCATTTTTAACTTTTGGAAGAAGTTTTTTTATGGCAGGGCTTGAATAGAAACTTTCCTTAAGCCTTTCATCCAACGAATCGAGCATGATCTGCAACATTTGTTCATGTCGTCTTTTTTCAATGAAACCGGTTTTCTTACAAAAGAAATTATGTCGTTGCACTATATCCCAGGTGTTTTGTATTCCCTCCTTATTTATTGCAGAACACATATCCACAACAGGGATCCATCCCGACTCAGTGGGTGGATACAGGTGGAGAGCATTTTCATACTCTCTTTTGGCAATTTTTGCTTTTTGAATATTATCCCCATCAGCCTTATTGATAATAATGGCATCTGCCATTTCCATGATCCCTCTTTTTATTCCCTGCAACTCGTCGCCTGCACCCGGAATCATAAGAAGGAGGAAAAAGTCGACCATAGAATGGACAGCTGTCTCTGATTGGCCAACTCCAACAGTTTCAACTATGATAGTATCAAAACCGGCTGCTTCACATATGATAATACTCTCCCTGGTTTTTCGGGCAACACCACCTAGTGACCCTGCAGATGGAGAAGGGCGGATAAAGGCATTTTTATCAGTAGCAAGTTCTTCCATACGGGTTTTATCACCGAGTATACTGCCTTTTGTCCTTTGGCTACTTGGATCAATAGCAAGAACAGCCACCTTTTTACCCAAAGAGGTTAGATATTTGCCGAAAGCCTCGATAAAAGTACTTTTCCCAGCTCCCGGAACGCCGGTAATTCCAATACGAAGAGAGTTCCCTGAATGTGGGAGACAGGATTTTATTATTTCCTGGGCGATTTTTTGATGTCCAGGCAATGAACTTTCCACAATGGTTATGGCTTTACTCATAATGCCAATCTCTCCTGCCAGTATACCATCCACATATTCTCTGACCTCCTGGAGATTTTGCTTAGTGCTTTTATATTTCTCCACTGCATCAGGATTGATGGAAGCCGGTTGCTCTATCCCTTTTTGAACTTTTAAAGCTGATTTATCTTTAGACTTTGGCATTACCAAATATTATATTCTCTGAATGTTTAACAAATTTACGATTATTAACTAAACTTACGCTTTAGGTTGAAACACTTTTTTTACCACTAATTCTCTAAAACACTAAATCCCACTAAATTTATTCTTTTCTTTTGTGGATTTTTGTGTTTTTGTGGCAAGGTTTTTTTATCTTTATGCAAAAAGAATCCATCCTATGAAAATCCAGCTTGAGGAATTAATACAATTACGCCATGAACTTCACCAGCATCCTGACCTTTCAGGTGATGAAGCCAACACTGCTGATATTGTTCAAAACTACCTCAACAAATATAGTCCTGATGAACTAATAACAAATATTGGAGGAAATAGTTTAGCTGCAGTGTATAAGGGAGGAAAAGATGGACCAACTGTTCTTTTCCGATGTGAGCTTGATGCATTGCCAATTAACGAGAATAATGATATAGAATATTGCTCTCTTAAAAATGGCGTAAGCCATAAATGCGGCCATGATGGACATATGGCCATAGTAGCAGGAGTGGCACAACTTCTTCATAAAAAAAGACCTGCAAGAGGAAAAGTAATATTATTGTTTCAGGCAGAAGAAGAGACAGGAAAAGGAGCTGTAAAAGTTCTCAATGATACAAAATTTAAAAAACTTGAGATTGATTATGCATTTGCATTGCATAATATGCCGGGATATGAAGAAGGCAGTATCATCATCACTGACAATATTTTCGCTTCCGCATCAAGGGGATTGATAATAAAGTTAAAAGGAAAGTCATCCCATGCTGCTGAACCTGAGAAAGGGATTAGTCCTATATCAGCACTCATAGAAATTATGCAGGAATTTGATCTCTTAAATAAATCAAAAAAACCATTCCGGGGCTTCATATTAATCACTATCGTTCATTTAAAGCTTGGTGAACGTGCTTTTGGCAGTAGCCCGGGATATGGAGAATTAATAGCAACCCTGCGATCTTTCCGTGATGAGGATATGGAAGTTCTTGTACAGAGAATTTCTAAGATAGTGGGAGAAATTACAAGAAAGGAAAAGCTGAGTTATGAATTTGAGTGGGTTGAGGAGTTTCCGGCTTTGGTAAATAACAAGAAATATGTAGGTTTAATTGAAAGGCTGGCCAAGGGAAACAACTTTACAGTTATTAAACTTAATGATGCATTTCGATTTTCAGAAGATTTTGCTCATTTCACTAAACATTTTAAAGGCGCTATGTTTGGACTCGGTTCAGGAATAGACACAGCACCCTTGCACAGTACAGTATATGATTTCCCGAACCAAATAATTGAGAAAGGCATAATGATATTCTACCGAATATATGAAACATTTTTAAAATAGACTATAGTTCTACCTTTCTTACTCTTTGACCTTTAGGCCTTTTGACTTTTAGACTTTTTTAATATCTTTGCAATGGTATTTTCGTTATAGCAAACTCTCCGTAGCTCAGCTGGCAGAGCAGCTGACTCTTAATCAGCGGGTCCCAGGTTCGAGCCCTGGCGGGGAGACGATGGAGGAAAGGCAATCGGATGTTGAATTCAGTTGCCTTTTTTTTATTAATTAATGAATAACTTCTATTATTTCAAATTTATAATCGTTACCGGGTTTGATAACTTTGAAGATGGAATATGCTGTTATCACATTTCCTTCATTGTCGATATTGCAATTTCCGCTTGCTCCTGTATAATCAACACCACCAGTCTGACAGGCATTTTGAATAGATTGCCATCCCTGCGTGGGATTTACTTCTGAATCACCGGGGTTATCATGAGATACTACTCTTATATAATCATTTATCTTCTCTCTCAAAGCTTGCATATTGTCTGTTCCTACTTCCAAAAGAGCTTTCTCAATAGCCATGGCATATATGTATCCAAGGTCATAAAATTGTGGATTGTAGGAAGCTACCTCATGATTATATTTTTGCCAAAGTGCATTCTGAAAGTAGATATACGAATCACTAGCAGTATCAGCAGAAGGAAAGGCTCCGAAATTCTTTGTATGCCCATCTATTTCACCAAGGATCTGGTTAATATCTGCCTGGAAAAAATCATCTGAATAGAGGCCATCAGAGGGTAGAAGTTGGAGTTAGAAGAAGAATTAGACCGAGTCCCCCAATTATTACAATTCGTTTAAAGACTCTAGTGTAAAACACTATTTTATTACGTAGGTAAAAAACTGCCGCAATAATAAAAATTAAACCAGTAAGGATGAGTCCGATTGTAAGCTGCATTACTCCTCCAGACCATAATTGAATTTTAAATAGAGCTCCCATAATCAATGCAGAAAGAGCAAATCCAAGTCCAACTGCTCCAATAATCCTTTTTGCGTTAGTGTTTTTATATGAGGTGCTTTTAAAAATGTCTTTAAGTCGAATGCCGTTGAAAAGAGCAAAACTCAAATAATAGAAAATGGATAATGTTGAAAATGATAGAACCAATAATATACTACTTCCGGGTAGGTGTAATAATTTAAATAAAAAAGAAACTATGGCAATTATTCCAACAATAAGTTCAAATTTTCTCATAGTAGTATTTATTAATGGAGGTTAACCGTTAATGCATATACCGGCCCAGTTTAACAAGGTTAAACTACACTGGCAGTGGGCGTTCTTGTTATATAATTTTTAAGTTTTATTTTGATTGTCCGCCAGTGCGTGCAAAATTCTTGTTCTGTACAACTTGTAGCTTCTCTTATAATATTTATGTACATCGCTTAAAAGGATTTGAGCTGTTAAATGATATTATCAAATGGCACACCCTAATCTTTGATGCAACGGACACTTTGGCCCCGAGATTTTCTAGGAGCAAATTGAGCCACGCCATCGCCAAGGTAAGACATTTCCCTACACCAAGCGGCGTTGGAATTATATTCGGTTGAAGCCCAAAATAGAGCATTTGCCCCTATATCTCTGAAATCACCAACTCCACCAATATCGCCGCGATAACCGCCAGGCAATGCTGAAAAACCAAATTCATCAGTTGCAAAATTATTAGCACCATTCCAATGGGCTGATCCGGTTTCTTTTAGTTTTAAAGCGGCATCCGATTCATCTCCCACATACTGTATTAAGGTTTCCCATTCTGCATCTGTTGCCACATGCCACCCTTGAGGGCATAGCTTACCGGTATTCACTGCGTACCAGTTATACAATGCACCATATGGATCTTTAAATGTTGCTTCATTATTGTCATACCAACAATAAGCAGATGTTGTAAGATTATACCAATCTTCATTATCTGTGGTATTTGGAATGTTTGTACCATCATTTAACCTTGTGGTTTTTAGGTTTTGAACCAGCCAAACCTGGGTACCTATGGTTGTTGTCTCATAAACATTACCATCAATATCGGTAATTCCTCCTTCTGTTGTAAATGATTTATTTTCACCATACCCGGTTCCAAAGCCATTAGTAGAATATGCGCGCACAAAATAAGTTGTTTCCGGAGATAAATTTTTAAGATTACTAACAAAGGTACTTGGTCCTACTCCATCAGTTGTTATATCATCTGCAATGGTCGGATTTTGTTTTGTACTCCAGCAAACACCTTTTGAGGTTATTGCTGTATCGCCATCAGATTTTATAGTTCCACCACAAGTAGCGGTGCTCGGAGTAATATTAGTGATATCTGATGTTATTAAAACAGGAATGTGGTGGTCTGGTGGTGGAGTAAGATTAGGAATTTTTGGTGTTTTTTTACAATAAGTATTAAGCATAATGATTAATCCCATTGAAATCAAAGGATAGTTTAAGATTTTCTTTTTGTTTTTCATTTCACTTTTTTCAAGGTTATTATTCAAACGAATTTATCTATTGTTCCTGTAATAGTAAAAAGACAATTAGGGAATATTATAATAGTCAGTTATTTCAAATTATAGATCATCCATAGTTGCGTGATTATTGCATTTCTTTACTTATTTTTTTCTTTAATTTTTATTGCGAAGCTTAAAAGATACTAATTGCGCAACAATTATGAATAGCATTTGTCAATCATCAACATAAAAGGGTGTATGCCCTTTGTCTCTGTGCACCAATTGTGCGCTCTAATCTTTAATACAACGAACAGAAGATCCTGTTTGTTTGAAAACAAGTCCATCCGTTATTTCATCATTATTACCCGAAATTGATTTATCCCAAGCATCTACACCATCAAATTCAGTAGCGGTCCACCAGCTCGCGACTATTCCAACGGACTCAAAGCCCCATGAAAATGAACGATAACCACCTGGGAGTGCCGTAAAACCATATGAATTTGTTCCAGTGTTTGTTCCTAACCAATGACTTGAGCCTGCTTCTTTTAGTTTGACATATGCTTGATAAACTCCACCCAAATAAGATATTAATGCATCCCATTCGGCCTTGGTTGCCACATGCCAACCTGTAGGACAAAGTTTGCTATTATTCACACTGTACCAGTTATACAAAGCCCCATAAGGATTTTTATAAGTGACATCATTTTCGTACCAGCAAAAAGCAGGTGTATTGAGATTATTCCAAGTAGTTTCATCCGTAACATTTGGTATATCTGTACCATCATTAAATTTAGTTACTTTGAGGTTTTCCACCATCCATGTTTGGGTACCAATTACAACAGTATTGTATAAATTACCATCTATGTCAGTAACAGTTAATCCGGTAGTAAAAGAAACAGCATCCCCATAACCAGTTCCCGCACTGTTTGTGGCATAAGCCCTTGCGTAGTATATAGTATTAGGGTTTAATCCTGTTATATTACTAATAAAGTTCCCTGTCCCTGTACCATCATTGGTTTTATCATCATCCACAGTTGGAGATTGACTTGTGCTCCAACATACACCTCTAACAGTTACATCTAAGCCCATATCAGAGGTAATATTTCCTCCGCAAACCGCTGTAGTTGTTGTAACATTACTAACCACAGATGTTGTTAAAATGGGAACTTTTATAACTGGAGTATTGTTATTATTATCATCATCTTTCTTGCAACTAACTGCAAGAATTATTAGTACACTCCATAAAATAATTAAGTAATTCCAAATTCTATTTTTTTTCATTTTCAGTTCGTTTTGTTAATATTATTATTTATTTGATCCTTTGTTGCACTATAAATTATTACAACTACTGTATACTTAATCTAACTGGCCAAATGCGCTTAGCATTAGTGCAAGTGCCAGGATTGAGAGGATTGTTCTTGATTTCATACAGATTCTTATTTTTATTACTTATTTATTTTGAATATTTTACTTATTGTTTATATACATTACGATGGTACAATATACGAACTATCCACTTAACCGATATTTAAACCACCAAGTAAATTGACATCACCCTAGGATTTTGTATATACTGAAATTATAAAATCTTAAAACATAACTAAAAGTGCTGCCAGGCATGAGATATTATTGAGAAATTATCATCTTCTTAGTTAACCTTTTTCCCTTGTATTCAACTGAATAATAGTATATCCCAGGTTTGAATTGGGAAACATCAAGTTCAATCATGTTAGTGCCATGGACAATCTCTTTTCTGCTAGTATTAACAATTTGGCTAATAGGATTAACAATACGGAAAACGATTTTACCGGAACTTGGAATTGAATAAAATATCTTTGTTGTATTATTAGCTGGATTTGGGATATTCTGTCCTAGCCAGAATCCTTTTTCTTCATGAAATTCAATTCCAGTTGGTATTTTGTTTATTAGAGTTTTACATATAGTATCATTAGAATTGTCTACATCATTTCCTAAATTACAATATGTGCAAATTTCATATAAGGTGTCATTGGGAGGATTATATGCTGTACTAAACATAAATATATCAGATGTGCTTGGTGGCAAGTATCCGTACCACATATCTGAATAAGGAGATCCTCCATCTATGGAATAATATACAGGAAGTGATGTAAGTGTATCAGTTCCAAAGTTTTTAATCTCAATCCCTACTTGTACTGGAATTCCAAAAATCGTAGTATCAACAGGTGATATAAGAGATGTAATTCCAGCATCTAAAATAAGAGGTGCATGAACATTTGTAATGTTTTTACAACTGCTATCATTATTGTTATCAAAATCATTAATTAAACCAGTGTATGCACATATCTTATATAAGTTTGATGTCGGGGGTTTATATTTGGTAACGAAAGCAAATGTATCAGTGTCATTTGGAGTTAGTGTCCCGATCCATGATTCTATAACAGGAATTCCACCATCAATTATATAGACTATAGGTGAGGAATATACAGTTTTGGTACCGTAATTACGTACTACAACTTTAACGGGAACATTAGCACCAATAATTGTAGTGTCAATTGGGTTTACTATTTCCTCAATTCCAATATCTTCGACAATATAGTTTAGATTGTTAATGACCTCCTTTTGAATTGTATCATTTAGGAGATAAGCATCATTCAACAATTCCGTATATGAGGATATTATATATGAAGAGGAAGCTGGTGGAATAAATTGTGTTGAAAATGTGAAAACTTCACTAATATATGGTTCCAGGATTCCATTCCATATTTCAGTAACAGGAGTAACTCCGTTAATTCCGTAAGATACCGGGATAGAATAGATAGTATCTGTCCCATAGTTCAATAACTCTATTGAAACCTGAATATTCGACCCAGGTAAAGTAGTGTCAACAGGGGTAATGATCCTATTAACACCAACATCCAATGGCACATATGGAAAGCCAAAACTAAAGTCATCTATAGCCCAGCCGTCATCATTAATGCTTATGTTTGATGTAAATACGAACCTAAACTGGGTAATATTTCCTAAATCAGTAAGTGAATTTAAATCATAGGTGGAATAGATCCATCCACTAGATTTACCACTCCATAAATGCTGAATTCCATTGAAAGTATTATACCAATTAGTTGCATTAGGATCATCCTTAACTCCAAGAACATTCCAGTCCCCATTATTATTCAGATATTCAATATAACCACCATCATAATAAAACTCCGAGCATATCCAGTGCCAAAACTTTAAAGTGGTTATTCCAATTTTACTAAGATCAAACAAAGGAGAATATAAGATATCCGTCCTTTTATTATAATATGAGCCATCAAGAATTGTTGCCCAAACTTTAGAACCACTATGCGCAGAATTTAAAGTATTTGCAGTTGGAACTCCAACTTCCCATTGATTATTAGTTCCAGTTGTTACCCAGATGTTAGCCTTGCTTTCAAAATCATCTGTAAAAGCTGTTTGTATGGTAGTAATGCCTGAAAAACTATAGCTAAGGGTATCATTATCGGAGTATTGATCACCTGCAAGCATTGTATAAGAGTTGATACTAAACTGGCCTGAAATTGTAGTAAACTGTGATGTGAATAGAAAAGTATCAATATGCATAGGGAGCAAAGTATTTGTATAGGTCTCAATTATTAATGAAGAACCAGAGATATCGTAGGCAATATCAAATCCTGAGATTGTATCTACACCAAAGTTTTTTATTACAATTTCAATTCGATTTAGTGCACCAATGGTATCAAAAGCACTATTAGGTAAGGTAAACTTAATTACTCCTGCATCAAGATTTAGAGCAGGAAACTCATCAGCTCCAATATCAGGATTAACCAGATCTCTGGGATCTCCATCTATGTCATTTGTAACAGCAACCAATGGTGTACCTAATCCATTGAGGGCATTTGAAGTAATATGAAGATCCGTAGATGACACAAAACCTGGGTTAAAGGATACAGAGTTTTTATCTTTGCCACTTGCTGTTTGAAGACTTTGTAAATCTGGTTGTGCATTGTTCCACCACACAAAAGCCGGTCCAGTGGTATACAGATCATTATTATCTGAGGTATCTATCCTGTAATCATTGCTAATATAATACGAGTAACTATTATTATGAACAAAAATATTGTTCTGTACATTAACAGTACCTACAGGGCCACTATTAATTAGATAGAATGCTGCACCGCCATCACAAACTGTATTTTCTAAGTTTATTGAATTGTAATAATAATTATGATAGCTACTACTGGAAAGAATTCCATATGCATTAAATCCTGCACCACTTACTTTATTTGTATAGGAAATAAAATTATTTGCAATTAATCCGACATTTATTGAATCTCCATGAGAATGATTAAGATATATACCACAAAATGAAGTGCCATTTGTTGAGTTAATCGCTATAATATTGTTAGTAATTTCGATTGCTTTATTACAGTAATCCATATCAATTATATATTCATTACTTTTTGAACTACTAAAATAATTTGAAGAAATTCTTACTTTATTTTGATATTTCACTTTTATTCCAGACCGATAAAAATCATCAATGATATTGTGTTCAATAACATTTCCATCCTCTATATAATTACCGTTCGAAGTCCAAGAGATCGCATTAGTACATTTAGATACTTTATTATATTTTATTATGTTATTACTATTATTTCCATTATTACTTAGTATTTTAAAGCCTGAATTCGCATCAGTCCCGTTATAATCGTTGCTTTCGACTATATTACCAATAAACTCATTAAATTGACAACCATTTTCAAGTAAAAACACATGGCCAAAACCAGTAGATGAATTTGATCGTATAGTTAACCATTTAAATCTGAAATAATCGGCCCCATCAAGTCTTATAATAAAGTTATTATTGGTATTATATGCATTATAATTGATAATAACAGATGTACTATCACCCATTGAAGATTGAAAAGTAATAGTATTTGTTAAAGAAGCACCAATTATTTCTGGTAAATATATTTGCTCATTGTATACCCCTGGAGTTATATTAAAAATCACTGGACCGGCAACTCCACAATGTTTGAGTGCATTGACTGCATCATTGATCAATGGGAAATCAGCATTTAATCCTCCAATATAGTAGATTCCAGATAGAGGGCCTGAACAAACAAGTATTTCTCCTCTTGTTGTGTCATTTTTATGATTTTCATCTGCCTGATTATTTGGACTATCGCCCCATACTTTAATTTTTGTTATTCCTGTAACAAAATTATGTTGTCCAATTGTAATCGAATCAGTTTGGTTCCCTTTATATATAATACCCGACCAGTAAAATGGAGTTTGCATATTTTCATTTATGGACCATTGTACAATTAATGAAGAAAGCACTTCATACCCAAAGTTTCTTACACTGACCTTGATATCACTAATTCCACCCGAAATATAGGATGTTGGTTCATTAATAGTGTATATACCTGCATCATTTTGCTTAGTATCAAACTCATCAGCTCCAATGTCTGGAAACTGAGGATCCCGGATATCACCATCAATATCTACAATTATTCCAGTGATAGGACTTGCGGCACTATCAAGTTCAAACAAACTTGTATGGAGATCTTGGTCAGATAAATAAATAGGATCAGTAGAAATTGAGTTGGAGTCTAAGCCCGTTGCATATTGATAAGTTGTGAGATCACCAATTCCAGTACCCCATCCAATCCCATTAACAATAGTTGAATAAAGGTCATTATAGTTAGACACAATGCTTGCGCCTGGAAATGATCTATAATCGATTGAATATCCGCCTACCTTATTACAAAATATATTATTTTCAATAAGGAAACTTTTTGCAGAGTTGCTTTCTTCAAGAAAGGCATAAGTTGTAGCTCCCGAATTAATAGTCCCGGAAATATTTACTGAGTTATAAACTATTTTGACATTGTCACAATCAGTTATAATCATGCCAATTCCCCCTGTGTTGGCAAGTGTATCATGAAGTATAACCATATTATTTGCAACTACAATTGGAGACGTTGAAGGGGCATCACACCACAACATTTGAATTCCCATATCCCCAGATTCAACACTTATTATATTTTGTTTAATCAATGCGAATTTACTTCCATATATATATATTCCACCTATTGCAAAGGAGTTTGGAATTGTTTTTTTTGTAATTATTTTATTAGCAATAATTTCTGTTGAATCAGAATCTCCAACATAAACACCATGAACAAAAAAGTCTAAAATCTCATTGCCGAAAATTGTAGATTTATATTTATGATTAAAAATTAATATGCCATGAATAGCATTTAATATCCTATTATAGAGATACTTATTACCTCTACTTGCAGTATCGTCAACCCATATTCCTGCATAACTCCATGAAGTTTTTATTTTTTTACAGATAATGATATTACCAGAAAGCTCATTATATGATGCGCCATTATCCAATACAACTACAGTGGGATAAATACTGGTTGATTCTAAAGTTAATTTTTTAAATTTGTAATAATCAGCACCATCTAATTTTATGGTCCATTTTTCATTTGTATTTGTAGCTCCATATTTTATTATAACGGATGTACTATCATTATTCTCTGATTGAAAAGTAATTGTATTGTTAGGGGAGGCCCCTTGAACTTCTTTAAAAACCAACTGCTCAGTGTATGTCCCTGGCGTAACATTAAAAACTACGCTACTACAAATACCAAATAGTTCAAGTGCATCAATTGCATCTGAAAATGATACAAAATCAGAATTTTGGGTGCCCAAAGTATAATTACCACTTAAACATGCTTCAAATTGTATTGATAAAGTATCATTTGCATTGTTAGGGTCAGCAATCCCATTTGGTAAAGTTGTCCAAACCTTTAGATTGTGAGTACCATATGAAAAAACAACATTATCCAAGACTACAGTTGAGAGAGAGTCGAATGGTAGATAACCTGTCCAGGAATATGGAGGCATTGAGTTACCATCTATCTCCCAGTTAATCGTTACACTTGTAAGATTGTCATATCCATAATTCCGGATTGATACTTCAATAGGTATTGACTGGCCAGAATTAATTTGAGCAGAAGGAGAAATAATATCATACATGCTTATATCATTTGCAAAAGGGATTACAGGATATACAGTAAGTGGCACTCTTACACTTGGGCAACCAACTGTTTGATTAATTATACCTACTAATGGTGGATTAATTGAACCAATGGTTTGTTGTATTACATCTGAAATCAGCCAATCTGATGCACTATTATTATCTGACAATATTCTAACTACACCCGCCTTAGTGTTTGAACTTGGAATATTTCCTGTCCAATCTCCAGAGGTAGCACCTAAATATGAGGGGATTGTGGCACCATTAGTTGCCACAGCATCAATAATAGTCTCATATCTGTCCATTAAAAGGTAGTAATTAGCTATGTGTGATGAAGTACCACCTAATCTTGTAAGGTAATAATTATAAGAAGCATTTCCACCACTTGTACTTCCATTATCCAAGACACAAATTTCGCTTGGTTGTAAAGTTAATCCATTGGGAAATTCCCATGACTTTCCTTTATAGTTTATTGTATGTCCAGTAAGATCAGCAGGTATACTCCCCATATTTACAAGTTCCAGACCATAGAATACACTATTCCCATTCATCCAGTTTGGGTATGGATCTGTTTGACCATTACCTGCGCCCCATTGTGTTACTTCAGTGATTTTTACGGAAGGTAATTGTTCAACAGACTCAAGCCAGTATACTGTTGTGTCATATAATGGTGGCGTAATAAAAGTGTTTCCTGTTGCTAAAACAGTAGTGTCTGTTTGACTGCTATACCATACAACAGAATCTTGAGATGTTGCATGCAAAATAACATTTGCACCATATAAAATTGTAGTATCACTTACTATTGGAGGTGTCGGGATATGTATAGAAGTTACCTTAGTCTCCGCACTGTCGTGTTGATGGTATATATCATCAGAATGATCTACCCATGCCTTAATCTTAAATAATGAATCAATGGAATTAACGGATAAATCTATCAGAGTATTAAAACTAAATATAACTGTATCACCGGGATTAATTGCAGTGGAAACAGTTTCTAAAACAGGAGTTGAGATATTCCAGATTTGATAAGTAGCAGTTAATCCACTATTTAGCTGTGCAACACCGTCATTTCTGATCCATATCTTTATTGTATCATTTCCAAGGTCACATCCACCGGAGATATTCTCAATTTTTAATAGCGTTGGATCGTATAGAGGTTGTCCAAAATACTTTTTATATTGTCTATTACTAAAATTATTGCTATCACCAGGACAAATAACATAGGCACAAATAATTGAATTACCAACGGAAATAGTTATATCAGACAAAATAACTGTATCTGAAACTGAAGGGAGAAGTGTACCACTATAGGATTGAATAATTGGATTGCCATTATTTACGTAATAGACAATATCCATATTATTAATTGTATCTGTGCCATTATTTGAAATTACAACTTCTACACTTATAATATCGTCTTCAATTAAGGTGTCGCTGGGTTGCAATATCTTTGTGAGACCTGCATCATATGGGATAGTGATAAATTCATGGGCACCTATTGTGGGTGCTATGGAGTCTCTATGATTTCCATCAATATCAAATGGAATAGATGAAATAGGAGATCCAAATCCATTGATTGAAGAATTACTTAAATATAAAACCGAATCAGAGACAAATGGTGGTTTTATTGAAATTGAATTCAATTCATAATTACTAATAGATTGAAGATCCGATAAGGTAGATACTGTATCAGTTGACCAAAAAGCAATTTTAGGACCATCTGTATATAGAATATTGTAATCCAATGAAGATATTGATGATGGGGACAATAGCTTATATGTTAATCCTCCGTTATTGTTTGAAAAGATATTATTTTTCAGATTAACCGGGCCAGGTCCATAGTGCATGAAACAGTAACTGTCATAATATCGACTTGAAATATTTATTGAATTAAAAAAGATGTCAGTAAATGTTGAGCGATTAAGATAAAATCCCTCAGAAGAGTGGATGCCAGAAATGCTTATAAAATTATTGTATATCAAATTGTGATAATTTGCATCTCCATCACAATAATGTAATAACATACCATGATTTCCATGGTCTAATATAAATTTATTATTTATAACATTTAAATGATCGCTATATCTAACATATAAACCATAGATAGCAAATGAGCTTAGATTCTTACAATAATTACTACAAATACTTAATGTGTCCTGGTACATTATTCTAAAACCATAGTAAGCAACATCTATAATTTCATTTCCTTCATAAGCATTACCATACTCTCTTGTGTTCTCGTCAACTCCTCGAATAAAAAAACTTTGATAACCACCAATAACTTTATTATTTTTAAAGCGATTATAATTATTTAATGAACCTACAAGACTATTAACACATATTGGTTGTGTTTGTCCACCTCCAATCCTACTTTCAATTATATTACCCTCAAAAACATTGTAATTAGCTCCACCACCAAGTATTATTACATCTGCATAGATGCTAGCAGTTGCTTTGAATGTAATGTTTCTGAAATTTATATAGTCAGCACCATCCACAAACAAAACATAATTATCTGCACTTGAATTTGCAGAATAAGAAATAACAACATCAGTATTAAGACCTGTGGAAGATTGAAAGGTAATGGTATTTGACTTAGAAGCACCTGAGATTTCTGTAATTACTAATTGCTCACTGTAGTTCCCTGGTTGAATATTAAATACTACGGGACCACTAATACCATTACTATTTAAAGAGTCTGCTGCACTAGAAAATGTTTGAAAATCCGAATTAACTCCCCCTATGGTGTAGATACCATTAAGTGGCGAAGTTTGCGCTGAAAGAATAATTGGAAATAGCAAAATGAAGAAGAATGTGAAGGTTTTTTTCATATTGATAGGATATTAATAAATATAAAAATTCCATCTTCAGAAACAATGTACGCATTTTTGCAGCTCAATGATCCAACACTGAATATGGGATTAACTTTACTGGAGTCGAGGAGGTGAACTACTTTGCTAATATAATAAATTATATTGAATACAAGAACAACTTTATTTAATTATTTGGAATAAACTATATTAGTCACCACTAACAGGAGTCTTCTGTGAATTATATCCTAACAAGGTTTGAGTGAACCTATTAGGGTATCATGTAGTGAGTATTTAGCACAGAGATTTTGAGATTGTTCGATTAAGACTGGGGAACCGGCAACAAAAATTCCAAACTTTCTATCCATTGGATATTAGTAAAATTATATTCGTTTAACCTATAATATTTATGTAAGTTTTCTTGTTATATTAAGTAGTAGCCACTGAAACAAGACTTTAATAGGCAAATATCTACAAAAAGATTATTAACTCTTATGGATAATAAAAGTGAAGATAAAGCAAAGATGAAACCCAACACAACGAAATTGTTTTTGGATGATAAAATATTTCCTTACGAGGTTTTTACACGGACCTTAGATCCTTTATACGAAAATAACGAATTATGGCACATTGTCCGAACATATGAGGAGTTTGCTGATTTTATTAATGACAATGGCCTGCCGGCGATAATCTCCTTAGATCATGACTTGGCACCTGAGCATATGCTTGATTCGGATGCTTAGGTTATTCCTTACGATAGCTATAATATTAAATGTGGTTATCATGCAGCAAAATATCTGGTAGAATATTGTAAACAGAAGCAAATTAAGCTGCAAAAATATTTGGTTCACTCGAGAAATATGGTGGGTGCGGAAAATATTCGTCGGGTTTTGGATCAGGGTTGAGTTGTCCGAGGGTCAAAACTAGCTAAGTCAAGAATAGAGTTAAATTTATAATTATTAGTGCACTCCGAGATTTTTGAAAATATAATTCAACTTTTCGGAGTGCACTCATTTGTAATAGTTACAACTTAATCTGACACTTTAATTTAAAGTAGATTAATTTTGCAACATCTTTTGTTTATTTTTTCCAGTTGATTTTTTAACAGCATCATTCCTTAAAGAACGTTTTTTCCTCCATCCGTCAAAAATCCTTTTCGCATGTTCTTTGGGATCGACTCTAATATAAAGTAAAAACATTTTTTCTGTTTTATGGCCGCTAATTGCTTGTATATCAAGGGTGTGGAAATTATCTAGGTAGGCATTACTACAAAACGACCTGCGAGCAGTGTGACTACTTATTAATTCATATTGGAGAAAATTGATTTTCTCTTCTATCTCATTAATTAGCTTAGTTTTGGAGACACTTTTGTTAAGACCGGCAATCTTTGCACATTCCTTAATGTAAAGGTTGTATTTTTGGTTGGTTATTCCTTCTGGTAGAGTCCCGTTATACTTTTTTAATATCTCATGCACTCTATAATTTATTGGAATAGTAACCTTTTTGCCAGTTTTCTGTTGTTTTATTGTAATATAGTCACCATCAATCTTATCTGATGAGATCTTAGATATATCAGAGAATCGGAGGCCCGTCCAGGCCGCAACAATAAATCGATCCCTAACTTTTTCCAACCCTGGGTTGTTTGAAAAATCATACTCGTATAACGTATCTAATTCTTTCTCATTAAGAAATACATGATCAGTCTCTTCATATGGTGCAACAAAATTCCTGCATTTATATTTTATAGATGTATTAATGTTATCCTCGGTAGCAGCGTTCATGAACACTTTTATGGTCTTGATTTTTTTGCCCAAAGTGTTTTCAGCCAATCCCTTTTCTCGTAAAAATGCACAAAATTGTTGGTGGAACTTTCTATCAATATCATCAAAATCAGGTTCACCATACTCTTTTGAATAATCCTTAAGATAATCAAATGTGGTGGCATACTCTCGCTGGGTTTTATAAGATATCGGTTTTCCAGTCGTAATATTTATTCGCTTATCTGCAATTTTGATAAAACCATCTATATAATCAAAAAGGGTCTTGTTATTCGGTGAGATTTCTTTCGGATTGTAATGTTTGTCGATGGTAGCATTTAACCATTGTTTGTTTATTTTAGATTTATTCGGTTCATTATTAAATTCCCGCAATATAAAACTGGTAAGTTCATCCAATTCTATCTGAAGTTTTTCAGATCCACTAAATTCTGCTCTCCTCCTAACACAACCTTTGTCGTTATTCCAGTATTCAGGGTTTATCTGCTTTCCTGTTTTAGCAGTAAGATCAAATATTCGACCCTGGCAGAACCGTACGCGAATATTTGTTTGTTGATTTTTTTTGTTTACTCTGGTAAACATCTTTAAACTTGTCATATTAATATGTTTTTAATTAATTTATTCATTCTTTTATTTTTTAATGAGAACCGAATGAAAATTCCCGTCATTTTCCCGCAATTTTCTAATTATATTTAAAATGAAATAAATCATTAAAATCTTGACGAAATAATGTTTCCTTGAAAATATAGTATTTTCAATTGACAAAGTCAAATTTTAAAATAATGGGGTTTAATTAGGATTCACTATTTTTCATAGGAGTTAGTCCTGGCGGGGAGACGATGGAGGAAAGGCAATCGGATGTTGAATTCAGTTGCCTTTTTTTTATTAATTAATGAATAACTTCTATTATTTCAAATTTATAATCGTTACCGGGTTTGATAACTTTGAAGATGGAATATGCTGTTATCACATTTCCTTCATTGTCGATATTGCAATTTCCGCTTGCTCCTGTATAATCAACACCACCAGTCTGACAGGCATTTTGAATAGATTGCCATCCCTGCGTGGGATTTACTTCTGAATCACCGGGGTTATCATGAGATACTACTCTTATATAATCATTTATCTTCTCTCTCAAAGCTTGCATATTGTCTGTTCCTACTTCCAAAAGAGCTTTCTCAATAGCCATGGCATATATGTATCCAAGGTCATAAAATTGTGGATTGTAGGAAGCTACCTCATGATTATATTTTTGCCAAAGTGCATTCTGAAAGTAGATATACGAATCACTAGCAGTATCAGCAGAAGGAAAGGCTCCGAAATTCTTTGTATGCCCATCTATTTCACCAAGGATCTGGTTAATATCTGCCTGGAAAAAATCATCTGAATAGAGGCCATCAGAAAGAATAAATGTTGTATTGACCTGTGATAAATTATCGAAAAATTTAATATATGCAGCAGGATTTAACATTGAAACAAACAAACCTTCAGGATTACCTGATATTAATTGGTTGATCTTATCCAGATAATCCAGATCTCCTGCATTAAAATTGATTACATTCAAAACACCTGCACCAAAAGCGGCCTCATATTCAACTGCAAGGTCTTCTGAATAAGCATCACCTTCTTCAACAGCAATAGCAACAGAGTTTATTCCATATAAATTTGTTCGGTCAGAAAGAACCGTAGCTTCGAATCCATCTGGTGGACATAGGCGATGAAAATAAGGTGAAATTCCTGAAAGTGTGTTGGAAGTTGCTGAGCCTGAAATGCATGGGTAATGATCAGGGATTGACACCTGCTCAACAATTCCTGTTGTGGAAGAGGAGAAAGCGGTGACAAATCCAATTACATTATCATTTTGGGCGATGATTTGTTTGGCAGCCTCAGCAGCAACAGTTTTACGATCTGCCCCTTCGGAGCTCATAATAATGAGATTGATGAAGTAACCATTCCCAACGCCCCCACTACTGTTAATCTGATCTATAGCTGTCCGTAAGGAGTTTTTGCGTAAAACACCTTTTGTCTGATCCAACGGCAGAATTGCACCAAGCACCAAAGAATATACTGGGTCGTCCGAGTGATCTTTCTTTTTGCATGCAAATATACCAATGATAATAAACATGATAGCCAAAAGTAAAAAGAAGTTAATGATATTACTCTTTTGCATAATTGTTTATTTAATTTTTGTAAAAATACACAAATCACGATTACAGTCTTAAAAAAAGATACTAAGTAAATATACAAATCAAAATTTAACTCTATGACAGAAAAATTCCAAAACACCTTCCATTTGTAAAATTGGGTGCATTTGTTGTAATGCCTGATCATATTCATGGGATTGTTATTATCGATAAACCCTATGTAGAGACGTTGCATGCAACGTCTCTACAATAAAACCAACGTCAAACCGGTTAATCCACCACAATAAATTTCCTGTGTATTGTGTTGTTACCAATTTTTGCAACAACAATATAAATTCCTGTTGTCAGGTCAGAAATATCTATCGCTTGCCTGTGAGTTCCTTTAGTAAATGACCGTTTATCAATTGATTTCACCAATGAGCCGGTGGAATTATAAATATCAATACTAATGTTTTCAGGATTTTCAAGCATCAGCATAATATTAATAATATCGGTAGCAGGGTTCGGATAAATTATGAGTTTGTTTGGTTCATTAGTTTTTTCAATAAAACCACTGGCGGTTTCCACATTAAAAATATGTGGATCCGGAGCTCCGATAAGTGGATGATTTACACTTCTGCCCGATTCGTCAGCGGCATGAATATAATACGCTACCTCGCTTCCACCAGGAGGTCCGGGAATCTCCCCTTTGTAAGTCTTACTACCTTGAAGTATCATGGCCGCAGTATCCCATGGAGATCCATCGATGCTATACAAAACCATTACAGAATCACTGTAAATTGTACTATCACAATATGAAACTATGTCAGCAAAAATCTCATATGAACTCTGTTGGGGCTGTAATCCATACACAGGAAGATGATGAATATAAAGCATACCTCTGTCAGCAATACCATGGGTTCTGCAATGCAGAGCATCTGTTGTTTGCCAACTACCATAAGAGAAGCCAATAACTTCGTAGCCGGGCATTGCCTTTTCATAAACAGCAAGGGCTGAGTCGTTCCAGTTTGAACCTGTACCACTAACCTGGGGAACAAGAACTTTATTGTTTAAAATTAAGGAATTGGTGTATGGCTGCCCATTCGGACTATAAACCCGAAATACTTCATAATTATATCCGTATGAACAGATTGAATTAGCAAAATAATTTGCTATAGCTTCAAAATCGTTATAGCGATAATCGGTTAAAGGAACCTCAGTGATAAGTATCTTGTCAACATCAAGGAGTTTGCCCCAACAGTCAACATGTTCAATATAAAGATCCAGGGGGTCATTCATAAGGTGATAAGTGTGAACTCCCAGGTAGTCCTGTACAAATTGATTAATGTCAGCAACACTAAGGCTAGGATTCTCATCTACAACAAGATCACAGGAAACTGAAATTCCAAGTCCGTCGGTCATATAATTCCCACCTGTATGGATAAGATTCATCCCAAACAGATCGAGGCCAAGAAAAGCTGCTTCGGCAATAGGGATATCATTATCTTTTGGCCGGGGACGATTGTAAGGAAAGTTAATTACCCCAACATTATTACTGCTGTCAACAATAAACCATCCGCTAAAATCCCTTGTCCAGTATGAATTTATCGGTTCGATCATAAAGTTGCAATTACTTGTGTCAACCCCGGCAGATACATATTGTCCAATAACATAATCTTTCTTTGCCTGGGTCTCAACTATTGTTGTTACAATAACATCCTCAGCCATTTCTGCAATAGTACTCAGGGGAATTCCAAAAGAAGTTCTGTATGAAATCAACACGCCTTCCATATGTTCAAACTCCGCAATGTTTCTAACCGGAGCAATTGGAGGAGGAGTTGGGTAAAAATCCTTACCCACTTCACCCATTCTTAGTAGCTCTTCAGGATTTACCATATGGTATTTACCCTGGAAAGTTGATTTTATTTGCTCCTGAGCAATTACATTAAAAGCAAAAAATGAAAATAATATAAGGATTGAAATGCTTATGAAATTTTTCTTCATCGGATTAAGTTTGTGTTTTTGGAATTGACACAAAGATAAAAAAAGTGCATAAACTCCAGCCAGCTAATTATGATATTTATTAGTTTTGCATACCGATTTAGTAAAATTGGTGGATAATGCCTCTTTAGCTCAGTTGGCAGAGCAGCTCATTCGTAATGAGCAGGTCGCCGGTTCAAGTCCGGCAGGAGGCTCTTAGCGGGATGTAGCGCAGCCAGGTAGCGCGCTTCGTTCGGGACGAAGAGGCCGGAGGTTCGAATCCTCTCATCCCGACTTTTGAAAGGTTTAAGTTGTTTATATACAGCTTATTCCTTTTTTTATTGCCCGACATTTGCCCGACTATTTTGGAAACTCATGCTTTTCTTGCCTTTATACTGAAATATTTTATATATTTGAGAATTGTTTAATAATTTAAATCTAACAAAATGAGAAAGCTACTGGTTTTATTATTATTTGCACTTACTTTAAATATGGGATTGAATGCACAAAAAAAAAGGATCGAGATATCTGAACATAGATATGGGACAATTAGGGCAAATTATAATAAAGTAATTAATTTGGAAAATAATGATACAACCTATATGTTATTTATTTGTTTTCAAAATGCTAAATATACTCATATTTCAAATGTTTGTTGTATATCTTTTTATAGCCAAAAAGAATTAAATGAATTTCTAAAAGATATAAAAATCGCATTACCTGAAATGAGTAGCAAAACAAATATTAATTGGGACAGAGAATTATATGGATTGTCTGTATATGATTTTGTAAACAGTTTATATCTTATAGAAAGTCCTTCTGAAGGCACTGGTTACACGCGGTTAAGCAAGAAAGGTGTTGAGAAACTTATATATTGGGTGGAAACTATTCAAATAGGAAAAGGATAGTATCATTAGAACAAAATGCTAACCTCCCATAAATGTTAAGAATATGAGAACAATGGTTACCATTATTTTTTTACTAATTAGCACCTCTATTTATTCACAATTTAATTTTAGTTATGTTGCTAATATTCCAAAAGCACCAATTGGCGTGCATTTTTCATATCTAAATGATGTTGGATTCTACATTGATTTTAAAACTGGATTATATGGGGATAACAAAAAAGCTGAATTTTATGAGGATTTAAGTTATTCTGAGGCAAAATATGAATTTGGTGATCCTGAAAAACCGGGCTATTCTGATAATTTAGTTATCGATGGGGGAATTATTATTAAAATTGTGGCAGATTTATACATATATGGTGGTTTAGGTTATGTAATTGAAAATAAATATTCAGTCTTTTATGACCCTATGCATATTTTAGGTAATTCTGATAATCTTTACTGTGTTGAAGCTCCTGATCAACCAAAAGGGAAAGTAAATATTAATGTGGGATTACTTTATGCAAGATTACAAAAGGTTTCATTTTTAATAGGATATGATATGCTGCCCTCTGGTATTAATTTAGGAATAGGTTATACATTTTGAGATTATTGGTTTAACTAATTATAAATTGAATTATATTATTAAAAATAAAAATTATGGCATTAATAAAATGTCCTGAATGTGGTTATGAAGTTTCAGATAAAGCGGAAAAGTGCCTGAAATGTGCATACCCTATTTCTGGCAACCAAACACAAAACAAAGTCCAAACCATTGAACATACAAGCAAGAAGCTAAAAAAACAAACAATCTATTCTATTTCAACTATTATTATTGGCATTGTTTTTATGTTCTTATCCATTGTTTTAATATCAGATGCAGTAAAGTACTTTGGGCTGATTGTTGCTTTTGCAGGAATAATTTGGTTAATTGTTGCTGAAATAAAAATCTGGTGGCACCACAAATAAGTTTGGAATAACTATTAAAGAAGTGATTATATACCACCACCAACTTAATTGCTGCTCTTATACTTTTAATTTTATCTACTTTCATGAATGTTCTTTTGTGACTTAGTATCAAAAAAACATAAAAGGTAACCTCTTTTACCTTTTTATTATTAAATTTACAACTTAATATGAGAACTAAAAAAATATTTACAAAAAGATTCAATTATGGTACTGAAAAACTTAACAACAAAAACAAAAAGACGATTCAGGAAAATTGACATAACTAAACCACTATTCCCCGGTTTTCTTGTATTGGGCATTGCTGCAATAATAGTATTATTGTTTTCATTAAGGTTTTGGATAGAAGAACCATCTGATTTCTTTAGAGATGTTCTTGTAGAAGCTCATGGAATGCTAATGGATATTCTAATATTTACTATCCTTATTGTATTTATCAATGTTGTTAGAGAAAAAAGGCTTAAGATAGAAAGGTATAAAGAAGAAATTGATGATTATAGGAACTGGAATGAAATGACTGCAAGTTACAGGCTGGCAGGCATTTTAAGAAGAATAAGTAGATATGAAGTGAAAGAACTAAATTTGAGTGATTGCAATTTAAAAAATGGACGATTGCCATACATTTTTCTAGAGAAGGCTAATCTTGCTTATACTGTCCTTGAAGAAGCAAACCTTTATTTAGCAAGATGTCATGGTGCAATTTTCTATGAAGCAAATCTTAAAGGGGCAAATCTGAGAAATGCAGATCTGAGAAATGCAGTTTTGAGAAATGCAGTTTTGTGGGGATTAAATTCAGAATCTGTACCAAATCGGGCTTCTAGTATAATAAATGAGCCTAGCAATGCAAGAACGTTAATTGCAAATCTTAAAAATGCTGATCTTACAGGTGCTGATCTTACCGGTGCTAAGATAAAAATCGGTCAGTATAAAGGTGTAAGGAGTCTTGAAGGTGCAACAATGCCAGATGGAACAAAATATAATGAGGAGTGGGAAATAAAGATTAAAAATGCTAAAGAACTTAAATACAAGGATAATTATATTCTTTAACTACTATCTTCATTCTCTCCTGATATCTCAACATCTATCCTTCTGCCATCTCTTGCCACAGTCCTAAACTGCTTGCTTACATTAACACAAAGCATTGATTTTGGCAGATGTTTTTTCACCTCATCTTCTGTAACTATTGTCCCATCTTCAGCATAAAAAAAGTCCTCATCTTCATTCTTTTCTAATATTCTAAAGTTTTTCATATTCATAGCAAACTTTGCCGGTACACCGTTTTTAATATCCTGAATCATTTGTATCTTTTCTTCTCTGGTCATTTTACATTTTCCTTTAATTCATTAATAATATAATCAAGTTGTTCATCTGTTAGTCTCTCAAGATCACTGGTAAATTCAATGTTTTGAAGCTTAGGAATAACAAAGTCTGACAATCTTACAAGAAAAATCAGTGCTTTGTCAGGATGGTTCTTTGCAGTTTCCTGCAACCATGTATCAATATTGCTAAGATTTTTCTCAATCAAGTCCTTATAAGCATCCCTTATTTCAGCTGTTATCTTATTTGGTGTTCCCTTATCCCTCCCACCTGTTTTAATTCTTTTTGTCATTGGTTTCTATTTTTATCTACTTTAGATAATATTAAGGTTACAAAAATGGGGTACAAAATACATCTTAACATAGGATTTATGAATAGCGGGCAGCTTCTTTGATTTTCTTGTTAAGTTCATTAATAAAATCATTCCCCTGATCATACATAGGCGTTTTGCTCAATTGCTTTATAAATGTCCTTAAATCATAAGCCTGTTTTTTGCTTATTTCACCGCTTACCTGCCACTCTTTAACCTTGCTTAATACTTGTGGTTGTCCCAACTCTAAAACAGTTAATAAAGCTAAGTTTTCAGTAAATTCCTTTTTGCTTCCAGTAGGTTTCATGCTTATAAGTTTTGATCTAATTTTTTGAATAGCAAAATATTCATACTTCCATCTCTCTACAAGATCATAATAAAATACCTCATCATAAAGTAAGCCGGCTGTAATTTCAGATTTATTAAATTGTTCATTAAGTCTTTTTATAAATCTTAACTCAAACCTTAGTACATTCCTGTTTTTATACAATTCCGGGATTGGTTGTCTTTTAATCCTTTGTTCATGTTCTTTGCCATAAAATACCAATTGTCTTTTTTGATTATTGTAATACAATCCATTATTTTGCTCCAATCGACTGTAATATTGTGCCTCTCCTAAATATGGATAATAAATTTTTTCAGAATACTGCATTATTAAATTCTGGGCAATGTCGATCCGGCTAATGTTTGCAAGGTGAAAAGGTAGATGTAAACTATCACTTATTTTTTCAATTACTCTTTTTGTATCTCCCCTTGTTAGTGTTTTGAAGTTGTCCCCTAAAAAGTATTTACAAATACTGCTATTATAAATTTTAATCCTATTCTCTGTAATGCTTACATTCAAGTTGTCCAAATATCCTGAAACATATTCTCCAAATTTGTTAACTCCCTGATTTGAAACATAAGTTAAAAACTGGGGTACTGTTTGTAAAAAATTAGTCTCCGGGCAATGTTCATTTTTTAATGTAATATTTAAATTATCATACATTGGTTACAGATTTTGTAACCGCTTTGCTTCTTAATACCTCCACCTCATAATTTAGCTCCCCATCTGTAAACAAGTTCCAAAGGCTGTTTGTGTCATTCTTGTATCCCCTTGCAATGAATAATTCAATCGTGTTTATACCTACCTGTTTATAATCTGGATTAAAAACAATGATACAACCATCATTTGTACTTTTTATATCTCCATAGGAAACATTCATTTCAAGGTTAGGACGTTTTACTGATGTAATATTACTATTGCCCTTTGTAATTGCCAGATCAGTTTTCTTTCCCTTCCATCTGTCTGGTCGGGATACACAATTAAATGACAACCCCCCGATATTAAATCCTCTCTTATTGGTTAGTAGATTTTCAAAATAATCATATTCACTGGTAGATGTTGTAATATCATACCTGTATTTTGCATCGGTGAGCTTCTCACCTTTATAATAATCGGTAAAAATCATTCCCCACCTCCTTTCTGGCTTATCAGTCGCTTTAATTCACTTTCAGAGTAATATTTCCTGTTCCCAATCTTTTTGCCTTGTATAAGCCCCATTTTGTCCCACCTCCACAATGTTGCACTGCAAATATTAAATTTTTGCATTACCTCATTCCGGGTGTAAATTTTTTCCTCATGTTTATCTAATATGGTTTGGGCTGTATTGGTGGCTATATATTGCCCAAATGCCATTAAATCACCTGCATTGATTGTAATGTTAATGCTAGGATTTTCTTTAATCATTCTTTCTAAATCCATTTAAGTTAATTTAGTTAGTACTATTTGAATTGCATTTATTTTTTGCAAAGATACTACTTAAATCTAACTAAATGCCTGATAATAAGCAACTTAGCCTGTCAATATGCTGGTAGGCTAATGGTAGTCTAAATTATAAATGACTGAAAGTGTGTGGAATAGTTCTTTTTTATGCTGGTAGGCTTTTTAAAGCTAAAAAGTCAAATAGTTTTGAAATCCATATACACTAATTTTGTCTGGATTTGGAGCGTTATTTATTTCCATTGGATTTCCTAGCTCATCCCTAAAGAAGAATTTCAATTTTCTTAGGTCTTTTCTTGAAACATTGCCCTTGCCCAACATAAATTCAAGAAAAACATATAAGGCAGTTTTATTACCCTGTCCTGTAGATATACCTCTTTTATTTTTTACACACCAAATGATGGGTTTTTGAATGTTAGCAGGTTCATTACTAAAAACACTTATAAAATCATTCCTATCAGCAACAATATAACCATGTTCATTCATATATTCACAAACATCATTAACATTAGCCATACTTAGCCTGCTTTTGAATCCATGTAGTTGAACTCCATTAATCAGTATTTTATTAAGAGCTTTTATTTTTTCCTTGCAAAAAATATATACAAATATTCTATTTGCCCTATGAGGTTCTTTTTTCTGATCCCTGACTAGGTTTTCAAGCCTCTCAGAATCTTGCATCCCCTTTTGTGCCAATTCTATTTCTTTATTGATATATTCCCTAAAACCTTCATCCGATAAGATCTCCTTCTGCTCCACTGCTTTTGGTATAACTTTATCTTTTATAGAGCTTTCAATTTCATCAGTCAGGGGGCATTTATCACAAAGTTCTGATATGTCTGTTATAAACTCAGTAGATGTACATCTTGAAAATTTCTTTTTTTGTGTCATGGCTTTTTCTTGTGTTGTTAATTAGCTACTTTCATAAAATCACCGCTTTCCTGCCATGCTTTCAATACTTTTTCTGCATGTTCCTTACCATCTGCTTTAATATATTTCAAAAATGCCTGCTCTGTCTTATGTCCACTAATTGCCATTATTGCTAATGTTGGAATATTATCTTTATAAGCATTAGTACAAAAAGCCCTACGGGCTGTATGGCTGCTTATCAATTCATATTTAGGGAACTTCTTTTCATGCTTCATTCCTTTATAAGATGCTGTTTTACTGAATATTTCATTAATCCCTGCAAGTTTGGCAACCTCTTTTAAATACTGATTGTACTTCTGGTTGCTTATTGGTTTTGGTAATGCCCCCTCATATTTACTAAGTATTTCTTTTACTGTAAAATGTAAAGGTATAACTACTTTCCCTCCAGTCTTTTTTTGCTTTAATTCAATAAAGTCACCATTTATTCTATCAGGTGTAATTTGTTGCAAATCTGAATACCTCAACCCTGTCCAGCTTGCCACAATAAATTTATCCCTCACCCTTTCTAAGTATGGCTTATTTGAAAAATCAAAGTTATATAGTTGCTTTAATTCTGCTTTAGTCAAATAAATATTGTCGCTTTCCTCTGATAGTGCTGTAAAATTCCTGCTTTTATATTTCTGATATTTGTTTATACCTTGCTCAGTGGCAGCATTGAGAAAAATTTTCAATGTCTGAATTTTTTTTCCTATGGTATTGATTGCTAACTCTTTTTTTCTTAAAAAGTCAACAAATTGTTGGTAAAACTCCATATCAATATCAATGAAATCTGGTTCACTGTATTCTTTTGAATATTTCCTCAAATAATCAAATGTAACTGCATATTCACGCCTCATCTTATAACATATCGGATTTCCTGTCCTTATGTTAATCCTTGTCTTTGAATTATTGATAAAATGCTGTATGTATCCAAAAAGTGTTGTATTATCCTGCAAGTACTTATTAGGATTATAAAATTTATCAATAGCTAAATTTAACCATTCCTTGTTTATTTTGGCTTTGTTAGGTGTAATATTATACTGTTCTAAAATGAAGCTACTAATTTTATCCAAGTTTTTCTGGAGATTGTCAGCTTCTGTAAATTCAGCCCTTTGTCTAATCCTTCCATCTTTTTTATTCCAAAACTCAGGTTTAATCTGTTTGGTAGTATTTGCAGTTAAATCAAATAACCGCCCATGATAAAATCTCACCCGGATGTTAGCTTGCTTGCTTTTTTGAGATGTTCTAATGAAAAATTTTGCCTTTGCCATGATAATGAGTTAAAAGTTTATGACAAAGATAATACATTTGCCCGACATTTGCCCGACATTTTTTAAATTTATTTAAATCTTATTAAATTATTGTAGAGGTAAGTTGTTTATCCCAAAAACCTGTATATTCAACAATAAGGGATTTTTTGTGCAATTATTAATATGATAATTATTTAATGCAATTGCACTATTTTTCATGGGTGAGAGTCCTCTCATCCCGACTAAATCTTTCTAATTGTTAATGATTAATTAATTATTAACTAAAGTTTCGCAGTAACATAAATTACAGGAAATCAACAAAATAATGTTAATAAAAAGCAGCATGTTTTGTGGTTAAAAAGCTAATATTTAGTAATTTAACCATGTATTCCAAAACA
>Ga0222657_1000271_pt1 | contig 29649 bp, 22 predicted proteins | sample AntAcemetagen474_FD_179858 | JGI IMG/M metagenome (GOLD analysis project Ga0222657, IMG submission 179858) | Saline water microbial communities from Ace Lake, Antarctica - #474 | ecosystem: Environmental > Aquatic > Non-marine Saline and Alkaline > Saline | place: Antarctica: Ace Lake... | reverse complement strand
ATTTAAATATTTTTGTTATGAGAGTTGCTTCGCAGGGGTCATTAGAAACTTATTTGGAAAACCCCCGGCATTTTTTTTGGCTGGGTGACAATCGCTCAGTTTAGGTAATAGTTATATTATAATCACTAACATGTAAATGCTTCAGTTTTTGGGGAGCAAGTCACCAACGAACTATGTAACCTTCCACCTTAATTTTACTCATTTTTCATTTTCTCAACTTCTTCTCGGCTGAGACTTCGATTATTTTCTTTAAAAGCCGTTAAAATATCATTGTCTTCAATGTTACGACGATCATCCAGAGCAGACCGTGCAGCTTCATTAACTATATGTTCGAGTTCAGCTGCGGTATAGCAGTCACATTCTTCGGCTATTCTTATCCATGTAATTTTCTCTTGGGGTCTATCTTTCATGTAAAGCTTTAAGAGATCCATTCTTGCCTCGAGGTCTGGCGGACCAATAAATACTTTTTTATCCATTCGGCCAGGACGCCTTACCGCAGAGTCAACATTCTTTAAAAGATTAGTTGCACCTATTACTAACACCTTTGATTTCCAGCTTTCGTTTAGCTGAACAAGAAACTCATTTACCTCTGCTGAATAATGATGACCAACCGAGTTACCGCCACGACTTGGAACTAATGCATCCAGTTCATCAAAGAAGATCAAGGTGGGGGCATTTTCTCGAGCTTCGTTAAACAGCTCACCAATTTTTTCCTGACCGCCATGAACATAGATGCTTGCCAGGTCAGATGGTTTGACTTCTATAAAATGGAAATTTAATATGTTTGATAATTTTCTGGCAATAAATGTTTTTCCACAACCTGGTGGACCATACAGTAAAAGTCCATTTGGAAGGTCAACACGATAGCGTTTATATAATTCAGGTTCCTGTAAAGGCAATATCACATCGCGATCAAGGATAGCTTTAATTTCTCTCATTCCAGCAATACCATCCCAAATCATCTTTTCATGTTTATATTGAGAACCAACATCAGAAGTTTTTTTATTAAGATGAAGAAGTTTTTTCAATCTTTCTTTTAATGCCTGGGCAGCCACATTCTCTGGATGAAGTTCGGTTTCAAGACATGTCCATGCTAATGCTTCCGAAAACTTTCCCCATTCACGAAGAAGGTCAATTCTGCACAACCAAGCCAGGTGGCGATCTTCTTGAAAAGTTGGATCGTTTCTAAATAGTGGCAAATCTGACTCAATGATTTTCTCTAAAAATTGAAGCGCACGAGTTTTTTGACCTGACACAATAAAACGTTCAACTACAGGAAGCCACGGGTTAGTGTTTTTCTTTTCATGTTCTGAGCTTTTATCCATAAGAAGCTATAAAGAAATATTTATGGTTTTATGTGTTTTTTAAGCACATTTTATTTTACATAATAAACAAAAAAGTTTTTTTATCCTCACAGCCCTACGTGTGGCAAAATAATTCCCATAAGTAATCACGGTCAACAGCAAAAAACTTCACTCCATAACCAGCTCCACTTTTATGATGCTGTCCATTATTCCAAGCTTTTACTTCAATTGTTTTAGCCATCTCGCATCTCCTTAAAGGCATATGTTTTTTGTCCATCAAAATTATAAGCCTTTCCCCCGATTTACTCTTTCCAAGAAATAAATATTTAGAATGATCTAAGTAAAGGTTTGACCTCTCCTTACCTCATGCCCAGTTTAAAGTCTTATTCTATCTTTTAGTTTACTTTCAACAACCGTTCCTTTTTTAGCAAACGTTTCAAGGAGAGATGTCACAATACATTTTTCTGCCTCAGTAGCAGAGGGCCCTAATGTTACCTCAATTGAATCAAGCACTTTAGGGTCTAGAGAAATGTCAATAAATACATTAATTTTAGGATTACTAATGTAATTTCGATCGAGAATAAAATGCTCTTTCTCAGGATTCCATAATGCATCTGGGATAATTAAGAATCTATGTTCCTTTTCAAACGCCCAATGGTCTAATTTAACCGTACCAATCTTATGAGCTTCTAGTTTATCTTCATTTAAAACTGCAACGGCATTATCTGCGTCATACGATATTTGAACAGGGCCAAAAAGATACGGTATCCATTGATTATCATTTTCACATTCAACGATATTATGAAGCGACATTAAATTAACAATATAACAGTCTATATTGTCTACCTTATATGGCTCCATAGACCGGAGAAACATATTCGAAGGCAATTTAATTCTGACACCTTTTGCCTTTGAAGCATATAAATTCCAGAGTGGAATCGATTCTTTTTCTGATGCAGTCCAACAAGAGATATAAACAGCTTTTTTAATTTCGGGTAAATCGGTAATATTGATTTCTTCAAGATCATTAACTAAATCTGTTCTGCTAAAACGGAGAGTCCGGTTCCCTAAGATTAATGCCAAATTCTCAATTGATGTGTAATGGTATAAATATTTAGGAATTGTCATATTTACAGATCCCCCACTGATCATTAAATATATACGGCTCTAACTCACTATAAAATCTGAAAATTTATTTGTAGCAATTAATCTATCTGCCTGTTCTTTAAGATCATCAAGCTTTATATGGGATAGATCTAAATTTAGATATTTTTTTGCCCAAGTTCTAATCTTAAGTAAATACTCAATCTTAGCTTTTAAAAACTCCTCAGGAAGGTCATTAAAATGTTGAAGAAATATTATTGTAAAAAAAGGAACTCTAAGCGCAAGTTCTTCTATAACTGCATTTAGAAATTTTTCATCCATAAACGGCCCAGTTTTACCTAACCCTTTTGACTGAACCAGCCTAAAACCAGAATATGTGGGATGAGCTGCATATTCACAAAGATTGCTATATATTTGCCCCCTTTGTTTACTCTCAAAGCCATCTCTTTTATCAAGTTCATCTCTTATTTTAAAAGGACTGAACTTTTTAAAACGCTCCTTTTTTGTACATTTTTTCCAATTCTGTATTTCTGTATTGTCTATTAAAAAATAATCAAGTAAAAAACCTGTTTCTAAAATATCACGTTGAATTGTAAAGGATACTTGATAATAACCAGACAGTAACAGCTTAATGGCTGTGACAATCGAATTAAATAATCTAATACCAAGATACTGTACTATTTGTTCATCTTCCGTTTTATTTTTATACAACTTAATAAAATCATAGATCAAATCTAAAGATTCTTGGAAAATCTCAAATTGGTCCTTGAGTTTGGGGTTAGCATTTATTTCTAGTACTAATTTTGTGTGAATTTCTTCCTCATGGTCATGAAGAGAATTTAAGTTATCAGGAAGTAACGGTTCAACAATCTCTGGCAAATCCATTTATAGCTATCCCCTCATAAACACATCACAAGTCCATTGTTAAACCATTTTTTCTTAACCTATCTTGATCCGCACCAATTTAAAGCTTTAGCATATTTAAAAAAACAGGTTTGGCACCTATACTTCTTTACTAACCAACTGCAATCACTCAACCCCCAAAGCTTTAAATACAGCATCAACAGGATCTGAATAGAAACTAGTCTGAAATTTTGCAAATAACTCTCCAGGGATGGTTTGGATATCGGTTACACTGCTCATTGGTATAAGAATTCGTTTTGCACCTGCATCGAAGGCAGTCTGAAGGCTTTCAGCTAAGTTTACTGCTGGGACAATACTACCCCCAAGGCTCATATCACCGAGTATGACCATCTGGCTTTGAATCGGCTTGCCAAGCAATCCAGAGCATAAAGCAATAAAGCTGCACAAGGTCATTACATTTGCAGGGCCGGTATTATTTAGTTCAACAGTATGCAGATGGTAGTCATGATCTCCGGCTTTTGCAGATGCAGTCACCCTTTGTAAATTCGCTTTAAAATAATCAAACCCGACTTTAAGCGCTTCCTTTACCTGCGAATTTGACCCTACGCCGGAAATCGAAAGCTTGCCGTTACCACCGACAACCTGCAGTTCTATCCGGTAAAGACCCAGTAAATTGCTTGTACCCTGTGCAACTGTATGTAATGTCCCTGGTTTAAGCGGACCATCAGGGATGAGAGAAGACCCCCCCTGTTCAGGAAGGCTAATGAATTTTTCTTCCATGGTTTCAGCGTCAATATAGCTAAAATGCACATCGTAAAACTCCATACCACCAATTTTCTTGAGCTGTTCCTTGACCCGTCTTCTGCTTACAAGCGCATATACCAGGCACCGCTCAACCTGCTCTTTCCCAAACTCCCCATGGGGATAAAGAAGTTTTAACAGGCCGGAAACTGTTTTTCTAACTGCGATAACATCACGCTGATTAAGATTATTGCCAAGCTTGAAATGTTTATCAATAGCATCTGAATAATTCCATTTACGAAGCTCTCTTAAGAATTCCGCCAAATAATCAACGATCATTCCATATTGATTGGTAAAAAATTCAGGACGCATCTTAGGAATTTCCCATCCCGGCAGATATGCATGCATACGGTCAAAAAAAGCAGCATCAATCATGGGTTCTGGAAATGGTGCAAAAAGGTGACTTGTCTTAACGAGAGTATCAACACTCTGATTAATATTACCAACAAATACCATGGAAGCATTCGCACTAATAAGATCACGGCCCCTTGAAAATGATCCGGACGCCATAAAATCCTTCATTATCTGAATGCCGTCATTGTCTTTAAACTTAATTCCAGCCACTTCATCAAAAGCAACAACATCCCAGACACCTACCAGTCCCGGTTTCATCGTACTCATATTATAAAACAGGTTAGCAACTGTTGTCTGCCCTCCCGAAACAAGAATAGAATTTGGGCTGATCTCTTTATAGATATGACTTTTCCCAGTCCCTCTGGGGCCAAGCTCACAAATATTATAATTATTTTCAACAAGTGGGATCAATCGAGCCAGCAAGTGCCATTTAACATGTTCTTCAAACAGTGTAGGTTCAATACCAGTTGACCGTAAAAGCACATCAAGCCATTCTTCATCTGAGAACCCTTTACGTCCTTCAAACACTGCCTCAAGATCAAGATTTGGCATCTGAATAGGTTTCAACTCTGTTATAATAAACGGTGAGTTGTTTTGTCCTTCTTCATAAAAATATTCAATATCAAGGATACACCAGATTCCACCCACAAGGAGTTTCTCAAACTGTTTTACCATTGCACTTGATATCTCAACACCCTTAACTCCAAGATTAGACAGAATAGCCTCATAAATGTCTCTTCGTTCATTCAGTTTAACGGTCACCTTATCTATAACCTTATAACTGCCCAGTTCTTTTATCTTTGATTTTATTTTTTCAGCTTCATCAGGTCGAACATAGTTTTCTGCTAAAATCTTTTTTACCGTAGATAATCCTTCCTGTATCACTTCATCATCATCAGAAGCACAGTACATCCCAAGCAAGTACTCAAGAACATAGACAGGAACATTTGCCCCTTCCTTCACCATCTTTGTCAGATCTTTTCGAACGACCTTACCAGCAAAGTGTTGATTCAAAAGAGTGTCGATGCTTATATTTTCTTCCATAATAATCTTCCTAAAATTCGTTAGTAAAGGAGAGGTCGATGGTCACAGATATACGGTCATACTCAATATCTGTTTCAGATTCTCTCAGCACAAGATAATAATCTTTTTTATTGTCAAATTGTGCCGCTTTCAACCTAAGATTAACTGATTTCTTTCTGTCATCTATTGAAGAAGAGCTACTATCAAAGGTTACCATCTCTTCATTGCTGATACTCTCATTTTCATCCCGAATCGATATAATCATGGTTCGTGACTTCATTCGTTCAGATACAGCTTCTGTCTGGATAAACTCAAAACGATGGATATTGGTAACAATTTTCTTATTTGAACCCAGAAGAGATATACCAACCTTATTAATTTCGGTTTTCTTTGCTGCTTTACCTCGTACATGCTCAATAGCAATCACCGGCACAACCACTTCCTGAAGAGAAGCCCCACCATGGAAAAATCGAGCGCCACCCGCGAGATGAAACCGATTTACGCCCTTTGGAAGCCAAAACTCCATCTCTGATTCAGTCCCCGCAGTATCACTTGTTTTCCCGTGCCATACCTTTGGCAATTCACCAAGATCCTTACCAATAATATACCGCTTCTTAGATATCAAGGCTCCTGAGGGTTTAACATCAAGTGCGCTTTTATCAATCTTCTCAGGCACTTTATCCAGATACATAAACCCATGATCAGCCGTTACAAACACATAGCTGCCATTAAGATTATTAATAACATGACGTATAACAGCGCCAAGATCCTCAATCGTGGATCTAACCGCTTTAAATGCATTAGTTTCTGATACGGCTTTATCACCCACAGCATCAATCTGGTTATGGTACAAATAGACAACCTCATAATCTTTTATAAAGGCCCGTCCATTATCACGACTCATTGACATAAGGTCGTCAACCTTCACTGCGACACCATTATACTCCTTAAGTAGTGCTGATCGCTGCTCAAGTGAAGCAACCGGCTTATCATCAACCAGGATTTCAACAGAATCGCTTTTTTTATAGTCAATCTTTTTATGCGGTAATAATGCAGCCATACCCAGTGATGTATAACTTGGTAATACCCCCAACATTGAATCTATCTTCGCTTTAAAGCGGTACTTACTGTTCATTTCTTCTGCCAATTCATCTGCCACCTCATATCTTAATGCATCACTAATAATAACAAATATTCTGCTACGGGTAGATGAATCAAGTTCCCTATGAACAAAACTTTTAAAAAATTGATGTTGATTTTTCTTCTCCGAAACAGACCAGTTGTCTAACAATCCCGGTTCACTTTCCTGTTGTAATAAACTATCCCAGGCTATTGAAATTTGATCAATAAACCAACCACTGTAACAATCCTCTACAGCTACTTTAAGTTCCTTGAGAACATCCCATCCTGCAAGCTCTACAACATCAGCTGATTCATGAAACAATCGGTAGTATTGATCAAACTTGAAGAGCTCCTCATTATAAGCCTGATACATTTCATCAGCAGAAGGATAGCTTATGCCAGTATCATATTTTTTTCGAAGGGTGAAAAGATTTAGAGCAATTTTAAGTGCATGATATGTAGTTTGGTAAAAATTTATTGAATCTTTTGCATTAAATTTTGTAGTCGCCCAATAGCTATCTAATCGACATGAAATAGCATCACTGATTTTATCAAATTCTTTTTCATCTTCTTTAATTATTTCATCCCTTAAGTTTATGATAATACACTTGTCAACCTCTTCAAAAGTCACTGTATCAAGAAGCTCTGAATAATCATGAGATTGAAGTTTCTCAAAAATAATTAATTCTTTTGAAACATATCTTGCAATTATGTTGTAATAATTGAAAAAGGTAATGTTGTTACGCCATTGAGAGAGAAATACTGAAACATTGTGAGATTGGGAAGTGCCACGAATAATAAAATGATCGATACCAGAAGGGACTTCTGTTTTTAGACTACTTGCAAATTCGGTTATAAATAGCCGCAACAATAAATCATGAACTGATGGCGATTCCTGTGCATAACCAAATGTATTCTGAACAGCTTCCCAAAACGAATCTTGAAGTCCAAATTTATCAATATCATCCCATATTTTTGATTCAGCCTCTAATCTAAAACTCCCATCCTTACAAAATGTCGACAAGACACTCATCAAGATAGAAAATATTTCTGACTGGTCAGCACCAGCAACCACAGCAAGAAGCTTCAGGTCAAGTTCTTTTTCATTGTCATCTGAACCAACCAGTTTTTTCAATTTGTCAATTCGCCCCTGACTGGCAAAAAATTTTTTCCGGGAATTAATATAGGTACGAAGGCTTATATCGTTTAGTTTTAGTTCGTTTAAAATAAGAGATGACTTGTCAGCGTGAAAGGTTTTGCTGTAAAGCTTAATATCAAGAAGCCAGTCGTCTTCAGGTCGAGGTTCTGGAAAAGGAGCATAAATAAGATAACGGCTATTTGGATCTTCAACTTCAAGTTTTAATTTAAGCTCAAGTGGCCCATATTCATCCTGACGAATAAGTAAAATATCCGGAACAGTTATTGATGAAAGAATCTCATCAAATTCTTTTTCCGGATCATACCAAAAGACAATACGTTTATTGTCTGTATAATATATCTTATTCAGGCTTTCTGTTATTTGCTTAATATCCATAAAATCTATTCCCTTTATCCAGCGATTGCCTTTTTCTCAGCCAACAGATTACCAAACTTGCCATAATTAACCTTCACACCATCATCCAAATCAAGATTTATCTTCATGTCCGCATAATGCCTGAGTTCTTCGGCAAACCTTGTAAGCTCTTCCTGCTTCTTGCCTAAAAGATCAATCTGTTTTTGGATCTTCTTTTGTGCAGATGCAGTTGCAGCAGCATCAAGTTCACTTCTAAGGTGATCAAGTCTTGCGTTGAATTTACCCTGCAATGGTACAACATAAGAGCTTCTCATTCTAGCAAGGGTGGATTCATTATAACGATGTAGGTAGACAAGACATTCAAATGCTTTCTGTTTACCACTGGAGAACAGCCAATATATAGGTCGTTTTTTATATGTCTTTAAATGATCTTTATAAAAACCTGTATTTAGATATCTACGAACAGTATCAAAAGGCGTTTCATTGGTCTTTTGACCTAAACTTTCAGCAACAAATTGCATATTCTCATCAAGTGTTTCAGATGACCATGCAACTTTCAAAAACTCCTTAAATCTATTTGCAGCATCGTCGGGAAACCAGTCAAGATCCATAATTGGTATGATACCATCATCATCAGCAGAAAAAGTTTTATACCTGTCAGGCTCAAATTTTTCATTGCCACTATGCGCATAGATTAATCCTGGTTCGTCTAAACTATAACGGCCCATCATGCAGCCTATGGCATAAGATACCAGCTCGTTCATGGTATCCTGACGGAAGCGAGTCCACTGTTCCTCTTCAGAGATATTATCACCGTACCGGTAGGCAGGATTAACCGTTAGTGTGATCTGCTCAATAGGGACGTCGGGAGTGAGATCGTCCTTTAAACCGTAGGCATCAATAAAGAAACGGTTGTTCTCCTCTTCGAGGCGCTTCATCTCGGCGATGGTTTCGCGGTTCTGAGCAATCCAAGCGGTGTAGCTGGATTCGAGGGTGTAGATAGAGTCGGAAGAGACTTTAAGAATGGGAAGAGATTGAAAGTCCCACGAACGTTCGTAGGCATCCCAATCGAATTGGGACAAATGCACCAACTCCGTGGTATTCATCTTTGTTGCACAGCTCGTGAAGTTAGTAATGATGGGCAATCGCCCAATGTCACCAGGCTGAAAGTTAAGCGTTGGCGAAATAAACTCTAAGTAGCGGGATGCCACTACTGAGTTAACGAACGCGCCATAACTATGAATATGCGAATCACAGAAGAGCGTGCAACCACCATTGTCAAATATCGCACCGCTGGGACAAAACCTCGCCGAAAAACCGCCGGAGACAGTTGTCCACGTGTAACCTTCTTTAAAATAGAAGCGTTTAGCACGAACAGGAGCACCGTTGTAAGACATCGGAACGTCGCTATACTGGTGTATCGCTTCTCCGTCTCGCTCCCAGTTTACGACATACTCACGATTTCCATACCACCTTCGATAGTCGCCTCCTTTGTTGTAAGGGAACCATCTGGCGCCACCGCCTTCAGAAAAGTTAGGTAGAGCCACCTCATACCAGAATCTCAAAAATAAAGCGTTGTTACAGGTGTCTAGGCCCTTCTTCGGCTCGCACACATCTCTAAGCAGCCCGTTTTCTTTAAACAAGGCGATCTCGTCCTTGGAAACCCAATAAGCAAGCGGGGTGCCAGGTATTTTCTTAATGTCTTCAGCAGAAGCACGAAAGCACAAATCACAATCTATATTTCGAGTGGCTTCTAGTAGTGCAACTTGTTTTTCTGATTCGGAGCTCCCATCTACTAAACGGATATAACAGCCTTTATATTCCGGGTAGCAATTATTTTCTAGAACAAATGCCGTCGTTGAAACTACTTCACCACCTATGCTATCAAATGCTCTTGCACCTAAATGCATCATGGAATAAATAGTATGGTGATTAAGAATTTTTTCACGCAACTTTTCAAAAGATGACAAAAACATCCAACTCTGCATAGTAATCATAGCAACATTACCTTGACCTACTGAAAAAGCTAAATTGCGCTCGACGAACATTGCAAACAAATCAGATTTTGATTCCGGATAGAATCTGCCAGCGAATTGTTTCAAATTACTATTCATCCCTTTACCACCCATATAAGGTGGGTTTGTTACAACACAATCATATTGCTTTGATAGAAAAACAGCCTCCTTAATAATTGGGACTAATGTTTTTGCAGTTTCTTTTTCAAGAGGATTTCCTTTGTTGATTCTTTCATCAATCACAACTTGAAGTTGTATTAATTTATCTTTAAAGCTGTCAGGAATTGTAATCAGAGATCCATAAGTTTTTGAATCCTGAAATAGCTTTAGTAGTAGGCTAATGTCATCTTGAGTAATGTCTAATGTATATTTTTTTGATAAAACTGGCTGATTATTCAATTCAGGGAAAAGCTCGTTTGTTTCAATTATACGAGTTATTTTTTCACTCACCAATGTTTCAGCAAACCGTTTGGCATCTAAATGTTTAGTACTCTGCATTGAGATTACATTTAACTCAAGATCATCTCCTTTTAATATCTGCCTGTCATCCTGCCGTGCTTTCATCAGCAAGGCAAAACATGAAAGTTGTGCAGCACGATCATCAATATCTATTCCGTACAGATTCTTCTCTAGAATAAGTTTTGGAATATCTTTTGAACGATAACCACGTTCAAGATAGATCTCTTTAAAAACATCATATGCCTCAACAAGGATATGCCCTGAACCACAAGCAGGATCTAAAAAAGTAAGCTCTTCAGGATTAAGTTCATTCGGTGTATTAGCATCAAGTTGTTTCTGAACTTCTGGCTCCTGTTCAGTAGGCTCGATGTAGTACTCCATCTGCTCTTTGAGCGGCGATTGCGGATATGTCGCCAACCACTGCGCCCCCAGTGAGTTCTGAACCATATATTTAACGATCCAGTTTGGCGTAAAAAGCTGTGTGGCTGCTGGTATGTCTTCACTTTTTACAACCTTACCTATCACCTGATCTTTTTTCTCTGAGATATAGAACTGATATATCCAGCCAATTACCTCAACATCATTCCACGCCTCTTCATCAATTTCATTTACCAGCTTGCGAATGGGTGAGTTTGAGTGAAGAAGGTTATCTGGAAGAAGTAGTTCAGTAGCTTCACCAATCTGCTCAAAAAGAAATGGCATGCCCTGGTAAAGAGCATTACACTGAGCAACAATTAACAACCTGTAAAGTTCATCATCTTTATTACCTGCAAGACGAAGTTTTATAACTTCTTCTTTATCAAGGTCCGGGAGATCTATATTAGCAGCCTGTTCAAGTATTTCAGGGACGTCTGAGTCTGACCTGTTACTCAGTACCCGATACCCATGATCCAGATAATCGTGAAGTTCCATATACCGAATGGCAATAAACCTGTTAAACCATGTATAGGCTACAGATTCCATCACCTGATCAAACCCTTCACGGTTTATACGCTCTACAATACGTTGACGAAGATCTTCGAATTGTTTTGGAAATGGCCTACCAGCAATAATCACAACATCGCCTTTTATCTCAGCTGGTTCTATCTTTTTATCTGAAAGTCCAAACAGGTTTGCTCTTGCAGTTACAGCCTGTATAAAATCCTTTCGAGCCTGGGGTGCGTATGCTTTTAGCTGGGAAGTGTTCATGAGGGATTATTCTCCTGTTATTGTTTTTTTATCAGCCAACAGATTACCAAACTTGCCATAATTAACTTTCACACCATCATCTAGGTCCAGGTTTATCTTCATATCTGCATAATGCCTAAGCTCTTCAGCAAACCTTGTAAGTTCTTCCTGCTTTTTGCCTAAAAGATCAATCTGTTTTTGGATCTTCTTTTGTGCAGATGCAGTTGAAGCAGCATCAAGTTCACTTCTGAGATGATCAAGTCGTGCATTAAATTTACCCTGCAACGGTACAACATATGAGCTTCTCATTCTTGCAAGGGTGGATTCATTATATCGATGCAGATAGACAAGACATTCAAATGCTTTTTGTTTACCACTAGAAAACAGCCAATATATAGGACGCTTTTTATATGTCTTAAGATGGTCTTTATAAAAACCTGTATTGAGATATCTACGAACAGTATCAAAAGGTGTTTCATTGGTCTTTTGACCCAAACTTTCAGCGACAAATTGCATATTTTCATCAAGAGTTTCAGGCGACCATGCTACTTTCAAAAACTCTACAAACCTGTTTGCAGCATCATCCGGGAACCAGTCAAGATCCATAATTGGTATAATACCGTCGTCGTCAGCAGGAAAAGTTTTATACTTATCAGGATCAAACCCTTCATTTCCACTTTGAGCATAAATCAACCCGGGCTCGTCTAAACTATAACGACCCATCATGCAGCCGATTGAATAAGAGATTAGCTCCTTCATTGTATCCTGGAAAAAACGGCTCCACCGCTCCTCTTCGGTGAGCTTGCCGCCATAGCGATAGGCTGGATTCACCGTTAAGGTAATCTGCTCGATGGGAACGTCGGGAGTGAGCTCGTCCTGCAGACCGTAAGCATCAATGAAACGACGATTATTTTCTTCTTCGAGACGTTTCATTTCGGCAATGGTGTCGCGGTTCTGGGCGATCCAGGAATTGTAGCTGAGTTCGAGAGTGGACGTGGGCTTGGAAGAATCCGTCAGGTGGAGCCCAGCTGAATCCGGCAAAATAGGATTTTTTACAAAAACACGCTGCGCTTCCAGTGCGAAACACTCCTCTCTATATCCTTGGACGATCTTGTTTCCAATTGCAGCGATTCGCTCGACCTCGAGCTCCACGTACGGCATTTTTTGCAGTGTACCACACTTAAAGTGAAGGTTAGGCATAAGCTCTTTGGCCAACTCGGCAAACGGCTTAGAGTTCATAAGGGCAAGCACAAAGAAAATGTCCTCTCCCACCACGACCGGACCAGCACCGTCGAATAGATATCCAGTGGGGAAATACCGTACGCCAAAACCACGGCTAGACACGTCGGACCATGTCCCGCCTTCTAAAAAATATAGTTCCTTACTTGGCCTGACATGTCCGCTTAGTTGCTCCATTTCATGGCGAGAAGAACGATCAAATCGGATAACAAAGTCAGTATCAAAGAACCAACGCCGTGTATTGCCACCCTTGTTGTAAGGTATCCACCGAGCACCGATACTGTCGATGTCTTCTATGCTGTAGCATTGGTCACTCAGCGGCTGAGCACTGACCTCCCACCACATCCGAATAAACAACTCGTTCTTGCCAGTATGTATCCCCTCTCGAAGCCTCACCTTCTCTTCGATTGCGGGAAGCTGCAACGCCCTAAGCTCATTTGCGCTCATTCTGTACATGAAAGCCGAACCAAAACGGTCGGGAAAAAGCTTTGTCGAGACTATATATTGCCTTCCTGCATCGTGAATGTGCTCGCTCTTCTGAAGTCCATCTATATCTGTCACATTAACAAACTTCGTGTATGCGTTTGTTGCACTATTCAGCACAGACATACAGCAAGTCTGGACCACCTCTCCACTCAACTCAGGGAACGCTCTTTTACCAAGATGGACGAGATTTACTGTTGTTGTATTGTCTATATGCCTTGAGCGAAAATCACCGTATGACCGGGTGTGCATCCAGTCTTGTCGAGTCACCAACGACCAACGACCATTGGCTAGTACCATCGATCTGGTGCGATCAAGGAACGCAACATAAAGATCACTTCGCTTTGTTTGATAGCCCAAACGGGTCAGACCGCCCTTAAGTTCTCTTGAGAAATACCCACTCCCCATATACGGAGGATTTGCCACCAACGCGTCGTACTGCGACGCCAGCAGCTCGGCCTGATACACCAGAAGCTTCAAAAGCTTTAGCGCTTTAGACACAAAAATGTCTTGGCTAACCGTCTCACTCAATTGCTTCAACTTTGGCAGCCTGGCTGACAACTCCTCAGAAACCTGTATCAACGAACCAAATGTCGTGGCGTGCTCGAAGATTCGCTTCAACTCATTAAGGTCTTCTGGTTTCAGCCCATAATCAGACAATTTAACGCCCTGAGCCAACACCTCCGTATCAAAGTCCATACTATCCATCAACGCCAACACCTTAAGTTTCACACCGCGCTCAAAGATCCGGCGATCATCCATCCGCCCCTTCATCATCAAGGCAAAGCCCGTTAACTGCGCAGCACGTGGACAGATTTCAAGTCCGAAGAGGTTCTTCTCAAGGATCAACTGCGCCACATCCCGCTGGCGGTAGCCGCGCTCCAGGTAGATGGCCTTGAAGAGCTCATAAGCCTCCACCAGAATGTGTCCAGAGCCACAGGCAGGATCGATAAGAGTTAACTCCTCAGGATTAAGTGTACTTGGTGTGATGTCCGAGAGCTGTGCATTGACCTCAGCGGTTTGCTCGGCAGGTTCGATGTAGTACTCCATCTGTTCTTTAAGCGGCGATTGCGGATATGTCGCCAACCACTGCGCACCCAATGAGTTCTGAACCATATACTTCACGATCCAGTTAGGCGTAAAAAGCTGTGTGGCTGCAGGAATGTCTTCACTCTTTACAACTTTACCTATAACCTGATCTTTTTTCTCAGAAATATAGAATTGATATATCCAACCAATTACCTCAACCTCATCCCACGCCTCTTCATCAATTTCATTTGCAAGTTTTCGAATAGGTGAGTTTGAGTGAAGAAGGTTATCTGGGAGCAAAAGCTCAGTAGCCTCGCCAATCTGTTCAAAAAGAAATGGCATCCCTTGGTGGAGAGCATTACACTGGGCAACAATTAACAGTCGATAAAGTTCATCATCTTTATTGCCTGCAAGACGAAGTTTTATAACTTCTTCTTTGTCAAGGTCAGGGAGATCTATATTTGCAGCCTGTTCAAGTATTTCAGGTACATCTGAACCAGACCTGTTACTTAGTACCCGATAACCATGCTCCAGATAATCATGAAGCTCCATGTACCGGATGGCAACAAACCTGTTAAACCATGTATACGCAACTGATTCAATTACCTGATCAAACCCTTCACGGTCTATACGCTCTGCAATGCGTTTCCGCAAATCTTCAAATTGCTTTGGGAAGGGTCTTCCAGCAATAATAGCAACATCACCTTTTATCTCGGCTGGTTCTATCTTTTTGTCTGAGAGTCCAAAAAGGTTTGCTCTTGCGGTTACAGCCTGTATAAAATCTTTTCGAGCCTGGGGTGCGTATGACTTTAGCTGGGAAGTGTTCATGAAATACTTTATAGCTCCTTATCGTTACTCGATCCGTACACGCTTATTGTCTTTAATAGCAGCACTAATCTCATCATGAATTTTAGAAATAAAATCCTGAACATCATCTTCTGTTTCAATATATATCTTCGTATTTATATTTGCAGGCCTTATTGTTTTTATTTCCTTTGCTGGTTTATCATCGGGAGCCTTTGTTTCCTGCTCGATTAAGTCAATGGCATCATGCAACTGTTCTTCAGCTGAGTTTAAGTAATAATCAATATTTGGTATGCTTGTCTCAGAAGAAACCTTTTTCTTCGTTGTCTGGATTTCTATTAAGGATCTATTGCTTAAATCACTATTCGCCTTTTCTTGAGAGAGGATATCTTTGATCTGATTTATTTTATTGTCAATTTCAGAAGTAACAACTTCTTGTTTGTTTTTAATCAACAGATCATTAATCTCTGATATTTTTATAACAAGGCTGTTAACCTCACTCAGCAGTCCATAAGGATTTTCTGCGTTTCGAATTTCATGCAGTCTGCTCAGATTCTTTGATGCTTCTTCATTTTTCTCAAGAATGTTTTGATTCGGTTTAAATTCAACCAAAGCACGTAGCAGTTCTTTCCAGGTTGAGATTTGATTTGTATAAAAATCTCTCAAATCATGCAAATCATCTGCAGCATCAAGAAGATCATCTTTATTTTCATTAAATAGCTTAATAAACTCATAAGAATCATAGATTGAAACCAGCTTATTAACGATATTCAAACAAGAATCAATTTCGTTTTTACCGGGATAATCACCAGTATCAGCAAGAGGTAAATATGAATTTAGATCTGTCTTCCATTCATCAACCTTCTTTCGTAAAAATTGATAAAGCTTATCCTGTGTTTCAGAACCAATTGTTCCAAAAAGTTCCTTGCCAAGCTGCTGTGCTTTTTGAAGATCTCCCTTGTCAGGAACCCTTCGTTTGTTAATTTTAATAACCTTCCATTGTGCAGACTTTGACAGAGGATCAATAGCCTCCCTTGGCTGTATTTTTACAGAATCAATTAACAGGCTAATTCTACCGCCCACAAACAATCTTGCGATAAGCAGTACGGTTTCAAATTCCGGCCAGCCATAGGGACTTTTTGCAAAATGGGCAACCAGATCGCTTAATACAACAGCATGATTGTTGGAAATTTTAAGATCAACATGTGTCCAGACCTCTTTAATATCATCGGTTTCATTCTGACCAACCACAACTTCTAACTGCTGTTTATAAAGATCATCAGCTGTTAGGGTTGCTTTTATTTCTTTTAAAGGTTCATCATGAAGCTTCTGTAGATAACGGAACTTTGTAAATATGTTCTGAACCATAAAATCGAGCGCATCCTCAATAACGGACAGGGCTTTTGCAGCAGAAACCGTTTTACTCCCTGCAAGACTGAAAACATCTGCGTTTATAATAAGATCTTCCATAGTTGAAACAATTCGCATATTACGCTGTCGGTTTTCTTCTGCACGGTCACGTAAAATCTCTTTTAGATTAGGTGATGCGGCAGCATCACTTTTCAGTCTAATGTATTTATCTGTTTGTAGGTATGCCCTAACCTCTCTGGCGAAATCTTTATGATCGGCCAACCTAAAAAGGGCATATCCATAATTATCGCTCGTGTGCATGACACATTTTGCATCATCAAACTGGCTGTACTGATCAGACATTGGGGTTATAATTTCAACAGCCAGGTCGCACTCGCCTCTAGTCCCGAACATTTGTGAATCACAAATCCTGTTAAATGAATAATCTCTTTTAAATGGGGTGTAGCGATGTTTTGTTTTGCCCTTTAAAATCTCCTCAAAGACAATATCACCAATGAGTTTGGTTTCATCTGAGGATGAAATTTCAACGTGCTTGATTTCTTTAGAGACCTCGCGCTCTTCGTTGGTAAGAAAATAATAGAGATCACCATTTGAACTGATTAGGTTCTCCTTTTCAAGGCGCTGAAGAGATTCTTCTATTTGTTTTTTGATTGTAATTCGGTCAGCATCAACTTCATCGATACAGAGGGTAACAAGGTTATCAATGTTTGGTTTTATAATCTGTACATATCTGATAAGAAAAAGCGTCTGAAGAAGTTGAATATCAAAGGACTTATCAAGGCCTTCATTTTCTTTTGCCTGGTCAATACTTCTTTTCACAGAGGAATCAATGAAGCTTTCAATGCAAGGGAAGAACTCATACAAAGGAACAAGTGCGCCGACATCCTTAGCTGAAATAGTTTTGGCTGCTGATTGAAATGCATCAAGCATTGAACGTTCACCTTGAGCTAGGTGTAGCCCGGTAACACCGGCTTTACGAATCGATTCAAATATTTTTTGAACCAACTGAAAATGGTATGGTGAAAATGGATAATTGTTGATAAAATCATCCTCGTTTTTATAATTCTTCATTGTAGCACTGTCGCCTGAAAAACAAAGCTGGCTTCTAAGGATATCTCCCTTATCCTGGAAAAGGTTCTGAAGCTCCTTTGTGGCTGAAGCGGTTTTTTCAAGAAGGCGGGCCTGAATAACTTCATCTGTATTTGAACTTGAAAGTGAGAGACGAGTGTGAAAACGCCCTTGGATTTTTGAAAAATCATTTGCTTTACTGGACACAAGATCACCAAGCACTGCGTCTATATCTTCCTGAGATGTAACAACCACCCACGCTCTTCCTTGACATATGCGGCCAAGATCTTCAGTGATGGTTTGCAAGTTAAGCATAAGATGAGTATCACTACCTATAAACTGACCGACTTCATCAACAAGAAACACCAGCCTGTGCTGAGGACCTTTACTATCAAGATAATCCTTAACCCGATTGGCAAAACCATCAATCGTTAGTGTTAATTCCTTTTCATTTTTGTTAAACCATTCTTCAGCTGCTTCAATGCTCTTCCCAAGGACCTTTGAAAGAGCCTGTACAATTTCATCCTGTAAAAGCGTGTAAGCATCCCGTTCTTCTTCCCAGGAACTGCCATAATTTTCCTTAAATAACTTTCGAAATTCATCATATTTATTTTTCTTCGTTAGATAGCGTTCAATCTCTGCCAGCTGTAAGGACTGGGAACTAAAGCCCTGTCTTTCATTAAAAACACGCCAGAAAACAGAAAGTAGCCGCGCACGGTCATTGGTAGCATCAGCCTTACTATCAATATTAAAAAGAATTGCATCTGTACTGAACTTAGCTGCGCGTTTAATATCGGCCAGAAGCATGGCATCTTTTATTTTGTCGTCAAAAAATGCAATAGCCTTTTTAGATGAGGATGAACTCGGATCAAGCACATCTTGATTAGCCAGAAGATAAGAAAGTATTTTAATAAAATGAGATTTACCAGAACCAAAAAACCCGGATACCCACACACCGATCCTGCCGGTAATTGATGAATCATGTGGTGAATCTATTGAAGAAAGATAAGGTGAAAAAAACTTATGGAGATGCTTGTCAAGTTCGCCAGTGATAACATATTCATCAAGCTCCTGCCATACAATTTCATCATCATGCTGGTCTGCTTTTACTACACCGTTGATTGGACGAAAAATGTCTTTCGAGAAAACTTCATTAATTTTCATTGAGAAAGTCCCTTTGGCTTGGTTAATAGTTGTTTATATTAAACGCTCTCTTTGCTTTAAGGTACAAGCTGAAAAGCCCGGTAATAATTACTTTCTTTCAAATGATCAAACAGACGAAGCCCCTGGCCTGTAAAAACACCCGGATAAAACATTATAAGCGGTGTGTTTCCCATAAGCGGATGAAGGTTGTTTAAAAGGTTATGGCTTCTTAAGATGGGCCATGCATTACCAACGCCTGAAACTATAACCAGATCTTGCTGCGAAGGAGCTGCTTCTTCTGTGAAAACCTTAGCAATCTTATCTGCACCAAGAGGTGCTCTTAATGCTTTAAGAAGTTCACCCGGTCCTTTTTCTTTTTCGATTTTGATGACACGATCGAAAAGTTTACGGCTTTTTAAATAGTTGATAATTAGTTCAAACAAATTGATGTGTTTAACACGAAGCTCTGGGTTCTTTTTTTTAAGGTAGTTAAGGACAAATTGAATATGTTCACGCACCTTCAATTCTTTTTCAGGAGGATAGTCGAAAATATAAAAACCGATCTCATTGCCAAGACCTTCATTGGCAAGTAATTCTTTTGAGGTAATACGAGGTAAAATCTGATTTAACCTGTTTTCAAATGCACCCATGAAACATCCTTAATCTATTGAGTTATTTCCATACATCTAAGAACATATTTTTCATCATTATTAACTAAATATTCTTTTACCTCCGGTATGAGTGCCACTGGCAACATATTAAGCTTGCGTGAACTGTCAAGATACTTGGATTCAGCCAGAATACGAAAAATAACCTGTTTGAGTTTCTCTTGGGTGGAGGTGCTCCAGGAATCAACCACGGGATCAACCTGCGAGCACATTTCTAAAAAGTCATTCCAATCATTATGAGTCAGGCACCGCTTAAATGTTCGCCAGTGTTCACCCATCACTTTATCCATATAATCGCCCAGTAGACGGCTCTGTTTTATAGAGGCCGCCAAAAGACATTGAATGACGACATCCGCTGAAGAAATATCTATTATTTTCCAAAATTCAGGCTGCATTAATTCTAATCTTTTACGAATAAGTTGCGTTTGCCTTTTAGCCGTGGCCGGACTTTTTTTTTGGAGGATATTATCTACCATAATTGCCTGGTACCATTCTTTTTTATCTGCATTATCTAGTAAAAGTCGAACAATTTTGCGGCTTTCAGGTATTAAAAGAGATCCGGCAACAATGTCGCCGTTATAAATTTTTTGGGATGGAGAATTATAAGAAGAGTGCATTAATATATATTATTTTTTGTTTATTTAATTAAAAAATATAATTTTAAGAGAATATCAAACAGCTAAACAAGTGTCAAACACTTAAAATTGCTTATTTTTTATAAAAATAATCATGTTTTTGTCATATTAACTCTCAAACCTGAAAATAAGCTCAGCAACGCGTTTTTTTGGGAACAGAGAGATCTCCCTGTTCAACAAAATCAAGCTCAAGTTGTATTGGTTCTTGAGCCATATTTTCAATGGGCTTTATCGCTTGTCGGGCAGTTGAAAATAATTTTTCTATGGTTTTTATTCCTATACCTTGAACACGTCCGAGCTGATTCATTTGCACTATATCAGTACGTTTCATAGCATCCACTACTTTAAGAACATAGTCTTTCCTTAAACGAGTTACAGTTGATATTTTTTCGACATCCTGGGAAACCAACCAATCTCGCACTTGATTATAAATATCGTCAGGAGCTTGAGGATTATATCGGTATATTTCAATATCAATAGCCAATGGACCTAAATAGGATTGCATAATCCTTAGACTTTCATCTTGATCTATCCCGCCTTTATCTGCACCGAGAAGCGGAAACGCTATTGAGGTTATTGCCCGTGACTCATAAGTTCCAACAAATTTCCGTAGTCCAGAGTGAAGATAATCTGTTTTTGATGGGTACTTCCAATGCTTTTTTGTTGGAAAGTTGAGAATCCATCTATCCTCTGATTTATATAACCATAAAATCCCGATTGAAATTTCTCTGTTTTCACACAACTCTACATACTTTTTGTACATCTCAGGATAGCGAAGACGACATTCAAGAGCAATTCCTGCACCCATAACACCAACACAATTTATAGTATTAACAATTGTTTGACATTTACTTGTAAATATATTTCCAGAAATTATTTTTATACTCATGATTATTTTTTATCCTAAATCAAAAATATAGCTCCGGCGTTACACATTTTTGTTTATCAACTCCTTCAAGATGTGGAACCGATTCACAAAAATGAAGTGCTTTTATATACTGTGGTTCAATTTTGGGGTAAAGAAGAACTTCTGAACAAGACTTCCGTTTACCATCATCTTTATCCACCCAATTATCACTTCTTAGAACATTCCATGGCAGCAATTCCAATTTACTCACTGAATCAAAAAATTTAGTACCATGGGATGCTGCATTACCATCGGTAATCAAATATTCGCCTTTACATAAAACTGATAGAGATATCTCCAACAAGCATAACTCATCTTGTATTTGCTTGTGAAAATACATCATTGGGTTACGAGGATTTATGTATAACGGAGCGTATTCATGTATTTTTCTCTTAAAACAAGGTTCAACGCGTTCCCGCCATATTTGAGCATCAGGATTCGAAATGTCAACCCGTTCAAATTGTTTTGCATCGTAGTGATTCATTATTCCATGCTCTAGAATGCTAATAACATTCTTATTATGTGTAATATGCCAAAGAGAATTAACGCCAAAATCAGCAAAACGGGTTTGTATATAGTTACACTTTTGTTGACGATCTTGCTCATATTGCTTTTTCCACTCCTGAAACTCTTCGTTCTGGGCATTAGAAATTTGCATGGTTTCTATTATGCCAGATTTAAATCCATCAGAGTTAAAGGTTCTTTCCTCATTTTCATTTTCAAAAAGCACATAAATCAATGGAATATAGTTAGAACGTTGCTCGATGCGGATAATCTTCCCAACCCCATATTCAGAATGGTTTATTATTGCACCCTGTACTTTAATCCATAATTCAATATGGTTACATGAAAAGTTAGCGAAATCAATTGGGTTTATAAATTTCGCATACAGGACGTTGTCTTTATCTGTTAATTCTCGAATGGCCATATGTTTTGATAAATTGTTGAACTTATCTCTACTAGAATTTATAATGCCGGCCATTCGATCTTACTTTTATCCTGAAGCTTGATCGTACTTTTTATGGCCTTACTTCCGGAGTCAAATCTTCCCTTGTAATCCGTTCAAATAGATCAAAACTTTTTTCAGAAATATACAAAACAAATAATAGAAGACCCAAGTAGGCACCAATCGCGGTTAATTTACTTGGTAGACTCCAAGTTTTCCATTGTTTTTTATTTGGTAATAGGATCAAGTTATATTCTGCCTTAGTGTATATCTGTTTGAAATTACTGTATTAATAAGCCATAGCAAAACCACTTTAAAGAGTCAATGTGTATATCAATCTGCTTTAAAATAAGCTTTTTGTATAGAGAACTTTTCAGATTTAATTTGACAATATGAGTAGTATTTTCTAGGGTTGTTTTAAAAATAAAAAACACCCAAGGCAACTCAAATGAAAAGACCCATTGATTACCTAACAGTCAACGATCCTGAACCAAGAAGCACTTTGTCTAATAAAGAAAAAATTAAATTGGTAATCGAGGCAATTTATAAACTTTATTTCCCTTCACGAAAAAGCAATATTATACTGAAACGAACAAAAAAAAATGGGCTGTTAGCTTGTTCTCGAAATGAAGTCCTATCTGTACTAAGCTGGCTTGAAAAAAGAATTAAGGTCAGTCCTTCAAATTATCCTTATGAAGTTATAAAACCTAAAATGGAGGGAATCGGAGCAGGAGACAGCTATAAAAAACCAGTAAGCATAGATCCCAAATCACCTATAAGTATTGAAGTTTTATCTTCGTTTCATAGTTATCACGCAATCTATATAGCAAAAAAAAACAGAAAGTTGTCAGACCTTGAATCAGACCATATTAAAGCCGTTAAAAAACTTCTTTTAGATATTAAAAAAGCCTTTAAAAGACAGCCCCATGAACAAATAACTCTAGTTGAAGACCATCCTACTAAAGATTCTTTGCGACATAAAGCCCTTGACTATCTTCACGAAGAAGATAAGATTTTTTACAGATTAACTAACAATTCTGAATCTAAACAAATAATTGAAGTTTGTTTAGATACAGAGCTAATGGAATCGTTTAACAAAAAGAATAACAAACCTTCAGAAGTTTCTCGGTCAACAAAAAAATCTCCGATAAAAAACAAAGAGGATAAAGTTTTATATACGATAACATATATTAAAAAGGGTGTTCTTATTAATAATGAATTGCTGTCAAAACCTAATTTTGACAGTGAAAATGAAGCAGTTATTGAATATTTGTTAGCCAATCCAAACAAAAAAGTAACTAAAAAAATGATTGAAGAAGATAAAAACAGAGAAATAAAAAAAACTTTTCACAAAATTGTTGAAAATTTAGAGTTTACTTCCGACTTAAAAAAAACCTTCTTTGAAATATCTGACGCTAACAAGACAATCATTTTTACAAACCCTGTCACAGAGGAATATTTTAAGGGATTAGGCATCCCTCGATTAAAAATTAAGTAAAAAATTTCTCCCAAAATACAATTTCACCCCTTTAACACATAATTTTTTGTGTTTTTTCCACCCAACTTCACCCATATCCACCTTTTTACACCCACCACCCTGAAAGCCTTTTCAAATTATTATATTATTTAGCTGTAGGTAGGAAGAGACACAGAACTATAAAACAGTAAATGCGAACATTTAATTTTCAGTACATGACAAAATGGCTTGAACAAAAGAAAAGGTTAATAGGAGAAACAAACCATGGCAGTTAAGCCTTCAATCAGAAAAGATGGAAATGGGAATCTTAAAAAAGTAACCCTGACACCTGTAAAAGCAATAAGATTTCATTGTGTGGAATGTATGGGTTTTTCACCAAAGGATATAGAGGGGTGTTCTAGTCCAAATGTCCGTTATTTCATTACAGGCAGGGGCATAGTAGAAATATCTAATAATAATCCATACCTCACCCAAAAAGGGTGTCTAGATGGGTATTCTTGAGGAGGAAACTAGGAGGTATGGAATTTGTTTGCGATAAGAATCCACCTGCTGTTATTCCCGATGGAATTTATGAGGCAGTATGCTTTAAACATGATGAAGCCTACTTATTTAAATCTCTAAAGTTGTTTCTGCATTTTGAGATTATTTCTCCAGCAGAATATAAAGGAATAAAAATACAAATGTACTTTAATATGCCTGTTAATAGAAGGCTCGCTCAGGGAAGCAAATATTATAAAACTTGGGTGATGGTAAACGATTGGAAACAACCAAGTCGAAACACCAAAATGTCACCTAAGCTTTTTAAAAATAAAGTTTTTAGAGTAAAAACATTTAAAGCAAAACCTAAGCATAACGGGAAAGAAATGCCCGAAAGCCAACAATATTCAAAAGTGGAAGAAATAGTTGAAGTGATAACAGGAGCAAGAACTTGAACTTGAACTTAGACTTTAACCAGAACCACAACCAGAACTTAAACCATTACCAACTAAGTCATATAGAAAATGTGCATTAATAAAAGACAGAATCAATTTTTCATGTCATGAAAATATAAGTTTGGAAGCAGACTTTTAGTTGAAGACTTCCATTTTCAGACACACAGAATAACTTCAACGACCCCCGATGTAAAAGTCGGGGGTAAAGTCATACATTAAGCCAAATCGAAAGGACATTATCATTTGCAGAGTTATCCAGACACAGAAAAAGAATTGAGAAAGATTAAAAAGAAAAGGGTTAAATTATGAGTGAATTTCCAAGTAAAGAGCATCAGTTTAAAGAGGGAAATGAGTTTGGGAAAATAAGTTCGAGAAAAGGAATCCCAAATGCAAAAACTGTGATAAATGCCAGAGCAGAAAAAGAGGTAACGTCCTGTAACGGTGACAAGGTAACTAAGTTTATTAAAATGATTGATGCTCAGATTGACAAGGCAGTAGCTGGTGATACAACAGCATTCAAAGAGATTTTCGATAGAATGTACGGCAAATCACAACAGTCTGTTGAGCAAACCAACACAGAAAAGAGGTTAATATTATACCCACATGTGAGAAACGACAGAGACTAAACACTCTGCCTTTTATTAAATAGACAAAAACTACATATATTGTCTCTCTTATATGGATGAAAGTGACTACAAGGGAACATACTAATGATTAAGGCAATCAAATGAAACTAAACATAGAACAAGAAGACCTTAAATTAATTGCTAAAAATGTTGCTGAAACATTAAAACCTCTGCTGAGAAACAATAAAAAGAGCAATGACAGCGATACTGTTTTTGATGTAAAAGAATTGGCTGGATATCTCAAGGTCAATGACTCCTGGGTTTATAATCAGGTTCATTTAAAAACAATTCCCTATTTCAAATGCGGTAAATATACACGGTTTAAGAAATTGCAGATCGATAAATGGATCGAACAGGAGTCAATCAAACCGATTCCGCCCTTATCAATGATAAATAACAGGGGGTGACCGCTTGATTGTGTATCAGTTGCCGGGGTAAAAAGTCACCGATATATTAATGGTTTATAAGGTGCTGTGAAGTGAATTGTGAAGTAGAAAAAGCTTGGTTTTTTGAGATATTCTGCTATACTTTAAATATAACATAGTTATAATAGGTGGCAACATGAAAAAGTGGACTGCTGAACAGATAAAAAGCTTTCGAGATAAAAACGATTTGACTCAGAAGGAACTGGCTGAACTTACAGGAGTGTCTAATATTACTGTTTTTCAATGGGAACGAGAGGAACGAATGCCCAGTAAAACAGCAAAGATTCTTTTATCATTAATAGAGGAAGGTGCTATGAACAGTTCAAAAAAATTAACGAACAAAGATTTTGAACAAGCTTTAAGCGTCATTTTTACTCAAGCCAGCAAGTCAGGTCTGGAATACGTTGAAGTTGTTTCCGGTGATTTACATAGAGGACTTGGTGGTTATCCTGGGACGCATCACTATATGCCTACTTGCTGTAGTGCAATGAAAAAACTCATGAAGAGGGGTGATGAAATATTATACCAACCGCCTAAAGGAAAGGGTGCTACCGTAAAAATAAAATATAAATTACCACGATAATAATAGAAACCGTTTTTGAAGCTTAAAGATGAGGGGGGCTATGATTGCAAAGGGAAAACTGAAAATAATATGGTTAAACACAAAAAAATATTATCGAAGAGTTAAAGAAAATCATGTTACAGTAGGTGTGTGTTCTTTAATCATAGTTGCTTCAGCAGTATATATATTTGAGTGTATAGACAATAAAGAATTTGATGCAAAAGGGTTATTGACTGAAACATATGGATTTCTTTGGGACATATTACTGTTCGGTATTCTTGTTGTAATTGTAGACAACTGGAGAACTAAGAAAGAACGTTTTATACGGTATGCAGAAGAACTTGCAGATTACAAAGACTGGAATCAAGAAGAGGGTATTTACAGAAAAGCAGGAATAATAAAACGGTTTAGTCTTTCAAAAGAAAAGTTACCTCCATTACATTATTTTTATCTTGAAGGAGTAAACCTCAGAGGACTAGAGCTTAAGGAAGTTGACCTGTTCAGGTCAAAACTCAACAGAGCCATTCTTAGCGATACGGATTTTAATAAAGCCTTTCTCCGTGCCTCAGAATTTAATGAGGCGGATATTACATATGCTACTTTAAATGGAGCTGACTTCGGTGGTTCTGACCTTGTGGGGGCAAAACTAAACAATTCAAGACTTATTGAAACAGACTTTAGCGCATCTAATCTTAAAAATGCCAAGCTTTTTAATTCTGATTTAAGCAAAGCTAAATTCATTGATGCCATTCTTGCTGGTGCTGAATTTACGCAGTCTAAAGTTGTAAATGCCCAATTTAATGGAGCCAATCTTCGTGCAGCGATTTTCCTTCAGACAAATCTCAGTGGGGCAAATTTGAAGAAAACCGATCTCCGTGATGTTGACTTTTGCCATGCGGATCTTCGTGGTGTGGAATTGGGTGGAGCTAAAGGCTATACTGCTTCGCAGATTTCTCATGCAAAAACTCTTTATGGGGTTAAAAATTTAGACCCTGAAATTGAGAAAGAGTTGCGAGAAAATGGAAAAAGCGACTTGCTAGATAAAGAACCAGAAGAATAACCTGATTTAAAAATCATCAATAGAAAGGAGGTGAAAAACATGGCGAGCAAAGGACTCTACAAACGCGGCAATGTCTGGTGGATCTGTTATGTCGGTGTTGATGGTCGAACAAGACGAGAAACATCCGGCACAACGAACCACAGAGAAGCTCAGGCACTACTTATTAAGCGTAAGCAAGGTGTTCTGGAAGGCAAGGAGCCGGAAGTTAAACGGATAAAGGTTTATACCTTTTTTGAACTTAGAGATGAATATCTGAAATGGGCAGAGCGACAGAAAAGTTTTGAAAGTAAAAAAGGTTTTATTAAACAGTTGTGCGCTGAATTCGGAAACTTGCCCCTGAGAAATTTCGGTACCAAGCTTGTTGACCAGTTTGTAACCAAGAGGCTTGATATGGGTAATAAGCCGGCTACGGTTAATAGGCACATGGCGACTCTCAAGCATATGTTCACAAAGGCGGTTGAATGGGAAATGGTTGAAGAAGAGACACTGAAGAGAATCAGGAGAGTAAAACAGCAGAAAGAAAACAACAAGCGGTTACGGTTCCTGTCAAAGGAAGAAAGTCAGACCCTAGTTGAGTGTGCTGAACCGCATTTAAAACCGATTCTGACTACTGCTCTTAACACTGGTATGCGAAAGACCGAGATATTGACTCTGACATGGGATAATGTTGACTTGACGCATGGTTTTATTCTTTTGAATGTTACTAAAAACGATGAGCGCAGGGAGATACCCATCAATAAGACCCTGAGAGAAACTTTTTCAGGACTTACACGAAGGCTTGATATCCCTTATCTGTTCTTTGATCCTGCAACTGGTAAGCGGTTACTTGATGTGAAGACCTCATTTAACACGGCTTGCAGGAGAGCGAAAATAAAGGATTTCCGTTTTCATGACCTGAGACATACGTTTGCATCACATCTGGTAATGACTGGTGTGGATATTATGACAGTGAAAGAACTGCTCGGTCACAAGTCTTTGACCATGACCCTCAGGTATGCTCATCTGGCACCTGCCCACAAGGTAAAAGCGCTGGAACTGCTTGATATTCAACTCAATAATCAAACCTACTTCACAATTACTTCACAGTCTGGGCCTGAACCCATAAAAAAAGCACCTAGCGAAACGCTAAGTGCTTGTAAATACTTAAGCCGGCGGGCGGAGTTGAACCGCCGACCTACTGATTACGAATCAGTTGCTCTACCACTGAGCCACGCCGGCACACAAACACGACTTTGTAAAAAGTGACTTTCCCGCATAACAAGCGGGAGCTTCCCGGTAAATAAATTTGACATCTTTGTTTGTATCCTGATTTTAATCAGGATACTCGCCGGTCCAACTTCAGCGTTGTGCTGCAAGCTTCGTCACTGCAACGTACAAGTCAGTACGTCTCATTTCTCAGGTCTTACGCGCCTTGGCCGGAAGCATGCCGCGCATACGATACCCTTAGGTGTAGCGTTAAGCGGCTTGTACCTAAAATAATCAGGCTTAACTACCGGGATACTCCGTAGCTTGCTACGGTAAGTATCAATTTGAAGCTTTTTACTTTGTCGTCAAAATTCACACAAACTGTTGTTTCCTTAAATTATCCCTAATAAGAGAAGAAGGCCTTGTTAATGAAATCAAAATTACTTTTAACCGCATCCGCTCCCTGTACCATCTCATTATGTCCGGGAAGGAGATATTTCGTATCAAGGGCTGAAACACGTTCAATACTTTTGCCGAGTTCGGCCAGACTCCCGCCCGGAAAATCAGTTCTTCCGATGCTTCCATTGAACGCCACATCACCGGAAATCAACATTTTCTTGTCCGGCCAGTATATACAGATCGACCCCGGAGAATGTCCCGGAGACTGAAATATCTTAAGCGGAATTTTGTTTAGTTCCACATCACCTTCCTTTACAAAAAAATCTGCCTTTCGGTCCGGAGCCTCAAGTCCGAACATACTGAAAAACTGTCTGCCCACCTGCCCCAGAAATTTTTCAGCCTCTTCATGCATCGTCAATTTAACAGTATTTCTGTCAAAGTGTGCGTTTCCGTCAATATGGTCAGGATGAGAATGTGTATTTAATACAAGCGTTATATCCTCGGGATTCAGACCGTCCTTTTTCATGGCCTCCAGTATGGCCGGCACATATCTTTTAAGTCCGGGATCAACTAAGATAAGCCCGTCTCCTTCAAGCACATACGTATTACAGTTGTTCTCCATCATATTTGTCCAGGGATAGGCATAAACACCGTCACAAACTTTCATTTATCTTCTCCTGTTTTGGATTAGAGTTGACTTTCATAAAATAAGTCTTATTTTTACCTTATTGCTTCAAAAAGTTCAAGGATGAACTTTAATGTCGTGTTTTGTGCTTTTATTGGGGCAACATCGAACAATACTCGGATGTTACTGTTTTTCCTTTTTAAACACCCGAAAAGAAACTAATCCTTGACCGTGCTGATAAAATATTATAGTTATTAACAGATACAATTATATTAATAGTACCTATTCTTAGAAAGTGAAAAAAAGATGGTTTATCAGGTCGAAAATGAACCGGTTGAA
>Ga0222657_1000256_pt1 | contig 30867 bp, 32 predicted proteins | sample AntAcemetagen474_FD_179858 | JGI IMG/M metagenome (GOLD analysis project Ga0222657, IMG submission 179858) | Saline water microbial communities from Ace Lake, Antarctica - #474 | ecosystem: Environmental > Aquatic > Non-marine Saline and Alkaline > Saline | place: Antarctica: Ace Lake... | reverse complement strand
CCATCTTCTTGTTCTTGAGGACAGGATGATTATAGACGAGATTGTAACCCGTTTAAGGAGCCAAAGGTACAATATAGAGTATATATTTGAAGATGTATTACACAAGTACATAAGTGCTTTCCAGAAGATGGATGATGAATATCTCAAGGAGCGGATATCGGATATTGAAGATGTGGGCAAACGGCTTATTAGAAATCTTCTTGGAAAGGAAAAGCAGACTCTTTTAAACCTCCCACCCCAATCTGTAGTAGTTGCGTATGATCTCTCGCCCAGTGATACAGCCACTATGCATAGAAAGCATGTTATAGCTTTTGTTTCTGATATAGGCGGGAAAACATCCCATACCGCGATTATGGCTAAATCTCTTGAGATTCCGGCTGTTGTCGGGCTTGAGAACATAACAGAAAATGTTAAAAATGGGGATATAGTAATAGTTGATGGAACCTCCGGTATTGTTTATGTAAATCCAAGCCGTAGTGTACTTTCTCAATATCTCAGAGAACAAAAGAAGCTGGAAAAATTCAACACAGAGCTCCAGGAACTAAAGACCCTACCTGCCCAGACAAAGGACGGCCATCGTATAGAGCTTGGTGCTAATATAGAATTATCCGATGAGATACCAGCTGTATTATCATATGGCGCAGAAGGAATAGGACTTTACAGGACAGAGTATTTTTATATGAACCGTCAGGGCTTGCCAACGGAGGAAGAACACTATAGGGCATATAGGAATGTTGTTGAGAAAATAAAGCCTAACGCGTTAACGATAAGAAGTCTTGATCTTGGTGGGGATAAATTTCTTTCGCAATTAGACGTTCCTAAGGAGATGAATCCTTTTCTTGGTTGTCGTGCGATACGTTTAAGCCTTGCCCGGCCGGAGCTTTTTAAGATACAGCTTCGCGCTATACTGCGTGCGTCAGCGTATGGCAAAGTAAGGCTGATGTATCCTATGATATCAGGCATGGAAGAATTAGAGGCAGCGAATGTATGCCTTGAGGAGGCAAAGCAAGAGCTTAAATCCAAAAAAATAGCTTATGGTAGAGATATGGAGGTTGGGGTCATGATAGAGGTTCCCTCGGCTGCTATTATCGCGGATATATTAGCGACTAAGGTCGATTTTTTTAGTATTGGAACAAATGATCTTATCCAATACGCCTTAGCTGTAGATAGGGTAAATGAAAAGATAGCCTATCTTTATGAGCCTGCGCATCCCGCGGTATTAAGATTAATAAAAAATATAATTGATGCGGGCCATTCAAAAGGTATCTGGGTAGGGATGTGTGGAGAGATGGCGGGAGAGCCGAAATTTACACCACTTTTATTGGGTCTTGGCCTGGACGAATTTAGTGTGCCGGCGCCATCTCTTTTAAAGATCAAGAAGGTTGTGCGATCTGTAAGGTACGATGAGGCAAAGAGTTTGGTAGCTGAGGCGTTAACCCTTTATACGGGTAGGGATATAGAGGCACTTGTATCTAAAAGATTTAAGGATATTGTATTTAAAACCGAGAATTAATATTTATGAAGACGATAATACTCGCAGCGGGATATGCTACAAGGCTTTGGCCTCTTACGCTAAATATGCCTAAACCACTCCTGCCTATAGGTAAAAAGCCTATGGTTGAGCATATCCTTTTAAGGCTTGAGGGAATAGAGAAGGCAAGGGATATCTATATCGTTACGAACACCAAGTTTGTCAAGAATTTTAAAGACTGGAAAAATAATTATCGCAGCGGTAAAAAGATATCTATTATAGATGATGGCATGAAGACGCTCGAGGATAGAAGAGGCTCTATCGGAGATATAATTTTTTCTATAAATAAAAAAAAGATAGATACTGATATTCTCGTGATAGCGGGAGATAATATATTCGATTTTAATTTGAGCGATTTTATAAGTAGAGCAAAGGAGAATTCTCCCAGCGCTACCATAGGACTATTTGATGTAGGAGATATAAGATCCGCAAAAGAATACGGTATTGTAGCGTTGGATAAAAAATGCAAGATAACCTTATTTCAGGAAAAACCCAAACAGCCAAAATCTACGCTTGCGGCTATGTGCTTGTATTATTTTCCTAAGCAGAAGATAAGGTTATTAAAGAAATATAAGGTAGATGGCAATCCCCTTGATCTGGCAGGTTCTTTTATCAAGTGGCTATCGCGCAAAGAATCTGTTTACGGATACACGTTTGTGGGAAGATGGCTTGATATCGGAGATAAGAAATCTTTGAAAAGAGCACAAAATTTAAAATGGAAAAAATAAACCTAAAAACCGAAACAGTTTTTTAATCGCAATAAAGTTATTTTAGTAGCGCTTAAAGAACCTTCTGGCGCTAATAGCTTATTAGTGGCTTTTAACTTGTTCGGGACAGTGGTTATGCAAAAACATTGATAACCGCATTACAATAGGAGGAGAAAAGAAATTGAAGAGAGGAAGACACCTTTTTACATCAGAATCTGTAACAGAAGGCCATCCGGATAAGCTATGTGATCAAATTTCAGACGCGGTACTCGACGCAATATATGAAAAGGATCCAAACGGCAGGGTTGCTTGTGAGACAATGGTCACTACCGGCCTTGCTATAGTAGCTGGCGAGATAACTACTGCCTGCTATGTTGAAATACCAAAGATTGTACGAAATACCATCAAAGACATAGGTTATACGAGCGCTGCTTTTGGCTTTGATTATCATACTTGTGGCGTAATAAGCGCTGTTCAGGAACAGTCACCGGATATAGCGTTAGGAGTCGATACAGGTGGTGCGGGGGACCAAGGTATGATGTTTGGTTACGCGACAGATGAGACCAAAGAGATGATGCCTATTTCTATAAGTCTTGCGCATAAATTGACGCGTAAACTTGCAGAAGTACGAAAAAAGAATGTTATTAATTATCTGCGTCCTGATGGTAAGAGTCAGGTAACGGTAGAGTATCATGAAAATCGCCCTAGTAGAATAGATTCTGTAGTAATCAGCGCTCATCATGACCATAGGGTGAAGATGGCGCAGATAAAAAGGGACATAAAGAAACTTGTTATTGATGCGGTTCTTCCAAAGGAGATGCTAGATAAGAATACTACAATATATATAAATCCCACAGGCAGATTTGAGGTTGGTGGCCCTCAGGGCGATACAGGTGTTACGGGAAGAAAGATAATAGTCGATACATATGGTGGCGTTGGAAGTCATGGTGGTGGCGCGTTTTCAGGCAAGGATCCGAGTAAAGTGGATCGCTCTGCTTCATACATGGCGCGCTATTTAGCAAAGAATGTAGTTGCCTCAAAGCTGGCTAAGAGATGCGAGGTGCAATTAGCTTATGCTATTGGCGTGGCAGAGCCTGTTAGTCTTATGGTAAATACACACGGTACAGGCAATATAAGTGATTTAAAAATACAGAAGCTGCTATGGGAGAATTTTGATCTTACACCAAAAGGCATAATAGACTGTTTAAAGCTGAGAAGGCCTATATATCGCCAGACAGCAGCTTATGGACATTTTGGAAGAGATGGCTTTACATGGGAAGAGACAGACAAGGCGAAATTATTGGCGCAGAAATCAAAAAAAATATAAATTAAGATTATTAATTTTATAACATAAAACAGGAGAATAGATGAAGTATGATATAAAGGATACAAAGCTTGCTAAAGAAGGCAAATTAAAAATAGAGTGGGCAGGCAAGGATATGCCGGTCCTTAAACTTATAAGGGAACGATTTAAAAAAGAGAAGCCGTTACGTGGTGTAAGACTTGCTTGCTGTCTGCATGTTACTACTGAAACAGCGAACCTTATGCTAGCGCTAAAAGACGGTGGCGCTGAAACCGCGCTCTGCGCCTCAAACCCATTATCGACTCAGGATGAGGTAGCTGCGTCTCTTGTTAAAGATTATGGAATAAGTGTATTCGCGATTAAAGGAGAGAACAATAAGACATACTACAAACACGCGAACGCAGCCTTGGATATAAAGCCGAATATTACAATGGATGACGGAGCGGATCTAGTTTCTGCTGTACATAAGGAGAGAAAAGATCTTGTAAAGTATATACTTGCTGGAACTGAAGAGACGACAACAGGCGTAATACGATTAAGGGCTCTTGAGAATAAAGGGCTCTTGCAATTTCCTGTTATCGCGGTAAACGACGCGAAGACAAAGCATTTTTTTGATAATCGTTACGGAACAGGTCAATCAACGATAGACGGTATATTGCGAGCTACTAACAAGTTGTTAGCAGGTTCAGTCTTTGTGGTCTGTGGTTATGGCTGGTGTGGCAGAGGTGTTGCTATGCGCGCGCGTGGCGCAGGCGCGAATGTTATTGTGACTGAGATAGACCCTCTATGCGCACTTGAGGCTACAATGGACGGCTTCAGGGTTATGCCCATTAAGCAGGCTGCTAAGATAGGAGATGTTTTTGTTACCTTGACAGGCAACACTGATGTTATAGCAAAGGATCACTTTAAATTAATGAAGGATGGTGCTATTGTAGCGAATTCCGGGCATTTTAATGTAGAGATAGATATCCCGGGCTTAAAATCGTTAAGCAAGAATATAAGAAAGATGCGCGATTGTGTAGAAGAGTTTACTCTAAAAAACGGCAAAAAGATTTATCTTCTGGGAGAAGGCAGGCTTATAAATTTAGCCAGTGCGGAAGGACATCCTGCTAGTGTAATGGATATGAGCTTTGCGAATCAAGCGCTTTCGGCAGAATATGTTGTTAAGCAATCTAATAATTTAAAGAAGCAGGTATATGCTGTGCCACAGGATATTGATGAAAATATAGCGCTTTTAAAGCTTCGCTCAATGGGCACAAATATAGATAAGCTTACGCCTAAACAGAAGAAGTATCTTAATAGTTGGGAGCTCGGTACTTAACCCGGTATTTGATACTCGGTGTTTGGTGCTAGGAAATAATATAAAAACTGAAAATCAGGATAATCGTTTTAGTGGTTTTGAACACTTTTTTAAAATTTGGGAGTCTATATGAAGATAGATGACTATTTAAGGCAGATGCTTGATAAAGGGGCTTCAGACCTTTATTTTAAGATAGCAAGTCCGCCTTGTTTTAGGGTAAATGATAAGCTGATATCTGCAGGAGGAGAAAAGATTGAGCCATTTGACCTGGATAGCATACTGGACTCCGTATTAACTGATGAGCAAAAGAAGCATTTTTTATCAACAAAGGAACTTGACGCGGCATATAGCATACCCGGATTAGGCAGGTTTCGGTTCAATGTTTACATGCAGCGCGGCACTAAAGCGATAACCTTTCGTTCTATAAAGATTAATATCCCATCTTTCGATGATTTAAATCTCCCCGTAGATGTTATGGAGAATCTTTCCTCTCAGCCCAGAGGGCTTGTACTCGTTACAGGTCATGCCGGAAGCGGTAAATCTACAACAATAGCGTCGATGATAGATTATATAAATACGAACTTTGATAAGAATATAATAACGATTGAAGACCCTATTGAATATGTCCATTCCGATAAAAAGAGTATAATTTCGCAAAGAGAGGTAGGCGCTGATACGATGGATTTTTCAAGTGCGTTGCGTCATGTTATACGACAGAGCCCCGATATTATCGTAATTGGCGAAATGCGTGACGTGGCGACCATGCAGACAGCTATAATGGCTGCTGAGACAGGCCACCTTGTATTTAGCACCTTGCATACTGTCGATGCGACACAGACAGTAGAGAGGATTATTAACTTTTTCCCCCCACACGCCCATAACCAAATAAAATTGCAATTATCCCAGCTTTTAAAGGGCGTGCTCTCCATGAGGTTGGTGCCAAGGTCTGATAAACCGGACAGGGTGCCTGCTTGTGAAGTCATGTTGGCTACGCCTACCATAAAGAAATATATAATGGAAGGAAAGAGCAACCAGCTCATGCCTGTGATAGAAAAAGGCAAGTTATTTGGCATGAGATCATTTAATCAAGCCCTTATGGAGTGGCTTAACAAATCTGTTATTAGCAAGGAATCAGCCCTAAATTATGCTTCTAATCCTGATGAATTGGCCCTTAAACTAAAGGACATCCTTTCAGGCGGTAACAATAATTTTTCTTAAGCTATAAAAGGTAAGTTCACTTAATATATAAGAGCAAGGAGTCGCGCAAATGGCAAGTATAGATATAAAAGAATTACTGCAATATGCTGTGGATAAGGATGCTTCAGATCTCCATCTTACAGAAGGGGTGCCGCCTACCTTGAGGATCGATGGGGCATTACAACATACAACTTACCCTGTTTTGACAAGAGATGAAAGTAAGAAAGCTATATATTCTATTTTAAATGATGACCAGAAAGTGAGATTTGAAACAGAGCTTGAGTTGGATATGTCGCTTTATATACCTGATCTTTCACGCTTCAGGGTCAATGTTCATATGCAGAGAGGTAGTGTAGAGGCGGCGTTTCGTGTTATACCTTCAAGGATAAAGACAACGGAAGAGCTCGGCCTTCCGCCTATTGTCGCTGATCTCGCGAGAAAACCAAATGGCCTGGTACTGGCAACTGGACCTACCGGTATGGGCAAGAGTACTACTCTTTCCGCTATGGTTGATATTGTAAACAGCGAAAGACAGAGTCTTATTATAAGCATTGAGGATCCGATAGAGTATGTTCATAAAAATAAAAAAAGCATTATAAAGCAGAGAGAGGTGGGTAGTGATACAAAGAGCTTTACAAGCGCGTTAAAGCACGCCCTGCGCCAGGATCCTGATGTTATTCTTGTAGGTGAGATGAGAGATTTAGAGACCATATCTACAGCAGTTACAGCCGCGGAAACAGGACACTTAGTGCTCAGTACACTTCATACCCCTGACGCGCCGCAGACGATAGATCGACTTATAGATATATTCCCCCCTCATCAGCAGAAGCAGATTATGATACAGCTTGCGGGTTGCTTGCAGGGCGTTATATGCCAACAGCTACTTCCAAGAAAGGATAATAATGGCCGGGTCGTTGCCTGTGAGGTCATGACAGGAACCCCAGCAGTAAGAAGCCTTATAAGAGAGCAGAAAACAGAGCAACTTGCTACTGTTATCCAGACAAACGCGCAACATGGGATGATAACAATGGATAAGACATTAAAAAAGCTATATGACGATGGAATAATAGATGAAGAAGTCCTAAAGTTCAGGACAAAAAATAAAGGGGAATTTGACAATTTATGAGTCCCGCGAAAAAAATTAAAAGAATAGCGGTATTGACCAGCGGCGGAGATTGTGCTGGCATGAATACCGCCCTAAGAAGCGTTGTCAGGACAGCTATCTATAATGGCATTAAGCCTTTTGCGGTAATGCATGGATATAAAGGGTTGATAGAGGATAACTTTGTAGAATTTAACAGGCGTTCTGTAAGCAATATTATGAATAGAGGCGGTACAGTAATAAAAACCGCACGTTCAGAAGAGTTTACGACTAAACGGGGCAGAGCAAAAGCTATAAATAATTTAAAGAAACATAAGATAGATGGGCTGGTAGTTATAGGTGGAAATGGATCATTTAAAGGGGCCCATCTTTTGTCCGCAGAATCGGATATAAGATGTATCGGTGTACCGGGAACGATAGACAATGATATTAATGGGACGGATTACTGCATAGGTTCTATTACCGCTGTCGGGGTAGCGCTTGATGCGATTGATAAGATACGTGATACCGTTACAAGCCTTGAAAGAATATTCGTAGTTGAGGTAATGGGTAGGGAATGCGGCTATATAGCAATGAGGGTAGCGCTTGCCGGAGGAGCGGAAGAGGTCCTGTTGCCTGAGATAAAGCCTGATTTTAAGAAAATATGTCAGGAAATAAAAGCTGCTCGTAAAAAAGGCAAGGTTAGCTGGATATTGGTAGTAGCTGAAGGTGCTGGCCACGGGCACAAGGTAGCCCACAATATTGAAAAGATGACAGGTTACGAAACACGGGTAATAGTGCTAGGGCATATTCAGCGTGGGGGCTCGCCTAATGCTATAGACAGGATACTCGCTTCCCGATTAGGCTCATCAGCGGTTACATCGCTGATAGAGGGTGAGTCAGATAAGATGGTAGGCATTATAGCGAACAAGGTAATATTAACCGGTTTTGCAGAGGCATGTAAAAAGAAGCAAGAGGCTGATCAGAATCTCTATAGCCTTCTTAAGGTATTGGAGGCTTAAAAGCAGCATATTTTATAAAAAACGGCCAATGTTTTTTTAATTGGCCGTTGAACTATTTATAGCAAAAAAGGAAAATTTTTATATGCTAGAACGAATGACTATACTTGTGTTGCAGCTCGGTGTCATAGTATTTGCGGCACGCGCAGGTGGAATACTATTTGAGAGGATGCGTATGCCCGCTATCATAGGTGAGATATCAGCGGGCATAATTATAGGGCCTTACCTTCTTGGTGGTATCTCAATACCTACGTTAGGTCACTGCATGTTTCCCATATATGGTAATTTCCCAATTTCGTCTGAATTATACGGTTTTACTACTGTAGCTTCTATTATCCTCCTATTCCTTGTGGGCCTTGAAACAGATATTGAGATGTTCGCGAAATATTCAGTAGCAGGATCTGTTGTCGGTGTTGGCGGCGTATTAGTATCTTTTCTTTTGGGGGACGCTGTCGCTGTTTTGTTCTCAAAGTACCTGTTTGGGATTCAGTTGGGATTTTCACATCCAATATGCCTCTTTCTGGGCGTTATATCTACAGCTACATCCGTCGGAATAACAGCGCGCATATTATCGGAACAGAGAAAACTGCAGTCTCCCGAAGGAGTGACAATAATATCCGGCGCGGTTATTGACGACATATTAGGCGTTATAGCTTTAGCTATCGTTATAGGCGTTGCTAAGAGTGGGCACATAGAATGGTCAAAAGTTTTGCTTATAGGTGGAAAATCTATAATTATATGGCTGGCCTTTACCTCGGCGGGCTTGTTTTTCGCTAGAGATATAAGTAATTTTTTAAAAAGATTCAAAGACACAACGACAATAACTATCATGGCTCTTGGATTAGCGCTTATAATAGCGGGCATATTTGAGAAGGCCGGACTAGCCATGATTATAGGCGCTTATGTTACGGGGCTTTCTTTATCAAGAACGGATTTGGATTATGTGATACAGGAAAAGCTTTCTTCCCTGCATAAGTTTTTCGTACCGATATTCTTTTGTGTTATGGGTATGATGGTTGATCTCTCTACTTTAATGTCGCGCAATATTTTTATTTTTGGTGTTATTTACACAATAGCCAGTATTCTTTCCAAGGTTATCGGATGCGGCTTTCCAGCCTTATTCTTGAATTTTAATTTAAGGGGCGCTTTGCGCATAGGCCTTGGCATGACTCCAAGAGGAGAAGTAGCGCTTCTTATGGCAGGTATTGGGTTATCAGCAGGTATGCTGAATCAGGAAACACTGGGCGTTGTAGTGATGATGACGATGATAACTACTCTTATTACACCTGTTATGCTTACTTCTTTGCTGAAATCAGATGCATCTACTGTTAAAAAATCAAAGCCTAAGAAACAGGTAAGCAAGATTATAGTATTTGATATGCCTACTTCCGATACATCAGAACTGGTTTTGAGCAAGATTGTGTTAGCGCTTCATAACGAAGGCTTTTATGTACACAGGCTCGACACAGGGGCTAGGAGCTCAAAATTGTACCAGATAAGAAAGGATAGCGTGTCAATCGGCATGCGCACTACTGATGAGTTTATAGAGTTTGATTGCAAAGCTGAGGATGTTATTTTTGTAAATACCCTTGTTTATGAAGTTCTCTGCGATTTGGAAAATACCATGAGACAGCTCCAGACGCTTACAGACCGTTCTTCTATAGGTAAAAAGATTTTTGGTAAACCGGATGATAGGTCAAAGAGGAAAAGAGATATCGCTAAAAGGATAAATCCAAATGCGGTTGAGGCCAGGCTTAAAGGGGTATCAAAACAGGAAATAATAGAGGAGATGGTCGATCTTGTTATACGGTCCGGGCAGCTTGAATATGGTAAAAAGGAGAAAGTCCTTAAAAGCATCTTAGAGCGAGAAAAGACCATGTCAACAGGTATGCAATATGGGATAGCGATTCCTCACGCAAAAACTAACGCGGTAAAAGAAGTCGTATGTGCTATAGGAATAAAAAGACAGGGCGTCGATTTTCAGTCTTTAGATGGTGAGCCCTCTAAAATTTTTGCAATGATACTCTCCCCAAGAGGTGTGGCTGGCCCACATATAAGATTTATGGCAGATATCAGTCAATTGTTCATGGATGTCGGATGTAGAAAAAGACTGGTTGAAGCAGAAGATAATCAACAGCTTTACAGCATACTTATTGAGCCGACCGTTTAAGAAGTACAAGAGCTATTATAAAGAATACTATATTAGAAAGATGTGCGGCAACAATAGGTGGCAACAGGCCACCTTTTCCCATAGCAAGTACAAAATATATTGAGCCGTAATATAACAGGCCAATTGTAATGCTTACACCTATTCCCGCCATTGCGCCACCCCTGCTTGTAGTCAAAGCGAACGGTATCCCAATAAGCATTATTATGATAGAGACGAGAGGAAGAGCGCTCTTGAAGTAGAGATCGGTCTTTAAACTATTTAACATCTTGGGGTTCTGGCCCGAAAGCCTTTTAATATAGCTTTTTAATTCTCTATAGCTCATATAACCTGTCTGTAGTTCGTATTTTAAGAGATCCTTAGGTGTTTCAAGAAATTTTAGGGCTTTTTTCTTAAATACCAGTGGGTTGCCTATTGTTTCTTCCGATCTGTTGAACCTGTAAATTATGCAGTCATAAAAAACCCATCTTCCATTTTCCCAGGTAGCACTTGAAGAGAGTATCTTTCTGCGAAGCCTATGCTGATTGTCACGTTCGATTATAATTATCCCGGTTAATTTATTTTCTGTGGGGTTAAAATCCTGAGCGTATATAAGATGATTGTTTTTTCCGTATACTGCCAAGTCCTTTACGATTTTAAGTTGAGCGTTTGTGTCATAGGTCTTTTCCATGTATTCAGATTTTATCCTATCTGCGGTTAGAATACCTTTTGGTACAGCATTTTCATTAACGATGAAACTTATAAGGCTTAGCATTATCGCGACAGCAAAAACCGGAATAAGCAGTTGGCTTATGCTTATGCCGCATGCCTTTGCAGCGGTAAGTTCATTATTTTTGTTGAGAGTGCTGAGCATGTAGACTACAGAAAGCAGGGCTGCAATAGGAACTGTCTGGACAAAGATAAGAGGCGTAAAAGAACTGTAATATTGAAAAAGTATGCCGATAGGGACCTTGTTTCGTAATATCTCATCTAAATGTCCAAATATATCCATAATGACGTAAAGAAGCATAAACAGAAAAAGGCAATATGCCAGCGGCAGCAAGAATTTTTTTAAAAGATAACGGTCAAGTATTTTCACCCTGCTAAATTCTCCTTAGTACTTATCCTGTCAATTTTGATTTAACAGGGCTCATTGCTCTATCACAGTGAATGTCAGTATAGCGCCAACGAATAGATATATTATGTTGGCAATCCAAACTCCTACTATAGGTGGCAATATATTTCGCAAAGCCAGTGCCATACCACCAAAGAGTAGAAGGTAATAGACTAGTAGAATCATGAGGCTTATTGCGAAGCCTATCGATTTTTCACGTTTTTTTGTATTTATAGCCAGAGGTAAAGCTACAAGGACAAAGACGAAGCTTGAAAATGCCATGGCAATTTTTCTATGGATTTCTGTAAGCATTTCACGCGTCTCCTTTTTTACGTGATCTGATATGATCCCTGTAGCTTTTAAGCTAGCTATTTCGTCTTTGAGCTCCCTGATATTCATATCTTTGAATTTTTTCCTGAATTTGCCCTTAGAGAGGCTTTTTTCTAAATCCAGAGTCATGCTATATGTTTTAAAACTTAGTTTATAAAATGTGCTAGGGTCATCAGGCTTCGGCTCATCCGCTGTACCATCTGTTAGTTTTAATGTTATTGTATTTCCATTAGGATGTGTTATAAAATTGCCGCTTTTAGCTATAATGGTCCGCGTAGGACCTTTTTCCCCAAGCTGATATATTAGTACGCCTTTAAGTGTATTGCCATCAACGCTATTTATGCGCACGATGTAGCCTTTAAAGCTTTTGATAAATGTGCCGGGTTCCAGGTACGCCGAGGGATTTTTTAAGGCGGCACCCTTTACAAGTTTTATAGACGCGAAATGGGAAGCGGGTAATACCTTGTCATTTAAGTAGACAGACCCAAGGCTTATCATAAAAGCTATTATTAATATAGGAAGGCCGATTTTGTACAAGCTTATGCCACTTGCTTTCATCGCGGTTATTTCGCTATCTGAAGCAAGCCTTCCAAAGCAGAGTACGGTAGCTGTTAGTATCGCCATGGGTATGGTATAACTCAATATATAAGGTATGAGATAGAAAAATAGTTTTATTATATCCCGTATATCCGCACCCTTATTTAGCAATAAGTCCGCAAGCTGGAGCATGTTACCTATTAATAGTACAAAGGTAAATACCCCCAATGTGCCCAGTAGGGGGCCTAGAGTCTCTTTTATTATATAATTTCTTAGTATTTTCAACTAAATACCTTTGGTCAAAGTTAGCACAGATACTGAGCTGGCACCGTTTTTACTTAATATCCTCGAACATTCGTTTATTGTTGTGCCTGTAGTAAACACATCATCAATAAGGAGAACATCTCTGCCCATAAAAGATGTTGTGTTTCCCGGAACAAATGCACCCTTTAAATTTTTTAGCCTCTCTGTCCTTTTAAGGCTTATCTGTTTATCGGTTCGCTTCTGTTTTATAATAGACCCCTTTGCGTATCCCACATTAAGTCGTAGCGAGAGTTCTTTAGCCAATACATCAGACTGGTTGAAGCCCCGCCTTCTCTCATCTGATATATGCATGGGTACTGAAGCTATTATATCTATATCTTGATACTGTATACAGTTAGTAGTGAATCCATATAAGAGTTCTGCAAGTGTATTTTTAAGGCATAGTTTCCTATGATATTTGAACTTGCGTACAAGCTTTTTTATGAATCCCTCGTATGAGTAGCAGTGCCATGCATGCTTAAAAAAGGAGTTTTCATTAGCCAAGGTGCAAAGAGAAGGGGAGTTTAGTTTGAGTTTTTCAAAGCAGTCCCGGCAGAGGTAAATCTTACTTTGATAGGGAAGATTCTTTCCGCAACCCTGGCAAAGTATAGGAAAAACCAGATTTAACGCTGCTTGTGATATTTCATAGGCAAACTGCCTCATATCTCGATAATATACCATCAAAAAACTTCATTGTCAACGAGGTTTGTTGTATTAAGAATAAGAAACAGCTTCGTTTTTTTAACTCGCGTAAATCATGCAAAAATAATACTTGCATATATCCTATTTTTACATATAATAGTCAGTAACCTTCCTTAAATAAAATAAATAATTGATATAACTAGAAAGGAGCATAAGACAGTGGGATTTATAACATCTAAGGGTTTGTTTGAGAAAGCTTTAAAAGAGGGGTATGCGGTAGGCGCGTTCAACGTAAACAACATGGAGATCGTTCAAGGCATAACAGAGGCAGCGAAAGAAAAGAACGCGCCACTTATTTTGCAGGTTTCCGCAGGCGCTCGCAAGTATGCTAAACATGCTTACCTTGTTCACCTTATTCAGGCTGCGATGGAAGATACGGCACTTGATATTGTGCTGCATCTTGACCATGGAGAAGATTTTGAGATATGCAAGGCATGTATTGACGGCGGATTTACATCTGTTATGATAGACGGTTCGCAGCACCCGCTAGAAGAGAATATGCGCCTTACAAAACAGGTCGTTGATTATGCCCATCCCAAGGGCGTTGTAGTAGAGGCTGAGTTAGGCCGTTTAAAGGGTGTCGAGGATAATATATCTGTCTCTGAGAAAGATGCTATCCTCACAGATCCGGATGAAGCGGTAGCGCTTGTAAAAGAAACAGGCTGTGATTCTTTGGCTATCGCTATAGGGACAAGCCACGGAGCTTATAAGTTTAGCGGAGAACCGAAGCTTTATTTTGACAGATTAAAAGAGATACAGGACAAGCTTCCGGGTTTTCCATTAGTTCTTCATGGCGCTTCAAGTGTTTTGCCTAATTTGGTCAAAATCTGTAATGAGCATGGTGGTAAGCTTCCCGGGACTCAAGGTGTTCCGGAAGACGCTATAAGCAAAGCAGCTGGCATGAATGTCTGCAAGGTAAATATTGATACAGATCTCAGGCTCGCGATGACAGCTACGATAAGAGAAGCGTTTGACAAGAACCCTGAAAATTTTGATCCGCGTAAGTATCTAGCGCCGGCACGCCAGGCGATTAAGGACGTTGTCAGCCACAAGCTCGATATACTTGGCTGTGTAGATAAAGCGTAGAATATGACTAGCGCCTATATCTCCAAATATATAGAAGATACCTATATAGAGATGATACTTAGATTCGCTATTGCTGCAGAGTATAAGGATAGTGAGATAGGATGTCATATTATACGGGTAAGTGATTATTCTATGGCAATAGCAAGGGCGCTGAATTTCTCGGCAAAGAAGTTAAAGGTTGTAAGATTTGCATCTATCATGCATGATATAGGCAAGATCGGGATTCCGAGCGTTATATTACATAAGAAAGATCTTACTGCAAAGGATTATGACAAGATAAAAGAGCATACCAAAATCGGTGGTAGGATTTTTTCAGGCTCTTTATCGCCTATACTAAAAGTAGCAGGTGAGATAGCGCTTTATCATCATGAATGGTATGACGGTAGCGGCTATCCGTTAGGGCTTAAAGCAAGGAAGATACCGCTATATGCGAGAATAGTAACATTAGCAGATGCCTTTGACGCGATAGTCTCTGAGAGATCCTATAAGAAATCCGAAACCATAGATAAAGCGATTGAGGTAATAAAGAAGCGCAAAGGAACGCAGTTTGATCCGGGTATAGTAGATGCTTTCATGAAGGCGCTTCCTTCCATAAGAGAGACATTAAAAGCTACTCACACAATAGACGATTTTCTAAAAGAGAACAAAAGATTTCTTGCAACATAGAAAGTATATCAGTCTGCAAGGAGTCTCATTAGAATCCAGTTTTACAATAACGGTTTCTCAAAAAGGTTTAGGAGTTAAAGGGCATGACTAAAGAGCTTGTATTCGGAATATTCGGAGGCTTAGGGCTATTTATCTATGGTATCCACCTTATGGGTGATGGCCTTCAGAGAGTCGCGGGGGACAAGTTTCGCAATGTATTAAAAGCGTTTACATCTCATCCCATAAAAGGAGTGTTAGTAGGAGCTGGAATAACAGCGCTTATTCAGAGTTCGAGTGCTACGACAGTGATGGTAGTTGGTTTTGTAAATGCCGGGCTTATGACATTTGTACAATCCCTAGGTGTTATATTCGGCGCTAATATAGGTACTACCATAACAGCACAGATTATAGCATTTAAGCTTACTGATTATGCCCTACCTGTTATAGGCGTAGGCATGATATTAAATATATTTGCCAAGAAAAGATTCTGGAAATTTTTAGGGCTCTTCTTTTTAGGGTTTGGAATTTTATTTCTAGGTTTAAATATAATGACGAGTGTAGTCAAGCCATTTGCCAACAATCCTGCCGTTATAAATGCCTTTGTTTCTATTAATAATAGGGTTCTGTATGGTGTGTTGATAGGCGCTGCGATAACAGGACTTATACAAAGTTCCAGTGTTACTGTGGGCATTATATTAGGTTTAGTTTCTATAGGACTTATTGATATAGATGGCGCTATACCTATAATACTAGGAGCTAACATAGGTACGTGTGTTACTGTCATGTTAGCCTCTGTAGGCACCAGTATATCTGCGAGGAGAGCAGCAGTAGCACACCTTTTATATAATATAATAGGTGCCGCATTATTTCTTATTGCTCTTAAGCCTTTTACAGCTTTGATTACTCATACTTCTTCCAGTGTTGTTAGACAATGTGCGAATGCTCATACCATAATGAAGGTAATAGAAGCATGTATATTACTCCCTTTTATTGGGCTTTTTGCAAAACTAGTTGAGAAAATCGTTCCGGGTAAAGAGGTTCTTATAGAGACAGGGCCCAAGTATTTGGAAAAACATTTGATAAATACACCTGTATTTGCGTTAGATGCGGCGACAAAAGAGATAGTGGTAATGGCTGATCACGCGAAAGAGATGGTAGCGGAAGCAGCTGACGGATTTATAAATAGTAACGAGAAGGCATTAAAGAATCTGCCGAAGAGAGAAGAGGCTCTTGATAATCTCCAGGAAGCGGTAACGGATTACCTTACTTCACTTACGCAGCGTGACTTGAGTGAAGAGGAGTCGCGAAGAATACCCGCGTTATTGCATTCTGTAAATGACATAGAGAGGATAGGGGACCACTCTGAAAATTTGATGGAACTTGCGATAAGAAGGATAGAAGGAAATCTCCCATTTACCAAAGATGCTATCGATGAAGTGAAACTTATGCTTGGCAAGATCGACAGTATGTTAGATGGCGCCATAAAGGCCCTTACTACAAATTCTGTTGAAGACGCGGAAAAAGTCCTATTAACTGAAGACGAGGTAGATGATCTTACTGAAAGGTTGCGGCAGAATCATATAGACAGGCTCGGCAAAGCGTCATGCAATGTCCGCTCAGGTATAGTTTTCCTTGATATAATAAGTAACCTTGAGAAGATAGGTGATCATATCGCCAATGTTGCCCAGGCAGTAATAGGCAAGCTTCAGTGGGATACAGCGCGCCAATAGTATTTTATAAGGAATTTTTTTATATGGAATGTAAGGTAAGCCAGAATAAGAAGATATGCAACTGTAGTTATGAGCCGTGCAGCAGAAAAGGCATATGTTGCGAGTGCATAGCGTATCATAAGAATAATAATGAGCTTCCTGCCTGTTATTTTTCTGATGACATCGAAAAGACCTACGATCGTAGTATAGAGAATTTCATAAGACATTACAAGGGTTAGATATGCTCAAGACAATTCTCGCGGAATTGAGAATTCACGCGCCATTTACGATATTTGGCGCTCTAAGCGGTATCGCTCTGATGTGGGCATTCAGGAATATGCCTGAGGCGATGGCACACAGGGCTTTTTATATTTTTCATCCTCTCCACGTTGTTCTAAGCGCTCTTGTAACATCTTCCATGTATCAACGCTATAAATGTCATGATCCTCGATTAAAGTGTAATCTATTTACTTTGCTTTTGGTAGGATATTTTGGATCTGTTGGCATAGCCACCCTTAGCGACTCGATTATACCTTTTTTAGGTGAAACCCTTCTTGACTTACCTAATCGGCGTATGCATTTAGGTTTTATCGATCAGTGGTACCTGATAAATCCTGCTGCCGTAATAGGGGTCGCTATAGGGTATTTTTGGCCAAGCACAAAATTTCCGCATTCAGGCCACGTTCTTCTAAGCACATGGGCGTCATTGTTTCATGTTATCATGGCTTTGGGAGTAGCTGTTTATTGGTATGCATATGTAGTTATCTGCATATTTCTGTTTATAGCTGTATGGTTGCCATGTTGCATAAGTGATATTGTATTTCCGCTCCTGTTTGTAGGCAAGGAAGACAGAAAAAAAATCTGCCCACATTGCACCTGATCTTGATGTTTGTTTTTAGTTGCGATGAAAGATCTCAAACTTTAAAACCTATTTTACCATGCCTAAAAAATACTCCACATATTTAAAACAACGCTTTGGCGGGCGTGTCCACAAGGTCAGTGTGGATGCTGGCTTTTCCTGTCCCAACAGGGACGGAAAATTGAGTCAAGATGGATGTATCTATTGCGACAATAAGTCATTTAGTTTTCAGAACAGAGGCTATAAAAACTTCTCTTTGGAGGCGCAGATAGAACAAGGCATAGAAGCGATGAGAAGGAGGTTCAAGGCGGAAAAATTTATCGTATATTTCCAGACACATACAAACACCTATGCGCCAGTAGATGAATTGAGGCGCAAGTATGACGCGGTAAGAAAATTTAAGGATATTGTAGGAATAGCTATCTCCACTAGGCCGGATTGTGTGGATGAGGATATACTGAAACTTATCGCGGATTACGCCGGAGATTACGAGGTATGGGTCGAGTATGGCCTGCAAAGTATCCACAATAGGACCCTAGAAACCATTAATAGAGGCCATGGTTATACGGATTTTTTGAATGCTTTTGACGCTACGCGTAAATATCCCATAAAGATATGCGCTCATATTATACTTGGGCTCCCCGGTGAAACAAAGCAGATGATGCTAGAGACAGCTAGAGAGATGTGCAGATTGAGGATAGATGGCATAAAACTACACCCCTTGCATATCATCAAGGGAACTAATTTGGAGAAAATGTATTTACAGGGCCTATACGCGCCTTATCCGTTAGATGATTATAAAGAGTTGTTATCAGGGTTTATCGGATGCTTGTGGATGGATACGATTATTCAGGGCCTTGGCGCTTATTGTCCAAGAGGCATGCTGGTATTGCCTGATTGGCTGCAAAAGGCCAATGCGCTAAGCCGTGGGCTTGCCGCGACTTTTTAATCTTTACTAATTATCCGGCATTATGTTATAATAATTTCTCTTAAACCCCATATTATTTAAATGGAACAAACAAGATTAAAACAGACCCCCTTATTTAAGCTACACGATGATCTAAGCGCTAAGTTCGCGCCTTTTGGAGGCTGGCTTATGCCTATTCAATATGAAGGGATTATCGCCGAGCACAATTGGACCCGTGAATCCGCGTCTCTATTCGATATATGTCATATGGGGGAGTTTATTATCCATGGCGACGCCATAGGAAGCGGTTTGGATAATATAGTTACATTTAATGTCTCAACTCTGCCATTAGGAAGCTGTAAATACGGTTTTATGCTTAATAAAGAAGGCGGCATAATAGATGACTTGATAGTATACAGGCTTGAACAGGAAAAATTTATGCTTGTTGTAAATGCTGCTACAAGGTGTAAAGATTTTAATCATATCAAAAGTAACCTCTCTACGGAAGCCACATTAGATGACATATCGGATCATACCGCGAAGCTCGATTTGCAGGGGCCTGTATCGCGGGATGTCATGACTGGATTTCTTGGTCCGAATATTTTGGCCCTAAAATATTTTAGTTTTTTGGAGTTAACGATCCTAAATAAAAAGGCTATTGTCAGCCGTACCGGTTATACCGGCGAGCTAGGGTTTGAGATATATATAGATTCGGAGCAGGCTTTAGAACTGTGGAATAGGCTGCTTAAGAGTGAAAAAGTAAGGCCGGCAGGTCTTGGCGCCAGGGATACTCTACGCCTTGAAATGGGACTGCCCTTATATGGACAGGACATAAGTGAAGATACAACGCCTTTGGAAGCAGGCCTTGATAGATTTGTGGATTTTAAGAAGGATTTTATCGGTAAAGATATCCTTTTAGAGCAACGGGAGCAGGGGCTCAATAAAAAACTTGTATCATTTATTTCAGATACAAGACGCAGCCCACGTCATGATGATAAGATTATAGCAGAAAAAAAAGAAGTAGGCCAGGTTACAAGCGGATCATTCTCACCAAGCCTTGGTTTTGGCATAGGCATAGGTTATGTGGAGAATGGCTATGACTGGCTGGGTTTAAAGATCGCTGTAAAGAATTATAGGTCAGAGCTTGCAGCTCAAATAACGGATAAACCATTTTACAAGTCAGGGAGTGCGCGCAAATGAATATACCGGAAGGATTGTTGTACACGAAGGAACATGAATGGGTAAAGATTGAAGGCGCCTTAGCGCTAATCGGCATAACAGATTACGCGCAGAATTCTTTAGGCGATATTACGTTTGTAGACCTGCCTGAAGAAGGCACTGAGATAAAACAGACAGATACGCTTGCGACAGTAGAATCTGTTAAGGCGGCTTCAGATGTTTATATGCCGTTATCAGGCAGGGTAAAGAAGCTAAATCAGGATATAGTAGACGCGCCGGAAATTGTTAACCAGTCACCTTATGAGAAAGGCTGGTTTGTTGCTATTGATATAACAGATGAAGCGGAGAAGGATAGTCTCATGACTGCTTCGGATTACAAAAATTATGTAGAAGGGCTAGCTTAAGTGACCTATATTCCCCATACAAAAGAAGAGACCAAGGAGATGCTTGACGCGATAGGCATATCCTCCATAGGCGAGTTATTTAAGGATATAAGCCCTAATCTAAGACCTAAGTCTTTTGATATACCTAAGGGCAAGTCAGAATTTGAAGTAATAGAGCATATGAATGAACTCGCGTCAAAGAACGCGACATATCTTACGAATTTTATCGGGGCGGGTTTTTACGATCACTATATCCCGGCCGCGGTAGACGCTATTATCGGCCGGCCTGAATTTTACACAGCTTATACACCATATCAGTCCGAATCCTCACAAGGCTGGCTACAGTCTATTTATGAGTACCAAAGCGCGATATGTGAGCTTACAGGCTTGGATTACGCGAACGCGTCTTTATATGATGGAGGCACAGCCCTGTACGAAGCGGCCATGATGGCTATACGGGTTACCGGCAGAAATAAGATAATAATGGACAGCGGCGTGAGCCTTATATACAGAACCATGCTTTATACATATACGTCAAATCTTAATATAGAGTTTATAGAGACCCCTGTAGTGCATGGCCAAAGTTCACGTGATGAGATATACAAGCACCTTGATGAAAAGACAGCGGCTGTTATAGTTCAGAATCCTAATTTCTTTGGTGCGATTGACGACCATTCAGATGTTATAGAAAAGGCCCATTCATTTGGCGCGTTGGCGATAATGAGTATCTATCCGTTATCATTAGGTGTGCTTAAGACTCCAGGCGAGATGGGTGTTGATATAGCCACAGGAGAGGGGCAAAGTTTAGGTATTCCGCTTTCCTTCGGAGGGCCTTATCTGGGGATTATGGCTTGCAAAAAGGATTATGTCAGAAAGATGCCGGGCAGGATTGTCGGTGCCACGACTGATAAGGATGGAAAGAGAGGCTTTGTTTTAACGCTGCAGGCAAGAGAGCAGCATATAAGGCGGGAGAGAGCCACGTCGAATATATGCTCAAACGAGGCGTTATGCGCCTTGAGGGCATCGATATATGTTTCACTTTTAGGCAAAGAGGGTATCGTAGAGCTCTCAAAGCTTAATCATGATAAGAGTGAATTCGCGAAAAATATACTTGGAAAGATATCCGGTGTGGAGGTTAAAAGGAGCTCGCCCACATTTAATGAATTTACGCTTGTTCTTAATAAGAATGCTGATGTTGTGGTGCAAAAGATGATAGATAAGGGGTTTGCCGCGGGCTTTCCATTGGGGAGATTTTACAAGGGTATGAACAATTATCTTCTCGTGGCTGTTACAGAGAAGAGGACAAAAGAAGAGATAGAAAAATTCGCGGAAACATTGGAAAAAATATTATGCGGTTAATATATGAAAAGAGCGTAAAGGGAAGAAGGGGTTTTAAACTGCCTCAGTCCGATGTAGCTAAACAGCAGGAGATGCCTGCTCAATATAGCAGAAAATGTAAGGCTAATCTCCCTGAAGTCTCTGAGCTTGATGTTGTGCGCCACTTTACTAATTTATCACGCATGAACTTTTCAGTGGATAGTAATTTTTATCCGCTAGGTTCCTGCACAATGAAATATAATCCAAAATTTACAGAAAAGGTAGTAAATATCGCCGGTTTTTTGGAGCTTCACCCTCTTATTCCACAGCTTTTAGGCGGCGGAAGGCTTACGCAAGGGGCGCTGGAAATAATATATAATACAGAGAAGCTTCTTTGTGAGATTACAGGCATGGAGGCATTTACCATGCAGCCATTGGCAGGTGCTCATGGAGAGCTTACAGGTGTTATGCTTATCGCGGCATATCACAAGAGTAAAGGCGCGCGCAGAAAGCATATTATAGTGCCTGATTCTTCGCATGGGACTAATCCCGCAAGCGCCGCTATAGCAGGGTATGATGTTATAGTAGTAAAGACCGATAAAGACGGTTGCATGGATATAAAGGAGTTTAAGCAGAAGCTTAATGAAGATACCGCTGCGGTTATGCTGACATGTCCTAATACGTTAGGATTGTTTAATAGCAAGATAAAAGAGATTACTGACCTTGCCCATGATGTCGGCGCGCTTGTCTATTACGACGGGGCTAATCTAAACGCTATAATGGGAAAGTGCCGCCCGGGGGATATCGGTTTTGATGTTGTGCACCTTAATCTGCATAAGACATTCGCGACCCCACATGGCGGAGGGGGTCCCGGCGCGGGGCCTGTAGGCGTTAGTAAGAGTGTCGTTGAATTTTTACCTGTATCAAGAGTCATGAAGCGCCCCGGTGGCGCATTGTATCTGAATTATAATAATAAAGAGTCTATAGGCTATATCGCCCCGTTTTATGGAAATTTCGCGGTTATACTTAAGGCATATGTATATATGCTTGTCTTAGGTAAAGAGGGCCTGATAAGAGCGAGTGAATACGCGGTCCTAAACGCCAATTATATATTGTCACGGCTTAAGGATTATTATAAGCCGGCTTTTAACAAGGGGTGCATGCATGAGTGCGTCTTTTCCGCCTCAAGGCAATTAAAAAATGGTATTCATGCGCTAGATATCGCGAAATACCTTATTGATAAAGGGGTCCATCCTCCTACTATATATTTTCCGCTTATTGTTAAAGAGGCTATGATGATAGAGCCGACTGAAACAGAATCAAAAGAGACGATAGACGGGTTTATAGAGATTATGATAGAGGCAGCAAAGCTTGCGGAGAGTGATCCCAAAAAGCTTACAACCGCACCGCAGACCATGCCTGTTAAGCGCCTTGATGAGACAAAGGCAGCTCGCGATTTAAACCTTCGCTGGAAATCAGTATAGATTAAATATAAAACGGTTCTTGATATGAAGACGTGGAGAGTAATAGATACAGGTTATCTTGGTTGCCATTTTAATATGGCCATAGATGAGGCCTTGCTTGAGGCATATGATAGCGCAGAAGAGAGAATGCCTGTACTAAGAATATACGGCTGGGATCCACAGGCCTTTTCAATCGGCTATTTTCAAAACCCCGATGATGAGCTCGATCTTGATAGATGCAGGATTGAAGGGATAGATTTTGTGCGTAGAATAACAGGCGGGGGCGTGATATTTCACAAGAGTGAGCTTACCTATAGTATAGTCTGTAGAGAACAAGATTTATCTGCCCGCACTTTTTACAAAGAGACATATAGGTTTCTCTGCTCATTTATAGTAGAGGCATATAAGAGTCTGGGCCTTGAGGCAGAATATGCCCTACAAGAGACTGCAAGGCAGTCTAAGAGCTGGTTCTGCTTCGCCAATAGAGAAAGATACGACATCCTTATTAATGGAAAGAAGATAGGCGGCAATGCCCAGAGACGTAAAAAGGGTATGATATTTCAGCATGGTTCTATACCTTTGAAATCTGATCTCAACAAGGCGCTTCTTTTGTTGCGTGATTCCTCAGCGATTGATAAGGCGAATATTACTTCGTTAAGCGACGCCCTGGGTCAGGATATCTCATACAATAGATTAAGGGACCTGCTTATAAAATCTTTTAAACAGACCTTTAATGTAGATATTGCTAGGGAGGGCCTGAGCAAAAGAGAAGAAGCCCTTAGCGGGCATTTGTTAGAAGAGAAATACAAAAGAGAAGAATGGAACTTATACAGAAATGCAAGTAGCCCAAAGGCCCGCGTGGCTTAATAAAAAAATAAATTTACGGGACTGCAATAATATGCAGCGGCTTTTGAGAGATTTAAACCTGCATACTGTCTGCGAGGAAGCGGCATGCCCTAATATATCAGAGTGCTTTAAAAAAGGCATAGCGACCTTTATGATCCTGGGGCAAAACTGCACAAGAAGTTGCAGGTTCTGTAATATCGGCCATGAATTGCCATTGCCTATCGATGATATGCAGCCAGCCCATATTGCGGAAGCTGTTTTGCGCTTAGGGCTACGTCACGTAGTAATTACAAGCGTTACACGCGATGATCTAAAAGATGGGGGCGCGAGGCAGTTTGCGGAGACGGTACTTGCTATTCGGGGATCCTGTAACAGCACTACTATTGAGGTTCTTATCCCGGATTTTAATGGGGATAGCTCTTCTATAAAGATAGTCACGGATTCTATTCCTGATATCATAAATCATAATCTTGAGACTGTGCCAAGATTATACCCGGAGGTAAGGCCAGAGGCTGATTATAGCCGCTCTCTGGAGGTATTAAAGATAGCCAAGGAGGTATCAGGCGGTAATATCTATACAAAGAGCGGGATTATGGTTGGACTTGGCGAAAAGGAGGATGAAGTGCTAGATCTTTTTCAGGACTTGAGAAGATCTGAATGCGATTTTCTTAGCATAGGCCAATATTTAGCACCTAGCAAGAGCCATTACCCTGTTAAGGAATATATAAGGCCAGAAATATTCGATTTTTACAAGCAAAAAGGTAAAGAGGCAGGCTTTCGATTTGTTGCTAGCGCGCCTTATGTAAGAAGTTCTTATATGGCGGAAGAGTATATAAGCAAGGAGATATTATGAGAGTTGTAGTAACAGGTGGGGCCGGTTTTATAGGAAGTTGTTTGGTTGGCAAGCTCAATGAGCAGGGGATAGACGATGTTATTGTTGTAGACGTGGGTGATGAGAATAAGCATTCAGATAATCTTAAGTATAAGAAGATAATAGGTTATATCGAGCGTGATGAGTTTCTTAAGCAAGCTGAAAGCGATAAGCTCGATAAGTCTATAGATATGATAGTCCATTTCGGGGCTTGTGCCGATACAACAGAGATAGACATAGAATATCTTAAGAAAAACAACTATCTCTATTCAAAAGAGCTTGCCCAGTGGTCGCTTAAAAATAATAAGCGTTTTCTTTACGCAAGCAGCGCCGCAACATACGGGGCCGGAGAACTTGGTTACTCTGATGACGATGAGCTTGCCCCGCGCCTTAGGCCTTTAAATGAATATGGCAGGTCAAAGCAGATATTTGATTTATGGGTTCTTGAGAATAAACTGCAGGAGAGCTTAGTTGGTTTTAAATTCTTTAATGTATACGGCCCGAATGAATATCATAAAGCCGATATGCGCAGCATGGTAAATAAAGGTTACCATCAGATAAAGGATACAGGAAAGTTAAGGTTATTTAAATCTCACAAGGACGGATACGGTGATGGAGAGCAAAGAAGAGATTTTATATATATAAAAGATGCCCTTGAGATGGTATGGTATTTTATAGATAACCCAGGCAAAAACGGAATAGTCAATATAGGTACAGGCCATTCCCATACATGGAATGAGCTCGCCGGTGCCTTGTTCGCCGCGCTAGGGCTTGAGCCGAATATAGAATATTTCGATATGCCGGATAATATAAAAGATCATTACCAGTATTTTACAGAGGCGGATCTTTCAAAGTTAAGAAGAACAGGTTGCGATTATAAGACCACGGATATAAACGAGGCTGTTAAAGATTACGTTAAATATCTAAATAAAAACGAGTACTTGTAAAATAGCTTCAAGAACGGTTCTTGAGCACGGGTACTTGTGCTTGAGAACCGTTCTTGCTGTAATAGGAGATGTTTTTGCATATAATTTACTCTCACTTCGTTCGCGTAAATCATGCAAAAATAATACTTGACAAAAAGTAGCGGATATAGTATACTCACCCACTATGAAGATAAGTTCCAGGTTAGATTACGCGCTTTCATGCGCTATAGTATTGGCAAGTATGTATAAAGAAAAGCAGCCTATACCAGTTGCTTTTATAGCGAGAAGAGAGAAGCTTGCTTACGATTATGTAGAGCAGTTGCTCCGCGCGCTTAAAAAGAATGGAATAGTAAAGAGCGTAAGAGGGGCAAGGGGAGGGTATGTCCTTTCAAGTCCCCCTGAAAAGATAATGGCAAGGGATATAGTTATAGCTATAGAAAAAAGAGTTCTTAAGCTTGTATGCGATCGCGAAAAAGCAAGAAGAAAAGATTGCATACATTTCAACGATTGTAAAGTAAGGGATTTCTGGATAGGTTTAAGAGATAATATGGATAAGTATTTTAGCAGTTATACATTGAAGGATTTGCTTAAGATGAGAGAGCAAGAGAAGGGTTTTAAGGATGGAAGATAGAAGAGTCTATCTGGATAATAACGCTACAACTCCATTGCACCCTGATGTGAAAAAGGTGCTTAAAGAGGCCTTTGAAATATATGGCAATGCTTCCAGTATGCATAGCTTTGGAAGAGAGGCAAAAGCAACACTTGATGACGCGCGTAATCGTATAGCTAAGTTCATAAATGCCCAGGCCGATGAGATAATATTTGTCGGAAGCGGCTCAGAGGCGAATAATACTGTTTTAAATATGGTATCATGCTGCTCCGCTATATGTGATAGTACATGCAAAGGCAGGCACCAGAGCATTATATCTCAAATAGAACACCCTTGCATACTTGAAACATCAAAATGCGTGCAGCAGAAAGGCGCGTCTATAATACATGTAGGCGTTGATAAATATGGCAAGCTTAACATGGATGAATTAAGGGAGAAGATATCAGACAAGACTATGCTGATCTCTATTATGATGGCAAATAATGAGATAGGCACAATGCAGGATATTAAGACTATTGTAGAAATCGCCCATGCAAATGGAGCGCTATTCCATACAGACGCTGTCCAGGCGGTAGGGAAGATCCCCGTTGATGTAAAAGAGCTTGATGTGGATTTCTTATCATTTTCAGCGCATAAGATATACGGGCCAAAAGGCGTAGGCGCGTTGTATGCTAAAAACGGGGTCCCATTCTGTCCGTTTATAACCGGTGGGCATCAGGAAAGAGGCCGTCGCGCAGGCACGGAGAATACCCTTGGTATTATAGGAATGGCAAGTGCTATGGATGCCAGGGCCAAGGAGATGATACCCGAGGCTGAAAGGCTTGTTAAGCTAAAACATAGACTAAGGGATGCTATTGAGAAAAACGTACCGGATATTAGTTTCAATGGCCATCCGGAGGATTCCTTGCCAGGTACATTGAACGTATCTTTTAAGGGCGCCGAAGGTGAGGCCGTACTTCTTTATCTTGACATAGAAGGTATCGCTGTATCGACAGGCTCCGCTTGCGCGTCAGGTTCCTTGGCTCCTTCACACGTATTACTTGCTACGGATGCTGACCATGAAAGAGCCCATGGCGCTATACGTTTTAGCCTGGGCCGAGAGACAGATGAGAGCGATATAGATTATGTAATAGAGAGACTGCCCGCTGTAATCAAAAAGGTTAGGAGTATGTCATCAACATATTCCAATAAAAGGTGAAGACATGACAGAGCCTATAAAATGGGTTTATACAAAAAAGGTTAAAGAGCATTTTACAAATCCAAAGAATATATTAGAAGACGAATCATCGTATGATGAGGATGGTAGGGGCCTTGTAGGAAATGTACAATGTGGAGACCAGATGTTGATGGTTATAAAGGTTGATAGTAAAAGCAAAATAATAACAGATTGCAAATGGAAGACGTATGGTTGTGCCAGTGCTATAGCAAGTACCTCAATACTCTCAGAGCATGTAAAGGGCATGAGTTTAGAGGATGCGTACAAGCTAACACCCAAGGATATCGTTAAAGACCTAGGAGGCCTTCCGGAGCATAAGATACATTGTTCCGTGCTTGGAGACAAGGCCCTGCGCGCCGCGATAGATGATTACCACAAGCGTAGCGGTACACAAGGTGTGACAGCAAGAGAAGACTCACGCGTTATATGTAAATGCATGAATGTTACAAACCACGAGATAGAGAACGCTGTTAAAGAGGGTGCAGACACATATCGGAAGCTTCAGGAGCAGACAAAAATAGGCACCGTATGCGGCCAATGCGAGGAAGATGCCACAAGATTACTAGAAGAGTACAAACAAAAATATTTTAAATAGAAAGTGAGGTGATACGCATGTTTATAAAAAAATGGATGCTTATGCCGGTTTCACATTGTAAAGAAGGTTGCAGTAGATAGTCCTGGGTATGACATTAAACTACCCACTCAATTTATTATTAAAAGGAGTTTAACGTGATCAGTGAAAATTTAGCAAAGAAGATTAATTACCAGATAAACAGAGAGATATATTCAGGATACCTATATCTTGGTATGGCTGCTTACGCGGATTTTATCGGGTTAAAGGGTTTTTCAAACTGGTTTAAGCATCAGTTCAAGGAAGAGATGGAGCACTCTGACAAGATGTGCGATTATCTTAATAGCCAGGGTATACGCGTTATTATGGAGGCGATCGAATCACCGCCACAGGATTTCAGTTCTGCGCCGGAACTCTTTGAGAAGACTCTCGCGCATGAGAAGAACGTAACAAAGCTTATACATGAGCTTGTAGATATCGCGAAACAGGATAACGATAAAGAAGCAGAGGATTTTTTAGGCTGGTTCGTTAGAGAGCAGATGGAGGAAGAGGCTACTCCTGCGGGCATAATAAGTAAAATAGATCAAGCCGGAAGGGACGCGGAAGGGATCGCTAAGATAGACAAAGAACTTACAAACAGGAGATAAAGAGCATGTTAAAAGAACGAGTGGAAGCGGTATTGGAAAAGATAAGGCCTTCATTACAGAATGATGGCGGTGACGTGGAGCTGATAGATGTGGATGAGGCAGGTGTTGTAAAGGTAAGGTTAAAAGGAGCTTGCGCGGGTTGTCCTATGAGTCAGATGACGCTTAAACAGGGCATAGAGAGCACCTTAAAGCAGGAGATACCTGAGGTAAAAGAAGTAGTATCCGCTTAAGGTATTTTAAAGTCATGGCAAAAGAGAATAAGTTTGTATGTACAGATTGTTTTAAGTTAAAGAGATGCAAAGAGTCTTTTGTTTCATGGATATTCTTTTTTACGGCTATCGTAGCTGTAATATCCATAAGAATAGTAAATGTATTCATGAATACCAATCCGACTCTAGCAAAGGCTTTCTGGTATACGGGTGTTATAGGGTTCCTGATATTTTTCGTGTATAAGTTCAGATACGATAATATCGTTCGCAGGGAGCTTGAGAGCTGTCAGTTAAGGGATAAGCTTATTCTTAAGAAGGAGCTTTCAGAGCATGACTATGAGGTTCTAGGGACCATAATCTGCAAACTCCTATCAAAAAAAGATGCTGTGAATTACTTCTGCATATTCTTTTTTTCAGGCTTAGCCCTGGCCCTAGCGATATATTTTGATTTTTTCAGATAAAGATTTTAACATAAGAGTACGTTATGAAAATTAATGATGACTTAATTGATTTTTTAAAAAAGCAGCATTACGCGATCATATCTACCTTAGATAAAAATGGCGCGATACATAATTCGTGTAAAGGCATTGTTGACATAGATAAGCAGGGTATAATATGCCTTCTGGATCTTTATAAGCAGAGGACATATGCGAATTTACAGCTTAATCCTAATATATCGCTGACTGTAGTGGATGAGCATCAGTTTCAAGGTTACTCATTAAAAGGTAAGGCCAGGATGATATCAGGAGAAAAGATAACAGAAGATATGATGAAGGCATGGGAGAAGAAGGTGACAAGCAGGGTATCACAGAGGATATTGCGAAACATTAAAGGCAAAAAGGGCCATCCAAAGCATCCGGAGATACTCTTTCCGATACCTGAATACGCTATAGAGATGATGGTCGACAGCGTTGTTGACCTTACCCCCCATGCGTTAAAGTAGCCAACATCAAAAACCGAAACAGTTTCTTAAATGCAATAGGACTATATTAACAGCATTTAAGGAACCTTCCGGTATGAACCGCTTGTTAGTGGTTTCCAAATCGTTCGGGACAGTGGTCATAACAGAGCAGTAAATAAACATGATAGGAGGATATATGAAGAGCATTAAGGGTACACAGACAGAGAAGAACTTATTAGCATCTTTCGCGGGTGAGAGCCAGGCAAGAAACCGTTATACGTATTTCGCCTCTGTTGCGAAAAAAGCCGGCTTTGAGCAGATAGCAGCCATATTTCTTGAGACTGCTGATAACGAAAAAGAACACGCGAAGAGGTTCTTTAAATTCTTAGAAGGTGGAGAGGTCGAGATTCAGGTAAGTTATCCCGCAGGTATCGTAGGCGATACGCCTCAAAATCTCTTAGCTTCCGCTAACGGAGAGAACGAGGAATGGACAAAGCTTTATAAAGACGCGGAAGATACAGCCAGGGCAGAAGGATTTGACGAGATAGCGATTCAGTTTAAAGAGATAGCGGAGGTAGAAGAAGAACATGAAAAGCGTTTTCGTAAACTTCTCAACAATATAGAGAATAAGAAAGTCTTTAAAAAGGATGAAACCGTAAAGTGGAAATGTCGTAATTGTGGTTATGTACACGAGGGCAATGAAGCGCCTAATGAATGTCCGGCATGCTATCACCCGCAAAGTTATTACGAGTTACTTTGTGAAAACTACTAGATATTAAAAGGGGAGGGATTAAGATGAATGCTTATGTATGTAAAATATGTAAATATATAGCTATAGATGGTGAGGCACCGGAGCGTTGTCCTGTTTGCGGCGCGGGAAAGAGCGCTTTTGAGGAGAACCAGAGTGCTATAAAACAACCGCAGGATCCGGATAACCTCTCAGATCTTGAAAAAAAACACATACCGGCTATAACAGTGGTAAAGAAATGTGGCCTTATTCCTAATGAATGCACAGATGTCCATGTAAAATTAGGTGAGATTAAGCATCCTATGGAAGAGGCTCATTACATAATGCACATAGATTTCTACATAGATAAAAAATTTGTAGCGCGCACGCATCTTACGCCGGAGAGGCTAAATGCCGCGGCAGCATTACATCTTAAGCCAGGCAGTGGCCAGATAGGCGCTATAGCTCTTTGCAATCAGCATGGCGCGTGGTTTAACGAGGTAGAACTCTAATATTTAAATTATG
>Ga0222657_1000238_pt1 | contig 34184 bp, 55 predicted proteins | sample AntAcemetagen474_FD_179858 | JGI IMG/M metagenome (GOLD analysis project Ga0222657, IMG submission 179858) | Saline water microbial communities from Ace Lake, Antarctica - #474 | ecosystem: Environmental > Aquatic > Non-marine Saline and Alkaline > Saline | place: Antarctica: Ace Lake... | reverse complement strand
CATCTTCTGATGGCAATTTAGGCAAAGACATATTTGCAAATCATCCCTGCTCCTACGTTGACCCCCTTCTGGATTAGGCAAGTGATGACCTGTCGTGTGAACCCTTCCGCACATCATGCACCGCTTGCCACGAATCCAGATGCGATATTTCAAGTCCTTCACCTTTTTTGGCTTTAATATCATCATTGGTCTAATTTCTCCTTAATACGCGGGAGCCGTCTATTGTTTGCCTGCTCTTTTTTCGTAGCCCATCGGCAATTGTTTTTCGAATAATCTCCGTTGTTGTCAATGCGGTCAATCGTCAACCCGTCAGGCTTATCGCCCATATCTCGATAAAACGACTCAAAGCTATTTTCCCACTCTTTGCAAATTTTTATACCCCGCCCGCCATAATATTTGTAGGAGTCGCTTTTAGGATTAGCCGTTCTAGCTTTCATCCCCTCCCATGTGTGATATTCTGTTGATTGTGTTTTTCTATGCGTGGCGTTCTGTTTGCCAACGCTTTGCATGAAATCCTTTTTGTAGCACCCACAGCTTTTAGTATTCCCACTCTGTAAGTTGCCCCCTCTTGCTATAAATTCACAACCGCAATCGCATAGACATCGCCAATGCCTATAATAATATGGAGCACCATCCCCCCTATGAAACTGGAGAACGACTACCTTACCATACCTTTCGCCAACACGGTTTTTTAGCTTTGTCATTTTGTCTCCCATAAAGATCAGTCCAATTTTTCGCGTACCCACCCAATCATCATCTCCATCTTTTCACGATAGAACACCTCAAAGTCTCCTTCACCGCCCAACTGCTGCCAATAGCAAAATATCACGGCTCTCATCCTCTGCGATGGTGTCTTAGATTGCTTGAACTCAGGCGGCGGGGCATCAGGCACAAAGGTTTCAGTTGTTTCCTCTGACGCAAATATCAACCACCCGAAAGTCTGATTGAGCCTGATACACTCTGCTGCGGTATCTGCTGGCATCTCTTGACAATGAAACGTCACCTTTAAGGTTTTGTCCTTCAACGTGCTGATGCTGCTCATCGTTGCTGGAACTGTGTATTTATTCATTCTCCACCTTCGATCTGCACATAGGGTTTAGCTGGTGTAACTTCTTTGGCCTTGTCAAACTTGGCAAGTAGTTCTTCCCCTGCTCCCGCTGTGCCTGATAGCTTCTTCATCTCCCTAGCGTTTGGCTTGTACTCTCCGACTCTAAAATACTTCATAAAAGACCCGTCGCCAACTTCCTCACGAATATCGTTCAACTGCTTCACATCCCATTTAACGTATTCCTTGAACGTAATCTTTACCGTGAAATTACTTCCCGCAACACGCTTGACCTTTGTATCGCTTTCAACTGTTGCCGCAAGTGCTGCTAATTCACATTCAAGGCTGTACCTAATCTCTCGTAGCTCGCCCTCGTGAGTCTTAACGGCTTTTAACTGCGCGATAATCTCATCTATCTTGTCGCCGCTGTATTCTATGATCTCTCCGTTTTCGTCGATGTATTCCATTAGAACACCTCCTTGAAGTCTTTTTCAAAGTCTGCTTGGGGTGGAGGCTGATCGTCAAACTGCTGGAAAGTCTCAACCAGATCGTCTGTATAAGCGTGTGACCATGTGCCAGTTTTCTCGTTCAGCTTAAATCCTGCGTCGGTTAAGAACTTGTCGGTAAACTTGCCACCTTCATTCTTTGTCAAGATATAGGCTTTACCCTTCCACTCGCTACACCACCAGCCGTTACCCTTAGCCATGTCAAGCGGCGGGGCTTTGTTTACGGGCTTGGCTGCTTTAGCTGCTGGCTTGGCGTTGGCTTCTATGTCGTGGTTCTCTATATCGTCACCAGTTGAAACCATAAAGGTTTTTAGAATAAAATATTTGTAAGCTGAGGTCAGAGCCTTTGGTGCGCCTTTGTCTTGTGTGTCTGCACCCTGTCCAACACCAGTAGCAACAATCATTTCCTCGGTTTCGCAATCGCAGATGGAAAATTCTACATTGACTGTGGTTAGGCTGTCTACCCTGCAAGAATGAGTTACGGAAGGAATTATAATGACTTTGTTTTTAATGCAGAGTTCTCGCAGAGCAGTCAATGCGTCCTGCTCTTGGACAAACTTATACTTGAAATGCTTATTATAGCCATTCTTAGGGACGTTCCCCATTTCGCCAATGATTTTAATCAGCTTCATTCTCAGGCCATTTGATTTAGTGTTTGTTTCCTTTGGCATCGTCAATCTCCTTTATTTGATTATACAAGTCGTTGCGTTCTAAAGCTAGTCTATCAAGTCTTTGTTCTGCCGCTGCTTGAATCCAACCATTTAACGAACTGTGGTCATGTCCAGCGGCTTCTTTCACTTCCTTGTGTAGCTCTGGGTCAATCCTAAGCATGACATTTACTTTCTTCATCTTTTCTCCTTAAATTGTGGTTATCAAAACCAATCCCGCCATTATAATCGTTCCACATATTAACCCCGTTGCAATCCACATCAACCTGTCTGCGTTCCGTTCTCTCTCCGATTGTTTGGCGAGTAGATACTTCATAGCTGGCTTCCATCGTTCAATGACGTATTCCATTATTCACCCCTCTCTTGCTGACGGTGTTGTGAATCGGGGCAAGTCACGATTGCCCGTCATCGCAACAAGTCAAACGGTTTCTGACTCTTTTCGCTTTTCTTCTAGTTGCGCTTTCTTAATGTTGTATTCGGTTTGCGTTGTCTCTGTAAATGAGGCTTCGGTCAATTGTTTAGCCATCTCACCACTAATAAACTCATCATCTTGTAGTTCCGATCTTCTGTTCGTATTCGCTAACAGCGTCATACCATGCTTCTTGAAAATCGACAGTCCAGTTTTTGTTATACTTATCATCTGCGTATTCCGCTGCATTTCTCAAGTTTCCTTCACTCACGCAAATCGATTTATAATACGCATCGAAATGTTTGCCGTAACTTCTTTGCATTTCCTTTTTATAGTGATTTTGTTTTCTCATTTTGTGCCGCCTTTCGGTTGACTGCGTTGACTATTCTGCTGTAATCTCGACAATGTTTTGTTTATTCGCCCCGCTCTTGTTGACGGTCGCTCTCTAATGATTCCATCTCCCATTCTTTCTCAACTGCTTTGCGATGTTCGGGGCAAAGATACTCACCGACATCTGCAAACCATACGACTTCATCGTCATGGCCTCGGTCGCAATATTCGCAACTGTGATGATGATAGTCTCCGTTTGGATTGTCAGGCGTGATTGATACATCGTAATTAGGTAGGTGTTCCATGTGTCTCCTTTGGTCGTGTGACTGTTTGTTACCTTATGCAACTACTGTGCGCCCATTGAATACAGAGTGCAAGCATAATCGGCATTAATTCGTATTTAGTTTTAATGGGGTCTAATAAGGCTTAGAGTGGGCCGTGGTCAAGGGGTTACAAATATTAACCGATTGGTGATAAAAAGGTTTACACCTTCATTGTATAAGTATAGAAAGGGCGATAGAAAGGGGCAATCATGAACGCAAGAGACTTGGAACAGAAGCTAGAAAAACGCAGGGAGTACATGCGCATAAGGCTTAAAAAACACTATAAGATAGCTAGGGAGATTGGCTTTTGCTCTCAAGAGGCGGCTATTCTGAGCCACCAGACGTTGAAAGTTATACATAGGATTGCGCTAGAAAGGGGGCTAAATGTACGGGAAACACTTTGAGTCAATGTATACGGGGTCTATGTTCGGGGCTGGGATGAATGTATTTGCTGTTTGGGGCTTTGCGATAGCAAATAAGGGTTCTGATGGTGTAGTTGAGATCAACCCCCCCTTTGTAGCTTCCGCGCTGGGCTGTGGAGTGGAGGATGTCACATCGGCAATCGAGTTCCTTTGTTCACCGGATGAAAATTCAAGAAGCGAGGACAAGGATGGCCGTAGGTTGTTAAAGGTCGGTTCTTTTACCTATGAGGTGGTTAATCATGCGAAATATGTTGGTATGAAAAACGCAGAAGATAGACGCAGACAAGGAAGGGAATCGCAGGCCAGATTCAGAGAAAAGCACGGGGGAACCGTAGTAAGCAGTAGTAAGCAAATAGTAATCAATAGTAAGCAGCCAGTAATCAATAGTAAGCAGCCAGTAATCAATAGTAAGCAGCCAGTAATCAATAGTAAGCAGCCAGTAATCAATAGTAAGCAGAGTAAGCCTATAAAGATAGAAGATGAAGATAAAGATATATTAAAACCATTGTCGAGCAAACTCGACGGAACAGTAAAAGATCTTTTCTCTTTCTGGCAAAAGACTCTCAAACATCCCAAAGCAATCCTAAGTGCAGATCGCTTGAAAAAGATAAAAGCGCGGTTGAAGGAGGGATATCCGCCTGAGAGGATAAAATCCGCTATTCTCGGTATTGCCAATAGCCCGCACAATATGGGGATTAACGAACACGGCAAGAAATACGACGATATTGAACTTATCTGCCGCACAGGGTCAAACGTGGATAGGTTTGCAGATATGGAGACAACCGAAGCTGTTGACGATTGGTGGCAGACTGACGAGGGCGGTAAGCCAATCTTCGGGATAGACGGCCAACTAATGCCTAGAGAGGATGACAGACCATGATAAATTTTGGATATTTCAAAGAAGGTCTAGCGAAGGTAGCGGCAGCTTTCAATGTAAGCAACCAGCGAAAAGAGGCTTTAGAAAATACTTACCACGACATATTAAGTTCTAAGATAAGTGATGCCCAATTCACTAAAGCGGTAGAACACATATTACTAAATGCAGAACGATTCCCTACCATAAAAGCGTTCTTAGATGTGGCTAGGATATATCCAGACCCAAAGGGCAACATTACGAAAGAACCTTGCGTGGTTTGCGATAGCACAGGTTGTATCGTTGCTAGGAGAGAAGGCTATAGAACGCTATTCTCTTGCAGCGAGTGTCATAACTGCGAATATGATTATCCAGAATGGAGCGACGATTACAGAAAAATAGGATTTAAGCCAGAATTCAGGGCAAGCGACTGGAATCCCAATGATGATGCCCAAATGCGGGGGCTGGCTATGATGGGAACAGGGAGCAAGGTGTGGAAAAAAGCGTCAAAAGATTGCCAGCAAGCAGCAATGAAGTTCGGAGCAAAACCTCATTCGGCTGGCTTAGAGGCAATCACAGGCAAGGCAGACCCACAAAAAGAAAGGCTCAGGAGACAGCGAGAGCGTCAAATTGAGACATTTGACATCTTAGGCAAGGTCAGAAACCTACACATAGAAGGGGAGGCAACATGACTGAGGACGGAACAAAATTAGTGTGCGCACCACAGGACATAACAATTGAGTACGGCGAGAAGCTGTGCGACATCCACAATTCAGTAATCGCAGACAAAAGGATGACAGAGCCTGAGAGAATGGCTTGCTTGCACACTCTAGTTATGGGTTTTTTATCTCATTATGTAGACGATGACCCATATACGATGAAGCTTCTCTTGAACAGCATAGAAATGGGTGCGGTAGTAGACAACGAAGTGCTTAGTTGAAAAGGGAGGTGAGTGATGATTAACAAAGACGGAGTAATCAATCGTGGTGGGGGAGAGATGTTCGGATTCGCTGGGAAATACGAGATGAGATGCAAAACTGTCAAAACAGTTGATGAGTGTGTTGATATGATGATCTGGCACTTAAAGATATGTGAAGAAGACGGCTGTCCTGCGTTCATTGACCGCGTGATGAACGGAGTTGTTAGAATGTGGAAAGCAGCAGAAGGATATAAACCGTTAATGTGGTGAAAAGAAGTTGACCACGGACTAAATACTGTTAAAATCCCGACATCAACACGCTAACGACTGCGACGAGAGAGCATCAACAACACATATTATATCCAGGGTGCAGAAGTCGCGGTTAGTTTTTATCGGGGGATTGATGGTTAAGAAGAAAGCAGCAAAGAATGTCAAGGCTCCTAATCCTGTCGGCCGCCCCACCAAATACAAACCAGAATACTGTCAGCAACTCATCGACTACATGATAGAAGATGGAAAACCCATTACAAAACCAATGGTTGAAGATAAAGTCATTGTCGATCATCACATAGGGTATCTACCTCACTTCTTTGAAGGCTTTGCGGTGAAGATAGGCGTTTGTCACGAAACGTTAAGAGAGTGGCGAGGGGAACACCCTCAATTTTCTGCGGCCTATAAGAAAGCTAAGAACATTCAGCTCGAAAAGATGGCTAAAGGGGCTTTAGGAGGCACTTTAGTTCCATCGACAACAATCTTCGCACTCAAGAATATGTTTGGATGGAAGGACAAGAAGGAAGTGTCCACCGATCCTGAGAATCCCTTAACAATCACGATAACCAAAACCTATGAAAGTTGATCTAACGAAACGCCAGACGATTGCATGGGATTATCTAACGTCCATGCTCGACATTGACCTGTGCTATGGCGGCGCAAAAGGTGGCGGCAAGTCGTTCTTATTGTGTTTATGGGCGTTTACATGGGCTAAATGGTTGCAAGAGTTCTTTGGCATTAAAGCGAACGATCATCCCTTGCCAGTTGGATTCATCGGCAGGAAGCGAGCGAGTGACTTCTCAGACACGACATTTGAAACGTGGAAGAAGGTTATTCCGTCCGAAGCCTACACAATACGCCAGATGGATAAAGAGATCGTGATTGATAACGCGGTCAAGATTATGTTCGGGGGCTTAGACGATCAAGCCAACATTCAGAAGTTCAACTCCGCTGAGCTTGCTTTTATAGCCCTCGATCAAGCCGAGGAAACCAGCAAGGACGATATAAGCGTGTTGGAAGGTTCTTTGAGATTAACGCACAATGGTAAAGTCCCCCCATACAAGTCTTTGTACACCGCCAACCCAAGAGCAGGATGGCTGAAGGACGACTTTGTTAAGGGCAAGCGTGACGGGGCTATATTCGTAAAAGCCCTTCCTGCTGACAATCCCCATTTGCCAGACAGCTACGAGGAAAGGCTTAAAACAGTGTTTGGCTATAACTCAGCATTGTTACAGGCTTATCTCTACGGTGAGTGGGATGTGTTTGAGGGAATGTATTTCGAGGAGTTCGACAGGAATTACCACGTTTATAATCCTCACGATGTAAAGATACTTCCTAGCTGGCCTAGAGTGAGGTCGGTTGATTGGGGGTATTCAAGCCCGATGTCGTGTAATTGGCACGCAATCGGCCCTGACCAGCATATTTATACTTATCGAGAATACTACGAAACCAAGAAGCTCGACGTTATGGCGGCAAAGGAAGTAGCAAGCCTCACATCGGAATCGGAGAATGTTTTGTACACGGTTGGCGATCCCCAGAGTTTTCCAGTTAAGATTGAGCATTGGAAGCAAGGCAGGTCAGTTGCGGTCAAGCGTTCCGATGTGTGGGCTGAGAACGGTGTCCCGATGATTATGGGCAATTCAGCACGAGTGGACGGCTGGTCAAGAATGAGGGAGTATCTACGGTTGCGAGAATATCAGGGTGGACAATCGGCATGGTGGCATATATCAAGCGAGTGTCCTAATTTAATACGAGAGGTCACTAGTGCTTATTACGACAAGAGAAACATTGAGGACATAGCTCCTGAGTGTTCTGACCATTCGCTAGAAAATTGCAGATTGTTTTTTATGTCACGACCGCCGCTTTGGAAGGACAAACCAGAAACGATGACAATGTTGGAAGCAGCGGAGAAACAAGCGGAGAGAGAAGAAGAATCGAAACCCCATAGACTTGGGGCGTTCTGATCGGGGACATACTAGTTGGATGGGGGAACCCGACACCTCCCATCCCCCCGTTCAGAGCGAGCAAGCATGCACCTAGAGTGAAAGGTGAGCCGAATAAATTGGGAATAATGGTTTTCGTGCAGACACCCAAACCTTAGCTCTCGGTCTGCAATTATAGAACGGAGGCATTATGCATGAGATGAAAACAGCAAATGAATACATAAGGGCCAATAGCGGCTTGATTGAGTGTCCCAAGTGCAAGGTTGGATTGTATTATGTGCGAAACTGGAGACGCATTAACGCGGAGTCAGTTATGGATCCAAAGGAACTCGTATCGCTAACAGACGACCCGTTGCCAGAGATAGGCGCTAGGATGCTTTGCCCTCTTTGTTCTGAGTTACTGTTTCACCTTTTTAGGAAGGGAGGCTCTAGTGCCTAATCAATGGAAGGGCGGTTGCGTAAACTGCGGTAAATTCAGATGGACACCAGAGGAACTTGCGGAAGGAGTTGACCTCGCAAGTCGAAACGTTCATATTATGCGCAAAGATGGCAACAAAACCATCGTGGGAATGTGTAAAGAGTGTTTCGATCTGGACGATTACGACTTAGATAACATTAAGCAGAACTGGTACAACTCAGAGCTAGAGTGCTTGAACAGTAGAGTTAAGGGCAAAGAAGAACACGCTTTAAGATTGCCTTTAGTCGAAGGCATCAAAGACTTAGAGTTTGTTGGGTTTGTGAAGCCGTAGTCGGGAGAAAGTAAGTCAATCGGGTGGCGGTAGTTTTGTTATCGCAAAGAAAACACAAAGAGAAACGCTGGATATGTGGAAAGCCCGCATATCGTTGGCTAAAGATGCCCGTGAGGAAGTATTAAAAGACGGGGACAAAGCCGTTGAGAACTACGAAGGCAAGATAGACGCAGCCACGGGCTGTAAGGACACATCGACGCTTAATCTCGTTTATGTGGATATGAAGCAATCTATCCCTGAGTATTATTCGCAGAACCCCAAGCTATTTGTAGACCCTGACGAGCCAGGAGCCGAGGAAGATGCGGAACGTGCTGAACTCGCTCTGAACATTCTATGGCCTAAACGCCAGATGAAGCCTCTAATGCGTGACGCGATTAAAAGCACCAAGTTCTACGGTGTTTGCGGGTTCAAGACTTATTTCAACTTCAAAAAAGGTGCTGTTAAAGACGAATGGAACGACCGTATAGAGAATGATGACGTTAGAACTGATCGAGTGCCGCGCAAGTTCTTGCTGAAAGACCCCAGCGCAACATGTTGGGATACTTCCTGCTGGATTGGTCACGAGATTATAGCTAAAGTCTCTGACATAGCCGAGCGATTCAACATCAAAGACAATAAAGATATCACGGTTACGAAGTCCGACACAGGTTCGTCAGATTTGGACGGCTATGAGGACATTGAAGCTATTAAGGGTGATTTCCAATACGGTACTTATTACGAGATTGAAGATCGTAAGAAGGGTGAAGTATTTACGATTGTTGACGGTCTGGACAAATTCGCTAAGAAGCCAACGAAGAAATCTTACAAGTACGACTCGATGTGGGATTTCCTAGAGTACAACGATATTCCCGACAGACCTAACACGAAGGGTGATTACTTCTTCTGGAGAGCGCAGCTAGAGGAAGTGGCTATCTTTCGCACCATGCTTATTAATCACGCCAAGAAGGGCAACGCTAAGTACGCTTGCTATGGCGATCTGTCTCCAGCGCAAAAGCTCCAGCTAAAATCAAACGAGGACTCCACTTGCGTTGATTTATCACCGACGCAGAAGGTTGACCCGATTGTTCACTCTGGCATTGACCAGCAAGTATTTATGGCTGACCAATCCGTGAGGGCAGATATTCAAGTTCTGTCTAAAGGCCCACGTCAGTCAGCGGGTAAAAAGACAGCCACCGAAGTCAACGCAACTGAAGCAGCAGCGCAACAGGTATCTGGTGAGAACCTTGAAAGACTAGAGGAAGTCATTGCATCCATCGCTAATAAATGGGTTAGCCTCATGCAAGATAACTACTCCAATACACGCACCGTAGCTCTTACGGGTATGCCTGACTATAAGTTCCAAGACTACCAAGACAGGTTGGGCGAGTCGATGGACGGTAGTTCAAAGCATCCTTTCCTTAAATTCACTAAGGGCGATATCGGCAAGAAGCTGAACGTCAGAATTAAAGCCGGATCCACAACTCCTGACTCCGATCAAACCCGCATGGCTAAGTTTCAAGGGTTCATGAAGTTCGTATCCACAGGGAAGTTAATGGCTGGTGTTGATTTAGAGGAAGTGTTGAAGGAAGCCGTCGAAGTCTTTGATGTTCGCAACGATAACCTGACGATGGGCAAAGACAATCCGATGGAAGAATCCAGATTGTTAAACGCTGGTGCTTACATTGCTCCAAAGATAAACGAGCAGCACGACAAACATTTACAAATACATGAGATGGAATCCAACGGCAATAACGAGAACATTCTACATATTCTCGGCCACAAGATGTTTAAGGCTCAGATGGACGCAAACCAAATGGCAGAATCGGCAACAACTCCGCCGAAGATGCCCCAAACAGGTCAATCCTTTGTAGGAGCAGACCAGCAACAACCTGTGGCGTTACCACCACAGGGTCAGCCAGTACAACAAGGCCCAAGTGGGCCACCACAAACCGCGCCAATAGGCGCAGGAGGCATTAGATGACAGACGAAAACACAGAGGTAGCCTCGTCAGCGACCGAAACACAGACGGAAGTAGTGACGGAACCAGTAGTTACCGAACAGGCATCGTCGGCAGCGACGGAAAATACTGCATCGCCTGACCCAGTACCTTACGAAAGGTTCTCGGAGGTAATCGAGCAGAAGAACGGTTACAAGACTCAGCTTGACGAACTCCAGATTCAGAACGAAGCCCTCAAGTTGGTGCAGCAGCAGAATCAGCAGCGTCAACCACAAGTTACTCAGCAAGATCATGACAACATGGTTGAGCAGTTTGGGCCAGAGGGTGCAGCAGCAATAAGGGCTGACATGGATGAGATTTTGAATAAGAATTTCATTCAGCCACAATTACATCAACAGTACGCTAACGCTTATAAACAGCAATACGATATTGGCAAAGGCAAGTTTGGCGAGGACTGGAGCAAGTACGATTACAAAGACCCGCTAACGGGAGAGCTAAAAGGCAATAAGGTTCTTGATCTTATGTCTAGCGCACCAACTCTCACACTAGAGAGCGCATGGAACGCTACTAACCCCGTTGACAAGGCAAAGATGGAGCAGGATATGAGAGACAAACTGACCGCTGAGTATAATGGTAAAGCAGAAAACACAGCAGCAGGAGCCTCCACTTCCACACCATCAGCCACGGGAACAGGCCACGCTATGACTACGGAAGAAGCCTATGCACAAGCGGAAGCTGAATTAGGCGGCGGCTAACCAACGATGTCGGGAGAAAGAAAGCTGCTCGGGCAGCAGTAGGCAGTAATGCCAGGAAACACTAATTTTGATACAGTAGCATCAACGACTTTTAACAACTTGCAGAAGAAAATGGCGGATAATATCTCGGATAATATCCCCTTGTTTAAGTATCTGAAGATGAAGGGTTCTGTTGTAGTCAGCGGTGGTGACAAGATTGTCCGTCCAATGATCTACAAGATGGCAAACGCTCAGTCTTATTCTGGTCGCGACTCCCTCGATCTTACCGATCCAGGCGGCATCACGGCGGCAGAGTATAACTGGAAGCAGACCATCGTTCCAGTAACAATCGACGGTATCACCAAAGCAAGGAACGCTGGTCGTGAGAAACAGATCAGCATCCTCGATACGTTGAAGCAGCAAGCTGAAATCTCGATGGCTGATAAAGTGTCTGAGATGATGTTTGGCGACGGTACGGGCAACGGCGGTAAAGATATGCTCGGCCTTCAAGCGATTGTTGACCACGCTCCAACCACAGGCGTTCTCGGTGGAATAGATCGTGCGACAAACGCTTTCTGGCGCAACAAAACCAAGTCTATCGGTGCTTACGGTACATACCTCATGCCTTACTTGTCCACGTTGATTCGCGACCTCACCAGAGGCACGAACCGTCCAGACATCATTGTTATGAACAGCACCGATTACGGCTATCTTGAGACTCTTGCATGGGGCAAGGCGCAGTATCAGAACACGAAGCTAACCAGCCTCGGTTTTGAAGCTCTCAAGTATCAGGGAATCGACGTTATCCATGATGCCAATACACCTACTGGCAAGAACTATTGTCTCAACACGAAGCACTTGAAGCTCTATATCAATAGTGCGGCAAACTTCACGATGGGCAAGTTCATTGAACCCGCTGATGGCGATTACCTCGCTGCCAAATACAAACTCTATGCTCAGTTGACAACCGACAGAGCCGAGTCTGCTGGCGTGTTCTATGGCGTAACAACGTAACTTGAAACCTTGAAAGGAGGTCAGAAATGACCATCGCAGCAAACACAATAGCTCAATCATACGCTAACAAGCGCATGGGATGGGCAACGAAGCTAGACGAAGTTGGCTCAACAGCCAAAGAAGTATTGGGAGTTATCAGGGAAGATCAACACCCTGTTTTCGGCCCTCGTAAATTCCAGTATGTTTGTTTTTATCAGGCCAGCGGCGCAACGGTAGGACAGTTGCAGTCTTATGTTGACCCTGTTTCAGTTGCAAACATCACATCTGGAACCACAACCGTAATCACCACAAGTGGCCTTACGGCTGGCATCTATGACGGTGGACTTCTCGTCTGTATAGATGATGCTGGTGGTTCTGGTGCGGCTCCCGAAGGCGAAAGCGGTGTAATCGTTGAGAACACAACGACAACCATCACGATTGCCGCGGCTGACGCTTTTTCAGTAGCCCCTGCGGTTAATGATGATTTCAACGTCCTGCTCCCTTGGGCCGTTGATGATTCCGCAGACGGTGACATGGCTCATCAGGTAGCTGGTGTTGTCATGGGTTCTCCTGACCAGTACGATTATGGCTGGGTGCAGTTTTTCGGTATCAATCCAAACACCAAAGCAGTTGCAGCAGGAACAGCCCTCATCGTGAATGAGTTGGTTGTTGCTGATACCGCAACCGTGAATGATGGTGCTGGTGATGCTGATAATCTTTCAGTTGGTGTTCTTAAAGTCGGCCTCACGGCTGACACGGTAGCAAGAAATGCCGTTGTCGATCTGTTCTGTGGTCAGGCTCTTAAACTTGGAACCTCAACCGCATAGGTTGGTTTTTGATTTGGAGTGGGCTGCACCCCCAAAATGGCCCACTTCATTTCATAAGCCAATTAAAGGCAAACAAAGGAGATCCAACATGGGATATGACACGCCAGACTTTACGAAGAACCCGAAGAAAATAGAAATCATTCCTCCAGAGGGATGCGACTTTTACCGTCCTGCTGCTGCTAAGAAAGTAGCGGATCCAGTAAAAGATCCTGAAAAGGTTGTAGAAGTAGCAGCCAAAGTGTCAGGTGACGGAACAGCTAAAGGCGAAGCAGCCAAACACGCAAGCGAGATCGAGAAATTCCGCTGTAAAAAGTGTGGTTATGTTTGCGCCACCGAAAAGGGCATGAAGATGCACTTTACTAAAGCACATAAAGGAGAATAACAATGACAATGACAGCCGCGAAACTTTTAGAAACAAACCTTCCTACGAGATTGGGTTGGGGCGCAGAGTTAGATTCAAGCTCGGCAACTGCTTTAGAACCTTACGGTGCTATCAGGTGGGATTTCAGCCCGTACTTTGGTTTTAGGCGGTTTCAGTATTTGCGTTGCGATCAATCGGGCGGCTGTACTGTCGGTCAGTTGCAGAGCGTGACGGCAAACGAAAGCATAGCAAGCATCTCTGGCACTCACTCAACCACTACGATTGAGACTACAGGTTTAACGGCTGACATTCATGTTGGCGGTATCTTGTATTGTTTAGACGACGCTGGCGGTTCAGGAGCAGCACCAGAGGGCGAGAGTGGAGTAATTACAGCGAATAGCGCAACCATCGTAACAATCGGTGACGCTTTCTCGGTAGCTCCAGTTGATACAGACGCTTTCACAATTATATTCCCTTGGGCAGTTGTAGATTCAGCCGATGGAGACTTTGCCTCAGAAGTTGCTGGCGTAGCGATGGCAGCTCACGATCAATACGACTGGGGTTGGTTCCAGTTTGAAGGAATAAATCCGCTAGTTGATGCGGTAGCCGCTGGAACGACTTTCCCAACAGGCGAGTCAGTAGTTGCTGGAACGGCTTGTGTAGATGACGGCGCGGGTGATGCAGCCGATCTAAGAATTGGCGTGATACAGCATGGCCTTACGACCGACACAGTAGTTAGAAAAGCCATTGTTGACCTCTTTTGTGGGTCAGCGTTAAAGCTCAATCAGTCAACATCATAGGTGAATAAATGAACACAGGCGAGATGGTAAAAAACGTGAACGCTGAGTGTCACCCGATAACGAATATCGACGCTATTATCATTCGTTGGCTTGATAGAGGTCAGAAGGTCGTGGGTTCAGCTTCGGGTAAAAAGCAGGGTTGGTCATGGCTTAGGCAATACGGGTATTCGTTTGCAACCGTTGACGCAACCAAAGTCTACGCACTCAGCCCCCTTGTTGATACGTCTAAAATTATCACGATGTACAACGAGACAGACTCTCAATACATTGATTCGATCAGCGAGCAAGAATTTAGGATGCACGACCCGGGAGCAGACTCATCGGGTACGTCGTATCTTTACAGGCTTGTTGGCTACGCTCCTGTGCAGCATCAGCCGACCGCAACGTCAGTGTTGACCTTTGTTTCCTCGGTAGCAGATACGGCAAACATAACTATCCAAGGGTTGAATACTGGCAGCGTTATGATTACGGAAACGATTACGCTAAACGGCACGACTGATGTTGTTTCAACGGGTTCATTCACAAAGGTAATGAGTTTGTCAAAGGACGATGAAACGGCTGGCTATGTTACTGTGACTTCGGACGCTGCGGCGGTTACGAATGTCGTGATAGCCCCGAAAGACCGCGCTGTCTCTCATCCGTTGGTAGCTCCGTATTCCGTTCCTTCGGCTGTGGACACGATCTATTACGATTTCACGATGAAGCTGCAAACGCTATCAGCAACAACCGATATTTCTTTAATCCCTGAGAAGTATCACGACGTTCCTGAGTTGTACGCAATGGCTCGCTGTTACAAGCATTTGAACAACGCGGCAATGTTTCAAACTACTTATGGCGAGTTTCAATCACGAATTAAAGAAATGAAGGCAGACGATCAGCAGCCGTCAGGCGTTTGGTCAATGGATTCTGCTTCTAACGGATCGCTGCCAATAGCGCAGTTTCCGTCTAACTTTCCGAGGACGTAATGGGTCAAGAGAAAACTACAACTCCTGTGCGGATTAAGCGGTTTCTTGGCCTTAACACCAAGATTTCAGATACCGCTATTCACATGTGGGAGTCCTCTGGATTGCAGAACGTGAACATTACAGAAGAATCAGTTGAACAGCGTAAAGGCTCTACAAAGCTCAACACCGTTGCTTTCAAGGAGAAGTCCGATACAACAGCCAAAGGCATCGTGGGGCTGTACTCAGGCCGCTTAAACGGCACTAATTATCAGGTTGGTGTGGGTGGTGATTCGTTCAGACAATATACAGGCGGGGCGTTTGTTGATAAAACGGGCGCGGTTACTCTCACGGACAACGTGAACAAACTAGCGTCTTTCGCTACGTTCTACGATTCGGGGGCAACGAATGAAATCATCATCGCTTGTAAAGACGGTGACGCGCCGATTAAGTGGACAGGTACGGGCAATGCGGCAGCTTTGGGTGGTACACCTCCTACTAATTTTAAGTATCCCCTCGTTCATAAAAATAAACTATGGGTTGTCGTTGGTGACTTCGTTTACTTATCTGGCTTACGAGATGGCGAGAGTTGGGATTTAACCAACGACGTTTTAAGGTTCGCTGGCGGTGGTGGCGATATAACAGGAATTAAAGTCTTTAGCGATCGAGTGATTGTATTCCAACCCGACGCTATCAGTGCTGTGTCTGGAACCGACCCGTTAAGCAATATGTATATCGAAACCATTGTATCAGGCGAAGGTTGTGCATCTGCTTATTCTATCCAAGAGATTGAATCTAGGAGACATGGCAATATCCTTGCGTTTCTATCTACCGAGGGAACTGTTAAGGGATTCAACGGCTCAAAGAATCTCCTGCAGTTAAGTGACCCAGCAAAACCGTTATACGACCAAATGAATAGAAGCCGTCACGCTTATTGTTCATCTGCTAATTGTCGAGCATTGAACCAATACTGGCTTACGATGTCTTTAGGCTCGGACACCACACATAGCCAGATATTGATTTATGATTACTTCAACGACAGATTCACGAATGACGAAACAGGCAAGCCCCTTTCATCGAATCTTTATCACACAGGCATAACAGCAAACGCTATGTCTATATTTTCTTCGTCTGCTGGTACTGAATATCTAGTTACAGGCGATTATAGCGGGTTTGCGCTGCATCAAGACATTGGTTTGTCGGACGAAGGCACGACGCTTATTGAAAGCAAATGGCAAACGGGCAAAATGGACTTCGGTTCTCCGAGTCATGTTAAAATGCTCACAGATATGAATGTGCAGACAACTCAATCATCAGCAACGAATATGAGCGTTACAGCTACAACGCAGAGCACAGGCGGAACCGCTGCTCTAACAATAGCTTCCGCTGGTGGGTTGTGGGGAACGCTAGTATGGGGAACTGGCAATTGGTCATCCCCTTCTACCAAATACACAGCTTGCAAGATGATCCCGACAGTAGGAGAAAGTGCTGTGTTGGGTAGGTACATCCTAACGCAGTTAAGCCATAACGTAGCAGACGAAGCCATGAGGGTTGAAGAACTAATCATTGGGGTTACTGATCTAGGTATGCAGCCTGAATATACAGAGGACTAATGAGCGACTTGCTACTACAGAAGCATAACCATGACGATTTTAACCTAAACGATGAGTTCGGGCAGCTTTACAAGTGGTATAATAAAAGCCCGATGTCGCAAACAACGAGCATTACGGGAACAGGCTCTTTAACAGCATTGAACGCTGGGGTTGTTTTGGGAGATACATCTAGCGGTGCTATTACAACGACTTTACCCACGGCGGCTGGCAATCTCGGCCTGACTTATACCTTGAAACTTGTTGATGCCACAAACAATTGGACTATTTCAAGGACTGGAACCGATACGATAGACGGTGAATCTTCAAAGATTTTATCTGTGGATAACGAAACAATCACCCTGAGATCAGACGGAGTTTCTAAATGGTACATTCTATATTCAAGTATTGATTTTGCAGAAATTGGGATGCCTAAAATGTATATGGGAACAACCGCACCGTCTGGTTATTTAATGTGTGACGGCTCTGCTAAATCCCGCACGAAATACGCGAGATTGTTTGCAATCATGGGTGAGGCTTGCGGAGAGGGTGACGGGTCAACGACTTTCGACCTTCCCGATTGCAGAGGCAAGTTTTTCCGTGGCGTAGATCATGGCGAAGGTAATGACCCTGATGCTGCAAGTAGAACAGCAATGGCAACGGGCGGTAACACGGGTGATAATGTCGGAACGGTTCAAGGGCATGAGATTGACGCGCATAAACACGACTACAAAGCCAACGCATATAACAATGCCGAAGGTGGATCAGCAGGATATTACAATGTCAGGGAAGATGCTGGCTTAACACAAAACACAAAAAGCTCTGGCGGCAACGAAACAAGACCAATAAACGTATATACGGAATATATAATTAAGTATTAGGAGGTATTACATGTCTGTCCAAGTCGATCCATATACATTTACCAACGGCACAGTGGCCGATGCACTTGAAGTCAACGCAAGGATATCGCTGATCTATACTTTGCAGAACGGCGGCATTGACGCGGCTAATGTTGACCTGACAGATGATTACGCTTGGACGGGGACGCACTCATTTAATGGTGCTGTGTACGGGCAAAGACTAATGTTCACCCGTACTTTTATACTTCCTGAGTATATCCAAGACGAGGTTAACTTCGTTCCGATTCTTCCAGTTGAAAGCCTAGCGTTTCCATACGGTATTTTAATCACGAAGTTTGGAATTAAGACCGACGCAGATTCTAGCTATAGCGTTGTTTTAGAGGATTGGTCAGACCCGCAAACTCATTCGGCAGACATTTCAACAGTTGCGACTTCTGCATCTGATGAGGCAGCGAGTGCGGCTTTAACCACTACGGTTGCAGCGGGTAACATCGTTGGAGTTGACTTACCAACAACTACGGGTGTTAAATCGCTTCAAGTTTGGATTGAATACACAATAAAGGCGAGCTAATGGCAATAGCATATTATTATTTTAATGCATATAGTAGTAGTGGGTGGAGTGACCCTGCTTATATGGTTGATGGTAATACATCAACTGGAGCATATCTATTTGCTACAACAAATGCTTACGCCACAGTAACAAAAACTGAAAACCAGAGGTGTAGCGGGAACGAATGTGTTGGTACAAGTTTAGGCAGAATTACAAAAGTAGAAATGAGATACCGTTACGATATAGGCCGAACTCTATTTATTCAAAATCCCGTAGCTGGTAGAAACTATGTAAATACCACTCCTTATTTCAACGGTTCAGCAGGAACGCTACGCACTATGTTTGATGTTTCTGGCACAGCTGCGGTATCTGCAACGTGGACTGGTTGGTATGATATTACAAGTGATGCCAATCATCCAACATGGGGAACTGATTGGGATGATGTAAAAAACATGGATATGAACGTATTTGGTTACGTTAGCTATACTGGAGAGGGATGGAGTACAAACTATGGTGGGCTAATCCAAAGTGGTTACGCTATTCAACTTGCTATCACCTATACCCCTTATGCAGCTTCAACAGGTTCAATTACGTCACCAACAGCAGCAGCTATTGCTTATAGGTCTGGAACTGGACTAGCAATAAATGGAACAGCGGTCAATGCGGTTGGGGTAAACAAAGTACAATACAAAGTTGATGCTGGTTCGTGGGTTGATTGCACAGGAACAACGGCGTGGAGCGTAACCGTTCCGCAAAGCTCTTTAACGCTTGGCGCACATACTATTTATGTACAGGTTCAAGAGGTAGGTAGCGGAACATGGACGGCGGTTGATAATGTGGCTATTGTACAGTCACCCTTACCATCACAAATGATATGATTATTACGAATTTTACAGCGAAGTTGATAGTTAAGATGGCGGCTTGGATAACACCAGGCACTAAAGGTGTGACTCTTTGGCCGTTCATATTTATTTCTCCGAAGTCGCAAGCACAGAACGGCAGACTTATAAGGCACGAACAGAAGCATTTAGAGCAGTACAAACGATACTGGATAGTTGGCTTTTTGCCACTCTATCTCTACCAATTTATCCGTTACGGATATTACAACGCCCCACTCGAAATTGAAGCAAGGGCAGCGGAGGGAAGCTATTAATGCGACTTTCTAACGACAACATAAGATTGCTACCGTTTGAGCCACAGTTTCACGCTCCCCATGTTTACAGGTGGAATCACTCAGGGGAATATCAAATGTTTTTCGGCAATAGCGAGCCTGTCACAATGGCAAGGGCAACGGAGTTGAGAAACGCTTACATGATCGTAAACGCTCATAAACCCGATGAAGTTATCGGATTGATAGTTTTGTCAGCCATCAAGGAGAGACATCGCAATTTAGAGATTCGCGGGCTTGTGGACAATGCACATCAGCGCAAAGGTATGTTTAACGAGGCTTTTATCCTAATGTGCAATTATGTGATGAACTCGATGAACTTTTACAAGATTATCGGCACACCGAGGGAAGATAACGAAAAATCAATCGGTTTGTTGGAAAAGGCTGGATTTAAGACTGAGGGCGTTATGGAAAACGAAATATATGTAGATGGGGAGTTCCACAACGTAAAGCGGTATGCTATAACCAAAGGCGCATTTAATAAATTGCATAAAGCGGGGCTGTCGGCTCCTAAGTCGGAGGAAGTGTAGTAGGCTATGATTTCAGCGGGGTTTTTGGGTGCGATAGGCGATTTCCTATTCGGCAGCGGAGGAAACGACGCAGAAGCGTTTAGAGGCCCAGGCTGGGAGCAGCAGGGCGAATTTCTCAACGATTACATGATGGGCCAGTTTCAGACTCCTGAGATGTTGGCGCAACAGCGACAGAGGGTCGCGCAGTTACAAGGGCAAGTTAATGATTGGGGGCCAACGGGCCAAGCTGGGCCTGATTATGGAAGCCCATTTGGTAACGCCTTATATGGACAACAAGGTCAAGGATATGCTGGAAGGAATCCTTGGAATCCTTACTCGGATGATCTTTCGGAAGCACAAAGCAGGCTGGCTCGCATGGAGGGCATGGAGCAGTTCATGGCTCCACAGTTCACCCCAGGCCAGGCCATATCAGGCCAGATGACATCGAATACTTCGCCCTTGCAACAGTACACTCCCGAATTTCAACAGCGCGACCCTTACCAATACAGCAACCTTAATTTCCAAAACTACGACGCTAATAAAGCAGTCGGTGACGCTTTTAATCCTCAATTTGAGATGGCTAGGAGAGGTCTTGAGCGGTACGGGCAGGATGAACGTCAGGGCATAGCCGAGGACATGAACGCTAGAGGTATGTTGACCACGGGCGGCACAACCGAAGCTATGATGAAGCAGCGCGAGACTCAGGGCAACAGGCTTGCAGATATTTCAAGTCAATTAGCCACTCAGCAAGGACAGCAACAATTACAATCACAGCAGTTTGGTGCAAACTTGAATACACAGCGTCAGGGGATGCAATTAGGCAGGGAGCAGGGACAGGCTCAAGAGTTGTTCCGTCAGCAGGGCGCGAGCGATCAACAGGCTCAATTTCTAGCGCAGAACGCATTACAAAACAACCAGCAGCAGATGCAGAATCAAAATCAGGCATTTGGTCAAAATATGCAGGGCCGTCAAGCTGCATTGGGTGAGTATAGCGTGCAGCAGCAAGCCAGACAGCAGCCGATGAACGACCTGTTTAGGTTGTATCAGTTGTCAGCGGGCAGTCAGCCAGGAAACCCAGCAACCCCAGGACTCATCGGTAGCGCAATGGGTGGGGCGGGTGCAGCGATTGGCGCAGTGCTCTGCTTACCGAAGGGGACTAAAATAGAAACAAATGATGGGGCTGTTGATGTTGAGAACGTAAAACCGGGAGATGAAGTTGTGGGCGGTACGGTCACAGCTACGGTACGGATATTAAGACCAACAGATCATAAGTTCTACCGTCACAATTTCACAAATGGCGATGTAGTTATGAGCAAAGGCCATCCGTACTTTGACGATTTAGTTGGTATGGAAGCCGTAGAGAGCGATTCCGATTGCACCTACGACGTTAAAACATCGGGTGGTTACTACTTTGTAAATGGAATCAAGCTAGGCTCAACAATAGGAGGTTGATATGTCAAGCAGATGGGCAAACATGGGAGCGCAAATGGGCGGGGGCGTTAGCAACGCTCTCGGCGGTTACGCTAGAAGAAAAAACATGGACAACGAACTTGCCAAGGTTAGCGGCATGTCACCAGAAGATCAGAGCCTATATATGCAGCTAAAGTTGGGCGGTGGTGGTGCTGGTGGTGGAAATGAACTTGGAGGCATCGTTGCGGAGATGTTGAGAAGAAACATGGGCGGCGGTGGTGCAAGACCTGACGTTGGAGGCGGTAGCGCTGCTGGTGCAGGCGGTGCGGGCGGTACAGGTACACCAAACGTACCAGAAGTGCCAATCGTTAGTCTTGGAACTTATATAAATCCTAAAACTGGAGAGAAATCGACTCCAAGCGATGCTGGCGATGTCACTTATCTAACGGGGCTTGGATTCGTAAAGCAATAGTCATAAGGGAGTTACAACATGGCAGAAGCTAATAAAATACCGAGGACGATATTGCCTAGTGAAAGAAGGCAGATGTCTGCTCCTACGCCAAAAACTATACTACCGAGCCAGCGTAGACAGCAACCACCATCCCCAATGGGCGGTGGTATGGTGAATACGAGCATCAACGCTGACGGGGTGAAGTTAGACAACCCAGCGGCTCAAGCAAATATTGCTGGTCGTAAAGCTGCGGCTACGGCAGCGGCAAATGCTGCTGTTAAAAAGAGAATGGACGATAACCGCAGCAAAGCCGTTCAGAAGGCAATTAGTGAGACTCCAGGGAATACAGGGCTTCAAGAGATCGGCCCAAGCGGTGCGCCAGTTACCCCTGACAATCCAATGTCATACTCAGCGCAGAGATATATAAAACTAGCCAAAGGTGACATAGATTTAGCCAAGAAATATGCAGATCTCAATAAAGGCGTGGCTAATAGCGACAAAACAAAGATCGGGCTGCAAGGATTGATTAAAGTCCTTCCCGCTATATTGAGAGATATTGAGAAAATACCAGTTTCCAACTTTAGACCTCTCGGCCCAACTGCAATGCAGGGGATGAACTATGTTAAGGGCAAGGTTGATTTGTTGCCAGAAATGACAATGGTTGACTCGACGCTTGAAAACATTGCTACCCCGTTTGCAAGGGCTTTAGGAGATATGCGAGTTAGTGACGCAGATGCCAAACGTGCAACCGTTCTTTTAAGGAAAGCGGCTTTTTCTGGTGATGCTAAAGTCAGGGCTTCCAACATTGACAAGATGTTTTCGCTGCTTGAGGGCATTGGTGGCGTTAATATCCGAGGTTACATTAAAAGACGGCAGAAACAAAGCAAGCAAGGCAAGATGGGTGAAAAGGCTATTAAGGGAGATGCCGAAGCTCTTGCGTGGGCGTTAGATAACTCCGAGGACGCAAGGGCAATCCCGATACTTGATAAACTAGGAATCTCGATAAACCCAAGATTTAATGTGCCAGCCTTTGAGGGAGAAGATAGCCCAGAGGCGATTGCAGAGGAATTAGAGGGGGATAATGGGGACATTTAATCCTGACAAATTCTTAGATGGTAGCGTAGCAAAGAAAACTAAGAAGTTCGACCCTGACGCTTTCATTGGCAAGCCAGAAGTTAAGGCTGCGCCAAATGAGGGGCCGTCTTTCGTTGAAAAGGCTTATAATCTTGCAAAACACCCAGCGGGGCCACTTGGAATCATAAACCCGCTGAGTACGGCTATAAGCGCAGCGGAGGGAGTGCAATCAGTAATGCGAGAACGCGCTGCTGGAAAGCCGACCGCAGGGCAGGGCGGGTATATAGATAGAGAGGTCTTGAGTGGTCAGTTACCGATGCAGGGGGCTATTCTGGGCGGTACGGCTCTCAATGTTCCTGGTGCTGTCATAGGTGGCGGTGTTGGTAAGATAGCGGAGAGGGTTGGCAGATACTACTCTGGATTAGACGAAGCACCTAAAAACATTGTGGAGCCAATCGTTGACGTAGGATTAGAAGCTGCGAAGCAAGGCGCGTATGCTTACGGAGGTCAAAAGGTTGGGAAGTATTACGGCAAGGCATCGAAGTTTGTAAAAGACAATATAGCCTCTAGGCAGATACCAAACAGAGTCAGGGGCTTTTTTGAGGACATCCCCGCCGTGGGTGGTTTTTTGAAAGCTGGTAGGCTAACCAACGAAGCAAACGCACTTGCCTCGTTTAAAGCAGCAGAATCAACTAGGAAGGTCGCATATCAAGCTGCAAAAGCAGATGTTAAGTCAGATATTAAGGGCATGGGCGCAAAGACTCGCGTTGACGCTGCGTCAGGACTCAAGGAAAGCGTACAGCAAGCCGATGACGCTATAAACGTAGAACTGAACAAGGCAAAGGGAGCCGTTAAGAAATACAACAATGAGCGAGTTTCCGTTGAACGAGTACGAAAGAAAATAGTTGATGAATTAGGCAAGCAGGGCGTTAAAACCGATGCATCTGGTAACTTTATAGATGATGCTTTTGTTGATGCTATGCCGGCAGAAAAGAGGGCTTCTCAAAAGTATTTGCGTGAGGCGAGCAGACTGCTCCAACAGAATCCAACTATTGAAAATCTGGACAGGGTGCGTACATCGTTTGGAGAAACTGCAAACTTTGATGGTATTAGCAGAAGTACTACCGATAAAGCCTACGCTCGTGTTTATAGGGAATCTCGGCTTGCATTATTGGACGGGCTAGAGTCTAGCGCAAAGAGTGCTGGTGCAAAGGCAGATGTAGCAAGGTTTGCCAAAGCAAAAGCCAACTACGCTAAGAAATCAAAGATGGTTGGAGAACTCAGTAAAATAACAGATAATCCACCTGAAACAATCGCAGACAGGGCGAGGTCACAGCTTAAAGGGTCAAATATCAAAACATGGATAAAGACAGACCCAACTCTTAAAGAGCCGATTAAAGATGTTGTTGTGAACGATCTCATTAAGAGGTCAAGCAACGCAAAACAATTTACCGAGTCAATCGACTATTATGGTCGGGACACGCTTAAAGGACTGATGCCAAAGAAAACATTTGACGCGTTGATGTCTTTAGAGAGTAGGCTTCAGCAGGCATCTAATCCATTCGTAGCAAATAAAATGCCGCAAAAGCCACTCGGTAAGTTTTGGGAAGCTATCAAGACTTCAGCAGGAAAGGGAGCCAAGATAGACCCCGAAAAGGCTAGGCTGTTTTTCCAAGCCGTAGGCAATACACTTGAAATCAAATCCACTAAAGACAGCAAGCGTAACAAGTGGGGGCCGATTTAACTTCAGTCATACAATAACAACCGATCAAGTAGTGCAAGGAGGCTTAAAATGGAAGATGCAATCAGGGTAACTAGAGCAGATGGACAAATAGCTGCGGCTGTGGACATTGGGCCAAGAACAGCAACCAACTTGCTTCAAATAAGCGCGGAAACGGTAACGCTTAGTGCTGGTGCGCAAGGAACTACTGGAACGGTTTGCCTAGACAAAGCCCCAGTTTTTAATGAGGTTGGCTCTCAAATAGGCGAACTTTCAGATACCTCGTTTGCTTTCGTCACGGGTACAGTTCTTACTACTGAGGAAGCATGGGATTACACCAAGCTAGACGCGGCGCAGATCGCTCTTCTGGATAACGGTGATTTCCGCATCGACTATCGAACAGGCAAGATGCTTTACTGTAAAGATACCGCTGCCACGACTGACACTTGCAATTATAAAACCCGTCAGACCAATATCGAACTTACCGCTGCTCCTACGACTCTTGGCTCGGTGAAGATTGAGGACGGCACAACGGCAGCGAATAAGGCCGACATAAACGATGCCGACACGGCGAGAACCACAGCGACGCACGTTCTTGCAACACAGCCCATAGATGCAGCGGGTGCAGTATTATCGACGAGTGCGTTGGCAACGAGTGCAAAGCAATTAGCCGACGATCATAACGTAACCGTGTCAAATATGATCCCTGCGGTTGAAACTGGCCTAGCGACAAGTGCCAAGCAACTAGCAGACGATCACAATGTTACAGTCAGCAACATGATTGCACCTGTGGAAACTGGCCTAGCAACAAGTATAAAACAACTAGCAGATGGTCATGGTGTCGCGGTAGCAGACGGTGCAGATGTAACTCAAGGTGCTAAGGCAGACGATAAAAATTCCGCTACTGACACAACTGCAATATCAATCATGGCGGTGTTAAAACAGCTTTCGTTTTCGATGCAAGCCAACGCTGGCAACACAGAAGTCATGGACGATTGGGATGAGGACAACAGATGTAAGTCCAACCCGATTGTTGGACAGGCTGGCGTAGCTGCAAACCGTGGCGTAGCAGATGCCCTTACTCAGAGAGTAGCCCAAGCGCGTGACCTCACAGTTACCAACGCAACTGGCTCCGGAGCGATAGCAACCACAACCGCAGTAAGTGCAAACTGGAAGCTAGACCATATCACCATTCACTTGAGTGCGGCTCCCACTACAAGCCAAGACCTTTCAATCTCGATAGATGCCAATGACGGCGCTGCATACGACACGATTCTTTTGAAGCAAGACCTATCCGCTTCAAGCGCAACGGACATCGTTTATAAGAATCCTTTGGGTGATTTAATCCTCGAAAGCGGTGACGAAATTGCCGTCGCTTACACTAACACAGATGGCGTTACTTACGGACTTCGCGTTGTTGGCGAAAAGATATAGGAGGATTAAATGGAATCCACGATAATTAACGGACGCTCAATAAGCGAGCAAAATAGAGTGCAGACAGTAGCGGCGGCTACGGGAACGATACTTCAAGATATTGACGAAGTGCGTGTCGATTACACAACGACGGCTGCGGTGACGGATTTAGAATATCCCGATGCTCTAGTTGCTTCTCGTCAAAAGCGTATTTCAATTTACGATGTTGATGGGAACGCTGGAACGAATAACATCACAATCAAAACGACAGCCGATGCGGTTATCGCTGTCATAACCGAAGATTATGGGGCTGTAACTCTGATGAGCGACGGCACAAACATCGACATCGTATAAGGAGAATTAAAATGAGCAACATAAACCCGCAGAGTTTGGCAAGAATCAGCATGGCGATAGCAGCAGACTCATTAGCCATTGGAGTTAAGAGTCCCTTTAGTATGTGGCTACCCGACGCTGCAAATCCGGGGAGTAGTTTTGAGAAAAAGATTACTGCGCCAGCAGCTATCAATATGGACACTCACGCCTCAGAGAACTTCAATACAGGAAGCATGGGGCAGACAGTTGGAGTAGATTGGCTCTCGTCCTTTCCTTACTTTTGGTATTTCACTATATTAAGTGGGGTCGTGTATTGGGTTGGTTCTCGAAATAATGTGATGAAAGTCATGCCAGCGGCAACGCAGATAGGCGATTTAGACACCGCGCCATCTGGAACACACGCGCAAGGTGATGTCTTTATAGCGGCGAGTATTACACCCGCTGACTTCGCAGGGCTTCCAGTTTGGGGGCCGATAGGTGGTATGCCGTTACAAAGAAACGCAGCTTCTACAATTCCGAAAGCAGTTGCGTTGACCGCAGGGCAAGACGGGTTCGGGTATCAGGATAAGATATGCGCGACCGAGTGGATTTTCCCCAAACTCCAAAATGGAGCGCAACTTAACTACTTATCCCTATCGGGAGCAGGTACTACACTAGCCTTTGAAACGACTACAGCTTCTTTAATGACATTCAGACAAGGGAATAATGGGAGATGTTATTTACGATTTGGAACGGGCACTCGTAGTGCAGCCGATGCTACTTCCACAGCTTTGTATATTCACTTACCTCTTGCTGTTTCGTCTACCGCTTCAATTAGCTCTACTTATGAATCTACCGCAAGTTTTCGTAAAGCAGGTGGCAATGTGGGAGTTGGCAATTTTGCCCCTTATCTTGGGACAACTTATATGAAAATACTCACATCGGTTGGCGAGGCTCTGGAATGTGGTAGTTTTGACGCTGGTGATTATATCAAAAACATAGCATTAAACTATCAAGCATTTTAAGGATTAAATGACAGACTTAATCTTATATATTGTCTGGAAACTTTCAGGCACGATGTGCGAGAGATACCCGCGAGGTTTTAGAAAGCCGTGGGGAAGTGCAGATAACTTCACGATGGAGGACGGAGTTTTCCATTTCAACCTGTATTTGGGCTTCGGTCTGCTAGTCGATTGCTTTGTTCTCCTCGGCTGTATGTTCAGCAAGTGGGCGTTGTTCGGGCTGCTCATCCACTTAGGAATGATAGCTCAGATATTTTATCGTGAGTGTGTCGAGGATAAGCACCTAGCCCGCAGGAAAGCAGGAACGGAAACACCCGAACAATGGCTGGACTTCAAAGCTGACTTGATAACTCGTTTGAGTGGAATGATAGCACCCGTCGCAGTAGCAGTCATAGTAGTCATAGCGGTTTGTTTGAGGTAGCTCATGGTTGATGAAAAAAAGTTCTCAACGCACGATCTTGAAATTGCCGAGAAGCTAGGTGGTATATCAGCGTTGCAAGAGACTATTCTCAACCGACTTGACGAGTACATGACCGACAATAAAACACAACATAAAGCCCTGTGGGGCAGGATAGACGGCCACAGCAAAAAGATAAACTGGATAATGGGTTGCGCGGCAACAGTCTCAGCTTGTGCTACTTACGCTGCACTTTGGCTGAAGCATAAATTTTGGAGTAGTGGGGGGTAGGCATGAGTTGGTTTCCGTGGTCGAGTAAAAAAAGAGTTTCGTCCCTAGATGCGTTGGACAACGAATTTAGACCTTTAATCGAAGGCGTTTTGTCAGACATTAAATCAAGGGGCCTTAAATTCAAAGTATTTGAAACGTATAGAACGCCAGCCCGACAGAAAATGCTGTTAGCAACTGGGAAAAGCCGTAAAAAGGTAAGCAACCATTGCAAGGGGTTAGCCTGTGATATCGTACACCTTAGAAACGGTCGGTGGGATTGGTCAGATTTTAACGATTACCTTCCTTTGGGTGAAATTATTAAAAAGCACCCCAAACTCAGGTGGGGAGGTAGTTGGAGATATTTTAAGGATGGAGCACATATTGAACTGAGGTAGATCATGAAGAAAGTAACGCTACAAGGTTTTAGGGAATGGCTAATTTTAGAACATGACTATGCCAAAGAAAAAGAAAAGTCAGTCCTAGAGAGAGTCTTTAAGAAGTTTTCCCAGGTTTTGAAAACATACGAAGTCGGTAACGGTTGCTCAATTAAAGAAGCAACTGACAAACAATGAAAGGGGCAACACAATGGAAAGCACAATTCTAATCATCTTGGCAGCGGTAGTAGCAGTTTCGGAGGCTTTGGCTTTGATACCTGCACTCAAGTCTAACTCTGTACTTCAGTTAGTTAGCAACATTGCTAAGAAACTTCTAGGCAGAAAATGAGCGGAGTAACCGTAACAATAGCTTTATTGATTGCGGCAGCGGGCGTGGTCGGTGTCATTATCTACATGATCTGGAAGCAAGGTAGTGACACCGCACGCTTGCGTTTAGAAAACGAGGCGCACCGTGACAGAGAGCGAATCGAAAAAGATGCAAAAGAGGCTTGGAATACGATTGATGACGATACTCAGTCTAATCGTGCTGCTGCTCGCAACTTCTTGTCGAGGCTTATCAAGCCCAGCAAAGATAGCTGAGCCACCGAGTCCTTGTCCTAGAATCGTTGATTTGATGGTTCCCCTAGCGGAGAGAGGTTTGCCCGATATACTCCCCAACTGTGCCGACGATCGAAGCCCACAAATGTGTTCTGTGGCTTTCGACTGCGCTGACAGAGAAGCTTGTTTACAAGGTTGGGTTAAGAAATATGGAAAAGTTGGAGTTTGGAAGTGAACGGGGAACCCCGAAACAATATCGAGCGAGAAGAACACAAGCTATTAAGACAGCTTGAAGATGAGATCGGAACGAATTACAAAGCCAGAGTTACCGTCCAGAAAATAGTCAATTTGTATCATAGTGAGCTGGATGTGCTTCACTTTGAACTTATAGCCCTTGAAGCCACCCAGGAGCCGAGGCGAGGACACACAGGATGCCCGTAGCTGGATTTTACTCCAAAAGACGGCCCACGGTCGCATGTATTGAGTTCGTTCGTTGTGGGGGCTTAAAACAGGGTTAAATTGTTCCTGCTCAGTATTTCGTCAGATACTTTCCGATGGCCCATTCTCATTGCTATTTCTGCACAAGCCCTACGTTCCTCTTTTATAGCTTCGTCAACTTTCGATATCTTTTTAGGCTTTGGCTTGGGCTTTGTCGGTAGATTCGCAGTCACGGCCCAGACAGTAACTTTATTTCCAGTGACCTTGCATATTCTCGTTACATCCAACTCCTCAATTACTCCTCGATCACGAAGCTCGCCAAGTCTTGAGGCGGTAGCGTTCCTATTTTCTACCCTACCGTTCTGCCTGATTATGTCGCACACTTCACCACCCGTAAGTGGGTCATGACACGATAAGATGTGATATACCTCAAACTGCCGCTTACCTAGAAGCCCGCCGTCCCTTATCCTATAGTAAGCATCCCTGCTAGTTTGGCGTGTCATTTATCCCCGTGATTCTGGCAAGACAGCGTTTGAGTTTCTCTATTTCAGCCACCAACTCCGCAATCATTTTGTCTTGGCGAGCGATTATCTTACTTAGCGTTGTCATTTCGCTCATCGTTTGTATCTTTAAGGGTTTCTTTTTCACCGCATCCTCTCTTTCTGATTGCTGCTGCTATCGCTTCACGGCAATAATGTTGTTCTGTGCAGTTAGCTTTTTCACATTGCTTGTCACCATCGGCTATCTTTGCACACGCTTCACGCTCCGCATCTGCAAGTCGTGCTTCTAATTCTTTGATACCCTTTGCAGATATTAGTTCTTCAATCCTTACCTCTAGCTTCTCGATATAGTCTATGCTTTCGCAGTATTCAGTTTGGATGGTTCCTGCATCTGCAAGTCGTGCCTCTAGCTTCTTGACTCTCTGTTTTAGTTCTTCATTTTCTGTTTCTATTGGGGTAACTTTCTCCCATTCCTCTCCACTCTCTGCATCATAAAACCCTTCGACAGTGACTGGATGCCCGCAATAACAGCACTTTTCTATATCTTTCACTTCAGCATCGCTAACAAGACACTCATTTGTAACTTTCAACGCAGCATCAGCCACAGCCTCTAGCTTCTCGTTTTTCAACCTTATACGCTTCACCACCTCCCACGGCGGTTCTAATTTATCATCATCTCTCTCACACGCTGGGATAGGTTTACACCCAAGCACCTCATATATTATTTTGCGATAATCACTCTCTTGTTTCTCTAGCTTCTCGATAACTACCATCACGTTATCAACGATTGCCATCGCAAGTGTTGAATCCATCGTCTTGTTTTCATTCTCTTTAGTACACCATCCCTGCGCCACCGCTGCTATAATTTCATCTTTCATTTATTCACCCTCTTTCTTACTCAATAACTCGATTGCCTTTTTGTTTTTATACCTCAAATCCCTTACTGTTTTTATTAGTTCAAGATTAGTTTTATCCCATTCAACCCCGAACTTGTCATTGTGAGCAATCCAATCCATGAATAAATCTAATGGGACTATCGCAAACTTTTCTTTATAAAAACAAATGCCACCTGTATCTAAATTGATTACCGAATTGATGGAATTTTCTACCGATTCTAGCAATGGCCCTTCCAGTTTTATATTCTTTTTCATTACTCACCCTCTTTCTGATTGCTGCTGCTACCTTCTCTGTATAAGCTGCTCTGGCTTCACGCATTGGGCTACGATATGCGTTCCAAAAGTGTTCCTCAACTACCTTTGCACACGCTTCTCTCTCCGCTTCCACAGCTTTATCAATATCTGATTGCATACATATACCCCATGCTTTCTTCACTTGAGTTTACCAGCTTCTTTGAGTGCTTCCATTACGTTACGAAATAAAGTCCACCCAATGATGAAGTCGGTTTCTTCTGGGTGTGATTGCTTCGCGTATTTTATTATATCCCCAGCAGCATCAGCCACAGCCTCTAGCTTCTCAATCTGCTTCACGTGGCTATCTTCACGCCGTTCGTGTTTTGCTATTGTAGATTCCAGCTCCTCGATGCGTTGGTCTTTCTCTTCAAGTGTTTCAATCATATTATGTTTTATTTGAATATTCTGTTCCAGCCGACTTTTTAATTCCTCAGTATAGTCCTCATTGAAAAGTTTATTGCCGTAAGCATCTCTAATGTATGGACAACTCATTTATTCACCCTCTTTCTATCACCATGATTTCATTTATTTCAAAGTCACATTGCCCCGGACTTTCTGCGCTCCATAGATACTTGGAGACATATTTTTTATGTTTATTGATAGCCTTTAGGATAGCATCACTCCTAGTACAATATGAGTCACCTGAAATGTCACAAGGCCAACCACCCATGCTTGAATTAATTATAATTATTAAATCTGCGTTATCATCACTCTCCACCTCCCTTTCAGCGTTCTCTGTGTTGAATTGTAGTGAGTTCATAACTTCACCACCTTTAGCTTTGCTTTAAGCTCCTTGACTTCCGCTTCCCGCTTCAACATCTGCTTCGCTAGCATCCCGCAAAGTTTTATGAGATGGGCTTTGTTCCGCATGATAAGCCCTCGCTGCCATGTCTCTCCGTATCGTTTCATATCATCTCCTTAAAACATCGGGCGGTGGCAGGAATTGCACCCGCTCGGCAATTATGTTGCCGTTTGATGTTCGCGTGTCGTGTCTATAGCCACCTGACTAAATTCATCTCTGTCCACGCCGCACCGCCCTTTGTTATTTGCCTTTGCCCTTCGGTTTCGTAGTAGAGCATCCACCTCTACCCCTGTTACCACGCTTGCCCTTACCACTTCCGTCCTTCTTGGGTGTTCCTTTAGCCATGATGTTTCTCCTTTGCTGTGAACTCAACAATCCTATACTCCGCTGCGTGTCTGCTGTCCTTGCTCTCTGCCTTTAGCTGCCTCATTTCAAACAGAGCATCGTTCCGCATGAAGTGTGCCGACTTGTTGCGCCAATGTTTGCATAAATGTCTGCGAAACTGAATGACCCATATTCCCCTCATTCATGCCCCCTCACTAAAGAATAAACACACCAACACAATCCCTAAAAACAGTATATACATAAGCTATCTCCTAGATAACGGCTTAAAGTAATACCTGACTACCTCCTGAAACTCTCCGAGACTTCTGCAAATACTAACCATGTACCCACGCTCAATCATCTTGAGAATAATATCGTCTTGATGCTTCGTTGTTCTGCCCTTCGGTGATTTCATTTCAACCCAAAGCCCGTGATATTTATCCGTCGGTTCTGGAATAAATAAATCTGGAAGCCCTCGGAGCAATCCTTCCTTTTTCAATGTCACAGCTTGCCTGATATTTACTCGCGCACCATTTTGTGACGCTGCGATCAGCTTCTTTGGATATTGCAGCTTGAACCACTCAACAGCGTTTTGTTGTATTTCACTTTCTGGGTGTTTCATTCTTCCTCCACAGTTGCGTCAGGGCTTAACTCCGTGATGTCGTATCTCTGAGTTATCGACTCTTTGCCTAACGCTCTGTCAGATGGCCTAGCTTCCCCGTTTATCATTTTGTTTATTGTTCCTGTCGTGATGTTGACAATCTCTGCGTACTTAACCGACCCGCCAGCGTGATAGACTAAATCCTTTAGCCTGGTGCGGCGTTCTTCCATCTCTGCGATCTGTTCTGGTGACTTGTGGAAGTGTCTACGATTACCCATATCAAAATTCCTTTCAATAAGGTTGACCCCCGAAGGGGGAGGCGGTCAGGCTTGATGCCCGACGCGCCCCCTATTCCCGCACACGACCAAGTGAGAAGGAAGTCCAATATTTGTGAGTGGTGTTCTGGTCGTGTGCATTTCTTAGTCCTAACATATTGAGAGTTAAATGCAATCACAACTTGCCAGCTTCTTTGAGTGTTTCACATAAACGGTCTAGTGAAGATTCCCACTCGCTTCTGTCCGTTCCATACTTATAGAGCCGTGTGGCAGTCTCCTTCGCAGCATCAGCCACAGCCTCTAGCTTCTCGATGTAGTCGAGTAGTTTAGGCATTTCCTCACCAGCCGCTTCTTGAAAATCAAAGATGAAATGTTCATCCGCTTTTGCGTTCGCTTCATACTCTCGTAGTCTTTTTATTGTCTCTTTCATCACTCACCCTCCGCTTTTCTTAAATCATGTTCTAATAATATCATAAGAAAGCCCCATGCCATCGCCCCCATATATTTTGAAGGCATCCTTTCAACATGCTTTATCCAATTATCAACCGCTTTCTCTACTTGATGTTTCATCACGCCCCTCCCTAGTTACAATACGTTGTATTACCGAGTTTCTGACAAGTCACTCCGTCCGAGCCGTATGTTGTGTTGCCGAGTCTTTGAACTGTGGAGCCGTTGGAGTTATAAAGCGTGTTGCCGTACTGAGTAGAAGTGGAGCCGTTTGAGTTGTAGGTTGTGTTGCCGTATGTCCTCGCGCTCCCACCGTTTGAGTTATAGCGGGTGTTGCCGTATTGCTGATAAGTCTGCCCACCTGACCCGTAGGTTGTGTTACCGTACTGCTGATAAGTTCCCTTGCCCCCGTGAATGTATTGGGCTGACGCGGTTGATGCTACTAGCAAGATCGCTACGATTATAAGTGTTTTCATTTTGTCTCCTTAAAAGTTTGCAATTTCTTCTATCATTTCGATGGCTGCTTTAATGCGTTCCTTGAATTTAGGCACACAGTTTTTTATTTTTGCAGCACCCTCTAAATAATCCGCAGCAGTACCTAAGTGGCTAAGTGCGTATTCCAACTTGCTATACAATTCTTGCTTTTCTTTTATCTTCATTTTAAACCCCTTTCCTCGTTGTATTCATCCCAAAGTTTATTTGCTTCCCTGTAAAAGATAGGCAATAGACTGCGTTCATCATTTGGGTTCTTGTGCATCTTCTGATGGCAATTTAGGCAAAGACATATTTGCAAATCATCCCTGCTCCTACGTTGACCCCCTTCTGGATTAGGCAAGTGATGACCTGTCGTGTGAACCCTTCCGCACATCATGCACCGCTTATCATGTAGCCATTTGCGATA
>Ga0222657_1000234_pt1 | contig 34277 bp, 28 predicted proteins | sample AntAcemetagen474_FD_179858 | JGI IMG/M metagenome (GOLD analysis project Ga0222657, IMG submission 179858) | Saline water microbial communities from Ace Lake, Antarctica - #474 | ecosystem: Environmental > Aquatic > Non-marine Saline and Alkaline > Saline | place: Antarctica: Ace Lake... | reverse complement strand
AAATTTTATTTGTAATTTTACTCATGAGAAAGTTTGTTTTTGTTGTGGTTAACAGGCTGTAAGATAATAAATTATTACTTGCAACCAACAAACTTTCTCATTTTTTTATGAATAATTCAGGCTAAGTGGTCTTGGTAATTTATTTAGTATTAGTGGTAACTTTATTATATCGGAAAATAATGGTATGCAAAGTTTATCAGGAATTGGAAATCTGAACACCATTGGAGGTTTTTTCGACATCGCCGATAACACTACTCTAACTTCAATTACAGCACTTCAAAACCTGACGAGCATAGGTGCTCACTTGAAGATATGGAACAATGATCTTTTGACCGATTTAAACGGATTAGAAAATATTAATCCAAATTCGATCACTGATCTCTTTATAAGACTCAACAACACACTTTCCACCTGTGAAGTGCAGAGTATCTGCGATTATATAGCAAATCCTGCCGGAGCCATTGATATTGCTGATAATGCAAGCGGATGTAACAACCAGGCAGAAGTGGAAGCAGCATGCGGCATAGTTTCGATTGAGAATATGGATATCAGAAACCAGATTTCAATCTTTCCAAATCCTGTAGAAATGGAACTTTTCATTACAAACAATAATGGAGTAGTTATTAATGAATTAATTATTTATAACCAGGTTGGACAGAAGGTTATGCATGAAACAAGATTACCAGATGTAATTGATGTTTCAATGCTCAGGCAAGGGATGTATATTATTATATTAGTCTTAGATGAAGAGGTGGTTAGGAAGAAGCTTATGATTAGATAATTACGAATTATCTTCATTAACCTGCTAAGTGGAAGCTATTACTGATTCTATTTCCCCCTACGCAGAAAATAGAATATGCTTGTAAGACACTTAGAATAAGTCTATAAGAACAGATTTTATATTGGCGAGCTGTAAAATAGTAACAAATATTTAAGTAATATTTTTTATTATGGATAAGGAGGTTGGCTCTGCTTTTATTAGGCTACTTTTCATCAAGTAATTGTAGAAACACAATTCCTTTTTTCGTTATCTGGTATTTTTGTTTTGAACTTTTTGGTCTTTCAGGGATTGTCATACCAATTATGTCTAATTCCAAGAATGGGTTAATAAATTTATTTCTGAACTTGGTTCTGTCTTTCCATTGAGCCAATTCCATAATGTTTTGGATTGGTTGAGGACTCCTGCAAAATTCCAATATTTGTTTCACTTGGTGCCAACTTGGTGCCGACTTGGTGCCGACTTGGTGCTGACTTAGTCCCAACCTGGTCCTAATTGTATTAAACTCATCTTCCAACTCGTGCTGTAACTCGTGCTGTAACTCGTGCTGTTGTGTATAATTCTTATTGGGAAATGTCACTAATTAGATGCCAATCTTATTTCTTTTTGCCTTTCTCAAATTTCTTTAATTGTTTAGCTGTTATTTCGATATTATCAATAAAGTGTTTTTCAACCTCTGATAATTCATCTTTGGTCTGCCTATGATAGGTTTCATATTCATTATGAGCCTTTTCTATTGCTTTATTATGCGTAATTTTTCCTGCATGATTTAAAACCTCTTTTCCGGTCATTTTAAGAAAATCGTCCAGCCTGTCAATCCAGTCATTCATGTACATTGGCTTTTGATTTAATGCCTGAAGTTCTGCTATTTCAAGGTATGCAGATACGATCCTGTTCAGGATATCCAATTCTTTTTCATTTAAATAATTCTTTGCAACTCCGGTATCTTGTTTAGTAGGTTTCGTACCTTTAAAGCTAGTAAGTCCCATAAGAGATTTCTTTGAATCCGCTCTTTCATAAACTATTTCAGCAGCAGTATTTCCATGGGCTGCCCAGTGCATTTTATTCTGCACTGTTTTGAAAAACTTTATCGACATATCAATCGACGGATCATAATCAATGCTTGTGGAATATATATCAAGGATTTTTCTCCAAAATACTTTTTCCGATGAACGGATATCCCGGATACGTTGCAACAACTCTTCAAAATAATTTCCTAAACCAACTTCTTTTAAAAGCTGGTCGTTCATGGTAAAGCCTTTGATAAGGTACTCATGTAAACGTGTCGTTGCCCATATTCTGAATTGTGTTCCCCTGTGAGATTTTACACGGTAGCCTACAGAAATAATTACATCAAGATTGTAGAATTTAACCGGGCGGTCAGATCCACTAATGTGCAAGATTTGCACATTACTCTCCTCTGGTAGTTCACCTTCCTTAAAAACATTGTTTATGTGCTTTGTAATAACACTACGTTCCTTTTGAAAGAGATCACTCATTTGGTTTTGGCTTAACCAAACTGTTTTGTCCTGTAAGTGTGTCTCTATTCTCGTTTCTCCATCATCTGTCTGATAGATAAGTATGTAGTTTTCTTCCGGATTTATCATAAATACAATTATAATTTAGAAGTTCCTTATCAGTAGTTGATAATAAACAAAAATATAAAACTTCAACGATAATTTTAGTGAGTGTGTTATTATTATTTTAGGATATGTGGATTTCTGAGCCTGCCAGCTCGACAGCTCATTGCCCCAAGCCGGTGAACTACTTCCCCACGCAGGAAGTAAATATAATTTGTAATAGCTAGTAAATGAGATCATAAACTTAGTTATGATTATTATAAGTTACAAATAAGTCACAAAAATGTAAATGTTATTTTATTCTACCACTTCCCATACTTCCTGAAAGCCTGGATTGTTTGATAGTACCCAAAAGCGATGAATATTCTTCCAATTAGATCAAATACGTATGCTAAACCTCCTGGCTTATATTGCTCCATAAAATCAAATTGATGTGCAGCATATAAAAACTCAATGAAGTATTTGATAGTTTTGTCTGTCACATTCCAAAAAGATGTAAATCCTTGCCATCCCCAGGTAAAGTAAGAATCTTGTAGGAATAACAAATATGGTATAAAGAATACCACTGCAGCAATAAATGTAAATAATATTCCCCTTGCCCAATTTAAACCATAGTCATTTGAGATTCTATTCATATAAAGTATAAACAACTCAAAATACTTCTTATACCCTTCTCCTACACAAAGTTCATTCCTATAGACTTGCATCTCTTTTTTATGGAAATTTAGAGCATCTATTCTATTATCTATTTTTTTTAGTTGATGCTTTATTATCCTAAATGTTTCTCGGTTTGCGATGTTCATTTCGCAGCCACTAAATATGCCATATTGGAGGAATATAGCGCCAGTAAAGTCAGTTGCGTTTAAAGTTGAACCTGTGAAGTTAGCAGGTTTATTAAATAAAACACTTTTAAACAAAGAATTATCAATGTTTCCATTATTGAAATCCACGTTTTTGTTAAAGGTTGCAAGAGAAAAATTAACCATATTCTGGCCTTTTGCAAATATATTATTGAAATAAGCATTATCATCGAATTGAGATTTCGAAAAATCAGTATCTCCATATATTTGTGTGCTTCGAAAAATTGCTTCTTTAACAAAATGGACATTTAAGAATTGTGTCTTACCATTGAAATGGGATAGAGAAAAACTTGATGTTCCCAAGAATTGACAGTTGTTAAAATCAGCAATGTTGGAAAAAATTACTTGTGCGAAGTTCACAATTCCATTAAATACAGCATTTGTAAAGAATGCATGAAAAGAAAAAGTAACTCCTGTGAAATATACTTCTTTTGGAAATTGGACTTCCTTAAAACTAGCATGTTTTGAAAAAGTTACATCATAGAAATAACAATCCCCATCAAATTTTGCTCGATAAAAATGACATAGTCCATTAAAATCTACTTCTGTAAAATCCACCAACCCGACAAAAGTTGTATCAACAAATCTTACATCACCATTAAATACATTATTTCTAAAGTAAATATGTTTATTAAACTTAGCTAGGCTAAAGTCTACATAGTTATTGAACTTTGCTTCAGTAAAGTCAACTTCATCTAGAAACTTAGTGTTATTAAAGGTAGTATTTCCATAGAATTGTGCTCTTTGAAATGATGATAAATTTAAAAATTCTGCTTTATCGAACTTTACTGCCTTTTCGAAAATAGCATCAGTAAATACTACATTAGTAAACTTTCTTCGAGAAAAATCAATTTCACATTTAAATGTAACTCCAGTGAAGTCAAAAGATTCTTCATGTATCTTTATTCTAAAATTTTCTATATCAGTTCGTTTCTCGACTATTTTTTCTGGTTTTTCAGAAGTTTCTGTCATATCTATTTGTTTAATAAAGAAATGGACATTTTTTCTATCCCACCATCGGCCATTCCCTGTACTGCCCTAAGCCTGTTCCATGATCTCGGCAAGGATAATATTGAGTTCGTTTAGGTCGACACTTCTTCTTAGCTCTCGTTTTAAAGCCGAGCGTATTGCTGCCTGGGCTTCGGGTTTCTTGTACCAGTGTTTCTAAAGTTTTTTTATAATTTCAGTGTTGACTTCAAATATAATAAATTATCTTAACATACAGAAATAATCAATATATTTGTGTGAAAAAGCAACGATTGATAGAGATCGAAAAATAAATACATATACACAATTGTGCCTAGCAATTAGATTAATATGGATCAAGAAGAAATTATAAGAAAAGAAGCAAAAGAATTTTTTGAGAGAGAAATTAATTTATCACATAGACGCAATGCTATTGATGATTTTCACGAAATTAAATATAGACTCGATGATTTTTATTCAGCTGAGAGTAAATCAATTTTTTTAGATGAGATAAATCATAGGATAACAAATAATTTAAAATCACACAGAGATAGTGCTCACAATGGATTACCAAAACCAGATTGTGCAATAGAAATAAAGACAGAAAAGCTCCTGTTTTATATTAAGCAAGAAGTATTCACATTACCATTTATTGCCCATCAACGATATGAGGCAGATGAAAAAAAAGAGCGAACAAAAGTATTTGTTAGTCATAGCCATAGAGATATCGACTTTTTAGAGGATATTAAAAGGCACTTCAAACCATTCTTTGGCCAAATCGACTTTTGGGATGACTCTGAAATTCAACCAGGTCAAAAATGGAAAGAAGAAATTCGTATGGCAATTAGTGAAACAAAAGTTGCTATACTTCTTGTAAGTACAGATTTTTTAGGTTCTGATTTTATTGCAACTGATGAATTACCCCCATTATTAGATGCTGCAGAAAAAGAAGGTGCAGTTATTTTGATAATGATAATAAAACCATGTTTATTTGAAGATTTTCCAGAATTAAATCAATTTCAGGCAATGAATTCCCCTAATAATCCAATTAGTAAAATGGACTCAAACGAAAGAGAAGAGCTTTTTGTGAATTTGGTTAGACAAACGAAACGGATATTGAATGATAAATAACTACTGGCAATATTCTGCATATGCCAGCTTTCACAAAAAAATATTGCCTATCCTAACAGATAATTCAGATGTTACTTTTAACTCAAAAGAACAAATTGAAAAGCCACAGCGAAAATATTACATCTCCTGAATAAACGAATAACCATTTCTTGGAAGCTCGCGAGATTATTAATACTTTTACCTTTTTGAATTTTAATTAAGGCGAAAACACAAATGTTCGAACAAACCTTCAAAAATATAGACGACATACTGCGAAAGGACTCAGGATGTGCAACTGAATTAGATTATATAGAACAAACCTCCTGGGTGCTGTTTCTGAAATATCTTGATGATTTAAAAAAGGATAAACAAACAGCTGCCGAGTTAAGAGGAAAGACCTATGCTAATATAATTGCTCCTGATTTTCAATGGACAACTTGGGCGGCGCCTAAATTGAAAAGTGGTAAAATTGATCACAATGCCTTAACCGGGGATGATCTTTTGGATTTTGTAAACGGTGAGCTTTTCCCCAATTTGAAGAAATTTAAAACCGATGCAGATAATGCAAATACTATTGAGTATAAAATTGGTGAGATATTCAGCGAACTGAAAAATAGATTGCAAAGTGGATATACATTACGAGGTGTTATTGATCTGGTTGATGAACTACGGTTTAGAACTCACTCTGAAAAACATGAGATGAGCCATCTTTATGAGGAAAAGATCAAGAATATGGGCAACGCTGGGCGTAATGGCGGGGAGTACTACACCCCAAGACCTCTTATCAAAGCCATAGTAAAAGTAGTTGCTCCCGAAATCGGAAACACCATTTATGATGGTGCTGTTGGTTCTGCGGGTTTCCTGGTGGAAGCCTTTAATTATTTGAAAGAAAGCAAGAAACTATCTACTGCTGATACCGAAACCTTACAGAAAAACACCTTCTATGGCAAAGAGAAAAAATCCCTAGCCTACATCATTGGTATAATGAATATGATATTACACGGAGTTGAAGCTCCCAATATTGTACACACTAACACACTTTCCGAAAATCTTGCCGACATACAAGAAAAAGACCGGTATGATGTGGTTCTGGCAAATCCCCCTTTTGGAGGAAAAGAAAGAGTAGAAGTACAACAAAACTTTCCCATAAAAACAGGCGAAACTGCCTCACTTTTTTTGCAGCACTTTATTAAAATATTAAAAGCAGGAGGAAAAGGAGGTGTAGTTATTAAAAACACCTTTTTAAGTAATACTGACAATGCTTCAATTGCTCTCAGAAAAGAAATATTAAGCAACTGCAACTTACATACGATTTTAGATTTGCCAGGCGGTACATTCTCAGGCGCAGGTGTAAAAACCGTTGTGTTATTTTTTAAAAAAGGAAGCTCAACAAAAAAAACTTGGTTCTACAAATTGAAATTAGATAGAAACCTTGGGAAAACAGATCCTCTTAACGAAAAAGATTTAGCTGAATTTGTATCACTTCAAAAAAAACAAGCAGAAAGCGAAAACTCCTGGACAATAAACATAAATGACATTGACCAGGCTACCTTTGATCTTTCTGCAAAAAACCCAAACACTCCAGAAGAAGCACCTTTGCGAGATCCGAAAGACATTCTCCAAGAGATGAAAGCTCTGGATAAAGAAAGCATACATATTCTTAACTCAATTTTTGATATGATATGAGAAAGGATTGGGAAATAAAGAGACTCGGTGAAATTTGTGAGATCTTTAATGGCCTTTGGAAAGGTAAGAAACCTCCATTTACAGAGGTTGGTGTAATCCGAAATACAAATTTTACAAAAGAGGGTTATTTGGATGATTCAGATATTGCTTACTTACCTGTTGAAATTAAACAGTACGAAAAAAGAAAGCTTGAATATGGTGATATAATATTAGAGAAATCAGGAGGAGGTCCGAAACAACCTGTTGGAAGAGTAGTGCTTTTTGAGAAGAAAGGAGGAGAGTTCTCTTTTAGTAATTTCACATCTACAATTAGAATTATTGATAACGATTTATTAGATTATAATTTCCTGCATAGATATTTATATTTTCAATACATTTCAGGAAATACGGAACCAATGCAAAGGCAGTCAACAGGAATAAGGAATTTACAACTAAATGAATATAAAGAAATACTTGTTCCAATCCCTCCAATTTCCGAACAACAAAGAATAGTATCAATTCTTGATAATGCCTTTGCCGCAATAGCCAAAGCAAAAGCCAATGCCGCACAAAACCTTAAAAATGCCAAAGAGCTTTTTGAGAGTTATTTGCAAGGGGTGTTTGATAAGAAAGGGGAGGGTTGGGAAGAACGGAGATTTGATGAGATATGTGTTCTTCAAAGGGGATTTGATTTACCAACCCGGTTAAGAAATGATGGAGGTTTTCCATTAGTAAGTTCTAGCGGAAAAACTGATATGATTGACCTATGGAAGGTAAAAGCTCCTGGTGTTGTAACTGGTCGAAGTGGATCAATTGGTAACGTACATTTCATTGAAGAAGACTTTTGGCCATTGAATACGGCACTCTACATTAAAGAATTTCATGGAAACTATGAAAAATGCATTTATTATTTTTTGAAACAATTCAACTTAAACAAATATAGTTCTGGAGCAGGTGTTCCAACGTTAAATAGAAATAATGTTCATTGTGAAATGGTTTGGTTTCCAACTTCAAGAATAGAACAACAAACTATGGCCCAAATACTGGATGTTTTATATGATGAAACTAAAAAACTAGAAACCATTTATCAACAAAAAATTGAAGATTTGGAAGAGTTAAGAAAGAAATTGTTGCAAAAAGCCTTTAATGGGGAGTTGTAAAAATTATGGCAAAGAATATAAATAATTCAGTATTTGACGATGCAACAAAATTAAAACTAGACATTTTTGGTGAGTGTTTCGAAGAGTGGTTGCCTGTTTTTAACAATGATTTATATACAAAAGCAGTTTATGTTTTTGATTTCTTTGCGGGAAGTGGGAAAGATACCGAAGCAAATCCTGGTAGTTCTTTGGTTCTATTAAATAAGGCAAAAGGCAAAGATCGTCAGTATTGTTTAGAGGCAAAAAAAGAGATTAAATTCTTTTTCAATGAAGGAATTGAAGAAAAAAGTTTAGAGCTTCAACAAAATGTAGATGAATATATTACAAAGTGTAAGCAAGAAAATGAGTGTGCTGAGTGCATTTATCCTTATACAGTTAAAAATTACGATTTTCAGGATATATTCTCAAATCAATCTATCCTAAATGTTTTAAATGATAAAAATCTTGGTAAGTTTATTCTTTAAGACCAATACGGCTTTAAACAAATAAATGATGACATTTTTAGAAAATTAATTTCTTTTCCAAAAACAGATTTTATCTTTTTTATTTCTTCTTCATTTATCAAAAGATTTAAAAAACATCCTAATACAACCAAGTATATTGATACATCAAAAATCAGTTTTGAAAATAAAAAACCAAATGAAATACATCGGGCAATTGCTGATTATTTCAGAGATTTAATTCCAACAGGAAAAGAATATTATTTGCACCATTTTTCTATCAGAAAAGAAGAGAAGAAAGGAAATTATTATGGTTTAATATTTGGCTCAAGTCATACTCTTGGAATGGAAAAGTTTATAAAAGTCTGTTGGAAACACGATACTTTTTCTGGTGAAGCAAACTATAATATTGATAATAATTGGGAAGCAACATCCCTTTTTGCAGCATTAGGTGAGAATATAAAGATAGATATAGTTAAAAAAGAGATAAGACAAAAAATATTATCTGGAAAAATAAGTGATAATAAAACAGGCTTAAAATATGCTATGAATAGAAGCTGTGAACCAAGATTGTTTACAGAGGTAGTAAAAGAACTTGAAAGTGAGAAAAAAATAGAAAGATTAGGAGACAAAAATTATAGTTCTACAAATATTCATAGAGTAAAAGAATATCAAATTAAAAGGTTAAACTATGGCACATAAAATAGAATGGACAGAGCAAACGTGGAACCCATCGGCAGGTTGTACAAAAATTAGTTTAGGTTGCAAAAATTGTTATGCCGAGGCAATGGCTATTCGTTTGCAAGCTATGGGAATAAAGGGCTATGAAAATGGTTTTACATTTAATACTGTACCAAGTCGATTAAATGACCCTTTTAAAAGAAAAAAGCCAACTGTATATTTTGTCAACTCAATGAGTGATATTTTTCATAAAGATATGCCAAAAGAATATTTAAATAAAATTTTTGAGGTTATTGAGAAAACGCCATATCATACCTATCAAATTCTAACTAAAAGGGCTGATAAAATGTTTCAATATTTATCTCAAAAAGAAATCCAAAAGAATATTTGGCTTGGTGTAACAGTTGACAACAAAAAAGAAGGTTTGCCAAGAATTGACAAATTAAGACAATTAAAAGCAAGCGTTTTATTTCTTTCGGTAGAACCATTACTTGAAGATTTAGGAGAAATAAACTTAAATAATATCGATTGGGTTATTGTTGGCGGTGAGAGTGGTATTAAAGCAAGACCTATGGAAAAAGAATGGGTCATAAATATTAAACAGCAATGTGAAAATAAAGATGTTGCATTCTTTTTTAAACAATGGGGTACTTGGGGAGCAGACAAAGTAAAAAGAAATAAAAAGTTGAATGGAAAAGAGATTGATGGTCAAGTTTGGCAAAAATACCCAGATATTATTGAACAACAATACACAATGATTGAATAATTATGAGTAACTCAGAAAATAAAAACATAACCCAACAAAATAAATTAGTAGTTTTTCAAAATAAAAATATTCGTAGAATATGGCAGGATGAAGAGTGGTTTTATTCTGTGGTTGATATAATTGAAGTCCTTACTGATAGCCCTACTCCAAGGCAATATTGGGGAAAAGTAAAGGATAGAGAATTTACTAAACTTCAACTGTCCCCAATTTGGGTACGGTTGAAATTAACGTCAAACGATGGTAAAAAACGCCTTACTGATTGCGTAAATACCAAGGGTGCTTTCCGTTTAATTCAGTCAATTCCATCGAAAAAAGCAGAACCATTTAAACAATGGTTGGCACAAGTAGGAAAAGAGCGTTTAGACGAAATTGAAAATCCCGAACTCGCACAAGAGCGAATGAAAGAAATTTCAAAAGCAACATTTGGTATGACACCAGGTGAATATAGAGAGTTTAAAAATCTGCCTGCAAAATCTAAAATCAATCTTCGCGATAATATGGATGATTTGGAATTGATATTTACAATGCTTGGCGAACGAGTTACAACGGAAATTTCAAAAAACGAAGAACCGGATACGTTTGATGAAAGTAAAAATGTAGCAAAAAGAGGTGGTAGAGTTGCCGGCAATGCCAGAAAAGAAACTGAGAAAGAGTTGGGAAGAAGTGTTATTACAAAAAAGAATTTCCCTGGTACAGATGATAAATTAAAACTGAAAGAGTAACTATGAACGAAGCTGAAACAAGAGCTGAATTAATAGACCCTAAACTACAAGCATGTGGATGGGGTGTAGTGGAAGGTTCTAAAATACTTCGTGAACGTAATGTCTGTAAAATTACCGAAGGGAGAATACAAGTTGGTGGTGGTAGAAAAAAACCTCTTATTGCTGATTATATTCTTGTTTATAAAGGTATTAAACTCGCTGTTGTTGAAGCTAAAAGTAATGAGTTAGAAGTAGGAGAGGGTGTGGCCCAGGCAAAACAATATGCTGAAAAACTAAATTTAGAAACCACATACTCAACCAACGGGAATGAGATTTATCAGATCTGCATGAAAACAGGTACTGAAGGTTTGGTAACTGATTTTCTTTCGCCTGAGGAACTTTGGAAGAAAACGTACCCAAAAGAGCCGGGTGCTGAGCTTGCCGAAGAATGGCGTGATAAATTTGCAAGCATTCCCTTTGAAGATAAAAGCGGAACCTGGCAATTACGCTTCTATCAGGAAATTGCTATAAAAAACGCTCTCGAAGCAATTGCACAAAACAAAGAACGTATTTTATTAACACTTGCCACAGGAACAGGAAAAACGGCAATAGCCTTTCAAATTTCCTGGAAATTGTTTCAAACACGCTGGAATCTAAACCGAGACGGACAGAGAAGACCAAGGATATTGTTTTTAGCAGACCGTAATATTTTAGCTGATCAGGCATATAATGCATTTTCATCCTTTCCTGAAGATGCTATGGTACGCATAAAACCGAAAGAGATCAGAAAAAAAGGAAAGGTACCAACTAACGGAAGTATCTTCTTTACTATTTTTCAAACCTTCATGTCTGGCACTGATCAGGAAGGAAATCCTGAACCATATTTTGGTGAATATCCAAATGATTATTTTGATTTTATTATAGTTGACGAGTGCCACCGTGGCGGAGCCAATGACGAAAGTAATTGGAGGGACATTCTAGACTACTTTTCACCAGCCGTACAATTGGGGCTTACTGCTACTCCCAAACGAAGAGACAATGTTGATACTTATAAATACTTTGGCGAACCAGTTTATATCTATTCGCTCAAAGAAGGTATTAATGATGGATTTCTTACTCCCTTTAAGGTGAAACGTATCCAAACCACCCTTGACGATTACACCTATACAAGCGATGACCATATTATTGAAGGAGAGATTGAAGAAGGAAAACTATACGAAGAACCCGATTTTAATCGAATCATTGAAATAAAAGAGCGTGAAGCAAAACGAGTTCGTATTTACATGGACGAAGCAAATCAAAGTGAGAAAACCATCATCTTCTGTGCTACCCAAGCTCACGCAGCCGCTGTTCGCGACTTGGTAAACCAATACAAAAAAAGTAATGACCCAAACTACTGCGTTCGTGTAACAGCAAACGATGGAGAAATAGGTGAGCAGTTTCTACGCGAATTTCAGGACAACGAAAAAACAATACCAACTGTATTAACTACCTCACAAAAACTATCAACAGGAGTTGATGCTCGTAACATTCGTAACATAGTATTAATGCGACCGGTAAATCAGATTATTGAGTTTAAACAAATTATTGGCAGGGGAACAAGATTATTTGATGGAAAAGAGTTTTTTACTATTTACGATTTTGTAAATGCTTACCAGCGATTCTCTGATCCCGAATGGGACGGCGAACCAGTTGAAGAAGATCCTTGTCATGTATGCGGAGAAATACCCTGTATATGCATCAAAGATCCCCCAAAACCTTGTCCTGTTTGTGGACAAAGTCCTTGTGAATGTATTACAGAACCACCGCCATCTTGTTATAAGTGTGGGGAAAGTCCATGTGTCTGCAAAAGGAAAGTAAAGGTAAAACTGCGTGACGGAAAAGAACGAGAGATACAACACATGATTGCGACTTCCTTTTGGAGTGCAGACGGAAAGCCTATTTCGGTAGAAGAGTTTCTGCATAATTTATTTGGTGATCTTCCTAATTTCTTCAAAAGCGAAGAAGAATTAAGAACTCTATGGAGCAATCCAATGACCAGGAAAACTTTGTTGGAAAGATTGGACGAAGCTGGTTATGGTAGAGAAGAATTAAATACACTCAAAAAACTTATTGATGCTGAAAAGAGTGATCTGTTTGATGTTTTGGAGTATGTGTTTAATAGTGACATTAAACCAATCACAAGGGAAGCAAGAGTTGCAGCAAGTGAAGCAAGTATTTTTGCACTACTAGATGACAAACAAAAAGACTTTATTGGATTTGTACTGAGTAAATACATCGAATCAGGATTTGAAGAACTTGACCAGGAGAGATTACCAATTTTACTTACTAATAAATATCAATCCTTAGAAGATGCGTTAGAAATTCTGGGAGATGTTCCAAACATTACATCACTATTTATTGAATTTCAGAAGCATTTATATCAAACGAAAGTTGCCTAATAAGATCGAAAGGAATTAGTCGAGATTTTTACAATTTATTTTGTAAAACTATAAGTTAATACACATTAACCTATACTAATTTATTTTCATTTAGATAAGATTTAGTTCTATTTACTTTCATTTACCTTTTCCTCCTTGATTTTACTGATGTTCATGTGTATTTTTGGCAGAAAATCATGTATATGCCAGAAAAAACATGTAGTAACACCTTATGCAATCAAAAGTTTACTCCCTGTGATGCAAGACAAAACTATTGCAGCACGAAGTGTCAGCAGGATTGGAATAAATAATTACGAATTACGGATTACGAATTACGTGCTTCGCTCAGCATGACACGGATTACGAATAGTCAATGTCTAAATAACGTTGACCTTTTTTAAAATTAGCAATTGTATATATTGCCATGCAATACCAGGGGAGTTCATTTTATCGTCTATTTTTTATCAAGTAATTGTAAGAATGCAATTCCTTTTTTTGTTATCTGGTATTTCTGTTTTGAACTTTTTGGTCTTTCAGGGATTGTCATACCAATTATGTCTAATTCCAAGAATGGATTAATAAATTTATTTCTAAACTTTGTTCTGTCTTTCCATCGAGCAAATTCCATAATGTTTTGGATTGGTTGAGGACTCCTGCAAAATTCCAATATTTGTTTCACTTGGTGCCGACTTGGTGCTGACTTAGTCTCAACCTGGTCCTAATTGTATTAAACTCATCTTCCAACTCGTGCTGTAACTCGTGCTGTAACTCGTGCTGTAACTCCTGCTGCAACTCTTGCTGTTGTGTGTAATTCTTATTCGTAAATGTTACTCTGAATGATATACCTGGTTTATTTTTTATTGCCTTTCTCAAATTTCTTCAACTGTTTGGCTGTTTTATCGAGGGTATCGATAAAGTGTTTTTCAACCTCTGATAATTCATCTTTGGTCTGCCTATGATAGGTTTCATATTCATTATGAGCCTTTTCTATTGCTTTATTATGTGTGATTTTTCCTGCATGACTTAAAACCTCTTTTCCGGTCATTTCAAGAAAATCGTCCAGCCTGTCAATCCAGTCATTCATGTACATTGGCTTTTGATTTAATGCCTGAAGTTCTGCTATTTCAAGGTATGCAGATACGATCCTGTTCAGGATATCCAATTCTTTTTCATTTAAATAATTCTTTGCAACTCCGGTATCTTGCTTTGTAGGTTTCGTACCTTTAAAGCTAGTAAGTCCCATAAGGGATTTCGTTGAATCTGCTCTTTTATAAATTATTTCAGCAGCAGTATTACCATGGGCTGCCCAATGCATTTTATTCTGCACTGTTTTGAAAAATTGCATTGACATCTCAACGGAAGGATCATAGTCAATGCTTGTTGCATAAATATCAAGAATTTTTCTCCAGAATACTTTTTCTGATGAACGAATGTCCCTGATACGTTCTAATAACTCATCAAAATAGTTACCTCCTCCAGCTTCTTTCAAAAGCTGGTCGTTCATGGTAAAACCCTTTATGAGATATTCTCGTAAGCGTAATGTAGCCCATTGTCTAAATTGCGTGCCTCTATGAGATTTTACACGATAGCCAACAGATATGATTACGTCAAGGTTGTAATAATTTGTAGGCTTGGTAGAAAAATCGGAAATTCCGATTTTTCTCACTGTATCTTCCTTTCGGAGTTCACCCTCTTTGTAAATATTTAGAATGTGTTCATTTATTGTTGAACGAGATTTTTGAAACAGTTCTGTCATTTGTTCAATTGTAAGCCATACTGTTTCTTCCTGAATACGTGTTTCTATCCTCGTTTCTCCATCATCAGCCTGATATATAAGTATATTACTTTCTTTTGGATTTATCATATCTAAAAAATCTGCATTATGAGAGTTAGTAGCAAATGGCAATAAACAAAAGTATAAAATCTTAACGGATATTCTTAATGGAAATATTGGAATCTACTAACTTTCTTACCTTTGAACCCGCAACCCATACCCTTTTTTACCATTTTCAAATTTTCAAATTGTCTCATTTCCGAATTGTCTTGCGTCTCACAATCTCATATCTATTTCTCCCGTGAACGCTGACTACTATGTCGTACCTACCTTGCTCCACCGTAGCTGCGCGAAGGCGATGCGGCACTTAATTATTCTTTTTGTACTATCTTACTATAGATATGTCACGCCTACGGCGTTAGGAGAACAGCTTACTCTAATTCAAGGGTGCAATGGTACAAAGGAATTACTAATTTCCAATTTCTAATTTCGGATTACAAACCCGCAACCCGAAACAATTCCAATAATTTTCAAATTAACTCATTTTCAAATTTTCAAATTACTTTCCAATACAAAACTTCCCAAAAATATTCCCTAAAATCTCATCTGTAGTGATCTCGCCGGTGATCTCACCAAGATAATGAAGTGCGGAGCGGATATCCGTGCTTATGAGATCGATAGGGATGCCTTCGTCCATGCCTTTCTCAACATTTTCAATGGCCTCGCCTGCCTTGAGGAGTGCTTCGTAATGCCTGCTGTTCGATACCATAGTGGAATCACTTATCTGGTCGTGGTCAACGGATTGTAAAAGGCTTTCGGTAATAAGACTTATGTTCTCTTTGCGCTTTGCTGAAACGAAAATAGTTTCGTGCTCTACAAGATATTTGAAACATTTAGGTGCTTCTACCAGCATGTCGGTTTTGTTGCCTATAAGTATCAAACGCTTTGTCTCGTCTTTAACTCTGGATTTAAAGTCGTTGATAACCTCCATAACTCCTTGCTGGGTGCAGTCGCTTATGTCAAACACAAATAATATGATCTTAGCCTGATCAATCTTTTCATAGGTCCTTTCGATGCCGATCTTTTCTATCTTATCTCCACCTTTGCGAAGGCCGGCGGTATCGATAAAGCGGAACGAAATACCCCCGATGCTAATGGTGTCTTCTATCACATCACGTGTTGTCCCTGGTATCTCTGATACTATTGCCTTTTCTTCATTCAATATGGCATTGAGTAAGGTGGATTTTCCAACATTGGGCTTGCCGATTATAGCTACAGGTATGCCTTTTTTCAATACATTACCAATTGAGAAAGAATTGCATAAAATATTTATTTCCTCTTTTATGATTGCTAGTAACTCAGAAAGTTGCTTCCGATCTGCGAACTCAACATCTTCTTCACTGAAATCGAGCTCGAGTTCTATCAGAGAAACAAAATCCAGTAACTGTCCCCTTAGTGTTTTTATCTTAGATGAAAATCCGCCACGCATATGATTCAATGCCAGGTCATGCGAAGATTTAGAGGAGGAGGCGATCAGGTCAGCAACTGCTTCTGCCTGCGACAGATCAAACTTGCCGTTCATAAAGGCACGGAGGGTGAATTCTCCTGCTTTAGCTAAACGGATACCATTGTTAATTAATAACTCCAGCAACTTTTGTTGGATGTACGATGAGCCATGACAGGAGATCTCGGCAGCATCCTCACCGGTGTATGAGTTGGGATTGCGAAAAACAGTTATAAGGACTTCATCCAGTAGATCATCTTTGTTGCCAATGCTGCCAAAATGTACAGTATGTGTTTTCACTTCAGAAAGTTTTAGTTTTTTGTTTTTTGGATTGAATATTTTCTCACAAACATTAAATGTCTCAGGACCAGAAATTCGGATTACCGAAATAGCTCCTGTCCCTACAGGTGTTGCCATTGCACATATTGTATCAATAATTTCTCTTGAAGGTTTGTTTGTTGTCATGACGGCTAATTTAATTTAGGCTAACAGATAACCTTATACTCCAAAAAATAGAGTCGAGTTACGAATTTCCGGGTTACAGGTTTTTTGTCTACTGCCTGCTGCCTACTGGTGACTGCCAATGCATCCTGCTACTGCCACTTCTTTACCATGATTTCAGGTTTCATATTTGATACCACTCTGAAAAGCTCTTTTTAGCAACATGTACTAAAACTTGATCCTGTGGATATTTCAACCCTTGATTCGCATTAATAGATATTCTTTATTTTGTGGGTTTTAGTGACTTGGTATTTTTGTGGTATTTTTATTATTTGGCTTTTGGCAGTAAACTTAGATTTCAAAATTTCGAATTTAAAGCAATTATCCTTAATTCATAATTCGTAACTCTATTTTTTATCAAAAAAACTCAAAATAAAACATGGTAGTAAATAATACTATCCATTATTCATTTCCAAATAAAAAAATACTACTTTTGGAAATTCTTAAAAAAAATAAAAAATGAGCGTATTAGTAAATAAAGATTCAAGAATTATTGTTCAGGGTTTTACAGGAACAGAAGGTACTTTTCATGCCACACAAATGATAGATTACGGAACTAATGTTGTTGGTGGAGTTACGCCTGGTAAGGGTGGTAAAATACATCTTGGCAAACCAGTTTTTAACTCTGTTGTTGATGCCGTAAAAAATACTGAAGCAAATGTATCACTGATATTTGTCCCCCCGGCTTTTGCTGCCGACGCAATTATGGAAGCTGCTGATGCAGGTATCAAAGTCATTGTATGTATTACAGAAGGAATACCTACTAAGGATATGATCATAGTGAAGGAATATTTAAGTAATAAAGATTGCCGGCTTGTTGGACCAAACTGTCCGGGTGTTATTACACCGGGAGAGGCTAAAGTTGGAATAATGCCTGGTTTTATTCATAAAAAAGGAAAAATTGGTATTGTTTCCCGTTCCGGGACTCTAACCTATGAAGCCGTTGACCAGTTGACAAAAGAAGACCTTGGGCAAACAACCGCTATCGGAATAGGAGGGGACCCTATTATTGGAACATCAACACGTGACGCTGTTCAGTTGTTTATGGAAGATCCCGAAACTGAAGGCATAGTGATGATAGGAGAGATTGGTGGAAATATGGAAGCAGATGCTGCCTACTGGATAAAAGAGCACGGTACAAAACCTGTTGTCAGTTTTATTGCCGGTGCAACTGCCCCTAAAGGTAGAACTATGGGACATGCCGGTGCTATAGTAGGAGGTAAAGCGGATACTGCTGAAGCTAAAAAAGAAATTTTAAGAGAATGTGGCGTGCATGTTGTTGATTCCCCCGCCGATATAGGTTCACGCATGAAAGAAGTGATTGGATTGTAATTTACCCTTCGGGTGTCATTCACTTCGTGTCATTTGCTTCGTGTTATTCAATGGTCATTTGCACTACGTGCGTCATTTGCTTCGCGTCATTCAATGGTCATTTGCACTTCGGGTGTCATTTGCTTCGCGTAATTTACCCTTCGGGTGTCATTCACTTCGTGTCATTTGCTTCGCGCCATTCAATGGTCATTTGCACTTCGTGCATCATTTGATTGTTATTTTGTAGATCGAGATGTATATCCGATGGATTTGATATAATTGTTAAGTTTTATTCCAATATTTTTTATCTCTTTCAGCAAAATATTAAACTCATCATTTGAAATCAGTTTTCTATTATTTGCTTTTATTAGAAATGTTTTTGTTTCGTAAAGTGAGCCCCTGGCATAATAATAGAAGTTTTTAGAATCTTTATAATGAAATCGACCAAAGCCTTCGCTAATATTTGCAGCAACTGAATCAGTAGACCTAACTAATTGTTTTCCTATAGTATCCCTATCAAAGTAATTCCAATTGATTACATTATCCCATACCTTTTCTCCAATCCCCATCGATAGTTGATAAACCTGTAAATCCTCAAGTTTCATGCTTTATATGATAATAATTATTCTATTCCACATCATATCCAATTAGTACCAATAATTATCAAAAGGTAACCTCAAAATTGCATTTCATCCTGTGAATGTCCACTGAATGACTACCGAATGTCCACTGAATGACTACCGAATGACAACCGAATGTCTACCGAATGACTACCGAATGACAACCGAATGACTACCGAATGTCCACTGAATGACTACCGAATGACAACCGAATGTCCACTGAATGACAACCGAATGTCCACTTAATGACTATCGAAGTCTAATCATCCTCCACAAACTGATATGCCCCAAGATCAGGTATACTCCCCCTGTCAACACCTTCTATATCTAAGGGTACACCCATGGGAATACCCGCTCCGATAGCAGGAGAGGTGCTTTGAAGTTTATAATCATTTTCGTGATAGTCCGCAAATAAAGGATCTTCATTCTTGATACAAAATTCAAGACTATCGGAATTTATCGTTGTTCGTAATAGACAATGATCAAAGGTATAATTGAAAATACTGGAAGAAAAATAATTATCCAAAAGAATTTCCTCTTCATTGGAACCATAAATAATACAATTTCCGAAATATGCATTTTCAAGAGGACGAACATGGAAAGATCCGTAAATATCTTCGTAGTAGTTATTTAAAACTACAGAAGGTGTCTGCCTTGAAGAATAGTTCCAGTAATTTCCAATAGTACAATGGCGAAAATCATAATTTCCTCCAATCGACATAACAACAGCATATTGCCCGCAGGAGTTAATAACACAATTTGTGGCAGTAATATATGAGCCTTGTGCAAAAATGCCTGTACTCAGCATATTCTCAATGATAGTGTTGTTGATCCTTAATGTTGGATTAGGAGAATTACCAACAGTATCGATTTGCACACCCCTGACACCATTGCGGATTATTGCATAATTGATCTCATTGTCAACACTCATGGCCGAAAGCCATATCCAGTTCCATTGCCCGGGAATATCCTGATAATAACTTTCCAGACGATCGCCCTGAATAGTAACAGGATTATCAAGAGTACCGTTTATTTTTAATGTCCCATCCCTGTATACATAAAGGAAGGAGTTGCTATGCATGTATACCTTTGTTCCTTCCTGAATGTTTAATGTACAGGCCGAGTCAACAACAACATATCCATATACTACATGTGGCTTATCATTGATAAATTCGAAATCCGACGAAATTATGTTATAATAATAGAAATAAGCATCCTGACCCCATGCCACCAGATCGACATCCTGTATGTTGCCATTAGTCTCAAATACAATTTGATCTGTGACAACCATCGGGTTATTTGTATTATTCGGATCTATAGTAAGATGAATGAAAATGTAAAGACTGTCTTTGGCGGCAATCTCAATATCAGCAACATTTATTGAAGGATAACCGTCTACATTTATTCTGAAAAAGGAGGCGTTTCCGCCTTCCAGCCTGATAGATGATATCATTATTGTATTATCATGACGATTATAGACTTTTAACTGAAGGGTAGCAGATCCAACTGTCGTGAAGATTGTGTCAAAAAGTATTGAATCAGTTGAAAATTCAAGCTTGAGAGAAGGGTTGTTATCAATAAAATCATCTTTCTTACACGATTGGAATGAAAGGGCGAGCAGAAGTATCAGAATTCCTGATTTAATAAATATATGTTGGATGTTTTTAATATTCATGTTTTAATTCTGAGCAAAAGTAAGACATTTTAGTAAATTGAACCGCAAAAAAATAGTACACTGATTTAATTGATACAACTGATTTTTATTGATCAGTGTTGATCTGTAAAATCAGTGTCATCAGTGTTCTATTAAATGATCTAATAAACGCAAGAGGTAAGCTCGATAGTACTTTGGCTATCTATAATTTTTTTATTCCCTGTTTTATCGCATCTGATATCTTATCAAAATCAAGTTCATATCCCTCAGCATAGATTGAAGTAACAAAGTCCATGTGATTCCGGCCTTTCCTGTAATCCGGCTCCTTTGAAGGGTGTTTGAGGTATTTTGCAATCACATTAACAGATTCGCTGACATTCAAGACAGCATGATAGAATAATGTTTCTTTTTTCCGAAAGATTGATGAGCCAAGGATCTTTTTCTCGCCGATTGAAATGTCAGATATCCCTTTCATACAAAGATATTCCACCCCCAAAACGGAGAGAGAATCAATTATTTTTTTATTAATGATATCGAAATACTTATGAGTATCAAGGGTGTTTTTGATTTTTAGTTTTACTGAAATAACCAAGGTGTTAGTGGAGAGGAGGACAGTTTGACCTCCGGATGGACGTTTGTAAACTTCAATATTATCCTTAAGTACCTCATCGATATGTAAGGCAGTCTCCGCCTTATTTGATCTCCCCAGTACAATATATCTTCTATCCGGCCTCCAGATAAAATGATCAACATCCTTGTTAGAATGGAAAACTGTAAAATCCGGTAGATTATATTTTTGAGTTTCTGGTAGCATTGCTATACAGTTAATTCGTTAAGTAAGTTAATTAGTAATTGATAATTTTCCAAATTAACGAATCAACTATTTAACTAATTGACTTTTTTTCATAATCCCTAATCTATTTATGAATTGCCTTATCCACTGCCTCAAATCCTGCTTCCATAAAAACCTCAGAAATAGTAGGATGAGCATGCACAGTTTTTGCAACATCATAAATAGTCGCCTCAAGCTGCATATAGGCTGATGCCTCAGCAATAAGGTCGGTTGCATGTGGGGCAACTATTTGTACTCCCAGCACTTCTCCATACTTTGTTTCTGACAGTATCCTTACAAAACCTTCATTTGTACCTTCTGTCATAGCTTTGCCATTGGCTGAAAGTGGAAATTCACTGATCTTATATTCAATGTCCATTTTCTTAATTTCGGCTTCTGTGCTTCCAATTTGGGCAACTTCAGGGACAGTATACATATTTAAAGGATATTTTTTTAGATCAAGTTTCGATTTAATACCTTTTATCTGATCGATCACATGCAAGCCCTGCGCAGAGCCAATATGAGCAAATGTGCTTTTACCGTTTACATCACCAACTGCATAAATATTAGGAATTGAAGTTAAACAATCATCATCAGTCTTGATGAAATCATTATCTAATTCCAATTCAATATCCATAGCCGGCAAAACAGCATTACGCTTTGTACCATTAATGAACAAATCGCATTTTACTTTTGTCTCATTTAATAGTAATTCACCATCAGTGTATGCTTTATCAAAGCTTTCGATAGCTGAATTATAGACAATATTTATCTTGTTCTTCTTTAGAATTCCCAACATATAATTAGCAAGATATTCATCAGCGAGAGGCATGATAATATTTGAGGGTACAGCCAGAGTGACATTTTTCCGTGTTAAACTAAAGAATTGTGCTAACTCGATGGCAACAGAATTTTCACCTGCAACGACAATATTTTCTGGGATTTCCCTGTCAGAGAATAAGTTTTTAATATCAACTATTAAATCATTTTTGACAGTCTCAGTATCCGGAAAAGCAGAACCCGTAGCAATAATGATCTTATCAGCCTCCATACTTCTGTTCCCGACAGTGACAGTACTATCAGAAGTTATCTTTGCTTCTCCGCTAATTATTTCAACACCATTCTTTTTTAAAAGAAATTCAATGCCTTTAGTGAGTCTGCTAACAACAGCATTTGCTCTTTTAGCTGCCTTTGCATAATTAAAACTGATGTTTTTTTTATCGATGCCTTCAATTCCAAACCTGGCTGCATCAATATTTATCCTATTGAAAAGCTTTGCGCTCTCGATCATTGCCTTCGAAGGTATGCATCCCCAGTTAAGGCACATACCTCCAATATTTTCTTTTTCGACAATAGCAGTTTTCAAACCAACTTGTCCTGCCCTGATCGCTGCAACATAACCAGCCGGGCCGGAACCTATAATTATTACGTCATACTTCATCATTATATCATTTATTTATTTATTTAGAATATCAAGTTTTTGTCATTTTTTGCTTACACGTTTGGAGTGTGGAGTTTGGAGTTATGAGTTAGATTTTTAAACCCTTATACCTTTTAACTCATAACTCATAACTTCCTTAGCCTTAGCCTATTCTAGTATCAAAGACACAGGATCCCCAAGGTATTCCATTACCGCATTCATAAACCTTGACGCATCACCTCCATCAGTTATTCTATGGTCTACTGACAATGAAAGTGGTAACATTAATCCTATATCAAGCTTACCATCTTTAACCACTGCCTGCTCACTAACACGGCCTACTCCCAGTATACCTGCCTGTGGGTAATTTATCACAGGAACAGCAAACTTTCCGCCGATAGAACCATAGCTTGTAATGGTGAAGGTCCCATCTTTCATATCATTTAATGACAATTTTCCATTTCTGGCTTTTGTTGAAAATAAATCAATTTGTGTGGCAATTTCTTTAATACTGAGTTTGTCAGCATTTCTGATAACAGGAACCATTAATCCCTTTTCCGTATCAACAGCTACACCAATATTATAATAGTTCTTATAGATCATGTTACCATTCTCCATATCCATTTCAGAGTTTAGTGACCTGTAGTGCTTAAGGGCATGTGCAGTTGATTTTATAACGAAAGCAAGGTATGTCAGTTTAAGACTTTCATCAGCATATTTTTGTTTGAACTTTTTTCTTGCTCTTTCAAGCTCGCTTATTTCTACTTCATCAAAAATAGTCATATGTGCTGCATTATGTTTTGAAAGCAACATATTTTTTGCAATTGTTTTTCTGATCTGACTTAGTGGCTCTATATCAACTAATGGAGTGTCAGAAGTTTCTGACCGAATATCCTGAACAGTAGTTTTTCCCCTGTCCTTGGAAAAGTTAATGATGTCGTCTTTCATAACTCTTCCGGCAGGGCCTGTGCCCCGGACATTTTTTATATCTATGCCCATTTCTTTAGCAAGTGCCCTGGAAACCGGTGTAGCAAGGATCTTTCTTACAGCTTTATCAACTTCATCATCTTTAAAAGAAATTCCTTCAGCACTGGAAGTTAAAATGGCACTATTACTAGCTACTTCAATGGTTCCGACAACACCTGCACTTTCTTCTTCAACAAGATCCAGGTCAGAACCCTTTTGAACTTCTTCAACAGCTTTATCTCCTTCAACACCTTCTATTTCAATTTCTACCAGGGCATCACCTACATGTATTGTTTCTCCAACTTTGCCATACAATGCAGTCAGAATACCGTTTTTTGGTGAAGGTATATCAGTTACAACCTTATCTGTTTCCATTGTAACAAGTGGATTTCCTAATTCAATTGTTTGGCCTTTTTTCACTAACCATTCAACTATTATACCTTCATCAAGCCCTTCACCTATATCGGGAAATTTGAATATATATCTCATTTTTTTTTTTTTGAGCTATTACTATTTATATCTTCTTTCTTACCCCCTCTAACTCCCCCTACGAATAGGGGGAGAACTCCTAAAAGCCCCTCCCTACTCGTAGGGAGGGGTTGGGGAGGGTGAAAAAAATCTATTTATTCATTAAATGTCTATATAATTATTGATCATTTGAATATTGAGTCCCCTCCGAAAAGGAGAGCGAAATAGCTTAATAAAATTTTAACATAAATAATAAAATCACAATTATGGAGAAATACCTAATCAAATTTGGTTGGAATCTGGTTTCAAAAAAAAATAAGTCATAAAAACCAGCTAATTTGACAGGTATTTCCATTATTTTAAATGTTCTTTGACATGTTTGTTTTATAAAGTTTATAATCCTTACAAGATTGATCCATAAACCTCGACAGTAAGCCCACATTTTTTGCTTATACAATCCACGGTATTGGGATTTATTATTTCGTAAATGATAGCCTAGCTGGAAAATTGTTGCTTCGACATTATTTCGTTTATTGAGTTCTTCTTTTGGGGTTTCTTTTATTTTTTTCCGAAGCATTGAAGCACGTATAGCATCTTCCGTAAAATAATAATACCCTTTCTCTGTGCGGATACTCCACTTAAGTTGTTTACTACGTTTGGTTTTTCTGGCTAAAGATGCTTGCATACATTCACCTGTTTGAGTATCGGTGACCATCAATCCATCCTGAGTCAATTCCAGATCATATCTTGGGACAGTTCCCTGAAGTCCTGTCATCACTAAGTCAATGTCATAATCCTCGCAAAACTCATCATTGGGAACACTATGGTAAGCCCCGTCAAGGTAGACTTTCTTCACATTCTGCTCAGTTACTTCTGTGGTTGCAATTATGGCATCCTGTACAAAATCTATATCTTGGGTATTAGCTTTCTCAACCTGGATATTTGTGATTAAGTTGAGATCATCATCTGAGCAAGTTTCTGTAATATTAGTGCTGTAACCTCTGACATGATTACCATTTTTATTGCGATAGGCACACTCAGGATCATCCGGGGACTGGACACTATCAGAAGAAATCTCTTCCTTTGGTCGTAGTTCAATACGTAGATTATCTTGTACTTTATATTGTTCTGAAAATACACGCTGTAGTAGATGATATTGTTCACTTTTGTTTTCAGTAAAAGTTTTCAGTAGTTTGTAAATTAAAACACCAATGGTTTGTAATCTTACTTTAATCTGGTCTTTGTTACTGCGGTATACCGTTTTGCCAGGTTCTTCATTGGATATTTCTTCTAAGGATTCCTTGTCTGATGAAGAAAGTCTAAATTTTGATCGTTTGTCCAATGTTTTATAGAACCTGCTGAACGTTTGATGAATAATTTCATAACGTGTAAAAAGAGCAATATTACTGCCTATGAGTTTACTATCCATGCGTATACTATGACCATTTACATCAAATTCTTTGATCTGCTCACGAGTAATATGTTCAAAAGTCTTCGCCAATAAGTCCTCACCTGTTTGCTTGTGATGCTCGTATATACGCTTGCGCAATAAGTAATAGGTAGATTCTACCGGCAAGGGATCGTTGATATTAAATAATCCAAGAGCACTTCTGGTAAGCAGGTTAAACCGACAATGCTCAAACAACTGCGAATCACTCCAGCCAAAAGATTCTTTTAATATCATCATACTTATCTGTAATCTTATGGAGGTATTGGGTGCTCCCATGCTTTCATTGAACAAAACCTTAAAATCAGATTCATCTATGTTCATTACAACATATTCACGAAACTGATTGTGCCAATGGTTTTCATCATTGTATTGCTTGAGTGATCCTCCTTCCAGCATAGAAGGTACGCTGCTGAAGACATCGAGTTGGGGTTCCTTATTTGATTTTCTAAACATAGTATATCCTTTGTATGTATAACACAAAGATAAAAATTAATAACCAGAAAAACAAATCAAGTTATTGACAATCAATTGTTTATAACTATTATAAAAGAAATATGTCATTAAATTATGTAAATTTGTAATTCCAATCCGACTTTTCGGAGTGGACTCAATATTCATGAGTTTAAAATTTTACAGTTTTTTCAATTTCATAAAATATTTTTTCGGCTGAGATCATATAATGATGTTCACCTTTTGGAAGGGGAACAACTACATCAAAGCCGGTTACTCTTTTGGGAGGAGCTTCAAGGTAAAGGAATGAATCCTCATTAACTATTTGAGTGATCTCAGATGCTACACCAAAACTCCTGGGACTCTCTGTCACTGTGATTACCCTTCCCGTTTTTCTAACTGAATTAGAAATTGTATCCCTATCAATAGGATATATTGTGCGCAAATCAATTAACTCAACAGATATTCCTGCTTCTTTAGCCAGCACTATTGCTTTTTGAACTTCTCTTATCATTGCACCATATGCTATTACTGTGACATCAGTTCCTTTAGTGATCACATTTGCAGAGCCAATAGGGATGGAAAACTTATCTTCAGTAACCTCCTGTTTAATAGCTCTGTAAATTCTCTTAGGCTCCATATAAATAACAGTATCATTACTTTCAATTGCAGATATAAGTAAACCTTTTGCATCATGTGGTGTTGATGGAATAACAACTTTAAGACCAGGTATGTGGCCAAATAATGCTTCCATACTTTCAGAATGATGCTCAAGAGCATTTATTCCGCCTCCGTATGGCATCCTGATAACAATAGGAGTTTGATATCTGCCACGCGAACGGTTTCTCATACGGGCAGCATGAGAAATTATCTGATTAAAGGCAGGATAAACAAAACCTGAAAACTGCATTTCAATTATTGGGCGCAGACCGGCAGCAGCCATACCAACTGCAGTTCCTGCAATGCCTGATTCTGCAAGAGGAGCATCAAAAACACGATCTTTCCCATATTTCTTTTGAAGGTGCTCGGTTACTCTGAAAACACCTCCTTCAACACCAACATCCTGACCATAAACAATAATATTCTTATCTTCTTTTAACTTTATATCTAATGCATTATTAATTGCATTAACCATATTCATTATTTTCATTTTCGTACCTCCTTCCATTTCAGGAACTTCTCGTGTTCCATTTTCTGTGCTTGCAGATCTATGGGCATATCCTCATACATGTACTTAAATACATCATCCAGGGGATATGGCTTGTAATTTTCTGCCTCAACAAATTGTCTGTCAATCTCTTTTTTATATTGAGAAATAATTTTCTCCTCTTCTTTATTTGTAGTTTTAAGCTTCTTGCTCGTAACAAGATATGCCTTTAATCGTTTTAAAGGATCTTTAACCTCCCATTGCTGTTCTTCTTCTTTTGTCCGGTATTTGGTTGGATCGTCAGAAGTAGTGTGGGCACCTTTACGATAAGTAACAGCTTCAATAAGAACAGCACCATTTCCTTTTCTGGCATGCTCAGAAGCATGTTTTAATGCTGTATGCATTGCGAAATAGTCATTTCCATCAACCTGTATTCCCTTAACCCCATACGCATACGACTTTATTGCTATGCCATCAGAAGCTGTCTGAACAGAAAAAGGAGTAGATATCCCATATTGGTTATTCTGTACAATAAATACAACAGGTACATTCCAGACTCCGGCAATGTTTACTGCTTCATGAAAATCACCTTCAGAAGTACCGCCATCACCTACAACAGCAAAAACCACATCTTTCTTTTTGTTGTATTTCAATTCATAGCCTATACCTGTTGCATGTTGTAACTGAGAAGCTATTGGAACGGCCATCGGTAAAATATTTTTTGCATTTTTAAAGCGTGAGCCATCTTCATGACCCATGAAATACAGGAATATTTCTTTAAGGCTAACTCCTTTTGCAAGATAAGCTCCCATTTCCCTGAATGCAGGTACTAACCAGTCATTTTCATGCATTACAGCACCAAGGGCTAGTGCAATTGCTTCTTGCCCATAATTTGGTGGGTATGTATATATTCTTCCCTGTCGCTGATAATTAACTGTTTGCAAATCAGCCGTCCTTGCAAAAACCATATCCCAGTATGCTTTTAGCAATTGCTCATCAGATAATTCAGGAAACCATTTTTTGTTTATGATATTTCCATCGTCATCAATTATTTTGAACATTTTCTTCTTTATTGGATCATATTCTTTAAACATTATTATCATTATTTAGATTAATTCTAAATTGCAAATATATTAATAATTTTAACATTCCAAGCAAATAATTAAATAAATATTAAATTATTTATATACTTTAATACTAATTTCCTGATATATTCTCCAACATCTTCTAAAATAGGAGCTAAGAAATATTTGAAAGTAAATGGTGTTGTTGATAACCTTAAAAATATTATTTACAAAATTTATAAAAAGCGTTTTTTTTGCTAATAAACCATCATAAAGAATAATAATCTTTCATTTTAAAAAATATCGAAAGAATTTATAAGGCAACAAATTTAAAAGAACAGTCCTCAAACGAGATAGACCTTTCATACTCTCCAAAAGGAATTTATTTTGTTAGAATTTATGACGGGACTAAGATTTATGATGAGAAGGTTGTTGTTCAATAATATTGGTAATACCCAGCACTTTTTAATATACCGAAGCCGGATTAATCTCCGGCTTTTTTATTGGGCTTTCACTGTAGCAATAAAACAATTAAATACTTTCCCCCTGTCAGCAACTTGAAACCTGGAACTTGAAACCTGAAATTTGGTAGAACATAAAAAACAACATCCTAATACCTTACACCTAATACCTTACACCTTATACCTTACACCTAATACCTTCCATCTAACAATGTTAAGTTATTGTTATTTATCTAGTAAAGTATATGAATTCATAAATAAATTATCATATTTTTGTAAAAAATTTTATAATCTGTAAATTTCATTGTTTAAAGTTTTGAATATGAGTTATATAAACTTTGATAAATCACTGTTGATAAATTTAGAATATTCTCTCTCTAAAGAATTACTTCGTTCGAATCGTGGTGGATCATATGCAAGTACTTCTATAATTAACTGCAACACAAGAAAATACCATGGATTGCTTGTTACGCGTCAGGCTGCCATAGACAATGAAAATCATGTGCTGCTTTCATCCCTTGATGAAACAATTATACAACGGGAAGCAGAATTTAATCTTGGCATTCATAAATATAAGGATGATGTGTATTTGCCCAAGGGCCATAAATATATACGTGACTTTGATACAGAGCCAATACCAAAACTGACGTACAGGGTTGGGGGAGTAGTGCTCACAAAGGAAATGGTGTTTTCTTATCGCGATGACAGATTGATAATAAAGTACACCCTTGCTGATGCTCATTCACCAACTACATTGAGATTAAAACCATTTCTTGCATATAGAAATGTGCATAAGCTCAGTAAATCAAATGTTTACGTTGATACTAAATACCAGGAAATTAGCAATGGAATAAAACTAAGAATGTATCAGGGTTATTCCTATCTACATCTTCAGTTTTCTAAGGATGCTGAATATACTCATGTTCCTGACTGGTATTACAACATTGAATATTTTCGGGAAAAAGAGAGAGGATATGATTATCAAGAGGACCTGTATGTTCCCGGCTTCTTTGATGTTTCCATAAAAAAGGGCGAAAGCATATTTTTCTCAGTTGGACTTTCTGAAATTAATCCTACATCATGTAAAAGATTGTTTAATAACGAGATAAGCAGGAGACAAGCCCGCGATAGTTACGAACATTGTCTTATTAACTCAGCTCAGCAATTTATTGTTAAAAGTGCTAAGAAGACAGAAATAATTGCAGGATTTCCATGGTTTGGGCGTTGGGGAAGAGACACTTTCATCGCCTTACCGGGTTTGACACTTGCTCTTGACGATCCTAAAACATGCAAAGCTGTTATTGATACAATGGTTTCTGAACTCAAAGGACCTCTTTTCCCAAACATAGGCGAAGGAAATAATTCCGCATATAATTCAGTCGATGCTCCTTTATGGTTTTTCTGGGCCTTGCAGAAATATACTGAATTCATTAAAGATAAAGAGCTGGTTTGGAAGGATTACTCTAAGAAGATTAAAGTTATACTTGAAGGCTATCGTAGTGGAACCTTGTATAACATTAAGATGCTTGAGAATGGGTTGATATATGCTGGTGAAAAATCAAAAGCCTTAACATGGATGGACGCAGTAGTAGGAGGCATTCCTGTTACACCCAGACAAGGTATGCCTGTTGAAATTAATGCCTTATGGTATAATGCAATAATGTTTTCGCTTGAGCTTGCAAAAACAGCAGATGATAATAAATTTATTAGTCAGTGGAAAGAATTTCCAGATTTGATTAAAGCATCATTTAAAAATACTTTCTGGGATAAAGAAAAGGCTTATCTGGCTGATTATGTTGATGGTGATTATAAAGACTGGTCAGTAAGGCCCAATATGGTATTTGCATGCTCTCTGCCATTTAGTATGCTGGGAGAAGAGGAGAATAAGCTTGTGCTTGATAAAATTAAAAGTGAGTTACTTACACCAAGAGGGCTCAGAACCTTATCCCCTAAAAATCCTAAATATAAAGGGATCTATTTTGGTGATCAGGCTACACGTGATGCTGCTTATCATCAGGGTACAGTATGGCCCTGGTTATTAGGTCATTTCACCGAAGCCTACCTGAAAATACATGGTAAAAATGGTGTTGAGCTTATTAAGTCTCTTTATTGGGGGTTTGAAGAAACAATGAAAGAACATGGTATTGGATCAATTTCCGAGGTTTTTGATGGTGATCCTCCTCACAAAGCCGGTGGGTCTATATCACAGGCCTGGAGTGTGGCGGAACTGCTGAGAATCAATAGGATGTTGAAAGATGTAAAGGTATAAAGATGTAAAGATATAAAGATATAAAGATATAAAGATATAAAGATTATATAATGAAATTGGAAATTGGGTTGTTAAAATGGGTTTTTCCAAATTTCTGAATATTATAAAAAACAGGAAGTAAAATAACTACAAAAATATAAAGATACAAGCAATGAAAGTATTGATGTTTGGTTGGGAATTCCCACCACATATTACAGGAGGATTAGGAACTGCATGCTTTGGGCTAACCAAAGGGTTGGCCAGGCATAATGTTGAAGTACTTTTTGTAGTCCCTAAAGCTTATGGTGATGAAAACCAGGAATCTGCAAGGATATTAAATGCAAGTGATGTGTCAATTGATTATAGGGATGAAATTTATAAAGAGTATTGGGAACGAATAACTTATATGGAAATTGGTTCTAACCTCATCCCTTATGTTGGCCCTGAAGAATTCAAAAGAATAGTCACTGAAGATGAATTGCATAATGAGAATGAGACAAGTTCAGTTCTTTCCAGAAACTTTAAGTTTTCAGGAAAATATGGCAAAGACCTGATGGATGAGATTTCAAGATATGCTTTAATTGCATCTGTTTTATCAGCTACTAATCAGCATGATGTGATTCATGCCCATGACTGGCTAACTTATTCTGCCGGCATTGCTGCAAAGAGTGTAAGTGGAAAACCATTAGTTGTACATATGCATGCAACTGAGTTTGATCGCTCTGGTGAAAATGTAAATCAGAACGTCTATGACATTGAGCGAAAGGGAATGGAAGAAGCTGACAGAGTTATCACTGTCAGTAATTTAACGAAGAAGATCGTGATAGAAAAGTATGGAATTAATCCCGATAAGATATTTACTGTACATAATGCTGTTGAACCATCTGATGAAAAAGATTATTTGGATGTAGAAAAACATGTCAAGGAAAAGGTTGTTACGTTTCTTGGTAGAATTACCTTCCAGAAAGGCCCGGATTATTTTGTTGAGGCTGCCCAGAAGATATTGCAAAAAGATGATAATGTGAGGTTTGTGATGGCAGGTACAGGTGATATGATGAACAAGATGATCAAAAGAGTTGCTGAGCTAAAAATAGCTGATAAATTCCATTTTACAGGATTCCTCAAAGGAGAGGAAGTTAATCGTATGTTTGGAATGAGTGATGTTTATGTAATGCCATCTGTATCAGAGCCGTTTGGGATTTCGCCTTTGGAAGCAATGAGGTCAAATGTTCCAGTTGTTATTTCTAAACAATCAGGTGTTGCAGAGATACTTAAGCATGCATTAAAGGTTGATTTCTGGGATATTGATGCTTTGGCAGATTCTGTATATGGACTACTTAATTATAATGGCTTGTCGCAAATGTTTGCTCACTATGGAAAGGACGAAGTAGACAATCTTAAATGGGAAAATGCAGCCTTAAAAGTGAAGGATGTATATGAAGGCGTAATTGGATAAAAGAGACATGAGATAACAGATATGAGATTTTTATTATAATATTCTTGATACACAACACTAAACACTAAACATAATGAGATCAATTTGTTTTTATTTTCAAGTTCATCAGCCCTTTAGGTTAAGGACATATCGTTTTTTTGACATTGGAGAAAATCATCATTATTATGATGATTTCCAGAATAGAACTATTGCAAGACGAGTAGCGGACAAATGTTATATTCCTGCCAACAATATAATGTTAGATCTAATCAATAAATATGGTTCATCATTTAAGATAAGTTATTCTATTTCAGGTACTGCACTCGATCAATTTGAAATGTATACTCCTGATGTTATTGATAGTTTCAGGAAGCTTGTTGACACTGGCTGTGTTGAAATATTGTCAGAAACTTATAGTCACTCACTTTCTGCTTTAATAAGTAAAGAGGAATTCGTTTCACAAGTGGAAGCTCATGACGAAAAGATTAATAAGCTCTTTGGCGTTAAGCCTGTTACATTCAGAAATACAGAGTTGATATATTCAGATCAGATCGGGGAGATGGTTGCAGATATGGGTTTCAGGACAATGCTCACAGAAGGAGCCAGGCATGTTTTGGGTTGGAAAAGTCCTAATTATATGTATTGTAATGCTATTAACCCGAAACTTAAACTCTTATTAAAGAATTTTCAACTCAGCGACGATATTGCCTTTCGCTTTTCTCAGCATAGCTGGCAGGAATGGCCTCTTACATCAGAGAAATTTGCAGGCTGGCTAAATGAAATTGATCCTAAACAGGAAGTTGTTAATCTGTTCATGGACTACGAAACCTTTGGTGAACATCAATGGCCTGAAACAGGCATATTTGAGTTTATGAAAGCTCTTCCTGAAAGAGTGCTTTCGTCAACAAATTATACTTTTAATACACCGGCAGAATTAAATGAAAAACTACAGACTGTGTCTGCTATACACGCTCCAAACCCTATCTCATGGGCTGATGAAGAAAGAGATTTGACCGCCTGGCTTGGAAATGAATTACAAGATGAAGCGTTCGAGAAACTGTATAGTATAGAGCACAAAGTCAGAGAAATTGATGATCCTGAAATTTTAAGGGATTGGAGATATCTGCAAACAAGTGATCATTTTTATTATATGTGTACAAAATGGTTTTCTGATGGCGATGTTCACAAGTATTTCAATCCTTATGGTACTCCATATGAAGCTTTTATCAACTTTATGAATGTGTTCTCTGATTTTCAGATAAGGGTTGAAAAAGTATGGAAAAATAAAGCAGTCCAGGAAAAGCCAGTTAAGGAAATCCTAACTCCTAAAGTTAAAACGATAAAGAAGAAATCAAGTCCTAAATTAAAAAATACTGTTTCTTTTGATGATCTTCCTTATTTATCCGATTCCAGAATTAAGCAAATAATTAAAGCCGTGGATAATATTACATTGGTTTTTATTATGAAAGAAACTGATGAAACCTTTAGAACAAAGGTCAAGAGACTACTTGGGAAGAAAGCACTTAAGCAGTTTGAAAACTTCGACAGAGAAACTGTAAATACCAGGAAAGCTGATCTCCAAAGTAGTAGGAAGAAATTTGACAGTATACTGAAAAAACTGTTTTAGCCTACTTAATTCATAAACTTGGTGGTACTTTCTGCACCTTTGTGGTTATTTTTTTTACCACGAAGTAACACAAAGGAAATAATGACATTATCTAGCCTGAATTATTCATAAAAAAATGAGAAAGTTTGTTGGTTGTAAGTAATAATTTATTATCTTACAACCTGTTAACTACAACAAAAACAAACTTTCTCATGAGTAAAATTACAAATAAAATTTCA
>Ga0222657_1000230_pt1 | contig 34538 bp, 36 predicted proteins | sample AntAcemetagen474_FD_179858 | JGI IMG/M metagenome (GOLD analysis project Ga0222657, IMG submission 179858) | Saline water microbial communities from Ace Lake, Antarctica - #474 | ecosystem: Environmental > Aquatic > Non-marine Saline and Alkaline > Saline | place: Antarctica: Ace Lake... | reverse complement strand
GCTGCCTCCGGAGCAGGGACTATCTGGCGATGTGCCGCATCACGGCTCAGTGTTATTCCGGCGCGAGGCCTACGAACGGGTTGGCGGTTACCGATCCCAATTCTATTTCGCCCAGGACTGGGATCTCTGGTATCGCTTGGCCGGCGAAGGCAGCTACTGGATCGTGCCCGAGACCCTAACCCGGGTCCGGCTCGCTGAAAATGGTCTCTCCTCCCGCCACTGGCGCGACCAGCGCCGCTTGGCCCGCTGTTGTCTCGAGGCCTATGGCACTCGCCGAGAGGGCCGCAGCGAAGCCATGGTGCTGGCCCGCGCAGCCGCGATCCGCCCCAATCGCAAATCCTCGGCTTGGCGTGGCCCAAGGCCCTGGCTTGAGGCTCTGATCCGCCGCGGTGATGGTGAACACTTCATCGGCGAGGCGCTGCGCCGTCGGGGCGACCATCGCTGCCGGTCCTACTTACGCCGGGCTGTGCAATTAGCCCCCTGGCGTCTGCTGAGCTGGCTGCGCCTGCTCCAGAGCTTGGCTTTGCGACACCAGGCGATTGAGCGATCGGCCCGGCCCCATCTGGTGGTGGTGTGCGCCGGAGTTGGGGGAGAGGGCAGTGTTGGCGCAGTGGCCCTACGGCATGCGCAGCTGCTCTCGGCCTGGGCCCAGTTGACGCTGGTGAGTGATCGGGCCCAGCCAGCCATTGCCAATGGCGGCAGGACTCAGTGGATCCAGGTGCGGGCGCCGCGCTTCCGCTGGCTGCGCCGCTTTTGTCATCTCCCCGCCGAGGTGGCCTTTGATCTGGCGGCACTAGTGGTGCTGCTGCGATTGCAGCGCCGCTGCCCGGTGGATCTGGTGCTCTGCCACAGCCATCCCGTAGCAGCCCTGGTGGGCCTGCCGTTCCGCTGGCTGAGCGGAGCTCGCCTGGCGATGGTCTGTCATGGCGATATCTTCGAGCGTCCTCTCGGCACTTACGAGCCTGGTCTCTCTTGGCTCTATAGGCGCACCACTCCCCTGGCCTACCGGCAGGCTGATTTGGTGGTGGCCCTATCACCAACCATGCGCGAATGGGCCGAGCGCGGTGGTGCTGTGCCGCAGCGGCTAGCCCTGATTCCTAACGGCATCGATCCGGCGGAAATCGGCCTTGACGCTGATCTGACCCCGCCGAGCTCCGCAGGCCGTGATCTGAGGGTGCTTTACGTCGGCCGCATCGAGTCGGTGAAGGGGGTGGATGTGCTTCTTGATGCCTGGCGGCAGCTGATGCACGAGGGCTGGCCAGGTCAGTTGCGTCTGATCGGTCCGGTGGCGCCTGCTTGGCGGGCTGACTTCGAGCGGCTTTGCGGTGCCATCCGCGAGTGGGCCGCAATGCCGGATGTGCGCCTGCTGGTGCCACGGCTGGAGCTCGGCGAGCATTACCGCTGGGCCGATGTGGTGGTGATTCCCTCCCGCAGCGACCCACTCCCCACAGTGGCGCTGGAGGCGATGGCGGCCAGCCGCGCCATCGTCGGAACGCGCGTGGGGGGCCTGCCGTTTCTCCTTGAGGAGGGTGCAGCAGGTGTACTGATCGCACCCAACAGCGCCAACGAGCTTGCGCAGGCTCTGCGACACCTTGCCGAAGAGCCTGCTGAATTGGCACGGCTCGGATCAGTGGCGCATGCCCGGCAGGCATCACGATTCACCTGGGCAGCCTGCGGTGAGGCTTTGCATACCCAGATCGATCAGCTTCTATCCGCAAAGGAAGGCGATTTGTGATGGGAAGAATGCTCAGCTGGATGGAAGAGATCATTTCCTGCCCTGATTGTGGATCTGAGCTCGCCGAACAGTCCCAGGGGTTTTGCTGCATAGATTGCCACTGGTGCTCTGAAGACAAGCGCACTCTGCAGCCTGTTTCGCCCCGGGATGTGCTGATCACCCACCAGCGCCTTGCAGCAGCAGACCCCAGCCATCTGTTAGAGGTAATCCCAACAGATTCTCCACCGATCACCTACACAGGACCAGCCGCGGTCCGCGACTCCAGCGCTTTTCTTTCTGAGTTGATGGTTCGGCTCCAGCCCGGTGCAACCGTGCTGGATCTTGGTTGCGGGCCACGAGATCAGCAGCAGCCGATTGAGTCGCTGGGTTTTCGATACATCGGTGTTGACGTGGACTCCGCAGCGGCGGATCTACTCGTGGATGCCCATTGCCTGCCATTCAGGGATCAGGTGTTTGACGCTGTGTTGTCCTATGCCGTTCTTGAGCATCTTCGGGACCCCACTGTTGCGCTGAGAGAAGTTGTACGTGTGCTCAAGCCTGGTGGAATCTATTTAGGAACGGTATCTCAAGGTGAGCCGTTTCATGCCTCCTATTTGCACCACACGGCTTGGGGACTGTTGTCTCTCTTTGGCGCTCATCCAGATCTCGAAACGCTGCGCCTCTGGGCTGCGATCGACACACTTGAATCGCTGGCCAGAATGGGGCGATACCCAAGAGTGATTCGCAAGGCCATCTCCTGCCTTCACCAGATTCATGTATTGGTACCGCAGCTCTCGCCCCGAAAAGCGCGATTGTCTCAAAAGGCACGGCAGATTGATGCGATTTATCGTGCTGGATCAATTGGTTTTGTTACACAAAAGTGCTGAAATGATCAAATTTTTAGAATTGAATTGCCATGGCTCTGCTGCCGTCAACTCGGTTAACATAGTTTTACTAGTGCACTTAATTTTCTTTGCCTAATGTTGCTCAAGTCTGTCTATCATAAAGTTCTGCCATCCTGGCTGCGTGGCAAAGTTGGGTTGGGATTGTTGGCCGAATCCATGATGCTTCGGCGCGAACGTGAAGTTGTGACCAGGCTGGCCTGTCACGCCCCATTTTCTGTGGGCAATCTTTCTGATCGATATGCGCTCACGCTTGGCTCCGCCGGTTCTTGTTACGATGAGCTTCTTGAATTTGTTCAATCTTTCGATAGCAACTATACTCCAATGCCAGCTCAAGTACTCACTCCTGAGCGGCATTCAACACCTCAATCTGAATTGCTAAATGTTCTTTTTGAGCGCAATGGCAGTGATAAATCCACGACTCACGATTATCATCTTCTCTATGGCCTAACATTGGCTATGCCTGCAAAAATTTCCAATATTCTGGAGATTGGGATTGGGAGTAACAACCCAAAGGTGGTCTCCAATATGGGCGAACAGGGCACTCCCGGAGCTTCTCTTTATGCATGGCGTGACTATTTCCCAAGTGCTCGCATCTTCGGCGCCGACGTTGATCGTGACATTCTTTTTTCCGCTGACAGAATCCAGACGTTTTTTGTTGATCAACTCGATCCATCTGCCTTAGCTGTTTTAGCGAAGGAGTTGCCAGGCTCTTTGGATCTCATTATTGATGATGGCCTTCACTCCGTACGCGCTAATCTGGCCACTCTTAAGATGGCCCTGTCTCTCTGTCGCCCTAGTGGCTGGATCTTTGTCGAAGATATTTACGAGCCACAGGAAGCCTTCTTCGGTTTGCTTGCTTGGATTCTTGGGCAGGAGGGTATCCAGTCTAAACTTTATAAGTTCACCAAGCAAGGCATGATTTTTGCCGTGAGCCCTGGGCGACAACTTTCAGACTTTCCCGCTTGAAGAATGTCATCTCTGCTGCCATGTAGTCTTTCGATTGTGATCGTAACTTACAATCGAGAAGCGGTTTTAATTGATACGATTCGCTCATTGCAGTTGCTGCGAAACTCATCTCCGTCTCCATGCACGAATGCCCGTGAAATTCTGATTATCGATCAGACATTAAGCCATGAGTCAACGACAACACAAGCGCTCTCGGAGTGGGATGCATCGGGTCAGATTCGCTGGATTCGTCTCCCACTTCCCCATCTGACCCAGGCGATGAATAGAGGCTTGCGGGAAGCCCAGGGTGACTTGGTGTTGTTCGTCGATGACGATATCGTTCCCTTCCCTGATTTGCTACAAGGCCATCTCGAGGCTCATGCCTCCTACCCAGAAGCTTGGGCGGTGGTGGGTCAGATCCTCCAACCCGGTCAGCAGCCCGAATTCCATTCTCATCGGCCGCATGGCTCCACCCTTTGGCGTGATCTTGATTTCCACTTCAATGGCACCGACCCTGCCTGGATCGAGAATGTGATGGCAGGCAATCTCAGTGTGAAGCGCGATCAAGCTCTCAAGATTGGCGGCTTTGATGAGTGCTTTCCGCCGCCGGTCGCTGCGCGATTCGAAACAGAGTTCGCCAAGCGCTTGATCGCAGCCGGTGGCAGGATCCGGTTTGTACCGGATGCGCCATTGCATCATCTCGCTGCCAGCTCTGGCGGCATACGTAGTAAGGGCTCTCACCTCACCAGCGCTTCACCACGCTATGGAATTGGTGATTGCTACTACGCCTTCCGCTGCGGCCGGGGCTGGGAGCGGGCATGGTATCTGTTGCGTAAGCCATTCCGGGAAGTTCGAACCCGCTTCCATCTGCGCCATCCTTGGTGGATACCAGTGAAGCTCGTGGGGGAAATACGGGCCCTTTGTTGGGCCTGGCAGCTCAGCCGGAGTACAGAAGCTAAATTGCCATCATTGCTGAAATGACTGAGACTCCTATTGATGAAACCTCGAAGATTTTACCCATTGGACTTGCATTTCTCCGCTCTCTTGCTCTGCCCAGAAAGCTAGGTTTTCTGGAAAAGATCTATGGTAAAAACCTGGCTAGCTGCGGAATTGCAACAGTCAGGCTCGCCAATGGATACGTATGGACGATTGATTGTGCTGACGTAACCCACCGTTGGTTGGTTTATGGTGACTATGAGGGCCCGCTACAGATGGGGTGGATCAAAGGCTGGCTATCTGCTGGTGGCGTATTTATAGATAGTGGAGCAAATATTGGACAAATGGTAGTAAGCTTGTCGCATCTCCCAGGCGTTCAGACTTGGGCTTTTGAGCCGGTTGCTAGCGAGAGAGCTTGGCTTCAAAGCTGTCTAGAGCGGTATTCGGAATGGCGAGTGCATGTGATTCCTTGTGGACTAAGTGACTTGAAGCAGGAGCGCATGATTCGGCTAGCTGGTGGTCGTTCTACATTGCGTACTGATTGGTATCTTTCTCGGGAGCTTGCAGAGGAATCTGTTGAGCTGATAACTCTTGACAGTTTTGCAGAAAGTCAAAATCTGAATAGAATCAGGCTCTGGAAGCTTGACATGGAAGGGCATGAAGTAGAGGCTCTTGCGGGTGCGCGTAAACTCCTTTCTGCCCAGCGTATTGATGCTCTTTTGATTGAAGTTCAGACGAGCACTATTCCTGAGATTGTAGAACAACTATCGTACTCTGGCTATTGTCTTTATAGGCTTGAAGCCCTTGGAAAGCTTCAATCCATTGTAGAAGCAGAAAGTGTCAATGGATTCAACGGAAATTTTATTGCTCTGCCACGCTAAATTAGAAGCCGCCTGTCAAGGCATGTAGCTCAGGTCGGGCCAGGTTCAACCTCGGAACAGATACATTACTTCTTCGGCCATTCGTCGCACCATATGAGGTCCAATGCGTCACAATTCTACTATTATTCCTCTTCCTGCTGAGCTGTGGTTATGAGCCTCACGCTGGTTGCTTTGCTCCTGGTGCCGCTGGCGGTATGGGTACTCAGTTCCGATTGGCGCTCTGCTCTGGTGATCACGATCGCTGTGGGCTTCCTGCAGGATCCACTCCGCAAGGTCACGGAAGGGCAGCCTGGCCTGATGGTGGGAATCGTGCTCATCTTCTTCACCATCGCCGCGGTGCTTTGTTTCCAGCGTCGCGGGAGCCTCCAGTTGCGTTGGATGTTCCTCGGTAATAAGGGGCTGGCGGCCCTGGTGCCCTTGTTCCTGGCCATTCTTGGTTTCCAGGCCTTCAACTCCTTGGTGCGCTTCGGCCAGCCCACCCTCACAATGATCGGGGTGGGATTTTATCTCGCTCCTCTAATCGGCTTGTGGATGGGCTATCAGCTCGGCCTCGCGCCGGCCACCCTGCGCCGCGTCGTAGGCCTCTATCTGCTGTTCTCGGTTCCATGGTCGTTCAGCATCTGGCTCACCCATCTGGGTGTGGAGTGGGGCGACCTTCTGAGTGAGGTTGGAGAAGGCATCCTGATCAACTTCTCCACCGATTCTGGCTCTATCACCAAGGCCGGAGCAAGCGGGCTCTGGCGCTCCAGTGAATTGGCCGCCATGCATCTGGCCACCGCCGCCTGCCTGCTGCTGGTGTATGGCTGGTCGAGCCCGAGCCGCTCCACCACCAACCTCTATGGCCTTGGTGCGTTGGCGTGCACCTTCCTCACCCTGCTCACCGGACGGCGCAAGGCCCTGGTGCTGGTGGTGGCCTTCGTGCTGATCATGTTGTTGCTGCAGATTCTGCGCGGCGACACGCGCATGCGTGATCGCATCATCACGGGTGTTCTGGGGCCAATTGGTCTTGGTGTGGTGGGGGTGCTCATCCTCTTCCCTAATCTGCTGGTGGATTTGAATCCTTTCCTCTGGCGTGCGTCCACGATTCCAGGAGATCTGTTGGAACGCTTCACCTCCGTCGCTTTCAGTGCCATCTGGCCTGCCATCGAGAACTCCCAGATCATTGGTCTAGGAGCTGGGGCCCTGGCACAGACGGGTCTACTCGGCATCAATGTTGCTGGTCAGGTGGCCAATCCCTGGGTCAGTGAGTCTGGCGTGGGCAAGTTGATCACTGAACTGGGCGTGCCAGGTGTCGTGGTGCTGCTGCTGATCCTCGTGCAATTCGGCAGGTTGCTGGTGCGCAACACCGGCTTGTTGCGTAGCTTTGATCCATCGAGCGCCAACCTCTACCTTGGACTGCTTTCGTTTGCTCTCGCCAACGTGCCCTTCTTTATGGCAGCCAGTGGGGTGTACGGCGATCCGTTCGTGCTGATCCTGGTGGGCCTCAGTCTGGGCTCCTTCCTGGCGCCTGCCACCTTGGTTTATTCCCAGGCCGCTCAGCAGTCTGAACAGGAGGCCTTCGCCGGTGTTGAGGCCTCAGCTGTTTCGATCGGCACTATTCCTTGACCACACCGCCGGAGCCGATCTATGTCACCCGCCCCGGTAACTTTCAGGAAAGGTGTCACTCCTTGGCTGCCATTCAGGCGGCCTGGATTGATGATAGCGCCAGAGTCGGTTCTGGCTCTTCTGGTGGCTTGTTGATCCACACCTCTTCGGGTTGACGCCAACAGCGCGTGGATTGGCTCCAGCGTCGTGGATGGGCCTGACGAGCCTGCTCGTAGACCTCGGCGCGCTGCTTGCAGATTGTTGTGGCGATCCCGCTGTGGCGCTGGTGAGGCGTCACGAACTTGATGCCGCTGTGGCGGTGCCGTTGGTTGTACCAGTCGACAAACGCCGCCACCCACTCGCAGGCCTCGTCCTTGCTGCTGAACGGACGGCTGGGGTAGTCGGGACGAAACTTGATGGTGTGGAAAAGTGATTCCGAGTAGGGGTTGTCGTTGGAAACCCGTGGCCTGGAGAAGGATCTGAGTACGCCCAGCTCCTCCAGCCTGACCTCGAGCGTGGCCGCACGCATGGCATTGCCGTTGTCGGAGTGGAGGATCAGCGGCGGGTGCTGCTGAGTCCCAAATCCCCGATGGCGACAGACGCGCTCCCGCAGGCAGGCTCTACTCACCAACTCAGCAGCGATGTCAGCTGACTCCACCTCCGCCACATCCCAGGCCACCACTTTGCGGCTCCAGACGTCGATCACCAGGCAGAGGTAGAGCCATATGCCCCGCACCGTCGTGGGTAGATAGGTGATGTCCCACGACCAGAGCGCATTGGGCCGATCCGCCATCAGGCGCGGCACTGATCGCGGTTCCTGTGGCAGGCGGGCCCGGCCCCGTCGGTGGCACTGGCCAGCTTGGTGCAGCACCCGATAGAAGCTGCTCTCAGAGGCGAGATAGATCCCCTCATCCGCCAGGATCGGCACGATCTGCCCTGGCGGCAGCGAGGCGTACTCCGGCTGGTTGCAGGTGAGCAGGATCCGCTGACGTTCCTCCTCGCTCAGCCGGTGACCCACCAGGCGATCACTACCTTTACGGCGGTCCTCGCCGTCCCCATCACCAGCAAAGGTCTTTCGCCAGCGTTTGAGCGTCCGCAGGCTGAGCCCGATCTCAGCGCAGGCATTCGCCAGCCTGGCACCGGCTGCATTCGCCTCGGCGATCAGCTCAATGGCCATGCGCCGGGTGGCAGCATTTGTCAGCCTTCCGCGTCCTCCGAGCAGAAGGCCTCCCACTTTTTTCGCAGCACCAGCAAGGCCGCCATCTCCGCCATGGCCTTCTCCTTGCGCTGCAGCTCCTTTCTGAGGGCCTTGATCTCGCGCTGGTCCTGGGCTCGGAGCCTTTCAAGATCCTTCTGCTCGGCCATCGTCAGCACTGGCTTGGCGTTGGCATCCTGGGCGGCCTGGCGCCAGCGGCTCACCTGCTCGGGGAAGAGGCCCCGTTCACGGCAGTAGGCACTGAGCTCGGTGGCGTTCAGCCCCGCCGTCTCCAGCACCACCGTGAACTTGTCGGCAGCGCTCCAGCCATTTGGTTCCTTCTCGGATGCCGGCACCACCTCTCCTTGCAACCGCCACGTTTTCCTCCATTTGTAGAGGGTGATCACGTGAATGCCCAGCTCTTCTGAAATCCGGGCCACGCTCTGGCGGTGTGGTGGGCTCATCCGCCTTCTCACATCAGCCTTGACGGCTTCGCTGTATCTGCGCATTGGTCATGTCCTCAAGCCCCCGGATGTACGCATGAGAGGGGTGTCAACTTTCCTGAGAGGGGGGGCCCGCACTTGCCACCGCTAGCGGATGTGGTGAAGCTGTTGGCGGGAGTTTGGGATCGCCGCATTCTCACCAATGGCGGTCCGCTGCATCAGCAGCTGGAAACCGAGCTGGCCGCCTACCTGGGCGTAGAGCATCTCTCCCTGTTCGCCAACGGCACCCTGGCCCTGCTTGTGGCCCTCAAAGCCCTGCGGCTGCAGGGTGAGGTGATCACCAGCCCTTTCTCTTTCATTGCCACAAGCCAAGCAATCAGCTGGAATGGTCTCGAACCGGTGTTTGCCGATATCAATCCCCGCTCTTTCGGCCTCGATCCACTGAGCATTGAATCACTGATCACGGCGCGTACCAGTGCCATCCTGGCGGTGCACTGCTACGGCTTTCCCTGTGATGTGGAGGCGATTCAGCGCCTCGCCGACGACTACAACCTGCATGTGATCTACGACGCTGCCCATGCCTTTGCAGTGGATTGCCACTGTGGTTCGCTCCTGCAGCACGGTGATCTCTCGATCCTCAGCTTTCATGCCACCAAGGTGTTCAACACCTTTGAGGGTGGCGCCATCATCAGCCCTGACGCCAAGACCAAAGAACGCATCGATCGCCTCAGAGCTTCGGTTTTGTCGATGAGGTCACGGTGGCTCTCAACGGCATCAACGCCAAGATGAGTGAGCTGCACGCAGCGGTTGGGCTGGCGCAGTTGCCAGGTATTGCCGCGGCCATCGCCCAGCGCAGGGCTGTGGCGGAGGCCTATGAGCAACATCTTGCTGGCCTTGATCACCTGCACCTGCCGGATTTCAGCCAGGCGGCACAACCCAACTACGCCTATTTCCCCGTGCTCGTTGACGACGGCGCGCCCATCAGCCGTGATGACTTGTTGGAGCAGCTGCGCAGCCACGGCATCATGGCGCGGCGCTATTTCCATCCACTGATCCCTGAATTTCAGTACTACTGCAGCAATGCCAGCGCCGATCCGGCCCATTACCCCGAGGCGGTGAGGGTGGCGCGTCAGGTGCTCTGTTTACCGATCTATCCCGATCTGCCCTTGGCGGAGGTGGAACGTATCTGTGCGTTGATCCGCCAAGCCTGGCGGCTTCCAGCCGGCTAATGGACCAATGCATCTTGATGTTGTTGCTCTTTCGTCATGCCAATGTATCTTGCCTGGGCGGCCCGTGAGCTCAGACCCGATCCTGCTGGTGGGAAATTACCTCCCGGATCGCCAGGTGAGCATGCAGCGTTATGCCGAGCTGGTCGTCCAGTCGCTTCGTTTGCTCGAAGTTCCTGCCCGGTTGGTTAGGCCTGAACCGATTCTCAGCTGTTGGTTTCCAGCCCGCTCTCGCGCTTTTCGTTGGGCGGGCTTCCTCGACAAGCTGGTGTTGTTCCCCCTGCGCCTTCTCTGGATCGTTCATCGGCCCGGACGGACCAGGCCAGCTCTGGTTCATATCCTTGATCAAGGCAATGGTGTCTACCTGCCCCTGATTCAGTGCCGTCCCCATCTGCTCACCCTGCATGATCTGATTTCCCTCCGCGCCGGCACCGGCCAGCCCAGCACCCATCCCTCGCCGCGCTTCAGCCTGTATCAGTGGATCAATGCCTGGTGTTTGCGCCGTTGCCGCCATCTGCTCTGTGTATCCGAAGCATCCAGACACGATGCGCTGGCGCTCTGGCAGCTTGCTCCAAAGCGATTGACGCTGCTACCGAACCCTATCGATCCCTTCTTTCTGGTTCCGGATCTCAAGCGGCATCCGGCCTTGCCGTTGCACTATTGGCTGCATGTGGGCAGCAGCGCCTGGTACAAGAATCGCTCGATGATTCTGCGCATTCACGCCGAGTTGCTGGATCGTGGCCTTCGTATTCCGCTTCTGCTGATCGGTGAACCGCTCAATGCTCAGGAAACGGACCTGATCGCTCGCCTCGGGTCTGGCGAATCGATCACAGCGCTCAGCGACGATGATGACAGCCTGGTGCGCTCCGCCTACGCCCGCGCCGAGGGTCTGATCTTTCCCTCCTTGGAGGAGGGCTTCGGCTGGCCTGTGCTTGAAGCCATGGCCCAGGGGTGTCCCGTCTACTGCAGCAATCGCCCTCCGCTTACTGAGCTGGTCGCTGAGCTGGGGGTGACGATCGATCCCCTGGATCCCCTGGCTGCTGCCTGCACGATCGAGGCTGACTGGCGCGATCAAGCGGCCCGCTCCCAGCGGCGGGAGCCAGCCAAAAGGCGGGCAGCCAGCTACAACCTGAAGACCTATGGCTCTGAATTGAAGACGCTCTATGCCGCCATCGCCGGGCTGCCGCTGTGAAGGTGCTGCACGTGATCCCCTCGATCAGCCCCCTGCGCGGCGGGCCCAGCGTGGCTGCCTTGGAGATGACGGCCGCCCTGAGGCAGATGGGGGTGGATGCGCGCATTCTCAGCACCGACGACCATGGCTCCGGCAGCCTCAGCGATCTACCGATCGGCCAGTGGACTGATGTCGAAGGGGTGCCGGTGCTGCTGTTCCGGCGCTGGGCTGCGCCTGTGGCGGCCGTGCGCGATTTTGCCTTCAGCCCCGGACTGAGCCGTTGGTTGCACGCCAACGGCCAGCAGTTCGATCTGCTGCATGTCCATGCCCTCTTCTCTTACCCCTCCACCGGAGCCATGGCGTACGCCCGCAGCGTCGGCATTCCCTATGTGGTGAGCACCATTGGCCAGCTCTGCGTCTGGAGTCTGCAGCAGGGCAGCCGGCGTAAGCGCCTCTATCTGCGCCTGCTCGAGCGCGCCAATCTGGAGGGGGCGGCGGCTCTGCACTTCACCACCACCGCCGAGCAGGACGAGGCCCGGCAGCTGGGGCTCACCGCGCCGAGTCTCGTTCTGCCCCTGGGGGTGAAGGCACCACCCGATCTTCCTTTCCCTGAAGCAGCGCCACCGGTGCGCTTTCTGTTTCTCTCCCGGCTCCATCCCAAGAAGCGGCTGGAAGTACTTTTCGATGCCCTGGCCCTGGTGCAGGCCCGCGCGCCGGGCGCCGCCTGGCAGCTGGCCATCGCCGGCGACGGCGAGGCCGACTACGTGACGTCGCTGCGCCAACGGGCGCAGGCTCTCAACCTGGGTGATCGTTACCACTGGCTGGGCTTTCTAGAGGGGCGGGCGAAATGGGAGGAGCTAGCCAGGGCCCACTGGTTCGTGCTGCCCTCGGCGTCGGAGAACTTCGGCATCGCCGCCATCGAGGCATTGGCCGTCGGCACGCCGCCGATCCTCTCTCCTGGAGTGGCCATCGCCGAGCAGATCCAGGCAGCCGGCGCTGGCTGGATGGTGCCTGGCCAGGTTGAACCCCTGGCTGAGCGCCTGATCGACGCCCTGGCGGGTCCACCGGCGGGGATGTGCGCAGCGGCGCGGCAGCTTGCGGCCAATTCTTTTAGCTGGGAGGTGATCGCGGCGAATCTGAAGGCGGCCTATGCCGACTGTGTTCAGGCCCAGCAGCAGACAGTGGCCTGAATGGTGACGTCCGAGCGATCCCTTAACCCGATCACCCTGCTGATCCTCACCTATAACGAGGAAGACAACATCGGCCGGGTGCTGGAGCGGCTCAGCTGGGCCCAGCGGATCGTGGTGATTGACAGCGGCAGCACGGATGGCACGTTGGAGATCCTGAGCCGGCATCCCCAGGTAGAGGTGTTCAGGCGCAGTTTCGATACGCATGCGCGCCAATGGAATTTCGGCCTGGAGAAGATCTGTGAGGGCTGGGTGCTGACTCTAGATGCCGACTATCTGATCACCGACCGGTTGCAGCAGGCCATTGTGCGGGTCGTTGACAGCGATTCTCCATTCATGGCTGGCTACCGAATTCCCTTCCGCTACTGCGTGTTCGGTAGGCCCCTCTCTGGCACGGTTCTTCCCCCCCGAATCGCCCTATTTCGCTGTGAAGATGGCTGGTACGTGGATGATGGCCACACCCAGAATCTGGTGCTATCTGGCCGCTGCGGAGTGCTGAGTGAGCCGATCTTGCATGACGATCGCAAGCCCTTGGTCCGCTGGCTCTGGGCCCAGGAGCGTTACCTGCGCTTGGAAGTGGCCAAGCTGAACGCCACCCCCACCGCACAGCTCTCCAGCTCCGACCGCGTCCGCCGCCTCTACGTGATCGCCCCGTTTGCGATTCTGTTGATCTGCCTGATCTGGAAGCGGGGCCTGCTGGATGGTTGGCGCGGCTGGTTCTATGCCTTTCAGCGTATGTATGTGGAGCTGCTCTTGAGCCTGATGTTGATGGAGGGGCGCTTAAAGTCGGCTATGAATTCTTAATGCCATGCCTACAGAACTGAACAAGGCCTGCCAGCAAGCCTTCGTTGTTTCTCATAGAGAAAATATATCGATGTTGAGGAATCAGCTGATTTTGGAAGGCATCCAAGTACAGGTTGTGCGCGGTCCCTACTCGAAAGAACAGCAATCCTATTCGGCCATCTATCGATGTCTTGTTAATCATGCCAATGCCTGGCGCATGGTTGTAAAGAGTGAAACGCTCTCTATTATCGTTGAGGCGGATTTTGTTCCCGTGTTGGGATTTGGAAAACTGCCGCTGCCCGTTCCTGTGGATCGCCTTGATTCAAGCCTGATTTATCTTTATGCCTGTGGCCCTCAGTTCTGGGATATGCCGTCTTCCTCCAAATGCGCACGAGGTCATGCCGGAGGAATGGTGGCCTATGTAATATCGCCAACTGTGGCAACGATGATGCTGGATTTCTTTGAGGAACAGTGCACTGCCAACCCCAGCGGTGCCTATGCCCCTTGGGATGCAGGGGTGGGTTACTGGCTCAAGGCACGTGGTGTTGAAAGCTATCTCTCCTATCGGCAGTATGGGGAACATGGTGGCATAGCCAATCCAGAACATTCGAAATCAGGATTAGGCCGACCTCATCAAGCCGATACATTGACAGGCCCTTTAGCCTTCCTGCCCTTCTATGCTTGCGGCAGCTTCGCTACATTCTTGACAGTTCGGTTGCGAGCTCGGATGTGGGGTTGGGTTCGATTACTGGCTGGCCGTTCGCTGGCTTGGCATGATTTAGTGCGTACTAAGCCGATAAGAATGTTCAGCTTCGTCGCTGGTCGATTAATGGCACCTCCTCATTTGCATCGATTCCGATTCCCCTCTGACAAACAAAGTTGATGGATTGCTAGCACCTAGAGGCAATTCGTCAACTTAAGGATGCTAACAATCTAAGGCTTGCCACAGATGAATACTTGGACTTCGCCCCAAGCTTTCCTCCCAATCTTTATTGCCTACCATTCAACGCACTTTCCGTACTATGGGAATTCCAGCGAAAATTCACCAAACACATGAATCTCTGAATTCTCTTCCGGAAGAGCTTAAACAGAATATTATTAATGTTAAAAAAATAAATTCAGATCATCACTATTATTTTTTTAACAGCGATGATCGCGATGACTACATAAGTACATATTACTCACCAGAAATAATCTCGGCATATCGTTCCATCAACCCTGTCTACGGAGCGGCCAGAGCTGATTTATTCAAATATCTTGTTATCTATCAAGAGGGAGGCGTTTATCTTGACATTAAATCCACTACAACAAGGCCCTTGTCGCAGGTCTTGTTGCCGACTGATTCTTATATTCTCTCGCAATGGGATAATTCAGCTAGCGGAAAGCATCCTGGCTGGGGTTTGTTTTCAGAGCTTAGCGGCATAACAAAAAATGGTGAATATCAGACATGGTTCCTTGCAGCTGAACCGAAGCATCCATTTCTCTCGCTGGTCATTGACACGGTGATGAGCAGAATTCAAAACTTTGCTCTTTGGACCAAAAGAGGCACAGCGAAGCAGGTTATTTTCACGACAGGACCTATTGCCTACACAATTGCGATTGAATCTATTCGACAAAATTACCCACATCGCCTTGTAGCGGCCGAACAGGATCTTGGAATGCTTTATACAACATATCCAACTCCTAGATTTCATCAGTCAGTTTATTCGAGTTATTGCGGCAAGACGGAGCCTCTGATCATTCATAACTGGTGGGAGCCCACCCTTTATCCCCTTGCACTTCGCTGTGCAAAATATGTTCAAAAGATAATTCCATCACTCTTTAGATAGGCTGTTTTCGGATAGTTTGACCAAGCAAATAAGCATATTCTGTCACAATATGTTGCCACATGCAAGGTTGATTCCTGTGGCCTTATTTGTATGCTAAAACGTTGGCCTATTTGGAGATATTAATTTAATGAAACTTGCAACCTCTCTAGAGCTATGCCAATGCAAGTCATCAATGGCAGAGTTCTTCAGATATTTGCATCATTGAGTAAACAGCAATTGTGACCCACGAAAGGCCTCCCATATTCGCTTTCGATGATCAATATGTTACCAATGACAGTACTGGATTTCAGTTTGGCCGTCTTTTGAGGTGATATTTTTTACAAGCTATCGCCTTGGTGACAACGATAAATTTATGGCATCAAATCTAAGCTTCTTCTGCCAACTCTCTGATCTCCGTCTCTTTTCTAATGCTTCGCTACGCCGTTCTCCAGCCCGGCGCTCGCATGCATTACGCGGTGCCGTCTTTGCTGGGTGCCGCTGGCTGCCTGGCCGCCTTCTACAGCGACATTCACGCGGAGCATCGTCCCCTACAGATTTTGGCGCGATGGATACCTAACGGTCTTCGACCTCGCCCGCTTCAGCGACTCCTTGGCCGGTCCTTGCCGCCGGATCTGCCTCGTCACTTGGTTCGCGACCAGCCGCTCGCTACGCTCTGCTGCCGCGACAGCGCCGCTCCCTTGCTGCAGCGCGCCCTGCGTGAGCGCTTCGCGGGCGCCGACGCCTTGTACACCAACTTCGTCCACAACGACCTTGAGGCCGTCCGCGAAGCCAAGGAGTGGGGCCTGAAAGTGGTGCATGAGCAGTTCCTGGATCCAGCCGCGGGCCAGCTGCTGCTGGACGAACAGCGCCGTTATCCCGGCATTGAACGCGGCGGCTTGAGCGAAGCCACCGTGGCGAGGGATCTCAGCCGCAGCCTCGAGAAATGGAGCTTGTGTGATCGGGTGTTGGTGCCCTCGGCCCACTGCTTGGAGAGCGCCGTGGCGCTGGGCTGTGATCGGGCCCGGCTGCGAATTGTTCCCTATGGCGTGCCGGAACAGTGGTTGGCGCTGGAGCCCGATCCCCAGCCTGGCCAGGTGCTGATGGTGGGGCAGGTGGGCCTGCGCAAGGGCAGCCACGTGCTGGCGGCGGCTTGCCGCCTGTTGGAGGCGAAGGGCCTGCGCTTCGAGTGCCGGGTGGTGGGTCCGCACCTGGTGCAGGTGAGCGATCCACTCTTCCGGGGCCCCACCTATATGGGAGCGATCCCCCGCAGCCAGATCCAGCAGGAGTTCCGCCGCGCTGATCTATTCGTGCTGCCCACCCTCGCCGAAGGCATGGCGCTCTCTGCCCTCGAAGCCATGGCCTCTGGCGTGCCGGTGATCACCACGCCCCAGTGCGGCTCTGTGATCCGCGACGGCATCGAGGGCTTTCTCGTGCCGATCCGCGACGCCGAAGCCCTGGCCGATTGCATCGAGCAGCTTTTGGCGGACAGGGCCTTACGGAATTCCATGGCAGCAGCGGCCCGCCAGCGGGCCCAGGAGTACAGCTGGGCCCGCTATGGCGAGCGTCTGCTGGCGGCGCTGGGGACGATCGGCCCATGAAGGCCCTGCTGGCTTTGCACCGCATCGGCCCGTATCACGACGCCCGCTTCCAGGCCGCGCTCGCGCATCTCGATCTGGAGGTGCTCGAAACCCGGCCCCACTCGCAGGAATATCCCTGGAGCTTCGAGCCTGCTGGCAGCTATCGCCGCCATGCGCTCCAGGATGCCGCCGGCCCGGAGCAGGATCCAGCTGCACGTTTGCTTGAGCGGCAACTCACCGCCCTGCTCGACGACCTGCGCCCCGATGTGGTGCTCACCGTGGGCTGGGCCGATCGGGCCTACCGGCAGCTGCTCTGGCAGGCGCGGCGCCGCCACATTCCTGCGGTTTTGATTGCCGACAGCGGCTGGCGAGATGCGCCGCGGAGGCGCCTCAGGGAGTGGAGCAAGCGCTTGCTGCTCCGCCACTACAGCGCCGCGCTCGTGGCCGGCCAGGACAGCCGCGCCTATCTCCTGGAGCTGGGGTTTCCCCCATCAGCCATTGCTCAGCCGTGGGATGTGGTGGATAACGCCTTCTTCGCTGACGCGGCAAGCCGCGCTCGCAGCGACGCGTTGCCACTGCTCAACAGGCTGCCCCACTTTCTCTGGGTGGGTCGTGCCATCCCTGAGAAGAACCTCGACGGGCTCCTGGCCGCCTATGCCGCCTATCAGCGCCAGGGCGGCCGTTGGGGCCTGCGCCTGATCGGCGGTGGTGGTGAGGGCCCCCAGGCCAGAGCCCTGAGCGAGGCCATCGCCCGGCTGCCCCAGCCGGAGCAGGTTGGCGTGGAGCCTTTTCTCAACCAGGACGCGATCGCGCGCGCCTACGGCCAGGCCTCAGCCCTGGTGCTGGCCAGCCACAAGGACACGTGGGGGTTGGTGGTGAATGAAGCGATGGCGGCGGGGCTGCCGGTGATCGTGAGCACGGCCTGCGGCTGCGCGGCCGATCTGATCACCCCCGGCGAAACGGGCTGGCTGTTTGATCCAGCCGATCCCGCCCAGCTCACTGCCGCCCTGCACGGCGCCCAAGCCCAGCCGCCCGCCGAACGCCTGGCGATGTTGGCTGCCGCGCGTCGGCGCTTGGAGGCGTTCAGCCTGGATTCTTTTGCCCGTGGGCTGGAGCAGGCCATTCACCAGGCCCATGGCTATCCCAGGTTTCCGCGCGGGGCTGCCTTTCTGGCGCTGGCGCTTGCCTGCCAATCTGAATCGATGGTCTGGAATGGGGCTACGGCAGCCTCAAATTCTTCAGCATCCCCCTGAGCAGTGGATCCCCTTTTGCCCCGGCCCGTGCAAGACCTCGGCCACTACCGCCTGCCCACCTGGTGGACTCCAGGAGCCCCACGCTGGCGCCAGGCCCTCTGGCTGCTGTTCGGGCAGCCGCTGCTGGCCTCAGACCTGCCGGGCACGCCCTGGCGCCAATGGCTGCTGCGGCTGTTCGGGGCGCAGATCGGCGCCGGTGGCCGGATCAAACCCAGGCTGCGGGTGAAATGTCCCTGGCGCCTGGTGGTGGGCGACCACTGCTGGCTGGGGGAGGCGGCGTGGATCGACAACCTGGCGCTGGTAACCCTCGGCGATCGGGTCTGCCTCTCCCAGGGCGCCTATCTCTGCACCGGCAACCACGATGTTCGTTCCCCCGGCTTTGACCTGAAGGTGGCGCCGATCCAGATCAACAGCGACGCCTGGATCGCAGCGCGGGCCGTGCTGGCACCAGGCACCCAGGTGGGTGCTGGAGCGGTGGTGGCGTTGGCTGCGGTGGCTTCCGGCCTGATCGAGCCGGGCGTGATCGTGGCAGGGCATCCGGCGCTGGTGGTGGGGCGCCGCTGAGGCCTTGCCTATGCTCCGGCACTGAATGGATCCCTTGTCCCTGCCTTCCGAGCCGGTTTCGATCCTGCATCTCTCCCGCACCGACGGGATTGCTCCAGGGGGTGTCGACAGCTCCGTTGGCCAGCTGGTGGAGGCTCTGCAGCAGCGACGGATCGCTGCACAGTGGTATTCCAGTTGCGGCCAGTTGCCCGTGCTGGGCGACCATCGCCTGGCCGCTCAGTTGCGCGCCCTTCAGCCCGATCTGGTTCATGTCCACGGGCTGTGGCAGTTCCCCACCCGCCTGGCACGGCTGCTCGAGCAGGAGCTCCCTGTGGTGATTGCTCCCCACGGCATGCTTGATGCCTGGGCCCTGGCCCGGCACCGCTGGAAGAAGGCGCCGGTCTGGCATCTCTGGGAACAGCAGACCCTGGAGCGAGCCCGTTGCCTGCATGCGCTCAGCCACTCTGAGGCCCGCTCGATCCGGGCCCTCGGCTTTCGCGGGCCGATCGCCATCCTGCCCAATGGCACCCCCAGCATTGATCGCTCCCAGCCGCGTCCACCGCCGCCCTGGAGCGAGCAGGTACCCCGAGGTGAGCGTGTGTTGCTGTTCCTGGGCCGGCTGCACGCCAAAAAAGGCTTGGCCCCGTTGCTGGAGGCCTGGAGTCGCCTTGGGCCGGAAGCGCGCCGGAAAGGTTGGTGGCTGGCGGTTGTGGGACCGGAAGAGCCGCCCCACCGGCTCGGGCGTCATGGATCGACGGATCTCGATCGTTGTCTCACCTTCGGGCCGCGTTTCGCGGCCGATAAGGAGGCCTGCCTGGCGGCGGCTTCGGCGTTTGTGCTGCCGTCGTTGAGTGAGGGATTGCCATTGGCGGCGCTTGAGGCGATGAGCTGGCAGCTGCCCGCCCTGCTCAGCCCGGCCTGCAACCTGTCCGAGGCCTACGCCGCTGGAGCGGCGCTGAAGGTGGAGCCCACAGCCGACGATCTCGAGCGAGGTTTGCGCCAACTCCTGAATCTTCCCGAGGCGGAGCTCACGGCGATGGGCGCACGCGGCCAGGCGCTAGTGAAAGCGCAGTTCAGCTGGCCCCGGATCGCGGCCAAGGCCGCCCAGCTGTACGGCTGGTTGCTCGGGGAGGCGCCGTGCCCTGAGTTCGTGGAGCCTCAAGTTGGTCCCTGAAGCACTAGCGGAGAGGCTGCTGGGTCGATCGTTGGTAGAGCGTGCGCCATGGAGTGCCGGCATAACGATCGCGCAGGGCATTGCGAAGCACCCGCAACAGGGTGCCGTCGCGGGTATGGGCCAGCAACCGCTGGGCCAGTCTTGGCTGTTCTATTGCCACCGTCGGCCGGATCTGGGCGATTTCCTCGCGCATCAGCTCTGGGAATCGCTCACTCAAGCTGCCGGGATGACAACGCAGACCCGCCAGCAGTTGATCAACAAGCCGCGGGTTTGTGGTGGCGAACAGAAAATCACTCAGTTCATATTCGAAAGCCACCTTCAAATTCACATTGAAGCCACCAAAACGCTCCCAGATCGCCTTGGAGAACAACAAGCTGCCGGTGAAGATGTTGGCGCCGCGCTGGGAATGCTTCAGATCGGTCGTCCAGGTGTAGGTGGTCCGGCTGACCCGGCCCTGGCGATCAAGCAGGGCGCTGTGCCCGATCACGGCATCGGCCTGATGCTGAGCCATGGCGCGTGCCGCGAGGCTGATGGTCCTGGCGTTGAGGTAGACATCATCGGCATTGAGCCAGCACAGGATCGTTCCCCTCGCCATCGCAAAGCCTTTGTTGAGTGCGTCGGCGACGCCCCGATCGCTCTGGCTGCTGATCCGCAGGCGCACATCCTCAAAGCGCCGACAGAGCTGCACGGTGCGGTCAGTCGATCCCCCATCGATCACGATCAGTTCGAATGGCGCGTCCTGCTGGCCGAGCACCGAGGCGATCGCCTCCTCAATCGTGGCTTCCGCGTTCAGGCAGGGCATCACGATCGAGCTGAACGCAGGGTTGCTCATGGGCGGGGCAGCCCTGCACGCAAGCCGGCATGTTGAAAGAACAGAGCAGGCCGAAGCCTGATGGGTTGGAGCCCACGCTGCTGCTGATTGTTCCAACCCTGGATTCCTACCGATTGCTGCCCAGGCTTGTGGCCTCGCTGCGCCACCAGACCTTCACCGGCTGGAGCGTGCTGTTCATCGACGGGCCGAGCGGGCCAGAGCATCGCGATGTTCTCGATCAGCTGTGCCATCAGGATGCCCGCTTCCGCTGGCAGCCGCAGGATCCAGCCGGGCCTGGGATCTTCGCGGCCATGAACCAGGGCTTCGCCGCCGCCGCCCCGCATGACTGGCTGCTGTTCTGGGGCTCCGATGACTGGGCACCAGCACTGGATGTGTTGGAGCGAGCCATGGCAGCAATAGAAGATCTGACTGCACAGGCTGCACCGCCTGATCTGCTCGTTTGCAGGGGCCGCTATGTGAAGGGCTCTCGCCCAGGCCGTGCCACCGCTTTTCGCTGGCGCGGAACCTACCGGCGTTCCCTGTTTCTGGGGTCGACGCCCCCCCACCAGGCCACCCTGATCGGGCCAGGCGCCCGTTCCCGCCTGTCCCGTTACGCCCCAGGCTTTCGCCTCTCCGCAGACCTCGACTACTTCTTGCAGCTCTGCCGCGATCCGCAACTGCGGGTGCAGACGCTTGATCTTGAACTCGTCCACATGGCGCTGGGAGGCGTCAGCGGCGTCCAGCACCGCAGGCGCCTCCAAGAGGTGCGTCGCGCCTACCAGCGCGCCTTTGGTTGCTGCTGGCCCTTCCCCTATCTGTTGCGTTACGCCCAGAGGTTTCTCAGTGCGCTGGCGTAAACCACCTGCCCTGGTGGCGCTGGCTGCAGTGGCGGCCAGCGGCTGGCTGGCCTGGCCCTGGCTGGCGCCAACGCTCTGGCCCGCGGCCGGCGGCGCAGCGATCGTGGTGCTCTCCGAGGATCCGCGCCGCACCACAGCAGCCCTTGATCTCTGGCAGCAGGATCCCACGCGGCAGCTGGTGATCCAGGGCTTTCCCTACCTGCAGGGAATCGCCCGCAGGCAGATTGCCGCTCGCCAACCGGGACCGGCGGCGCTGGCACGGGTCACCACGCTCACCTGCGGCGTCGACACGGTGGGGCAGCTCACCTGCCTGGCCGACTGGATCCGCAGCCAAAGCGGCAGCCTGCCGCTGGGCCAGGTCACCCTGGTGACCGATCAGCCCCATCTCCCCAGGGCCCAGACCATCGCTGAAATCGTGCTCGGCGCCAAAGGAATCCGCGTGGAGGGTCTGGGGGTGCCCATCGACGAACCGGCCGAAAACCCGCTGCGGCGCCTGCGCGACCAACTGCGCTCCCAGTTCTGGCGCGCCACCGGCTGGAATGGCCGCCCGGCCTTCCTGAAACGGCAGCCATGACCTCATGGCGTGGAGCCGATCGCCTGGCCTTTGGAGTGAACGATCTGGTCCAGGGGTGGACTAACCTGATTTCAGAGGTCTCTTCGAATCCATGCAACTTGAAGAGTCACCGGCTGAAGCGAGGCGCATGGTGAACGTGCATGAAGCGAAGACCCACTTCTCGCGTCTGATCGATGCGGCCCATGCCGGCGAGACGATTGTGATCGCCAAGGGTGGGCGTCCCTGGGCCAGGCTTGTTCCCCTGGAGGAGTCCCAGCCCAGGCGGCAGCCCGGTGTGTTGAAGGGCCGCCTACACCTACCCGGGCTGGAGGTGTTGCTGGCTCCGCTCCCTGAGGAAGAGCTGCACACCTTCGAGAGCTCCTTGCTTCCCTGATGCAGCTATTGCTCGATACGCACGCCCTTCTCTGGTGGTTGGCCGAGCCGGAACGACTTTCCGCACAGGTGCTTGCTGCTCTCGTCGATCCATCTCAGCAGGTCTTCGTCAGTGCGGCATCGGCCTGGGAGATCGCCACCAAGCACCGTCTGGGCCGGTTGCCCTCCGCCGACATCCTGCTGCAGGAGGGATGGACGCTGCTGGAAGCTCAGGGCTTCGTGGCTCTGCCGGTGACCTGGCGCCATGGCCTGCGGGCCGGCAGCTACGCCCTGGCTCACCGTGATCCCTTCGATCGCCTGCTTGCCGCTCAGGCGGAACTCGATGGTCTCACCCTGGTCACGGTCGATCCTGCCCTGGCCAGCTTCCCCTGCCGCAGGTTGTGGTGAGCGGTGCGCCAACCCTGGTGATCTTCGGTGCCAACAGCCTCTGCGCTGAGGCATTGATCAAGCTGCTGCAGGCGGGCACCTCCTGGGTTGGGCTTGGGCGACACCGCCCACCAGGTGTGGCCGGGCTGTGCTGGCACCACTGCGATCTCAGCGATCTCTCGGGGCAAGGGCTTGAGGCCGCCGCCGCTGCCCTGCCCCCGGGGCCCCAGATCTGGATCGGCTTCGCCCCCATCTGGCTGCTGGCGCCCTTCCTGGCTGCGATGGCCCGCCACAAGCCTGAAGCACTCGCAGAGCTGAGGGGAGTGGTGGCTTGCTCGTCGTCGAGCGTGATCACCAAGCGCTTCGCCGCCAACCGCTTCGATCGAGAGCTGGCGGCGCGTCTGGCTCACTCCCAGACCCTGCTTCTGGAGACCTGCGAGCAGCTGGGCGTTCCCGCCCGGATCCTGGCGCCCACCCTGATTCACGGCCGCAGCGCCCATCACGCCGACCGCAATGTGGAAGCGCTGCGAAGCTTGTTGCGCCGGCTGCCGCTGCTTCCCCTTCCAGCCCAGACGGGCCTGCGCCAGCCGATTGCCGCCGCCGATCTGGCTGCGGTGGCTCTTCAACAGGGGCGTGAGATGGCCAGCACCGCGAAGGAATCGCCCCTGAGTGAATCAGCCGTGCTGCCGCTGGGTGGAGACGAAACCCTCAGCTATCACGCCCTGCTGGCGCGGATCCAGGCGGGCGATCCGCGCGCGGCCCGCTGCCGGCTGCTCACCCTGCCCACCTCTTTTTTTCAGTGGCTGGCGTCACCGCTGCTGCTGGTGTCGCCGAAAACTTTCGAGGCGGTGTTGCGCTTGAGCGCGGATCTGGCCGGGTTTACTTGTGTTGCTGATCTGCTCGGGCGTTCGCCCCAGCCGTTCCAGGTGCAGCCGCCGCCATGAGCACTCCCCTCGCCTCGGCCTGGATCAGCGTGCCGCTGGCGGCACTGAGCTGCTGGCTGCTGCTGCTGGTGCTGCTGCCCCTGCTGCGCCGGGGCCTGCTCGATCAGCCCAATGCCCGCAGCGCCCACCGCCTGCCCACGCCGCGTGGCGGTGGGGTGGGCTTCGTGTTGGTGAGCTGCCTCTGGGGCTTTCCGTTGGTTCCGCTGCTCTGCGCGCCCCTGGCGCTGGTGGGGCTCCTTGATGATCGGCTGAATCTGCCGGCGGCCCTGCGCTACGGAGCTCAGCTGGCCACCGCCATCGCCTTAGTGTTGGCCGTCGGGCCGTCACCGATTGCGCCACTGCTGCTGGCCGTTGCCTTAGTGGCGATCACGGCAGTGATCAACTTCTTCAATTTCATGGATGGCCTCGATGGCCTTGTGGCCGGTTGCTCGGCCGTGGTGTTCGCCGTAGCCGCGATCAGCTCCGGAGCGTCCTGGCTCTGGCCCCTGGTGGGGGCCCTGCTGGGCTTCCTGATCTGGAACTGGAGCCCGGCGCGGCTGTTCATGGGCGATGTGGGCAGCACCTTCCTTGGTGCGGTGTTCGCCGGGGTGGTGCTGCAGGCTCCCGGCGTTGCCGATGGCCTGGCGTTGCTGCTGGTGGCCGTGCCGTTGCTGGCCGATGCCCTGATCTGCGTACTGCGGCGGCTGATGGCCGGCCAGCCGGTGTTCCAGGCCCATCGGCTGCACCTCTACCAGCGCCTGCAGCAGGCCGGCTGGTCGCACCGTCGGGTGTGCCTGGTCTACCTGGTGGCAACCGCGCTGATCGGTGCGGCGCTGCTGGCGGGTGGCGGGGTGGCTGGGTCGGCTGCGGCGGCCGTGGTGCTGGCCTGGGGTGTGGCGCTCGATCGCACGCTGGCGGTGCCGTTTTCCACGGCGGTTCAGCAGGCGGATCGGTGATGGAGATGGCCGCTGAGGCTGGCTTCCTGGCTGAGCTTTTGCTCCAAGTCCTCAGGCAGTCTCAGGATGCGCCTGATGCCCTAGGACATCGACCTGGTCCGGAGAGAGGCCCTTGCACAGCAGGGCCATGCGTTCACCTGGGCGGCAGCGGTGGAACGGTTGGCGGGGATTCTGGGCTGAAGGGATTCAGCACCTGCACCCCTGTGGGGATGAAATGGCGAACGTTGCGTGTCACCACCTGCAATCCGTGCTCCAGTGCCGTGGCTGCGATCATCAGGTCAGCGCCGTCATGGCCGATCTCCGCTGAAAGCTGGCCCCAGCGTCTGGCGATGGCACCATCGACAGGAAGGATTCGCTGGCCATACAACAACAGCAATCCCTCCAGCCAGCCCTGCAGACGCCTGGCGAATACGGCATCAACCTTCTGCTTAATCACGATGCCCCGCTCGATCTCTCCAAGACTGATCACACTTAGATAGAGATCATCGGAATTCTGCTCACTGAGCCAGGCCACCACGCCTGGATCCCGCCCACGCCTGCGCAGTTCTGAGATGACAACCGTATCCAGTAGAAACACTTACTCCTCCCAGTGCCGGGGCTCCAGTTCAGCGCGCTCGATGCTGCCGTCGTCCTGAGGCAGCTCCAGGAGCAGCTCCACCATGCTGGGCTGGTTTGAGCGCTCCAGCCGTCGCAGGCGTTCGTACTCCTCAACTCCTAACACCACCGTGGCGGGTTTGCCACGCCGTGTGACCAGTTGGGGGCGACCGGCCATGGCGGCGTTCACCACTGCACTGAAGCAGTTCTTGGCGTCCTGCAGGGTCCAGACTTCCGATGCCATGGCCTTTTCCTGGCTAGATGATCAAGCTAGCTGTTTAAGAGCCGAAAAGGCCTGTCCTTGATGAGGTGAAGGTTATGTCCGGCTGGAATCCTTTTCTGCGCCCTACTGGAGCCCGGCGCGGCTGTTCATGGGGGCAGTGTTCGCCGGGGTGGTGCCGTTTTCCACGGCAGTTCAGCAGGCCGAGGAGCGGGGAGGCTGAATCGATTCAGACCATCCCCATCACGCTCCTAAGTGCCTGCTCGAGGGTGGCCATCTCCGCTCTGGTGAGGATGGTGAGGGGGCCTTCACCGATTCGTGTGCGATCGAGGGCGCGGGGCTGTTCGGCCATGGCATAACTGTTGCGCAGGAGCCGATCACGGGCGGGCACGCTCACCCGCAGGGCTTCGGCACCGCGGCGCTGCTGGGTTGTGAGGGGCACAACAAGCACTGTGGCGAGCCCCGCCTCCGAAAGCGGATCCGCCTGGATCACCACCACCGGACGGACTTTCCCTACTTCTGCGCCCTGATTCGGGTGGAGGCGCGCCACCCAGATCTCGCCGCGGCGAATCATCGCCACCAGAGATCGTTCTGTGTATCGGCATCGCCACTTACGGGATCTGTCTCCGCCCGCTCCAGGGCTTCGTTCTCGGCCGGCAGGAAGTCGGCTGCGGCGGCGAGGGCTTCGGCGCAGGCCGCTGGGTCGGAGGCCAGCACCCTGGCGGCGGCCTCCATGGCCGCTTCCAGGCGCTCTCGCTCCCTACGGGAGAGGAGAGCTTCCAGGGCCTCTCGGATCAGCTGGGAGCGGGGCTGGCCGCTGAGGCTGGCTTCCTGGCTGAGCTTTTGCACCAAGTCCTCTGGCAGTCTTAGGCTGACGGCACCCATGAAGCACATTCTGCAAGTTTTTCTGTATCACAAATTGTAGGACGTCTCGTAGGGCTTCACGGCATGTCAGGGATAGATCAAGCCAGTCGACCGGGCGATGCAGCAGGTGGCGATCATGTCTTCGAATTGGCATCCGCTTAGAAGGTGTGACGCACTTCGTGATTGCCCTGTGCTGGCTGGATGATCAGACTTGGATGAGCTGCAGCACAGGAAAGACCTGCCGATAGCCCTGGGCATCACGCGTCAGCAGCTCGCAGCGCTCGATCACCGCATGGGCACCGATCAGGACATCCGACAGGATCATTTGGCGTGTGCCACCTCTGGAGCGGTAAGCGGCATGGGCGCGGGCCGCCAGAAAGGCAGCTTCTCGGGGAATCGGCCGATAGTTGTAAAGATGAAGCGGCAGCGCCTCATCCACCACCTCGATCCTTTCATAGGCAAAAGCCACATCGCCATCGATCAGCGCATTGATCGCTACGGGTCCAGCGGTTAGGCAGCGGGCCCGGTGATCACATCCAGCAGCACATAGGAATCCACCATCGCCTCCTGGGCGCGCTGAGGCCCCTCGTCTTCCACCTTCTCGAGCACCACCCGATCGCCAACCAGCCGAAACTGCACCCCACAGCTGGGATGCAAGCCCGCCTGCTCACGAATGGCCTGGGGGATCGTGACCTGGCCCTTGCTGGTGATGCGCATGCGAATTCTCCCATGGCTCAGTAAGACACTTCCTTGAGCTGTGGGGGCTTCGCTATCGACTAGAGACACTTGCCTGCCCAGGATCAGCCTGAAGGATGGGCGCTTGATGGGCGCACGCACTTGTCTGTTCCAGGATGAGGTGCAGGTGTTTCCCTTGGAGCGGATCCAGGCGGGTAATCCGCGCGCGGCCCGTTGCCGGCTGCACCGCTGCTGCTGGCACCGAAAGCCTTTGAAGCGGTGTTGCGGTTGAGCGCTGATCTGCCCTGGCGTCCGCCCCAGCCCTTCAACGTGCAGCCGCCTCGATCACGGCGGTGTTCGTCGGCGCCTGGTTCAGCCGGCTGCTGCTGGCCGTTGCCCTGGTCACGTGTGTTCCCTGCTGATCTTTGCCCCAGCCGCGATCAACTCCGGACAGGCGTGGCTCGAGCCCCTCGTGGGAGCCCTGCTGGGTTTCCTGTGATGGTCTTGGATTACTCCTGGTGGCTGGGGTCGATGGCTGGAGCGCACGACTGCAGTGCCTTTTGAAAATGCTGCCAACACCTAGGGACAGAAGGCAGAAACGAACCGTCAGAGCCAAGGATCAGAGCAGGTACTGTTGTTTTTTTCCATCAATTCACCTGATCAAGACTCTGGTACTTTTCGATTTTTGATCACACTGAAATTGTCATTCCTATCAAGCTTCTCCGTGGCGCCACATTTCTGCTTGTGACTTTCGCGTCTATAAGCTCACAACAACCAGCTTACTTAAAACAGAACGCCTGATCAGCAGCTTTCACTTCTTTAGCTCTTAACTCAATACCACTAGAAGCTGTCATCTGTCCACAAAAAAGGAATCCAAATCTGTCGAAACCATTAATAATCAACCCAATTGGAACAGGAAAAATTATCGCCAGCCCGTTGCATTAAAGGGTAAATGACTTTAACCATTCCGGAAAAGTCTACCAACGGAAGATAGAGAAATTTAAAACTATATCCGGCTTTAAACGGTCAGGACATTTTGTAAGAGCTTTTGCTGCTAGTTGAAGTGTATCGTCTTCTGAGCTTAGCAAGACATGCTAAAAATGGTGCAACTGCAACAGCAGAGAATGGAGAGGGAACAACTTCTGTCACGATCTTGTCGCGAACAGCATCATCGAAATCAGCAAAAGAGTTTGCCTGAACTGCAAACCCATCTGCTGTAATGACATTATCTTGAAAATATGTAAGAAGAGCATTACCTCCTCCAATCGGCAAGCCATTGACCCGAATGCCAGCAGCTTCAGCAGCATTCCTAGCAGCTACAGTTTCCAGTCTTGCATTTTCGTCATTGCCAGGACTATTGGCTACTCCATCACCTGAAACATCAATAACAAGATTAGAAGAGTGGTACTCATTACTTGTAATCTGAGCAACCCCTGCGTTGATGCCACAACTGATGCAGGTGAAATCGTCACCTTCCCTTGCAAGGCCGGGAAATAGATTAGCGAAAGCTGTGATTTCAGCATTAGTCTGGAGCAAAGTCCAGCCAATGGAGGGAGCAAAAGCAGTTGTACTCCACTGACCTACAGCAACAGCAATACCTCCTGAGTTGACTATATTTGCCTGGACAACGGGGTCAAGAAAAGCGAGTTGATATCCACCAAGTTGTAAGTTATATTCGGATGTATCGATGCTGCCAGACACATCGATTGAAATGAACAACTCTTGAGCAACAGGCGTAAGCGCATTAGCCGATTATGGCGCCACAAGCCCGAAGCCAACCACAGCTGCCCCAAGAGTAAGGGCAGAGAAGAAGCGTGGCGAATGACTGATCATGAAATTGATTATTACAAGACTTGAGCGTTTGACTTCATCAGCTGGACAGTCGCGGAAGTGGCACGGTGCAGAATTGGCTTATTTGAGCCAGGTGTCAAGCCCCTTTTTCCAGCGCTTGAGATTTTGGCGATTGGGAGCCAAGGAAGCCAGCCCCCTGGGTGAGGGGCTTGGCTCAGAATGGATATCGGAATAGTAATTGTAAGCGGTGCTTGGATCAAGTCCTTGAGCTCCCTCACTGTAACTCCCATAGCCATAGCCTGAGTAGCCGTAAATGTTGGTGCGATCTCCCGTGGCGATCCGCGAATTGGTCACCACGCCCAGAAGCGGGGCACCGGCGGACTTGATGCGCTCCACCGCCTGAGCCGGGAGCTGGCGGTCCACCTTGTTCAGGCCCACCACCAAGAGGATGCCGTCGAGGTTTTCGGCCAGCAGGGAGGCATCGGCCAATCCCAGGGCTGGTGGGGTGTCGTACAGAATCAGGTCGAAAGCGTCGGTGTCGGCAATCTCCTTGACCAGATGGCCCATTCGCTCAGAGCTCAACAGCCGCGGTGGATCCGGCACGCGCCGGCCGGCAGTGATCACCTGCCAACTGGGATGTTCTGGCACGGTCTGCAGCATGGAGCGCCAGTCAGTGCCCTGGTCCGTGAGCAGGTTGGAAAGGCCGCTCAAGTTGTTCAGTCCGAGCCTGTGATGCACCTGGGGTTGGCGTAGGTCGGCATCAATCAGCAGCACCCGCTTGCCCAGTTCACTCAGGGTTTTGGCCAGCAGCACAATCAGCAAACTCTTGCCCTCCGAGGGCACCGAACTGCTCACGGCCACCGATTTCACTGTTCGGTCGCTGTTCAAGAAGCGCAGGCTTGTGTAGAGGTTACGGAAGGCTTCTTGATAGGTGAAACGCTGGTAGCCGGCCATGCCGGTCTGCTGGGCGTCAAGGTCTTTGAGCAGGAAGCGCTTGTCGCGCCGCACCCCTTCGAAAAACGAAATGTAGGGAATGTGACCCAGTAGCGGCACCTTGAGTTCGTCACGCACTTCACCGGCCGAGTGGAACACATGATCGAGGCGATCACGAATCAGGGCCGCACCAGCTCCGGCGGCCACGCCGAATAGCAAGCCTTGCAGCAGCCCTTGGCCCAGCAGCGGTGCCACGGGGTTTGGATTCACCGCCGTGGGGCCGATCACCTTCCAGGGCACGTTGCTCTGGGCGATCTCCAACTGGAATTGATCGCGGGTGCTTTGGTAACTCGCCAGGTTTCCCTGGGCGATGGCCAATTTGGACTGGAGGGCTTCGTATTCGCGCAGCAGCGCTGGTTGGCTGCGGAAACGGGCGTCGGTGCCGCCAATCTGGGAGCGCAGTGCCGCGATCGACCCGTCCAGCTGCTGCAGGGTGGCATCCACCGCTTCAAGTTCCTTGCGCTGCAGCGCTGGCTGCAGCTTCTCGCGAGCGCTGATCAAGTTGACCAGGAAAGGCGAATTGGCGGTGTAGATCGAGCGGGCCGTGGCGATCTCGGCGTCTAAGCGGTTGAGTTCGCTGAGCAGAGGTTGGTTGGGCACATCAAGGGTCACGCTCGTGCCCGATCGGGCTGATTCGCTGCCACCTCCATCTCCAGCGGTGCTTGTGAAGGTGCGGGCTGTCAGCCGCCCGGCGGCCACATCGGCGCGCACCTGCTGCAGACGGCGACGCTCAGCCAGCTGGTTCTCCAACGACTGGCGCAGCGTTTCGGCCTGGCCGCGTACCGAGGCCGCTTCCGCCTCAGGCGCCAACACGTTGTTGCTGGTTCGGAAGCGCTCGAGTTCGCCCTGGAGCTCAGTGCTGCGCGCCTGCAGATCAGGAGCCTGTTTATCAAGGAATTTGACCCCTTCGTTGAGCTTCTCCCGGCGCTGCTGCAGGGCCCAGTTCAGGTAGGCCTGCTCTGTGAGCAGCAGGGTCTCCTTCACTATCTCAGGGCTGCCACCTCTGGCTTGCACGGAGAGCACACCCGCCGCCAGGATTGGATTGGCCTGGTTGGGATCGGCGGCCACCAGGCTCACGTCCACCTGGGGAATCGCCTGATCGGGATAACGGCTCTGCAGTTCGCTGACCACTGGCTCCAGCACCGCTGGGCTCTCCAGCACCCGGATCAAGGTGGGCACGTCGTTGCGGCTGACGTTGCGGGCCACCGAAGCGATGGCGCCGGTACCGGCACCGGCTTCCCCGCCGGCCCCGCCGCTCTCATTGATCGGATCGGAGATCAGCAGGCTGAAGCCGCCCAGAAACACCGGATTGTTGATGCGCAAATAGACCGCGCGCAGACCCGCGACCAGCGTGACGGCCACCGCGGTGATCAGAAAAATGCGGCGGCGACGCCGCAGCATCCGAACAATCCCATTAAGGCCAATGCCGCCACTTTCTTCTCGGGGCGTGGCCGCCGGCAGCAGCGCATAGGCGGTTGGCGCTGGGGTGTCCGGTGTGCTGGAAGCCATTTCTGGAGCCCTTTGAGCTGAGTGTATGGGAAATCAAGTCAGGGGACAGGCCATGGCCGCTGAAGTCTTTCCACGCACGCACGCACGCGCTTCATTCGCAGGCATGCGTCGTAACGTCGCGGCAGGTTGAGGTCGTCCACCCTCCATGACAATTGAGTTGCAGGACGACTTCAGCCGTCGCAAAGCTCGCAGCCTCGGACGCCTCTGCTCCTACACCTTGTTGTTGGTGTTCCTGGCCAGTGTGCTGACAACGCTGCTGCCGCCCCCGTTCGGTGATTCCCAGCGACTGTTGGCGGTGATGGCTGAGGTGCTGGAGCGCTCCACCCTGCCAGCGGTGGCGCTGTTGTTTCTGTTCTTTGGTTTCAGCGGCGACGCCCTGCCGGCCCTCTGGGAATGCTGGCTGGCGCGTTGGCTGCGGCCTCTGCTGCGCCTGGCAGCCCTGCTTTACTTGCTCACGGCCGTGGCGGTGGTCGGGGTGGGGCAACAGATCTCCACTAACGCGTCGGCTTCATTTGAGGGTCAGGTGCGCACCTCCCAGGAGAGCCTGAGCGAGTTCCGCAGGCAGCTGGATGGGGAAACCAGCGTGGAGCGGCTGCGGCGGGTGGTGGCCGGCCAGCCCCAGATCCTGCAGGCCCTGCAACAGGAGGGAACCCCCCTGGATCAGAACAGCACGCTGCCGGAGCTGCGACAGCAAGTGGAACGGCTGCTCACCAGGGCCGAGGCCAACCTGCGCCGCCAGAGCCAGGTGGCGCGCGCCAATGCCTCCGGTCAGCTGGCCCGCCAGATGGTGAGGCTTGGCCTCACAGCACTGTTCTATTCCTTGTATTACCTCGCTGCGGCGTTCATCTGGCCGCGGTCGTTGCAGACCACCGTGGAGCGGGTGCTTGAGGCCCGCCGGCTCAGGCAGGCTTTGGAAGACGACGAGCTGGAGCCCGAATCAGATTCGGGCGAGACTGCCGCATGATCCGGGCCTCGGCGGAAGGCTGGGCTCGGCTCACCCTGCTCTGCTCCCTTGCGGCAGCCCAGCTCACCTTGCTGGTCCGCTCGGGCTTGGCTGATTTCGCCATCATGGCCAGCCTCTCCTGGCTGGCGGGGGGCTTGCTGCTGTTGGAGCGCGAAGAGCAGGGTTCCAACCCTCCCCTGCAGCAGTTGTCGGGCTACAGGGTGGTGCCTGCCCTGCTGTTGCTGCTCTGGAGCCTGCTGGTGCTCAGCCGCGTGGCTCGCCTCTACGACCCCTTGCTGCATCTGCTGCCCCTGGCTTCCCTGCTGGGGCTGGGCCTGCTCAGCGGCCTGGCCTGGCGCTCCACTGATCTGGCCAGCCTGGGCCTGATTGGCGCTTTGCTGCCGGGCCAGGTGTTGATCAATCGCTTCCTGCCCACCGATGCTCTGGCCTCGCTCACCGCCTGGATCTCCTCGCTGCTGCTCTGGGTGCTGGGTCGTCCTGCCTTCTCCGAGGGCAGAAACATCCTCTTGAATGACAAAGTTCTGGTGGTGGATGCCAGCTGCACGGGCGTGAACACCATGGCGCTCTGCCTGGCGGCGGCATTGGTCTTGGTGATTCTGCTGCCACCTCCTGCCCGTCCGCCCTTCCCCTCGCGATGGCGTTCTCTGGCAGCCGGAATCGTTCTGGGCCTGCTCGCTGTTGTGATGGCGTTCGTTGTCAATACGCTGCGTATCGTCTTGCTGGCCTACACCGATTTCAGCCCCGGCCTCGAAGGCCTGGACCAGTGGCGCAGCTTCAGCTTCTGGCATGAGGGGCTGGGCGCGAATCTCTTCTCGCTGGCGGCCATGGCCCTGACCTGCCTGCTGTGGGTGCTGGTGCTGGAGCTGAATCTGCGCCACACCCGCCTGATGCAGGGCACAAAGCCATGACTGGGGCACCGTGGGCTCTCTTCGCCCTGGCCGGTTGGGCCACGCTGCTCTCACTGGAAACCTGGTTCCGCTCGCCCGGGGCCGGGCCGTGGCCAGCCTTGCCGGATCAACTCGAGCGTCAGGGCCGTCTCTACCAGCGGGGGCCGGCGGCTGACGATCCTGGCGATCCCCCGCCAGCACTCACCCTGGTGGCAGCAGCCAACTACCAGCCCGCCGGCGCTGGCGGGGGGGCACCGATTCGGCTGCGTCTGCTCACCTTGGCCAGCAGCGGCACCGGCGTCGAAATGCCTGTCGAGGCGATCGGCCCGGCCCTGATCGGACCGGGCAGCAAAGGGCGCTGCGTCGTGCTGGATAGGAATGGAACGATCCTGAGCGAGCAGCCCACCGACGCGGCCTGGCAGGCCTGGAAGGCCCCCCAACGGCCCAGCCCACAGGAGATTGGGACCTGGCTGGCCGGCCTGCGGCCTTACCGCGCCAACACTTGCCTGTGGGAAAGCCTGCCCCGATGATCCGGCCCGATCGGCTTGTTCTGCGGCTGCTGGAGGCGCTGCCCTTCCCCGAGGTGCTGAGCCGGCGCCTGATGCTGATCGCCCTCGATTCGTCCCTGTTCGTGTTCAGCCTCTGGCTGCCCTTCGCCCTGCGGCTGAATCAACCGTTCTCGCCGATGTTGCGCAGCAATCTGTTCCTGTTGCCCTTGGCAGTGGCCATCGGCATCGCCGTGCTGGGGATCAGTGGCTGGTATCGGGGTCTGACGCGTTACACGGGTAGTCATGCGCTCTACGCCCTGCTGCCACGCACGGCCTCGATCGTCTTGCTGGTGCTGCTGGTGAGCACCCTGGTTGGCCATGACGATCCGCCCTTCCGTGCCTTCTGGCCGCTGTTCTGGCTGTTCTGTTCAGGTGCCCTGATCGCCAGCCGGATTGTTTTGCGTGATCTGTTGCGTTACTGGCTGCGCGTCCGCGGCGACGGCCCAGCGGCTGTGGCGTTGGCCTCTCGCCCAGCAATCCCCAAAATTCCCACCCTGGTGTTCGGCGCTGGCCAGGCCGCCTCATTGCTGCTCTATGAGTTGCGCCACCACCCGCGCTTCGAGCTCGTGGCGGCGGTGGATGATGACCCCACGCTCAGCGGGCGCCAGCTGCAGCAGCTGCCGGTCCATTCCAGCCGTGATCTACCGGCGCTGATCGATCGCTATGGCATCCGCCAGGTTCTTCTGGCCATCCCCTCAGCCCCCCTGGTCAGGCGGCGCGAGCTGGCGCTGCAACTGCGTGGCATGGGCTTGACCGTGCTCTTGATGCCCTCCCTGACACGGATCGCCACGGGCGAACAGGCGGTGACAGATCTCCGCCCCGTAGCGATCGAGGAATTGCTTGGTCGTGATCCCAGCCCGCCTGATCCTGATCTGTTGCAGCTTCCGGTCTGTGGGCGCTCGGTGCTGGTGACCGGTGCTGGCGGCTCGATCGGTTCGGAACTCTGTCGGCAGATCCTGCGGCAGCAGCCCGCCCGGCTGGTGTTGCTGGAGCAGAACGAAGCCGGCCTCTACGCGATCGAGAAGGAGTTGCTCGGCTTGCTGGCGACGGAACCGGGCCTGCACAGCCATCCGTTGCTGATTCCTCTACTGGGAGATGTGCGGGATCAATCGCGTCTGCAACAGCTTCTGGTGGAGCACAACGTTGATGCGCTGTTCCACGCAGCGGCGTATAAGCACGTGCCTCTGGTGGAGGGCAACATCTGTGCAGGGCTGTGCAACAACCTCCTGGGCACCCGCTCGGCCCTGGACGCAGCCATGGCCTGCGATCTCGAACGCTTCATCCTGATTTCCACCGACAAAGCCGTGCG